>Ga0210053_1004600_pt1 | contig 10719 bp, 10 predicted proteins | sample CryGeymeta201512_FD_185467 | JGI IMG/M metagenome (GOLD analysis project Ga0210053, IMG submission 185467) | Groundwater microbial communities from Crystal Geyser aquifers in Utah, USA - Crystal Geyser metaG 2015-12 (SPAdes) (version 2) | ecosystem: Environmental > Aquatic > Deep subsurface >... | reverse complement strand
GAGAAACACATCATCAAGCGTCGGCCTGCGAAGTTCAATGGAATCAATTTTGGCCGTAAGTTCATTGAAAAGCCGCGGCAGGAATTTTTCTCCGTCCTCAACTTCCATCTGTAGAAATCCGTCTTTTTCTTTCACTGCTTTTTTATACCGTTTCTCAAGTTCATTTTTGAGTTCCGCTTTCTGGTTGCTCGTCATACTGATAATATCTCCGCCGACTTGTTTTTTGAGTTCGCGCGGCGTGCCTGAAGCCACAATTTTTCCGTGGTCAATGATGGCAATGTGATCGCAATATTCCGCCTCGTTCATATAATGCGTGGTCATAAAAATAGTCATTTCTTTTTCGCGCTTGAGCCGCAGAATGTAATCCCACAAATGGGCGCGGGTTTGCGGGTCAAGTCCGATGGTTGGCTCGTCCAAAAAGAGAACCGCCGGGTAATGCAGAAGCCCGCGAGCGATCTCCAGCCGCCGCTTCATGCCGCCGGAAAAATTTTTAACGATATCGCCCCGTCTATCCCACAAATCAACCAATTCCAAAACTTCCTGTTTCCGTTTTTGAAATTCATTGCTCGGCACGCCGTAGAGTTTGGCGTGGAAACGCAAATTTTCTTCTGCGGTCAACCGGTCGTCCAGAGACGGATCTTGAAACACAAGCCCGATTGACTTCCGCACATCGTCTCTTTGAGACAAAATACTAAAATTGCCGATAAAAGCCTCGCCGTCGGTTACAGGCAAGATGGTGGAAAGCATATTGATGGTCGTTGACTTGCCTGCGCCGTTTGGGCCCAGAAATCCAAAAATCTCTCCTTTCTTTACTTCAAAGGATACGTGATCAACGGCGGTAAGTCCGTTGAATTGTTTGGTTAGATTTTTTACTTCAATGATGTTCATTGCATTGGATTAGGTTTTTTCTTGTTACGGAGAAAAAAGTACACGACAATAATAGCCAGATAGTTTGGGATTAAAAACCACAGCGTACTCCAGGAGAAGCCGTCGAATTTCCACCCGGAGAGCGGCCACAAAAACGGCGTGGGATAGAATTGATATGAATGAGTCGGTATATCTAGAATAATGTGAATCAACCAACCCCCAAGTTCCCAGATAGGCCTACGGAATATGAGAAACACTATTCCAAAGACAATGAGAAATATAATTGCGCTGTGGCTTATGCTGTAAAGCATTGCGGCGAGATTGAAAATTGGCAAGGTATCCTGCGGCACCGGTTCAACTGCATCGGGTCTGGGAATGTCGGTAAAACTCATGCCACCAAAAATAATATTCCCAAAGAGCCAAACAAAGGGAATGGTGAATGCAAACAAATCAGGGAACACGCCCCAAAATGCCGCCATTTTGATATTGAATGGCTTTTTGGCTTTCCTATTGATTGCTTTGTATGCGGCCCCGGCCCAGAGACCATGTGCAAAAATATCCATAGATTAAAAAAGATAGGCGAGAAAAGCGACTGCCGCACCGACAAGAACGGAGTAGATAATAATCTGCCACGCCTTGCGGCGATCTTTTGCGCGGAATTCCGCCTGCGACACAGAATCGGTTTTGCCAACATCGCTGAAGTTAAAGAGCGATGCGAAACCAAAGTATGCGCAGAAATGCATATATGCTTGGAGAAAACCAGTTGCCGACATCATGGCCGGGAAGAAAAGCGAGAGTCGCCAGACAGCCGGTACATCAAACCAACTAAATGCCGCCCATAAAAGGACGGTCGCGATAAGTCCCATCCACCCTGCCTGTTTTCGCTTTTTGATTTCCTCAGGGCCGATATTGCAGACCCCGGGGATATATTTGTCTTGTATTGTTTCCATAATTACGCACTTTGTGTCCGCGCCGCTTTAAGCGCTCGCGCCCACCAGAGAAGGTCGTCAAAGAATATTTGTACGCGGTCTCCCATCATGCCTTCTCGGATCGGCTTGAACATTTCAGGGCCGGTCGGTCCCTTGCCCATCATCGCTGCGAAGAATATATCAACGGGAATATGGATGGCGTTTCTGATAGGCGCCATTTGAAGCTCAACGGCAACTTGGCGGAGTTGTTCTACGGAACGCGCTCCAAGCGCGCTGCCATAAGCTACGAAGCCAACCGGCTTTCTGTTCCATTCAGGATAGATGACATCCAAAGCGTTTTTGAGCACCGCAGAATAGCCGTGATTGTATTCCGGGCTTACGATAATAAATGCGTCACCATCGTTTATTTTATCCGCCCACTTTTTGACAACCTTGTTTGAATACTGACCCTTTGCCATTGAAGGTGACATGGGGTCGTCGAAAAACGGCATCGGATAATCGCGCAAATCCAAAAGCTCGGCCTCAACGCCTTCCAGCTTCTTTGCTTCTTCAAAAATCCACCCCGCTGGCTTTTCGCTGAAACGATTCTGCCTCGTACTGCCGACAATAACCTTAATTTTTATTGGTGTGTTCATAATGATTGTGGTTATTTAACAGTGATGACTACCTTACCTTGCGGACTGCCGGTCTGCTGGTAGGAAAATGTTTCTTTGGCTTGTTCCATTGAAAATGACTTATCAACATGGGGCTTGATGACGCCGTCATCGACAAGAGATGCTAGTTTTACAAGTTGATCAGCATTTGGCTGGGTGAACTGCGCTTTGGCGGTAATTTTGTACTTCGCCATTAACTCCTCATTCGGTTGCTCAACCATAGAAACAATAATCCCGCCCTCTTTCACGACCCGGAATGATTTTTGATAGGCATCGCCGCCTGCGGTATCAAAGACCGCGTCGTAGTCTTTAATCTTTTTTTCAAACTTTTCGCGCTGGTAATCTATCACTTCGTCCGCTCCAAGACCTTTAACATAATCAACGTCTGCTTGGCTGGCTGTCGCTACGACATAAGCCCCCAGGTGTTTGGCAAGCTGAATTGCGATAGTGCCAATACCTCCAGCACCGCCGTGAACGAGAATTTTCTGTCCTTTTCGTATATTTATTTGCTCGACTAAAGCCTGCCAAGCGCTTAAACCTACCAAGGGCAGTGAAGCCGCCTCGGCATGAGTAGCCCTTGTGGGCTTCGGTGAGAGAGACCTGGCGTCAACGACTGTGAATTCGGCAAACGAACCGCCTGTCATAGCATTGGCTATGCCGTAGACTTCGTCGCCTTGTTTTACATTAGTAACGCCTTCTCCAACTTCAGCTACTACGCCGGAAAAGTCAGAGCCGAGCGTTGCCGGGAACGCAAGCGGCATCATTCCTTTCAGATATCCCTCACGAATTTTCCAATCTACCGGATTGACACCCGCCGCATGGACTTCCACTAAAACCTTACCAACAGAAACTATCGGCCTATCGGCTTTCTCATTGAGCGCGACAACGCTATTGTCGCCATATCCATTAATTTGTATTGCTTTCATATGCTTGTTTATTATTTACTCTTTTTAATAACTTCGCGAATCGCATCTAACCGACCAGAAAGATGCGATGCGAATTGTTCTACTTTTGACAATTTAGAGAACGCGACCATGTCGCATCCCATGCCAAACACAAGGAGCTTATCTCCTTTTTTGAGGCCCATTGCTTCGCGGGCCTCGGCAGGAATCACCACTTGGCCTTTTTCGCCGATAGTAGCCGTTCCGTAGAATTGTTCTTTATTTTTCGTATTTTTTACCATGGCTTCAGTATAGATTATTTCAAGCAAACATACAAGTAGGAGAAGTATGAGAACTATACGCTAGCATCAAAAAGATGCCAGAAGTTTTTTAGGGAACCATTGGGCGAAATCTGCTTCGGACGGGTTCATCTAAAAACTTCTGGCATCTTTTTGAAAGCGCTCTCTCAATAATGCTCCATCCCAGAAGATGACGGAGAGAAAACGTTCTGGAGACTGGGAAACCGATTCTGTGATATGCTCTTTCTTGATTCAAGTATTTTTTATTGGTTACGCAGAAGGGACACCCACAAAAAACTGTATCACATAACACACGATCGTTAGTTATGTGATACAGGGGGAGTGTTGAGGGTGAACAATCAGTGAGGGGGTGGTTCTGGCAGTACGGGAACGCTTGAACAACCGTCCAAGCAAATGTCTCCAATACAAGAAACCGCATGAAATTTTAGCCACCCTCCTCAAGGAAGCCAAGGGGCTTTAAATCGTTGAATTCACCAGGGTATTGGTCAGAGCGCGCGCTCTGCGCGGCTGGCGAAGGAAAAGTAGAGGATGGGGATGATGAAAAGTGTCAGGAAAGAAGAAAACATGAGACCGAAAATAATGGTCGAACCGAGTGCTTGCCAGAGATCATCCGAGAGAGTGATCGGCATGATGCCGAGAATAGTACAGAGCGAAGTGATGAAGATCGCCTCGAGGCGCGACTTGCTGGCGTCGATGATGGATTCGAGGAAGGGGATGCCGGTTCTGAGGTTGATGTTGATTTTATCTACCAAGATGATAGCGTTTTTGACGACGATTCCAAAGAGAGCGAGAATGCCGATCAGTCCCGGGAAGGAGAGGGAAATCTGAAATAAGGTGAGTCCGATAAATACTCCAATCAAGGCGAGTGGCAGGGTAACGAGTACTATTACGGCTTTTCGAAAGGAATTGAACTGAATAATGAGCGTTGAGACGATGAGGAGCCCGGCAAGAACCATGGCTTGCAGGATGGATTGAACGGACTTGGCACTTTCTTCACTTTCTCCGCCGTAGGCGATGGCATACCCTTCGGGAAGAGAGTTCTTCTCAGCGACTTTTTCCTGAAAGGCTTTGACCACTTCCTGAGCGTTGGTATTGCCGACGACGCCGGCAGAGAGGATGACGACGCGTTTCTCATCGATGCGTGTGATGGCATTGACCGAAGGCTTGAGCTCTATGTTTGCCACGTCTTTGAGATAGACCGGGTTTCCGCTTTTGTTAACTATTTGGATGTTTTGGAGGGCATCGAGCGAGGGGAGTGCCCGCTCATCGATGCGCGCGATCACCTTGATGTCGTCGTTGTCACGGATAACTTTGGTTATCTCGCTGCCGGAAACCGCCATCCGTAAAAGAGAACCGATAGATGAGGCATCGACGCCGAGGAGTTGCATCCGATTATAATCGAGCGTGAAGGTATATTCCGCGGGGGCTTCTTTCAGGGAGACATCAATACCGGTGACCCCGTCGATGCTGCCGAGGATATTTTTGAATTCATTGGTGATGTGATCCAATGTTTGAAGGTTTTCACCGCTGATACGTGCCTCGAAAGCGGCGCCGGAGGGCGGTCCGCCCGCTTGGGATTCCACAATAATATCGGCACCGCGGATACCTGAGAGATCTTGACGGATTTGGGTGGCAAAATCGTATGAGGCGATGTTGCGCTCATCGGCTGATATGAGGCTGATGATGATGCCGGTCGTGTGAGACGCATCGCCGATGACATTGCCGGCTCGGTTCTGTGAGGGTGCAGGCTTGCCAACGAGCGTGGAAAAGTTTTCTATTTCCGGATACTGGCGCAGTTTTTCCTCGACCTCTTTGGCGATGCTGTTGGTCCGCTCCAGCGTGGTGCCGATCGGCGCGGTAATATTGATGAAGAGGGTGTCTTCATCGGACGGCGGAAAGAATTCCGATTTGAGCAGCCCGCTGATGGGAAGTAGCGTGCTGGCAAGAAAGAGAACGACCACTCCGGCAAGCGTGATCAGGCGACGTTTCTTGGATGTCAGGATAAAACGCAGGGTCCGTTCATAAGCCGGGATGAAATGGTCGATACGGATGATGCCGTGCATCAGTCGGTCAAAGAGTTTGGTATCGTGCGCGCGTTGTTCGTTGATTTTTGCTTTAATCAGAGTGTCATCGGTTTTTTCCCGGGCGACCAGGAGGGTATTTTTTTGGAGCAGTGTTTCTCCGCTGCCGATCCAGCGGAAGTAAGCAAGGGCGATGAAGACGGCGAGCGCGAGGCTGGCAACCAAGAAACGGAGTGGACTTTCGATGAAAAGAATCGCCAAGAGTCCGCCTGTCAGCGCGGAGAGCAGCAGTGCCCAGAATATTCCGACTGTCAGGCGGATACGCTCCAGCATCGCGGCGAGAGAATGATTGATAAGGAGCGCGATGATGAGAGAGGAGATAAGCGTGGTGGAAACCGTGATCGGGATGGATTTGATGAATTGCCCGATCATTCCGGAGGCGAGGAGGAGTGGAAGGAACGCAAACGTTGTCGCCAGCGTGGTAGTCAGAAGAACGACTTTGAAATCACGCAGGACGAGCAACACTGCTTCCTCCGGAGTGAATTTTCCGCTGTTGAGATACTGTTTGGTAGCGGAAACGACGACGATAGCATCATCTACCAGGAGTCCGAGCGCGAGCAGGAGCGAGAAGAGTGAGAGAAAATTCAGCGAAGTGCCGGTCAGGAGCATCGTGCCGAAGGTCGCGAAAAAAACCAGCGGAATAGTCAGTCCGGCGATCAAAGCTTCCTTGAAACCGACGATGAGAAACAGGGTGATGATGACGAGCGCGATGGTAATAGCAAAGTCCCGTCCGAGCTTGGCAAAGTCCTCGCTGATTTTTTCGGAGAAATCGATGGTCACATCAGTGCGCATACCCGTAGGAAACGATGAGGCGATTTCTTCAGTTATTGTTTTGACTGTTTCGGCGATGTCGATGATGGAACCGCCGGTTTTTTTGATGATATCGATGGTGACGGAATTTTCCGGTGCTGCGCCATCGATAGAGAGACGGGAGAGCGTGGTACGTTTGATGGCGCGTTCTTCCACTTCCGCGATGTCTTTGAGTAGAACAGTGGCTCCATCAGCAGTGTTGCGGATAGGGAGAGAGGCAAGTGTGGCGACATCGAAAAATCGGCTGTCCGAGCGGATCGGATAGACGAATTCTTTGCCGTCGAAGTTGCCTCCGGGAACGGCGATATTGGCACTCTGTATCGCGCGGTTAGCCTCCCCGGGAGACAACCCGTAGAGAGCAAGCTTGGTGGGATTGTAGGCTACGGAAAACTCACTTTCGTCTCCGCCGGAGAGGACGACATCTCGTATCCCGGGAATTTTTTCGAGGGCATCCTCGATTATTTCTGCGTGAGCGCGGAGAGCGAAGCCGTCGTAAGGACCGGTCAGCACGATGGTAAGCATCGGTCGGTCATCGAAGGAGACTTCGTTGACGGTGGGTGCTTGAACATCATCCGGCAGTTCCGGGACGGCATCATTGACCGCGTCGCGGACGCTTCTCACGGCATCCTCGATATTTTCACTGGCGTCGAATTCTATACTGGTAACGGAAAGCGAGTTCGCGGACGTGGATGTTATTTTGCTGACTCCTTTGAGGGAAGAGGCCTCCGCTTCGATTTTTTTGGTAACGAGTTCTTCCACGTCTCCCGGCGAGGCTCCCGGATAGACTGCCGTGACGATAGCGATGGGGATTTTGACTTCGGGGTTGGATTCGCGTGGCAGTACCGTGTAGGAATAGGCTCCCCAACCGGAAAGAAGAATGATGAAGAGGATGACGACACGCGTGTGTGCCACGAAAAAATGAAAGAATCCTTTTTTGAGTTTCGGATCAAACTGCAGTTGTGAGAGGTAGCGAGAATCTGAAGAGGCTTCCGTGTGGGAGGATGGTTCTGGTGCGGACGACATAGAGGAATATATTATTCGAGGATAAGGGTATCGCCGTCTTTGATTTGTTTGACGTGGGTCATCACGATACGGCTTTCACGATCAGCGATGCCGGAGAGTTCTACCGTTTCACCGATGATAGTGACCAGCGTGATCGGAACCCGTTTCGCCCTTCCATCTTCGTGGAGAAAAAGAGCACTGCCGTTTTGTTCGCGCAAGAGCGCCGAAAGCGGAAGGAAAAAATTTCCTGCTCTGGCGGTTTTTTTGAGTGTGGCAAAAATCGTGACAATAGAGCCGGCGGGGAGCGCGCTAAATTTTAGATCGCTACTTTCCGCTTCTACGAGAAAGCGTTGACTGGTTGTGTCGGCACCCTCTGAAACCCGCTTCACAACCGCAGAAAGGCGCTGGTTTCCGCCGATCTCTTGGCTGAATTCAAGCGTGTGTCCGGGGGAGAGGAGCAAGCGTTCCGCGTCACTCACATAAAAACGGATGATTTTTTTGCCATTGCTTATAGTAGCGAGCGGTGTACCGGAAGAGACAGTGTCGCCTTCCGTGCTCTCTTTATAAGTGACTATGCCGGTAATCGGACTTTTTACCAAACGTTTGTTCAAGAGCGTCTGATAACTGAGGGAGGCGCTATCGCGGTCATTACGGGCTTGATCTTTAGCGGTTTCCGATGCGGTGGTATCGTCGCGTTTATCATTGTGCTTGGCTTCCGTGTATTCTTTTTCGGCGTTTTTGAGGGCGAGGGCGGCTTGTTGAATATCGGCGCTTTGAAAGCCTGATTGCGAAGCGATCTGACTTCCCGTTTCATCTATTTTGAAGAGAAGTTGCCCGGTCGTTACCCGCTGATTGATCTCGATCGGGGCGGTAACAACAGTACCGGCCACTTGCGCCGTCAGTATGGCTTCGCTCTCGTACCCGATACTGCCCGGAAAAGAGAAAGCGAAGACCGCGGTTTCTCGATCAGCGACGCGTGCAGTTTGTACGCTCTGTGGCGCCTTATCTTTGGTGAGGGTTTCTGCGGGAGTGTCTTTGGAGCGGGTAAAAAAGAATGCCCCTCCGAGTACAAGGACGGCGAGACTGACGACGATAACAAAACGAGTTTTCATAGGCTTGCTATCAAGGTTTAAGGGCGGGATTTATTTCCGCTTCACGCAGAAGTGTTTTTGTAATGAGGTTTCTTTTTTGGTAAGGAGGGAGAGGAGTTTTGCAAAAAAGGCTTTGTGCTGTTTGAGTTCGGCGGGAGTAAATTCCTTTTCAAAGGAAAGGCGGGCGTGTTTTGCGTACGTTTCCGCTTGCTGGAGGAGATGCTTGCCGTTTTTGGTCAGCTCAAAGAAAATCTTCCGTTTGTCGCTTCGCGAGCGCCGGAAGCGGCGGATCAACCCTTTTGTTTCCAGTGCTCGGAGACGTTGGCTTAAGTTGGATTTGAGGCCTCCGACTTGGAAGAGGATAGCGCTTGGAGTCTCTCGCCTTTTTTTCAGGGCGCTCAGAATTTTGAAGCTCGTGGCGGTTAAACCAACCGGATTAAAAATGTACCGATTCCCCAAAGATTCCAGCAAATTTGTGGCATAAAAAAGCGGGGAAATCATATCGGTGTGAGTGGCGGGCAGAGCAGGGCGCATATCAGCGTAAAAGTAAGAATGGTGAGAGAAAATGACAGCACCTTAATTAGTTTATATATAAACTAGTTTTTTGTCAAGGGATCTTTGATTATAGGGGGTTATTATTTGTGTTTGCCGGTGTGTCAAAGCCCGCCGCCAAAAAAACCCGCCCGCATTCCTCCCCAGACCCCTCCTCCGCGCGGACAAAATGCAAATTCAAATTAGTCTCGGTTTTGCGAAAATCCATATCCCCAGAAAATAGTTTTGGCAAAACCGAGTCCGAATTGAAGCCCCGCCACACTGCCCGAATACTTGGAGGGCAGAACCCCGAAAGAAAAACACCCTTTCCTTTTTCAGAAAAAATCAGGAGTGCGCAAAATCAGAAATGCAAGAAGTGTTTTTTCTTTCGGGGTTGCCGAGTGAAGCGAGGCGGTGGCGGGGCTTTCGTGGAGCGTACGATTCAGTTTCAAGCCACCACGCGCACGGAGCGCGTCCCACCTTTTGGCTTTGAAAAAGCCGTTGAGTTCTGTTTTGGTGCGCTTGGCAGGAATCGAACCTGCGACCCTCTGGACCGCAACCAGATGCTCTATCCACTGAGCTACAAGCGCAAAAAATAAATATACCTTCCTTATGGATACAACGGGAAAGCACACTTAAATATGCAGTAATTTCTCCAATGTGTCAACTAATCCCGGCTGATGCTTCTCTTCCGGGATGAATTCATCGAGCGTATCACGCATAACATCGATGTCGATGTTCATCACAGGAATATGGACATAGGGGACGAGTTTTCCGTTGGTTTGGACACTCAAGATGCCTTCGAATGGCGGTTCGGTATAGATGAAGAATGATTCGAGGGTGTCGTATTCATAAAATTCATTACCGGCGATGATGCCCTTGGCAGTCACGAAGAAAGAAAGGATGCGTGGTTCACGATAGAGGAGGAGATAGCCGACAACACCGACCAAGATGAAGGTGATCGCCATCAGAGGACTATTGGTATAGAGAGCGTAGGCGATGATAGCGATCAGGAGAACAGTGACGACTATGGTTGAACGAGGTCCCAGCTCGAGCGGTTCGTGTTCAGGAGCTTGCCAATGGAGAAGAACCTCTCCATAAGCAGATGGGAGAGTGTGTTGTTCTCTGTTCGATTCGGATGAAGAGTTTTGTGACATACATTGAAGAGAAATCTTTTCCGTCAGTATAGCATATTCTCTAGAAAACCGGTTTTTTTGATGAGTGAAGAAAAGTCTGTACAAAGCTCAAATGACTTGCTAGGATGAAGGAACAGAAAAATAATTTGGAGGAGTGGCCGAGCGGTTGAAGGCAACAGTCTTGAAAACTGTCATACCTGAAAGGGTATCGTGAGTTCGAATCTCACCTCCTCTGCTCCCAAATAAATTCTTTTCAGCCAGAGGCTGATCAGCCTCTGGCTGAAAAGAATTTATTTGGGAGCGGTGTTTTTTGAACGAAGTTCGAACATTTTTTGAGGAAAATCCGAATTCCGAATTTTAAAATCCAATCGCTCGGACGGGCAAAAAGAAAGGGGGTTGGGGGGAAGGAATTTTTGTC
>Ga0210053_1004597_pt1 | contig 10723 bp, 8 predicted proteins | sample CryGeymeta201512_FD_185467 | JGI IMG/M metagenome (GOLD analysis project Ga0210053, IMG submission 185467) | Groundwater microbial communities from Crystal Geyser aquifers in Utah, USA - Crystal Geyser metaG 2015-12 (SPAdes) (version 2) | ecosystem: Environmental > Aquatic > Deep subsurface >... | reverse complement strand
GTTTTGAGAGTAGCCGCAATAATACCAACAGCTGACAGAAATCACCAGGGGTCTGTGCAAAGCCAAGTCTTTGATTTCCTTCTTACCTCTCAAGTTGGCATCTTTGACCCTGGTATAAGAAAGTCCATAAACTTTTGGTTCGACACTACCAAAATAAGCTAGCTGAACTTGATCGATTTTCTTCTCCTGCAGGTACTTTTTCAGGGTTAGTAAACCCTGTCCCCAGTCCAGATTGCTATCAACTACATACTTATACCCATTGTCTCTCCCGCCAGAAATTTCATTGAAAAATGTCAGAAAATTAGGAAAAACATTTAAGGTCCCTGTTACCAACCATGCCATAAGCACTCCGACCAAAATTGTGTACCACCCATTCGTTTTTTTTAAACACTCACTGAGTATACTTCCGGAAAGAATAGCCAATAAGGGATAAACGATCAAGAAATAACGCAGCCTCAAGTTTGATCCTAAAAAAATCATTTCCATCAAGATGAAAATTAAGGTAAATTTCAAAAATTTCTCGCCTTCGGTCCGGCTCTTTCTCAAGAGAATCCAGGTGAGTAAAATAAGCAAAGGAATCGGGGTTTTGATTAAAAAAACCAACCAAAGGTAAATTCCGGGTACTCCTTGGGTAAATTTACCCAAGAAAACAGTGTTCTTGAGAAACTTATTGGTTTGGTTAGAAAGAATATTTTGCTTTATGGTACTTAAATAACCTCCCAAAGGAATGGGAGTATCGAGTAAAAAAGATGTTCGAGGATATTTTTTAACCAGGGCAAAAGCCTGGCGATTCGGATCAGCTCGATAACCCAAAACTGGCTCTAGGGTAAAAAAATAGGTTGACCAAATAACTATTAATATAGCAAAAATTGAGAGAAATACCCCTTTAAGACTTAGTTTCCTGTGTCTTGGAAAAAGCATCCAAAAAGAGAATATTGGTATTAAGACAAAAAAAATTGCCGTGGTTTTGGTGGCCAAAGCAAGACCGGCACAAATTCCTACTAATAGATAATTCTTCCACCCAAGCTTCTTTGCGCCAAGAAAATATTTATCAAAAAGAAACAATGATAAAAGAATAAAAAAAGTAGATACTAGATCCGTGTTGGCATAGTGTGCATGAGCCAAAATCTCTGGAGTAAAAATCAATACAAGTAAACTAAACAGACTTTTTGACCAAAGATAAACTATCACCGCCAACCCGAGAGAGAATAACACCGTGATGATTCTTGGCCAAAATAAATATGGGTCATCTATTATTTTTTGGTCAAACAACAGGGGTAAAACAATTAACTCTCTTGCTAAAGGGGGGTTAAAAGGCTCAATGGTAAAATCTCTTTTCTGCCAAAATACCAAGCCAGCCTCTAAATGTAAAATTTCATCAAAAGTTCGTGACTCTTTGAAAATGCAGGAAATTTGTAAAAAAAGAAGGATTGCCAACAGTAAGCAAGCCCCGGCTAGAGGTAAACTCTTTTTTAACTCTGCTACAATCATCTTAAACCGATTTTAGCAAATATCATGAAGAAGATTTTAAAGATTATCTCTATCGTCTCGTTTTTATTTTTTGCTTTTTATTTTCTAAAGGATATCAACCTGCCCTTTGTCGGACCTTTTGGTAATAATAACGCCACCTATTCTATCCAGGCGAAAAACTATTTAAAGATCGGGCTCGGGCGAACGAAACTCGCACCAGCAAACAAGATAGAGGATGGCAAATTTCAATATTACCTTCATCACCCGCCACTTTTACAACTCTTAACTGCTCTTTCCTTCAAGGTTTTTGGTCAGAACCTCTGGTGGCCGGGGAGATTTTTTCCGATAGCCTCCACGCTGATTTCGATTATTTTAATGGCGGCAATTGCCAATCAAATTTGGGGTAAAACAGAAAAGTGGCTCACTCTATTTTTCGCCTCCACCTCACCATTTTTGTTTTCTTTTGGTAAAATCATCCAATTTGAACCATTACTCCTTTGTGTCACTCTTCTCTTTACATATCTTGCCATTAAAAATTCTTCTCGCAAACTTACTTTTCCACTAATACTACTAATAGTGATTGGCTGTTTGATTGACTGGCCGATGATTATCTTTCTCTTAGCCGTTTGTCTAATTGGAATCACCTCAAAATCTTACAAATTCCATATGCACGTACATATCGGCTTTGTCGTATTAGTCCTGTTCTTTGCCTATGCATCCTTATTTGTAGGCCCAAAAGAATTAATCTCTGCTTTCTTCGGCAGAAGCCTCGGTAGTGAGTTTTTTGGACAATCATGGGCCCTCCCCAAACTTATTTTTCTTTTGCTGCTAAGAATAATTATTTATTTCACCCCCCTCGGACTGGCTTCGGCAATTTACCTTCTCCTGAAGAGAAAAACCGATCAGATTTCACTTGTTTATCTTGCCTTCGGCGGTTCAAACGTGCTTTTATTTTTAAATGGGGCTTATGCTCACCCTTACTGGCTTTATTATTTGACCCCATTTTTTCTTTTTTCGTCAGTCTCGCTGACGAAAAAACTACTTGACCAAAAAAAATGGCCGTGGTTAGGAATAGTTCTACTAATCACCAACGCCGCTTTTTCTGCCTTAGTCATTAAATATAAAGATCAGCAGATTAAAAAGGCTCTTTGGCAAAATGAGTTTATTGATCAAATTATGCCATTACTTAAACCGGATGAAGAAATCGGTGTCTCTTGGGACTTCAACGAAGAGCTCCTTCGTTATAAAACAGGTCATCCTGTCACTATTCTCTGGTCAAAGAAGGAAATTTTTAAAAATACTCTTGAAAAACCCAAGTGGCACTATTTTATTTTCTCTTGCTGGGCAAATTGTAATCCCGAAGACGCTAAAATTGGTGAAACTCTGTTAGAAAAATACGACCTTGCCCTAAAGGAAAAAGAAAACCGTGCTTTCCTTTTTGATCTAACTGAGCCATCTAAAGGACAGCCAAAAGAAATTTATGGAAAAAAATCTAAAGTAGAGAAAGGAAATACTCTATTACCTCTTCTATATTATCGAAAAGCCAGAGACTTTTTAGGGGTTAATCAAATTTAACTATTTTTGATCGCTACCTTGTTCGATCGCGACTCTGTTCGATCGCGACTTTGTTCGATCGCGACTTTAAAAGCATCAAATAAGTTATCGACAAAGACAAATTTCAAATCTTTTTTCACTTCCGAGGGAATTTCTTCCAAATCTTTTCTATTATCTTTTGGTAAAATTATCGTCTTAACTCCGGCTCTCCTGGCAGCCAAAGCCTTTTCTTTCACTCCACCGATTTCCATCACCCTCCCCCTCAAAGTTATCTCTCCCGTCATTGCTACCTCGCGTAGAGTTGGCTTTTTAGTCAAAGCAGAAACCAAGGCGGTTGCCATGGCAACCCCGGCCGAGGGTCCATCTTTCGGGACTGCACCCTCGGGAACGTGTATGTGGACATCAAGATTTTTGGCAAAATTTTCTTTTAGTCCCAATTCTTTAAAATGGCTTTTAACAAAAGACATGGCCGCCTGACAGGATTCCTTCATCACTTCTCCCAATTGTCCTGTTAAAAGTAATACCCCTTTACCGGGCATTAAGGCAACTTCTATAAAAAGAACTTCGCCACCAGCTTCGGTCCAAGCCAGTCCAGTAGAAATTCCCACTTCGTCTTTCTCTTCCAAAACCGTATGGGGAAACTTTGGTGGCCCTAAAAATTTCCTTACCTGTTCCATGGAAATTTCTTTTTCAAACGATTTATTCTCAGCGATTTTTCTAGCAATTTTGCGGCAAATTGAGGCCAAGTTCCTTTCTAGATTTCTCACCCCCGCTTCGCGGGTATAACGACGAATTACTTCTAGCAATGCTTCTTTTGATAAATTTAACTCTTTTTTACCCAAACCATTTACTTTCAATTGCTTTTTCCAAAGATATTTTTCGGCAATATTTATCTTCTCCACTTCGGTATAACCACTAAATCTAATTACTTCTAATCTATCTCTTAAGGAAGGAGGAATAGTATCAAGAAGATTACCCGTGGTAATAAAAAAGACTTGTGAAAGATCGAAAGGAACTTCTAAATAATGGTCCGAAAACTCCTTGTTTTGTTCCGGATCTAAAGCTTCTAATAATGCTGCCGAAGGATCTCCATGAAAATCCATACCAATTTTATCAATTTCATCGAGCATAAAAACCGGGTTTTTGGTACCAACATTCTTTATTCCTTGAATAATCCTTCCCGGCAAGGCGCCAACATAGGTTCTCCGATGACCGCGAATTTCCGCTTCATCGCGAATCCCTCCCAGCGAAATCCGAAGAAACTTTCTACCCAAAGCACGAGCGATTGATTTGCCAATTGAGGTCTTCCCCACACCCGGTGGACCAATAAAACAAAGAATAGTTGGCCCTCTATTTCCATCTTCCTGTTCTCCTGCTTTCTTATTTTTTTCTTTTAACTGCATCACTGCCAAATACTCTAAGATTCTTTCTTTAACTTTTTCCAGCCCGTAGTGATCTTGGTTCAAAACTTTCTTTGCTTTTGTTAAACTCACGTTGTTTGGGCTTTCAATCGACCATGGCATTGCAATAAGCCAGTCCAAATAAGTCCTAATGTAACCCGCTTCTGGATTGTTGGGCGACATCTTTCTTAGACGATTCAATTCCTCCAAGGTCTTTTTCTCAACCTCACCGGGCATATGTGCCTTAATAATCTTTTCTTTCAGATCTTTAATTTCCTTTTCGTCTTCTCCCTCCATGCCTAATTCACCTAGTTCTTTCTCAATTGTTCTTTTTCTCTCTCTCAGAATCGCTTCCCTCATTCCTTTGTCAAAACGAGCCTGAGTCTTATTGGCAATGTTTCTTTCTAACTCAAGAATTTTCATTTCATATGAGAGCCTTCCCGCCACTCTTTCTAATCTTTCATTAATCGAAGAAATCTCCAACAATAGCTGCTTGTCAGCCGGTTTGAGATCCAAAATAGAGGCGGTTTGATTAGTTAACTCGGCAGGAGAAACTCCGGAAAGCAGCTTCATCAAAATCATAACATCAATTGATTTTCCCAAATTGAAGATCTTTTGTACCTGCTCGGTAATGTGCTTAGCCAAAGCCTTCAGTTCATCTGTTTCTGTTGTCTCCTCCTCTTCTTCAACTACTGAGGCAATAAAGTACGGTTCGCTTTGAAGAACCTGTTGAATTCTAACTCGTTTTATTCCTTTGATTAAGGCGTGAATATTGCCGTTACTTTCGATCAAATGTTCTATTGTCGCCAACGTACCAATCGAGTAGAGATCTTCTGAACTTGGCATTTCGGTCCGAGAATTCTTTTGGCAAACAAAACATATCATTTTGTCGGATTTAAAAGCAGCAGAAATAGCGGCGTTAGATTTAACCCGACCGAAAGTCAAAGGCACCTCGGTAAGAGGAAAGATTATTACGTCCCTGAGAGCTACCAGAGGAACTCTGGTCTCGCGACTAAGTTTTTGTTGAATTTTTATAGAAGATAAAGTAGCCATACCTTGACAATCAAATTAAAAAATAATATTAGCAGCTTAACACCTCGATTGCTAAAAGTCAACGGGCAATTCGAGGAATTAAGAAGATTCTAATTATGAATTACTACCCTCGTCCCCGCATCTTCTTTACTGGCCGCCACAGAATTTTTTCCTTCTGGTACGATCGGGGTTGTCCAGTAGAATAATTTCTCTGCTACCAACGTCGGTAGGTTAACACAACCATGGCTCATCGGATGGCCAAAATTATTATGCCAATAGGTCCCATGAAGACCAAAATCCTTGTAAAAATACATCGTGTAGGGAACATTGGGTAAATAATAATATGTATGCAGCTCTTTATTCCCACCCGACATTTTAGTATAGCGAAATTTGCCCCAGATATTAAATTCTCCGGTGGGTGTCTTTCCCCATTTACCCGAAGAAACTAGGCTCTCCAAAAATTTCTTGCCACCCTCCCAAGCAATCAGTTTTTGTTCTGACAAGTTAATTTCAATCCATTTCTCGTTTGGAGAAGCTTCGCCTAACACGAATGGTTTTTCTTTTTCAGGCAAAGCTGCTAAAGGGGGCTCAACTTCTTGATTTAAGAAAACAGCTTGCTTCTCCGAAAGGTCAAAACTTCCATCAGTTTGGGCAATATCGCAACCACAACCACTGGCAACTCCGGACCACTTGAAGGTTTTCAAGCTTAAGGTTAAAATTACTCCCGCTGCCAAAATCAAAAGAGGCAGTATAATAAGAAAGGTCTTGTTTCTTTCTTTCATATATAATTTTAGCATAACAAAATACTCGAAGAATGCAAGAGATAAATCAAGTTTGGAAAAAAATCAAGCAAAATCAGCGCTTAAAAGAAAACTTTTACCAAAAAGCGAAAATTTTGACAGCGCTGAGAGAATTTTTTGCTAAAGAAAACTTTCTCGAAATAGACACTCCCACCCTTGTTCCTGCACCAGATACCAATCCTTTTAATGAGGTTTTCAAGCTTGAGGAAAAAAATCTTTTTCTAACCCCATCGCCAGAATTTTTTATTAAAAAGTTTCTTGCCTCCGGCCTAAAAAATGTCTATCAAATTACCAAGGCATATCGCGATTGGCAAGAACATGACCCGCTGCACTTGTCTGAATTTACCATTTTAGAGTGGTACCGAGATAACGCTACTTATCTTGAGTTAATGGTTGATTGTGAGAACTTAGTCAACCATATTCAACAAAGGCTGTTTGAAAAATGTCAAATGTCAAATGTCAAATGTCAAAACCAAATATTAAATGTTAAAACTTTAAAGTATCAGCGGCAACAAATAAATCTCTCTCCACCGTGGTTCCGCATCTCATGCAAGGAAGCGTTCAAAAGGTACGCGGATATCAATTTAGATGAATTTATTGATATCAATAAGGCGCGAAAAATCTGCCGGCAAAAAGGTTATCAGGTAGATGAAAAAAACTCCTGGGAAGAACTTTATCATCAAATCTTTTTAAACGAAGTTGAGCTAAGGTTACCGAAAGAGCAACCTCTAATCCTTTATGATTACCCCGCACCCTTGGCAGCCCTCTCAAAAATAAAAGAAAGTGATCCGAGGTATGCAGAAAGATTTGAATTTTATATTGGCGGATTGGAATTGGGCAATGGCTATTCCGAGCTAACTGATGCCCATGAGCAAGAAAAAAGACTAAAGGCGGATATTGAAACAAGAAAATCAAAAAAAATGAAGGTTTTTGACTATGACCACGATTTCGTTGAAGCCCTAAAAGAAGGTCTGTCAAAAACCGCCGGAATTGCGGTGGGAATTGACCGGTTAGTAATGCTCTTTACCGACTCTTCTGATATCCACGAAGTCACACCGCTTGCCGCCTGATCCTTTACAAGCTCAAGGCCAAGGCTTAAAATATCACCCATGACAATCCTAACTTCTGATCTTAAAAAGGGTCTTTGTATTATGTTTCGGGATGCCCCGCATATCGTCGTGGACAAAACCTTCGTTTCTCCGGGAAAAGGATCAGCCTTTTATCGAACCAAGCTTAAAAATATTAAGACCGGTAACGTTTTAGAATTTACTTTCAAATCCGGCGAAAAATTAGAAGAAGCGCCGGTCGAAGTTCAAGAATTACAATATCTTTATCAAGATAAAGATACCCTAAGTTTTATGAACCCGCGAACTTATGAACAATTCTCCTTACTCAAAGATATGGCAGGAGGTCTTCTCTCCTTAATGAAAGAGGGAGAAGGTTACCAAGTTTATGTTCTTGATCAAAAAGCTATTGCTATTAGACCGCCTCTCAAGGTATTTTTGAAAGTCACTCATGCCGAAGCAGGAGCTAGGGGTAATACTGTTACCGGAGCGACTAAGGAAGTTGAATTAGAAACCGGCCATAAGGTCCTCGTCCCATTATTTATCAAAGAAGGCGATACTGTTTCTGTCAATGTTGAATCAGGACAGTATGTCGAAAGAGTTCAAGTATAGTCCTTTTTTACCTTTCCAAGATTTCTACTGACTCCACTTTTACTGGCGTTGCCGGTTTAGACATTTCCCCCATCGGGTTCGCTTCCACTGGAGAAAAGGCAATTTTATCAACAACTTCAATTCCCGCAGTTACCTTGCCAAAAATTACATAACTTTTGGGCAAAGGGTAATCTTGATGCATGATAAAAAACTGACTGCCGTTGGTGTTCGGACCAGCATTGGCCATGGCAATTGTTCCTCTGGTATATTCGCCTTCAAACGGTTCGTCATCGAATTTATAACCTGGGCCGCCGCTACCGTCGCCGTTCGGATCACCCCCTTGAATCATAAAGCCTTTTACCACTCGATGAAAAATCGTATTGTTGTAAAAACCTTTTTTTGCCAAAGAGATAAAATTATTGACCGTAATCGGCGTTTCTTTAACATTCAATTCCAAGGTTATTTCCCCTTCTGAAGTTTTTATCAGCGCAGAATAAGTTTTGATCTTATCAATCTGCACACCCAAGACATCGTTCTGAGTTCCTGTTGGTTCCACTTTTTCCTCCTTGTCTCCTTCAAAGATTTCTAAATCTTCTTGGTTTCGTTCCAATTCTGCTTTACTGTTCCCTAAAACCATCTTAAAAATCAGCGCGCCAACAAGAATAAATGATAAAACTAAAAAAATAATTATTTTCTTCACTTCCTGAAATTAATTTTTGACCGATCTTTTAACTAACTTAACTACGCTGACAATTTCTAAAACTTCCCCGTCACCAACTTCGATCTGAGTTGCTCCGGTTTGTTTTTGGTATTGCTGAAGATAATCCGACATCATGGCCTTATTTTCTTGAATATCAAATTTCAAATCTTTAATTCTCTCTGAAAGTTCCGCCATCGCCGGTTGCTTCAAAAGTTGCTGTTTGGTGCTGGACCTTATTTTATTCGCTTCTTTCGCTTTTTCCGCATGCTCCCGATAAACAACATCGTTTTCAAAAGCATCTTTAAGCATTTGGGCTTTTTCTTTAAGTTCCTTTTCTGAAGCATCAATTTTTGCCACGTAGGATTTAACCAAATTTTCCAAATTTAAGAATTCCTCGACCTGTGGATTGTTTACGGAACTGCCGGAAGGAGTTGTTTGTTTGTCGTCTTGATTATCGTCCATGTCAAAAACTATACAAGACTAGTGATAGATAAATCAAGAGGTATTTTATAGGGGGAAAGGACGATAATTGTTATAATTATTCTATGGACGAACATTTCGGCGGAGTAATTTGGACCAATCATGCGCTACAGCGCTTGCAGGAACGCGGGATAAAACAAGGCGATGCTTGGGCAACTTTCAGCCATCCGCAAGAATCAAGATACGCGACAACCAAAGGAGCGTGGGTTTTCTATCGGACATACGACAACAATCAAATCGAAGTTGTTGCCAGCCAAAATAAAGAAAAAAAGTGGGTCATTCTTTCTGTTTGGTCAAAATCGAGTCTGACTCGATCAAAACAAGTCTTTCCCAGAAGTTCACCGGCCAAACAGAAGCCTAATTTTTTAGAAAATCAGGTTGAAAAAGTACTCCAAAAACTTTTAGGAAGATTTAGGAAGGGAAATTAAAAAATCTATTTTTTGGCTCCAAGGTGTTTAAAATATTCTACCTGGCGCAACCTTTTCTCGGCTTCTTCTTTGTTTTTATAAGGCCCACCTAAATTCCGCCGGGTTTTTTCCGAGATAACAAAGTACCCAGCTTTCCGTTTAACAATCACAATATAATCATATCACTTATTTTTCTTTAGCTATTTCTTGCCAAATTATTTTGTTATACTAAAGAGTAACCAGTACCGGTGATTTAAAAAATGCTTCGAAATTTTCTTAAACGGCTTTTTGTTCGCAATCTTGAAGTAGATAATTTACTCGAGTCTTTCTTTATTTCTGCTGTCGGCGCCATGCTCACTCTCCGTTTCCTTCTTTTTATTTTAAATTATCCGCAATTGGGCGGCAGAAGTCTTCATATTGCCCACATGTTTTGGGCGGGCTGTTGATGCTTTTGGCACAAGTTATTCTATTTTCTTTTATCACCAAGCCTGCGCAAAAAACTGCTGCCATTGTTGGCGGAGTTGGTTTCGGGATTTTTATTGATGAAATAGGTAAGTTTATTACTCGTGATAATAATTACTTCTTTCAACCAACAATTGCCCTTATCTACGTTGTTTTTGTTCTGCTCTTTTTTGCTTTCAGAAAGCTGGGGGAGACCCGCTTTGTTAACGAAACCGAATATCTTATCAACGCTCTAGAAATCTCCAAAGAAGCAATCTTGAACGATTTAGACAGGAATGAAAAAGAAAAAGCACTGTCTTTTCTGAAAGAAAGTGGTCAGCATGATAATCTTACCCGGGCGTTTATGGAAATGTTCGCTCAAGAAAAGTTAGCCGATATGAAATCTAATCTGGTGACGAAGGCGGTCCGCCGACTGCAGAACTTTTACTTAGGGATTGCCAGGAATAATTGGTTTATTAAGGAACTGACGGTCTTTTTTATTCTTCAATCCTTGTTTCTGATTACAAACGCCGTCCTTGTTGGAAAATCTTTTCTCCTCCCAACACTTGCCTCAATTTCTCTGCCTCAAAAACTAGAAATCCTTTCCTCCACCATTGCGGCAAGTTTTGTTATTGTCGGCGTTCTTAAACTTCGACGAAAACGGCTGGTAGCATATTATGACTTCAAAAAATCCTTGCTTGTTTCAATCCTTTTAACCCAAGTCTTTGCTTTTTATGACTTACAGTTGGTCGCTCTAAGCGAACTGGTTTTTAATATCGCTCTC
>Ga0210053_1004584_pt1 | contig 10738 bp, 7 predicted proteins | sample CryGeymeta201512_FD_185467 | JGI IMG/M metagenome (GOLD analysis project Ga0210053, IMG submission 185467) | Groundwater microbial communities from Crystal Geyser aquifers in Utah, USA - Crystal Geyser metaG 2015-12 (SPAdes) (version 2) | ecosystem: Environmental > Aquatic > Deep subsurface >... | reverse complement strand
AAACGGTACTCAACCAGATATTGGAGGCACAGGTGGCGGAGGCCTTGGGAGCAGATCGGCACGAGCGTTCAGACGAGCGGCAGGGCTACCGCAACGGCTATCGTGCGCGCACGCTCTACACTCGCGTTGGCCCGGTCACCCTGCAAGTACCTCAGACGCGTGATGGCAGTTTTTCGACCGACATCTTCAAGCGCTATCAGCGCAGCGAACAAGCGTTCGTGTTGGCCTTGATGGAGATGGTCGTGCAGGGTGTTTCTACCCGCAAGGTGTCCGCAATCACCGAGGAACTATGCGGCGCGAGCTTCTCCAAATCAACGGTCAGCGAGCTGTGTGTCGGGCTGGATGCGCGGGTCAAGGTGTTCAACGAACGCAGTCTGGAAGGCGAATATCCGTTCGTCATGGTGGACGCGCTGTTCATCAAAAGCCGCCAAGGTGACCGCGTGGTCAAGCGCGCAGCCCTGATTGCGTCAGGCATCCGTGCGGATGGCTACCGCGAGATTCTGGGTGTGCAGATTGGCGACTCGGAGAACTACACCACGTGGGAGGATATGTTCAAATGGCTAAAAGGGCGCGGTTTATCAGGGGTGTATTTTGTCATCTCCGACGATCATTGCGGCATCACCAAAGCGGTGGACAAACACTTCCAGGGTGCGACCTGGCAGCGTTGTCAGGTACACCTGATGCGCAACTTGTTGGGACATAGCCCGACCAGGCTCCGGGGTGAAGTCGCAGCTGCGGCCAAGCGGGTATTTCAGGCTGCCGACATGACAGAAGCCAGGCGACGCTTGACTGAATTCGTCGAACAGTTCGACAAGAGCGCGCCCAAGGTGGTGGCTTGCATGGAGGCGGGATTTGAGGATGCCATGGCGATCATGGCACTCCCGGAAAAGTACCGCAAAAGATTGCGCACCACCAACATGCAGGAGCGCTTGAATGAGGAGGTCAGAAGACGTGAACGAGTGATCCGCATCTTCCCTAACGACGAATCGGCATTGCGACTGATTGGGGCATTACTGGCCGAACAGAACGAGGTTTGGCAGGAACGAAAATATTTGGATATGGATGAATTTAAGGAATGGGCAGATGCCCAAATTGCGGCTAAACAGGGTAGTAATATCGTTGCTCTGGCAGGCTAAAAAACGTCAGTGACCGGAGAGAATTTACAGCAATTTTTGGACTTGACCCGTCCAGAGCAATCCGGTTGACGATGCAACAACAGGCAAGCGTTTATAGAAATTTCCATTCACCTGCGAATTAACGATCAGGTAATTAATAAAATTCGACAACAGCTTGGCATTGGGTCTGGCATGCACAGCCTCATCCCAAAACTGATTTGAGTGCCCCTGAAAGGTCAGCCCCTCCAAGTCATAAAGCGCCTTCCCGCAAGTCTTCACAGGCGCACCGTACAACAGCGCGGACAAACCAACCGTGCTGTTAACCACAATGACCCCGCAAGTCCGCTTCAATAGTGTTGGCAGATGCTGATCATGGATATAAAAACATCTTCCTTCCAGCCCAAACTGCTTTGTCCTTGTCTTGATTAGTGCTGCATAATCAAAATAACCGCGATCCATGGGATGGTGTTTGATCACTAAGATATTGTCCTGCTGCGCATGCCCCGCGAAGGATTCGATGACTTTATTAATAAAGCACTCGACGGTGTCGAATTCAGAGTGCGTCACTATCTGTGCGTCGTTATGTACCTGTAACGGAACCAGAAAGTAGCGCCCCGAAAATTTTCCAATCAACAACCGTAACATTCCACGCTCTTTAAACGCATAATAACACTTGCGCCACAAAGAACGCGACCATGGGAAAAACTCAAACCAAGACAGTCGGCGGTGATGCCGGTAATAAGGAAAAACAGGCTTGAGCAAACCAGCCACAAAGTAATATAAAACAGACCATAACACTGCATACCAGTATGTGTTGCCCAGCTGCAACGGCTCATCCACGCGAGGGGTATTATCGTTCAAATAGAACGCGGCTGAACGAGGCATGGTTGAATGCCCATTTACGCCGAAACGTTCCAGCGTGATGAAGTTTGGTCGAATATAGCCTTCTTCAAACACCCCGATTTCCAACCCAAGGCTGTGCGCTATGTTGTGAGCCTCACGGTGAATGAGGCGGCAGTCGCCAAAAAGCATAATGACATCAACATGCAACTGCTCGACCAAAGCGGCAAAATAAGCTGGCCATGCTTCCGGTCTCCCGCGAAAATTAAAAGTATTTTCAGGATAGAACAGCCAATCCCCTCCGTTGAAGTTGACCTTAAAAACCTGAGCACCCGCCTGAATCAAATCTTTCTGCAGATGCCGAAAAAATGGCCCCATCGGCCCTTGAAGCAAAAGGATACGCTTGCCTTTAAATACAGAAAGACCACTTTTAACCATCTGCCACCTTGTGATTGTGATAAAAAATCGCGCCAGATAACCTTCGCCATAAAATTCAAATCCCTGCGAGAGTTTCTCGTTATGCATGGCGCAACACTTTCCTCATCAGAAATCTATACATCCTTCCCCACCACGGCAGAGTGGCGATGACATTTTCACGCCAAATCAACAACTCATCCAACGCACGTTCAGGTGTAGTGAACTTGCCCGTAGTACGGCTAATATAAGCCGGGTAAGATATTAACACACCTGCTACCAATTCATCCACAGACCTCCGGCATGTACGACGCTCGACAGGCAGAATATCACAAGTCAACCCCCAGCCTGCATAAAATGGCTGCCCGTAGCAAACTACCTTTTTTCCGCGCAGTAGTGCCTCGAACCCTGTGAGCGAGGTCAACGTATGAACCTCGTCGATCAATAACAAAAGCGCCCCCATACTCACATCGACCAGCACTTCATCGCACCAGTGTGCCGCTTCAACTTCGCCTGAACCCTCGCGGCGCAACCCGGCCACCACATCAGGATGAGGTTTATAGATCACATACGCTTCCGGATTGGCTGCGCGTACCGCACGCAGCAAGTCGATATTGCGACAAATCCCAGGTGCCCCATAGGCCAGCGAGGCATCCGTCTCCACTTGCCCGGGCACCAAGATGACTCGCCGTGACATTTCTTCCGCTTTATCGGACAAAGCACAGCAATCAGGTCGCTTCCAGCCTGCCACACCGACGTTGTATTTAGTCAAACCATCAGCCACCAGTCTGGCTCTCAACTTTTGTGCCCGGACAAGCAACGTACAATCAAAGATCATTTTATTGAGGATCAACTCCAGATCCGACGGGCGCGTCGCATCGAAATAAATGCCGCTTTGATCCATGACCCATGACAGGGGACGCACCAAATCAGCGCCCAAACCCACCGATCGAATAAAACCATCCTCCAGCCGAATGACAGAGCCATTTACTGGAGGATAACATTCCTTGCGTCCCCATACAGCCAGCGTAGCTCCATCAGGTATCTGGCTTGTTCGTCGCACAAACCTGACCTGACAGCCTTGAAAAAAATTGCAGATAACGGGCCTTTTGTAAATTGAAAATCCGGATGCATACACAATCTCCGGGAATCGGTTGCGCATGCGTAATTGAAGCGCCATCCATTCAACGACCCGCTCAACTTCGCAACGCTTACCCGTTTCAGGATCGATGTAACGAGGGTAGCCAATCAATGCGGCATGCACCAGATTTTCAAGCGATACAGGCATTCTCCGTTGTGGTGCAGCCAGCTCATCGAGAGTCAACCCCCAACCCGCATAAAATGGCATCCCGAAAGTGCGCACGGGCTTTCCCCACAGGAGTCCCTCAAAACCAAGTTGAGAAGTGACCACATATACGGCCTTAGCCCCCTCGATCAACGTTGCTGGATGAACATCGTTTTCCTGCAAGTGAATGCGCGAGTTGCTCTTCAGCAGCTTTTCATTAAAATACCCGCGCTTATGTCCGTGTAACACCTTCGTATGGAGCTTGACCAGCACAACGCAGTCAGGATGCTCAACCAACGCCGCGCTCAACATGCGTGAAAAACTCGACTCGTCGGCGTAGCCATTGATAATGGAAGCGTCGCCACGGACCTGATCTGCAACCAGCACGTAACGAGCAGGCAAGCCGCCTGCAATTTCTTCACGTGCACGGTTGTATTTGGATAAGCGCGCCAACCGCCAAGCCGCGACTAATGCGCCAGCCCGTGCTTGCTGCGACTCTGAATAGCGGCCAACAATCAATGTTTCGAGCAACGAAGGTGAATTAGCATCGTAGTAAATGCCAGAGTCATCCACGACAACAGAAAGCGGCGGATCCTGTTTAGTAAATCCCAGGGAACGAATAAAACCATCTTCCAGTCGCAACAGTGGCAAGCCGTGCCTGACGGCGAAATCAGCCGCTTTCGTGGCACTGGCTTTACTGCCCCACGCAATCACTCCGCCGCATGACGAAACATCACGAACCGACCGGCGATGCAGAACAGGCGCGCCGAGCAGCGCCTCCAGTCCGGGCAGGTTAGCCACTGCACGCGAAGTCGCTATCAGCGGCGCGGCTTGCTGTCCGGCAATGGAACCTAGCTCCTGCAAAGTTGCCCTTCGGTTGAAGCATCTGCGGCCAGCACATCACGCCAGACAATCGCACTCTTTCCATGAACCAAAAAGAACGGATTCAACCTGACAGACGGGTTGGCATAGGAAAGCGCTTCCCCGCTCAACCGAATCACCGCACCTCCCGCCTGCTCCACCACGCACTGCGCGGCAGCGGTATCCCACAACGATGTAAGCCCCAGCCGTGGATATATATCTGCACTTCCTTCCGCCACCAGACAAAACTTCAGCGAACTGCCCATAGCGATCAGCTCATGAGCGCCCAACTTCTGTAATAGCACGGGTAAAGAATCTCCCGCGTGTGAACGACTGCCGACGACGCGCCAAGACACCCCGTCCACATGCGTGGCGACATGGATAGCGGTACGCACGCCATCCGCCCCGACCTTGAATGCGTCCACACCTTCGGCCGCCAGATAGGCCACATCCGGCACCGGCGCATAGACCACACCCAGCACCGGGCGTCCGCCTTCGATCAGGGCGATGTTAACCGTAAATTCCCCATTACGCTTGATAAACTCTTTAGTGCCATCCAGCGGATCGACCAGCCAATAGCACTCAGCACCATCGCCGCCATGAAAATCGTCCTCCGCTTCCTCGGACAGGACAGGCAGCAGCGGCTGCAAGCCAGCCAGCCGCTCCGCGATGATCTCCTGCGCCGCCGAGTCGGCCTCAGTCAGGGGCGACTTGTCATCCTTTTGTTGCACCGAAAAATCCCGAGCATAAATCGACATGATCGCAGCGCCCGCCTCACGCGCGATTGCTTCGACCTCGTCAAGCAGCTTGAGCGTGACGCTCATCATCAACCCTCGATGCGCTTGATCACGCCTCGTTGCTCTAACATCGCGACCACTTGAGCGACTGATTCCTGCAATGACAGGCGGCCGGTGTCAACGACCAACTCCGGATTTTCCGGCTCCTCGTAAGGCGAAGAAATTCCGGTGAAATTCTTGATCTCACCCGCTCGCGCACGCTTGTACAAGCCCTTTACATCCCGCTCTTCGCATACTTCCAGCGGACAATGGCAGTAAATCTCGAAAAATTCACCGTGCGGCATCAGGGAGCGCACCTTCTCACGGTCAGAACGAAAAGGAGAAATGAAAGCCGTGAGCGCGATGATGCCGGCTTCCAGAAATAACTTACCCATCTCACCCACACGGCGGATGTTCTCGACGCGATCCTGATCAGAAAATCCCAAATCCGAACAAAGCCCGTGGCGCACATTATCGCCATCGAAGGAAAAAGTGCGGCAACCTGTTTGGTGCAAACGTTCCTCAACGGCATGCGCCAGTGTCGATTTTCCCGCTCCTGACAGCCCTGTAAACCACAACATCACGCTGCGATGTTCATTCAAAGCCTCGCGGCGTTCGCGTGTGACCGTAGCCTGATGCCAGACCACGTTGCTCGATTTTTTTTGCATCATTATTTCCCCTATAGACAAGACTATAAATCACTCTGATATTCCGCACTGGCCAACTTGGCAAAAGTAGCTTCGGCATTATGCAACAAGGACTGTCGCAACGGCTCATCACTTGCAAGTACCAAAATCGCTTCAACCCACGATTCTTCATTCATCTCCACGATCAGCCCGTCCACCTCATGACTGATCAACTCCCCGCATGCGCTATCCGGCGCATAGATTCCCACCGCACCGCACCGGGTGAAATCGAAAAACTTTGTATGCGATCGGGCGCGATTGAATGGTGAGTCCAACAACGGCGCCAGACCGATATGCCGCCCCTGCATAGCGAGAAAATGCTGATAGGCCGGCCACTTCATCGGATGTACCGTGGTTACGCGCGGCATCCCGCGATATAAACGAAACACACTGCGATTGCCCACGATTTCAAACGACACTCGCTCATCCCGGCGCAACACCTCTTCCATGACAGGCCGCAGCCAGCGAATTTCAGCATAGTGTGTGGCTGAGCCATGGTAGAACACCCGACGAATATCGGCATGGGCCGCCACAGGCGACGGCAATACCAGCCTGGGATTCCAGCTTATATATTTGGCCTGCAGGTAGGGGACAGAAACCCATAGTTCAGATTTCTGCCGCCGCAACCAGCCGGATTTCCATGCAGAAAGTCTGGCCAACTTTAAGCGATAATGCCACGGCATCCCTGCTGACGCGTGCACATCCAGCACATCATCGTCCATGAAGAAAATCAGCGCCCGAAGTCGTGGCCGCACCGCATCGACCAACTTGACCCACGAAGCAGGCACGTAACGAACAAAAATGACAACCGCGCCATCCAGATCGACAGGCGCAGGCAAATCCCTGAATCCGCACTGCACTACCCGCATACCCGTATGAGCCACAGCGGGCAGAATATAGTAATCCGTTGACGGGTTGGGCTGCTCTTCTACCACAAACACTACGCCACTGGCTGGCACACTTGTTAATGCATCTATCACCGGTCTTACTTCCATGGTTGGGCTATGAGCGGCGCATGACTCAAATAAAAATCCGGGCGCTGATAACTCAGGTTTGGATTGTAAAATGGGTCATTTAGCATCACTTGTCTCCATCTCTTGCGCATATAGGCGACTTCGCGACTGGCGCGCCATTTTTTTCTGCGCGTAGTATCTTTTCCTCGCGATACCGATTCGTGGTGATACAACTCCGCATGCGGTGTCCATACCACCCGATAGCCCGCTTCCCGCACCCGCAGACAATAATCCACATCGTTAAATGCCACAGGCAATTTTTTTTCATTCAAACCACCCAGACGCTGATACAACTCACGCCAGGTAATCAGACAAGCAGCAGTTACTGCGGAAAGCTCCTGAGCCACCATCGCCCGGTTGCAGTAACCGGGATCATTCCGCGCGATAAACGAGTGCAGGTGATTCGCGCACCCGCCGGGCCCCACGGTATCACCTGCATGCTGCACCCGGCCATCCGGGAAGTACAACTTCGCGCCCACCACCCCTGCTTTGGGTTGCAGCAGATGCCCCACCATCTCTTCAAGCCAGTCCGGTGAGATCACCTCAGTATCGTTGTTCAGCAGACAGACAATCTCGCCCCGCGCCTCCCGTACCGCAAAATTGTTGATTGCCGAATAATTAAAGGGATGGTCGTAGCGCAACACCCTTACCTGCTTGTAGCAGGCAATCTCTTCCAGGTAAGCCAACGCATCGGAATCTGCACTCTGATTGTCCACCACCAGAATTTCAAAGCGAGGATAGGTGGTTTTTTCCAGCAAACTTTCTACACATTGCCGGGTCAACTCAGGTGCATCCCTCGTTGGCACGATAATACTTACCATAGGCGGTTCATCGGGCAAATGGTAACGCACCCGCCGGCATCCAGGCAGCATCGTTTCTGACACGTCCGCATCGACTCCATTTCTCGCCAGATGCGAACGCACAGCATCCAGGCACTGCTGCTCATCAGTATCAGCAACACTGCCTACGGACTGATGCAGCAACACATGAGGAATATGCACCACGCTTTTGTCACCCTCATCGCCGAGCACATCCGTCACCCTGAACAATAAATCGTAGCTCCCATACCGACAACAATCCAGAGTCACACCACCCGCTTGGGCAACCTCACTCCCGCGCAATGCGACCGCATTCCCCACAAAATTTATCGCGTGCAAATGTGTCAATGACCAGTCAGGCTTGAACCTGGGCTGGCATCGCTGCCTGTTTTCATCAAGCAGATCATCATCCGAATACAGCACAGCCGCCTCCTGCCTGCCCAGCGCCGCGCAAGCAAAATGATACAGCGCATGAGGCGCAAGCACATCACCTGCACGCACCATCATTACCCACTCATCAACCTTACTATCCGAGAGAGAATCATTAAACGACACCAGCCAGCCATCCGTCAGTGACGGCTCCACCGCGTTAAGCGCTGCATTTTCCGATTCACTGCATGTTCCGAAGTTGAGCACGACGTAAGAAAAGTTGTGATATAGCTGACTTGCAAGTGAATCCAATGTTGCCTGAACCGCACCTGCTGAAGCTCCATCCACAATCAGTAAATGAAAGTGTATCGTGGCTTGCATTTTAGAGATGTGTTGACGGATAGATTGCTGATCGTGATCGCTCAACAGATCCAAACGCCTGATCCAAGTTGTATAGGCTATGTTCTCGCGCAATTGAGTTGCAATGCGATAGGCATCAGGCAAGTTAAACAACATCTTCCAGCGCGAAAGTCCAACCTTCTCCCGCTGCGCATTTGAGAGCTTACGCAAGGTGCCGTTGACCCTGTTCTCCATACGCCAGACGCGTTCAAACAGGCCCACTCGCCTAACGAAAACCGTCGAAGCATCGAGAGATTCGCCGTTATCGAGCGAGAGCGTCAAATCGCTTATGCGCTCAGGCAGCTTGACCAGTTCGTGAACGCGCCCGTTCTGCAACACCGGGAAGGTGACATCCCAAAAATTGGTCTCACCAGACACGGAACTGCCACACAACCGAATATGCTTATGCGCACTACTGCGAGCTAGTTGCGTTTCGACAAGGAACCAGCCAACGACGCTCTTTGTTAACATGGCTTGTCACTGGAGTTCGACTTGGCGCTTTCGTTGTGCGTCCCGACACAACCAAGGTAAGAAAACACAGAGTTAGCGTCATCTATTGATCCGGCACGAATTGAACTTGACAACCGTTCGTGCTGAGCCTGTCGAAGCACAAGAATCCATTCACGTTTCGACAAGCTCAATGCGAACGGATTCTCGGATAAACTGTGCCGGATCAATAGGTTTACCATATTCCGGTCAACCCACCTGCAAGCCTGAAGCAGGCTCACCGGTATAAAGCCAGAATATCCAACCATCAATTTCGAAGCCAATATCAAACGCCGTGTCCGATCTCATGGCATAGCTGAAACCGCAGATGGGGTTTACCGCTATCGAGGGATTCTCGTTCGATATTGCCTGAACCACGTCTGGCCTTTCCACATTCAACGGATAGCAGCGCGTGACACCATTCTGCCGAGTAGCAATGTGAACCGCCACAGGCGTGTTACCAACGACCCAACCTCTCACAACCATGCGTCCGTCCTGTGCCTCCAGCCGCCGACCTTCCTGAATGCTCTCAAGATTCCATCTATAGATGAACCGGCTGAAATCAGCATAGACTGTGCCGAGATGATCGATGAAAGAACGGAGCGTTCTATACTGTTGTTGCCGCGCTTGCGGCACCATTATCGACGAAACATCGAGATTCTGCCCCTCGTTGGGTTGCCCCTCTACCGTTCCATGTTCCAACAGATCGAACTGATTGAGTAACGGCACAAAGTCCGCATAGTGCTTCTCGATAGTTGGCCACGCACGATTCATCTCTTCGCCATTAGGCGCGTATTTATCGCTTGTCAGTTGCAACAGGAAACGATAAAAATCGCTCACGAACGGAGGAATCTGCCCGGGTGCCAACAGCGCATCCACAGCAGAAACGTTATGCCTCAGCTCCGGACTCAAGAATTCCTCGGTGTATTCAAACAAGCCCTGCCGATTGGTTTCCGGCGCGGGCAGATCAATCTCCTGTGCAATGCGTTTCAGTTGCGAGATCGGGTCTTGCATCACTGCCGAGTAAGCAACGAACACTCGCCGCATACCCTGTGTAAAACGAACTGCGGCAACCAAATACTTCACCCAAAGCAACATGCCCTTAAGCAACGAGATGCCATCACGCCGACGTAAAGAATCGGCCACCTCCATCGGATTGCGCACCGCAATCAGATAACTCGCCGTCAGCCCCAGCGTTTCAAACACGCCCTGCCAGAAAGGCAGCAAAACAGCTGTGCGCGGGTCTTTAAAAGCAAAGATAGAATCTGCGCGCAGCTTGCCGCGCAGCAGGGCTATGGCGAGATTCCGTTCCGAGGAAAGATCAGAACTCAACAAGGCGACTTCATCAAGCGCATTCAACCGATCCCAACCTGACCCCAATTTCAGCAACAGTGAATTATTAAAGTCGTTGATTTCCGCATCTTCCCAGAAACCTTTCTCGTTATTACCGGGAATGCTGCCAATCAACTTATCGCCCAAATCAACGCCCAACACCTGCAACCCGCGTGTGATCACACTGGTGCCACTGCGGTGCATTCCAAGGACAACGACAATTCTTTTTCCTATAGTCACATTATTGCTTCCGTATATCAATATTCATACAACTATCTGTCTAGCAAACTTGAGCTTGATTCGCTTTTCTCTTCTCACACAAGCCAGTCACTACAATTCCAACC
>Ga0210053_1004582_pt1 | contig 10739 bp, 10 predicted proteins | sample CryGeymeta201512_FD_185467 | JGI IMG/M metagenome (GOLD analysis project Ga0210053, IMG submission 185467) | Groundwater microbial communities from Crystal Geyser aquifers in Utah, USA - Crystal Geyser metaG 2015-12 (SPAdes) (version 2) | ecosystem: Environmental > Aquatic > Deep subsurface >... | reverse complement strand
CGCCAACGGGATGGGCCGTCAGCAAGCCGCCTCCTGCCTGAAGGTGACGGTCTACACGGTGGATGACCACCGCGACGTGATCTTGCGCCGCTGCCGGGAAATCTGGGGCGAAGAACATGATGGTGATTTCGATCTATACTTCCTGAGAGGCCGTTTCTGGCCGTTCTTGCGCGGGTTGGAGGAAGTGTAGTTGGGTAGTTGGGTAGTTGGGTGGTTTCGTAGTTTGGTGGTTGGGTAGTTTGAAAGTCGAATAGTCTGATAGTCGGATGGTCACATGGTCTGATGGTGAGATATGGAAAGTGAAGGAAGTGTAGCGTGAGAGGCGAAGGTTGTCATCCCGAAGCGTGGGGAGGAAATTCCCTGCGGGGAGGGATGAGGAAGAGTAGGCGAGAGAGTATAATATGGATCGTGTACTGATGAATGACAATCTCCCCATTTTGTTTCTATCAACCATGATGGTTTAGAGAAGGATGCGAGATTATGAGCGAAACCTATCTTGTTATTTTCCACGTTGGCCCTGTCCAAGACTTTATCGCGACAGCCCGCCGAAGCCGCGACTTGTGGTACGGTTCATGGATGCTCAGCGAGTTGTCCAAAGCCGCCGCGGAGAAAGTTATGGAGCTATTTCCGGGCACCCTTGTGTTTCCAGCCCCGGATCTCCTCGGAAAAGAAAGAAACCTGAATGTCCCTAATAAGATTGTCGCCATCATCGAAGGCGAACCTGGAACGCTTGGGAAACAGGTCAAAGATGCTGTTTTTGACCGTATGAAGAAACTCGGCGAAGATGCCCTCCAGCCAGTGAAGAGTCGTATCCATGATAATGATCTCGCCATGCAACAGATCATGGATCTTCCAGAATTCTATTGGGTAAGCGTCGCATATTACACTGACGATGAATACCCCAAGGCGCGCAACCAGGCCGAAGCGCTGTTGGCCGCCCGAAAGACCACTCGCGATTTCAAGCAGGTAGCTGGAAGCAACGCGCCAAAGTCTTCCCTGGATGGGGCGCGCGAGTCGGTCATTCCCGAATCGGATTACTCGGAAAGAAGTGATTCCGATGAAGCCAGGAAAGAAAAAATAAAGAAACTCTACCGTCATTACCATGCCCGCCAGGGAGAACGGCTTTCCGGGGTAGATCTCCTGAAGCGGCTGGGAGAACGAAAGGCTGCAACCGAATTTCGGAGCACGTCTCACATGGCAGCCCTACCATTTCTGGAGAAATTGGGGACTGTAAAAGCAAACAAACTGGTTGCCGAGATATGTGCCCTGTTCGAAGACCCCAAATGGAAAGAATGGAACATCGGTGAACGTGACGATGGCGCGCTGCTGTACGAAAGCCGCCTGGCAGAGTGGATCCCTGCTGGAACTGAACAGAACACTCTGCGCCAAGAACTAAATAAAATCATGGAGAGATACGCAGGGAAATTCCGCCCCAGCCCTTACTACGCTCTTTTGGCCGCCGACGGAGACAACATGGGCGTTGTCATAGACGCCCAGAAAGAACCGGAAACCCATCGCGATCTTTCAGGTGCATTAAGCCAATTTGCTGCAGAAGTTCTTGGAATTGTAGAAAACGATAAAACAAAGGGCGTGCTTATCTACGCGGGCGGGGATGATGTGCTGGCTTACCTGCCGCTGCATACTGTTTTGGAATGCGCAGAAAAATTGGAAAAAGCATTCCGACAGAAATTAGGTGAGTTCCAAGCCCAGAAGAATGGTAAAACCATCACCCCGACGCTTTCCATCGGTATTGTTATTGCCCATCACCTGGAGCCGCTTGCCGATGTGCTGGAATTGGCGCGTAATGCCGAGAAGGAGGCCAAGAAGGTTGACGACAAAAATGGCCTCGCCATTACCCTGCGCAAGCGCGGCGGCGCGGACCGTACCATCAATGGCAAATGGAGCGTCTTCTACAAGCGACTGAGCCATCTGATTGATTTTTACCGTAAAGATGCGCTCAGCGGTGGTACGGCTTATGAATTGCAAGAACTCCACCGCATCCTATCCAAAACGGGAATCCCTGCTGATGGGTTAGCGCAGGAAGCCCTGCGGATCGTTGCCCGGAAAAAAGAGGCCGGTGGTGGGAAAGATGTTTCCGATGATGTCAAGAGGGCATTTCAGCAATGGCTCGATCCTAAAAAAGATCATATCTCGCTGGCTGAGTTGGCGAAAGAAATGATCGTTGCCGGTATGTTCACCAGCGACACAGAGCCACTCGACGAGCCTGTTCAATCAACAGAGGAGGTGACACAATGAGCCTATGGCTGATTATCCCACGCGACCCTCTCATCTTCCGGGACGGCAAGCCGTTCACAGCCACCCCGGGGGAGCGTGCAAAATCGCTGATATTTCCTTTCCCATCCACTGTTGCTGGCGCAGTTCGCACCCTGGCTGGGACAGATTCCGCCACCGGTCGATTCGATACCAGTCGCACCACCGAGGTGAAGCAGATAATCGTGCGCGGGCCGGTGTTAGTGGAATTGAACGAGAACGGCCAAATCAAAGACCGGTTCTTCCCAGCCCCGGCGGATGCTCTACTGGTGCAGAAGGAGGGACTGATCAAGCGTTATTACCTGTCCCCATTGCAGATGCCGACGGGGGCGCTCTCCGATCTGGATGGCCTGAAACTGGTCGGGCCGACTGTAAATATCAAAGATAAACCCGTATCCAATCCGCCGCGCTATTGGAACCAGAAACAATTCGAAACCTGGTTAGAGAATCCGACTGACGGCCTGGTAACACGCGATGAGTTAGGCATCCAGGGGCCAGCACGCGAGAGCCGAACCCACGTCAACATCACACCAGAAACGCTAACCGCCGCGCCGGGCGCCTTGTTCCAAACCAGCGGCATGGAATTTGTCCAATTGGAAACCGAGAAAGATGAACTCCCAAAGCTCAAGGAAGCCCGCCTGCTGGCACTGGTGCTTGAAACCGCTGCCTCCCTGAAAAATGGCCTGGGGTTTCTCGGCGGTGAGCGGCGTGTGGCGCGCTGGCAAAAAGCGGATACAGGGCTGCCGGATTGCCCACCTGCCATCCGGAAGAAAATTATCGAGCAGGGTCATTGCCGGTTGGTCCTGGCTACTCCGGCTTTTTTTGAGGCTGGCCACCTTCCCACCTGGTTGAAGAAAACCTACGATGTGACTATTCAGGCAGTGGCGTTGCCGCGTTACCAGACCATATCCGGCTGGGATTATGAAATTCCCAGGCCCAAACCCACCCGCCGGCTTGTTCCTGCCGGAAGTGTGTATTTTCTGAAATTCGAGGGCGAGAAATCGGCCATTCAAAACTTCGTAGACGACCTCTGGCTGAGTCCTGTCAGCGACGACGAGCAATCCCGTCGCGACGGCTTCGGCCTGGCCCTGCTGGGAGTTTGGGCCGGCAATTTGCGAAAAATGGAGGTGAAATGATGACCAGGAAAACCCCCAATGTACCTGTCCCGGAAGTGAAGCCGGTTGAAAGGGATGACTACATCACGCAAATAAGAAAGTATAAAGTTATCACCCCGCTTTACGGTGGCGGCGAGGAACCTGCCCAGGCCGACTCCATCACCGTGGTAAGAGGCACAGAAGTGCGCGGCCACCTGCGCTTCTGGTGGCGGGCCACGCGCGGCGGGGCGTTCGGCGGCAATTTGGAAAAGATGAAACGCCGCGAGGAAGAGATTTGGGGCTCGCCAGGCGGCAAAGGGAAACCTGGGCCTTCCAAAGTGACGATTACCGTGGTGAACACATCGTCCGGCAAAATTGTTACCAGAGTAAAAAATATAAAGGGCCAATTAGTATATTATGGCGACCCTGGCTCGCCTTATGGTTACGTTGCTTTTCCATTACGCAAAACGGATGACCACCCTGCTGGCTCTGTGCGAGAAGATGTGGAATTCTCCATTGAAATCAAATATCCTAAAGATTCCACAGATGATGTACTCGCCGCTCTATGGGGCTGGGAAACATTTGGCGGCATTGGAGCACGCACGCGGCGCGGCTTTGGGGCAATTCAATGTATGTCCATAGATAATCAATCCGTTTCTCCTAAACTATCGCATGATATTGAGAAAAACATCCGCGAAGACTTGAAGCCATATCAGGGTAATTGGCCTAAGGGCGTTCCACATCTGTCTACAAACTTGCGTTTTGTCATTACACCTGCTAAGTCATCTCCAAGTCAAGCTTGGGAAACCCTTTTCAATGCCTTGCATAACTTCCGCCAAAAGGATGCACGATATAGTAAAAAAACAGGCAACAAGAGCGCCTTTGGTATGAGCCGCTGGCCTGAAGCCAATGCCATTCGTGATGCTTTTGGTCTGTCGCCTCAGTTCCCCGCAGGCGTACCTAATGTGTTAATCAAGAAATTTCCGCGAGCAGCCTTTGGACTTCCTATAGGTTTTGAGATGCATCATGATAAGAGCATTGAAGAGCGACCAGAATTGCAGGGCGCAAATCATGATCGCCTTGCTAGTCCGCTTATTCTTCGTCCGCTGGCCTGCGCTGGTGATAAAACAGTGGGTCTGGTAGCTATCCTAGATTGGGAGTTGATTGATTCCGACGAACTTTACACCCCGCCAGGTGGATTGGTGTTGAAAGATGCCCCAGACAATCCAAAAGTTCAAAGCTCTATCAAGCCTGCCGAAGCAAAACAAATCCCGGTATTGAATGGCAAAACCGACGTATTGCAAGCATTTCTCGATTATCTGAAAGGAACATAAGACATGAATGCTAAACTACTTTTAGTTCACGCGTTATCCCCACTCCATGCGGGCACCGGCCAGGGCGTGGGCGTGATTGACCTGCCCATCGCACGCGAAAAAGCCACCCAGATCCCCTTCCTGCCCGGCTCCACTCTCAAGGGCGTTTTCCGCGATGCCTGCGGTGATAATGAAAAGTGCATTCGGGTCTTTGGCCCAAAAACCACGAACGCCGATGACCACGCCGGGGCGGTGATCTTCACCGACGCCCGCCTCCTACTGCTGCCGGTGCGCAGCTTGAAAGGCGTCTTTGCCTGGGTTACGTCGCCGTTGCTGTTGCGCCGTCTCGTTCGGGATGCCCGCGATGTACAGGGATTGTCCCTGCCTGCGCAAATCCCCGCCCCTGCAGATGAGAAAACCTGCATGGTATCGGATCAGAATTGTGGATTGACGATGATGGCAGGCGGCGTTCAAAAGGTTATCTTGGAAGACCTGCTGCTCGACCCCACTCTTTCCAAAGATATACTCGATTGGGCAGACAAACTGGGAAAGGCGCTCTTCCCGCAGGATACAGAATGGCAAAAGGAGCTCAACGCCCGCCTGTGCGTGGTTTCGGATAATACGCTCAGTTTCCTGCTCGAGACGGCCACCGAAATCACCGCCCGCATCCGGTTAAAGGAACAGGAAAAAACCGTTGAAAGCGGCGCATTGTGGTACGAAGAAGCTCTGCCTGCAGAAACGGTGCTGGCCAGCTTGGTGGTAGCAGCGACGGTCAAATCCAATCCGACTGAGGTTTTCGATACTGTAATGACCCTGACGGCAAAGACCCTCCAGTTTGGCGGAAATGCTACTGTTGGGCGTGGCCTGTGCAAGGCGACGCTTGCTTAGGAGGCCAGCCATGAAAACCCTCGAACAAGAATTCGCCAAGCAGATATATGATCAGGTCAAAGCGTATGGCGACCTGTATCCCAAAGAAGACCTGGGGAAAAACAAAGTACGCAAGCAATACGGCTCGATGGCGCACAAACTGCCTATCCTGGTGCGCACCGCCGGCCTAACACAGGCGCTGGCCTTTGTAGACAGCCGCAAAGAACCTCAACGAGACCTATTAAAACACATCGCTGGAGTCGTGGCAGGATGCGAGAAAGATGAATTCCTGAGGATGAGCCGGGAAGCCGAATTACAGGAATACGTGTACCTGACCCGCAGAACCATGCTGGCGCTCAAATGGTTCAAGCGCTTTGCCCAGTCGGTGCTGGAGGTGGAAGCCACCGATGAGGGCGATGACAGAGGTGGATCATGAGCGGCTTTCGACGCAATGTTCTCGGTCAAATTTCCAGGCCCCCAGCCGATTCGCATACCGGGTTATGGCTGGATAAGTTCCTGAAAGACAAAGAGGATAATGCAAAGAGAAACCTGGTGAACGAAGCCGCAGATTTCAAGGTTTCCCCTCTCTATGTGAATTTTTACAACCGCTGGAAGCGGGCCTTGGAGGCGCGTGGGGCAGTGTGCAAACCGGCCAGGGTGTTGGGACGCCTGGCAATCAACCTCGGCGCGGAGGGCGTGCTGGAGACGGCCATCGCCCTGCACCACACCTACGGCGTGCCTTACATCCCCGGCAGCGCTCTCAAAGGTCTGGCATCCCATTACGCCATGAATCACCTGAATCCGGTGGAGTGGGGAAAGAAGAAGCCAGCCTTCCAGATTGTTTTTGGCGATACCAGCAGCGCCGGATATATCAACTTCTACGATGCGCTTTATATCCCCGGCAGCGGATACAAGGGCAAGGCTCTCTGGCCGGATGTTATCACGGTCCACCACCCGGACTATTACCAGAGTGGCAAAACCCCTCCCGCCGATTGGGACAGCCCCACCCCCATCCCCTTCCTGACCGCCACCGGTAATTTCCTCATCGCCCTGGAAGGGGTGGGAGAATGGGTGGAAGCGGCGTTCGAGATCCTGAAATTGGCGCTGAAAGAGGAAGGCATCGGCGCCAAAACATCCAGCGGTTATGGCCGGATGATTTTTATGAAAGAAGGGGGTGAGTCAATTACAGTCCCTCCCTCTGTCGCAGTTTCTTTTGCATTACAAAGGAAAGAAGTGCTGCAGGCTACGCCCCCGCCTGGACGAGTGCGCGGTACGGTGGTAGATGTTCGTGAGAACGGCCGCTATGGGAAAATTAACCCATCCCGCGGCGGCGCAGCCATTCGGGTGCACACCAAGCAACTGAGGCATGCAGGCCAACCTTTGGTGGATGGCCAAGTGGTTGAGTATCGCATCGGCAGTTATCAAGGCAATCCGCAGGCAGAAGATGTGGAAATCCTGCTCCAGCCAGATGGTTGAAAAAGGACACATCCAATGACTGTCCTCATCTCTCTCATCGGCGAACAGCCTATTCCCAATCTGCTGCCGATGCGCGCTTTGGATGCAGAACGAAATATTTTGGCATTTACCCCGACGACACAGCGAGTGGCGATAAACCTGAAAGCCATGATCCCAAATGCTGAGTTGTTTGAGATCGAGGCGTATGATTTGACTGAGGCGGTGAAGCAAACCAAATCGCTGTGCCAGTCAGGAACAATCGTGAACCTGACCGGCGGTACCAAGCCAATGGCGTTGGCTGCGTACGAGGCTGCCCGGTCGCTGCTGTTACCCGTTGTCTACCTTCAAAGCGAGGGTGGAAGCAGCGTGCTGTACCATTACGGTTTTCAAAATGGCGAGCCCGTGCAAGTTAAACGAGAAACCCTGGGAACATTGTTGAACATTGATGACTATCTGTTAGCGCATGGTCTGAAACCAACCGCTTATCAGGGTCCAGTTAATGCTCAAGAGGCTGGACTGCGCCACTGGTTGGAAGCACATGTGGAGGAATGCCGTACAAATTTGGTCTTCGAGGCATTTGAATTGGATTTTGTATTGCGGCGTGGCAATCGCGTTGCAGTATTAGAAGCAAAAATGAAGCGCGATAACAATCGAACTGGAATTGATCAATTGAATACGGCCTGTGGGCGTTCGTATCTGGGTACTTACACTGGCAAAATCCTGGCTGTGAGCAAACCGCTTGGGTCTCAATTGTCTCATCTGGCTGAAGCGCGACAGATTAAAGTCGTTCATATTAGCGGTCAGGTAGAACGGCGCACTGGTCGTCTGATACTGTCGAGTGAAAGCCAGAAACGTTTATCGGCCATCTTGGAGAAAGCTCTCGGCTCGGCTACCGATGTCTGGACTTGAATAAATGGATCAAGTAAAGGCACTACTCAATGCACAATGAGGAAAAGCAGAGAAATCAACCGGTATGATCGCAAAAAATGCTACACTAATTATCACCCATTCAGCCCCCGATTTGGATGCCATTGGCTTTGTCTATTCGGCGCGCAAGGTTTTTAGCTTTGAAGTACCTGTTGAATGCAAGACTCCTACAAGGGAAGATCTACATGACTCCAATGTGATTGTAGGTGACATTGGCTTGCAAGGGTATGAAGACATTGGTCACAACCCTGCGCTGAACAATTTTGATCATCATTTCAGTCGCGCTGATCGTAGTGCCACTTTCTTGTTCAATAATACCTATCATGCCTTGCGGCAGGATATTGTGGACTACATTGAAGATGTTGATCTTCATGGTGGCAATGAAAAATCTGATACGACTCTTAAGGTAGCTACGATCGGGATTCGTGTACTACACGACGGAGAGGATTTGGTGATTCTAGCCGAGGGAGGCCGACTTCTAAAGTGGCTGGAGGAGACTGCTCATGAGCCTGGTAAGATGTCCGGTACATTGACTGAGACAGCGCAGGGTTATCTAAAAACTGGTCAAGAAGAGGTCCGCCTGATTCGAGAAGAATTGAAAACCATGCGGCGCTTTACGACAAGTAAGGGGCGGACAGTGGGATATCTGAAGACACGCTCTCCGGTTTTTTCCGTCGCAAAAGAAGAGATGTTTGCTCTGGGAATAGATATTGCAGTGGTGTACAACCCTGTTAAGAATCGCTATTCGATTGCTCGTAAGGCTCTTGGAGCAGAACGGATTAATCTCGAAGGAATTATAGAAGCCCTGAATGCTGCTGAGTGGCACAGGGGTTTACCTCGCGATCAACACTGGGGCGGACACGAGGATCGTATTGGTAGCCCAAGATCGGGGTCTATTCTCAGCGCTGATGAAGTGCTTAATATCGTAAAAGCGACTCTATGAAGTTGTTCGCTTGACGAGGCAAACTAATGTCTGTTTATCTCAGCAACGCTTTCTCTCTTAATATGCTGAAGGTCGGTTCTGAAGGGGTGCACGCTGATATCAACTTTGTCACCCCCGCTGATATCCCTGCGGACGCCATAAATATCATTGGTCATCCAGATATAGCGACAATTGTGTCAAGCATCCTAGAACGTGACATTCCGGTAAACCGCGTCACAGCTACTTTATGTGCAGGTGATATATTGTATGTTGTTCAGTATCGCGGCCCACGCCTCCCTGTGGGAGCAACCACACTCCCTGAAAACGCTAAGTTAGATTTTTATCGCGTGGCGCTGTGGATAGATGGAACACATCTTGCTCATCGTCTGCATTCTGCCAACCACAGATAGCACAACAATGCACAATGAGGTGATTGGATTCTAATTTCGCAGATCGAGCGCTGGCCTCCCAAATTATTGAAAGGATATGAAAATGAAAGATAGGTTCCTTGCCTTTTTCGACCCCTCACGTTCTGTCATTTTATATATTATCGGTACAGCAGCCTTTACACTGGTTTTACAGGCAATATATGATTTAGCCAACCAACCCAACCAATTTCAAGGAGGTTATTGGTTGGCAATTGCTATGCTGTTCGTGGTTATATTAATTCTACTTATAAGTCGGATGCAACGAGGGGGTATGGGCCGCGTGAGCATTCGAGAAGAATTTAAGCCAAACAAACGCAAAGGATTGGTGCTTTTATTAGGGCCTACTGAAGCTTCCGCTCCCGCCTCAATTGAATATCATCTGCCAACCCTTCAATGTTGTTGGATGATAGCTACGAAAGAATCCATAAAGACGGCCGTTATATTAGCAGAGAAGTATGCGGGCCAGATTCCTAATCTTTATTGGGGTAGCCCAAATTACTTGGTAGACCCGGATCAGATTCAATCAACCTATGACATGATCGTTAGGATTCTGGATGTAGAGGCTATAGAAGCCGGCTTGAAGCGGAGCGATATCATTTCTGATATTACAGGAGGTGTCAAGCCCATGACTGCTGGCATGTCCTTGGCTTGTTTAGCCCGCAACTATGATATGCAGTATATGAAAGCCCCTCGTGACGCTTTAGGGCAAGTAGTCAAGGGAGGCATTCCAGAACCGATCCACATTGACACGACGCTTGTGCCAAGCGCTTCTTTGCCTATTTCATAATCTGACCATCACCTCCGGAAATTCCCATGCTCCTCTCCCTCCTCCTCCCCCTCACCTCCACCAACTGCTACCCCATCCTCGGCGCGTTGGGGCGGCCGGCCAATGCCTGGTTGCTGCGCGAACTGACCCGCCGCCAGCCTGATCTGGCGCAGTCGCTGCACGATGACAAGGGGGTGAAACCGTATACGGTTTCCACGCTGCTGGATGATCGCGGACGGCCACTTGCGGCAGGTGCATGGTTGCAGCCCGGCCAAAACTGCTGGTTGCGAGTGACGACATTCGAACAGCGCCTGTCCGAGATGCTGCTCGAAATGGTAAAGGATTTACCGGCGCGCCTTGCCCTGTACAAAATGGAATTCCGGCTGGATGGCTGGACGCTCGACCCGGCCCAGCATCCCTGGGCCGGGCAGACCTCCTTCGCCGCGCTGGCCCAGGCGGAGAAAGTGAATGGCCGCTCGCGGGAAGTGCGCCTGGAGTTCGCCAGTCCCACCGCCTTTCGTTCAGAGGGAGCGGATGTGCCGCTGCCCATCCCGGCGCTGATCCTGCGTAGCCACTGGCAGCGCTGGAACGCGGTCGTTCCCGAACCGATGCAGATCCATGCCGCCTGGCCGGAGTTCGCTGCGGCGTGCGTGAAGGTCAGCGAGTTGACCGCTGTCAATACCGAGCGCTGGGTTT
>Ga0210053_1004579_pt1 | contig 10742 bp, 12 predicted proteins | sample CryGeymeta201512_FD_185467 | JGI IMG/M metagenome (GOLD analysis project Ga0210053, IMG submission 185467) | Groundwater microbial communities from Crystal Geyser aquifers in Utah, USA - Crystal Geyser metaG 2015-12 (SPAdes) (version 2) | ecosystem: Environmental > Aquatic > Deep subsurface >... | reverse complement strand
AATTGTAGCCGTTGTACCACTCTTTCACCTTGGTCATATCAGCATTTTGCAGAGGCGTGGCGAAGGTGGTTTCCAGGTCCTTGTGGGTGTAGCCGCAGAGGGTGGCATAACGGTGATCCAGGCTGATATCTTTGAGATTGTTGAGCCCGCTGAAGACCGAAACCTTGCTGAATTTGCTCACCCCGGTGAGAAAGGCAAATTTGATGTATTCGTCACTGTCTTTGATGGTGGTGTACAGGTCTTTGAGGACTTCGCGCCCCTGCTTGGCGACCTCGATCTGGTCGAGATTATCGACGATAAGTTTGTCGTATTCATCAACCAGGATCACGACTTTTTGACCGTATTGGCGGACGGTTTGTTCGATGATTTCCCTAAAATAAACGCCCGTTTCTGACTTTGAGGTCATATCCAGCTGGAGCCGCTGCTGATTGGAACGTAAAATACTGGTCACCAGCTCTTTCATGTCAGCGAGATTACGCGCCACCCCGCCGAAACTGATTTTAATCACCGGATATTTAACCGACCAATCCCAGCGGCTTTCGGCGGCCAGGCCGGTGAACAGTTCTTTGCGCCCTTCGAACAGGGCTTGCAGGGTCGACACCAGCAGGCTTTTGCCGAAGCGACGCGGACGGGCGAGAAAGTAATAGCTGCCTTCTTCGACGAGTTGGCAAGCCTGGTCGGTCTTGTCGACGTAGACATAATCATCTGCGCGAATTTTTTCAAAAGTTTGGATGCCGATGGGCAGTTTTTGCATGAACAGCCTCCGGGTAGGTGTGCCATGTGCAGGGCTATTTAATCAGATTCAACCTTGTTCAGCAGATCTTCGATGGCTTGACGTTCCTGGCCATAAATTCGCGCATTTTCGAGTTCCTTGAGCAGTGCCTTTTTTTCTTCTTGGCTCTGTTGCATCTGTTCTGATGCCTGGCGAATGACATCGCGCCGACCATAACTTTGGCTGCGCAGCGCCTCTTTGCGCGCTGTTACGGCTTCTGCGTAGGTGCGTAAAATGTTTTCGGCCCGCCGCGATAGATCTTCGGCATAGCGCTTCTTTTGGGCCAAATTTTTTTCCTCGGCACCTACCGCCTGTTTAAAGCGGGCACTGCTGTTGGCGGGTGGACTCAGCGGTGGGACGTAATTGATCCGGTTGGAGTCGGCCGGTATGCGTTTTTTAGCCTGAGCGCGGCAGGCTTCAGGCAGCGACATCAGGTCATCGGCGATATGCTTCTGCCCCTGCGCATCGATACAATAGACCGTTTCGGCGAGTGCCACCGTAGCCGACAGCGATCCGCAAAGGAATAGCAGCAATAAAATTTTGGTGAGCATAAACCCTCTTTTCACCCCAGACGCTATCATTTGAGTCTAAATCTGCGGCAATTACACCGCAAGCCGTCCCCCGCGTCAAAACGTCTTTTCGCTATCGAGAAGCAGCGTTACCGGCCCGGAGTTGATCAGTTCAACCTCCATGGCCGCCTGAAAGATTCCGCAAGCGACGGGGATTTGGTGTTGTTTTAATTGCGCAATAAAGTGTTGGTACAAATCGCGCGCTTTTTCCGGCGGGGCTGCGGCGGCAAAGCCCGGCCTGCGGCCCTTGTGGCAGTCAGCATATAAAGTAAACTGGGACACCGCCAGAACTTCCCCGCCGACATCCGCCAGCTTCTGGTTCATTTTGCCCCCGGCATCTGCAAAAATTCGTAAGTTTGCAATCTTTTCCGCCAGATAAACCGCAGAGGATTCTGTGTCTTGTCGGCCAACGCCAAGTAAAACCAGAAGACCGAGACCAATTTTGCCGACAACCTGGTTCTCAACTTTCACCTGGGCGCAACTAACGCGTTGAATCACCGCTCGCATCAACTTTCCCTCGTCTTTTTCATGGATTCAGCAGTGCCGTAATGGTTTTAATCCCATGGCAGGCATCAGGCGCCTGATGATCGGCGTGAGGGCAGGGTGTTTGATCGCCTACCAGCATAGTTTTCATACCCAGGGCCCGAGCCGTTTTAAGATTTTCGCCCGAATCTTCGATCATAATGCAGTCATGCGCAGGCTGATTCAACTTGCGCAACACCCCTTGGTAGGGCTCAAAATTGGGTTTTGGCTGATAGTTGGCGATGCGAATATCGAAAATTTCATCGAACAGGTTTTCTAGATGAAGGGCCTTCAGCACCCGTTCGGCGTGAGCACGCGAGCCATTGGTAAAGATACAACGCCTGAGAGGCAGCTGCCCGAGGGCAACTCCCAGCTCCGGATCGGCCTTTAAGTGGCGGTCAACATCGACATCGTGGACGTAATCGAGATAGTCTTCGGCATCAACCCGGTGATGGCGTATCAGCCCCTGTAAGGTTGCTCCGTAATGTTTCCAGTAATCGCGGCGTAAGCCGTCGACTCTTTCCGGAGCAATTTTAACGACTTCGCACATATAGCGATTAATGCGCACATCAATCAGGGCAAACAGATTATGCTCCGGCGCATAAAGGGTGTTATCCAGATCAAAGAGCGCGGTTTTCATTGCGGCCAGTTACCGGTGAAAACTTCACAGGCCGGCCCGGTCAGATATATGCACCGATCTTCTGCCCATTCCAGCTCAAGCAGGCCGCCACGCACGCGGTTTTTAACCTTGGTTCCACAACGGCCACTCAGATGGGCGGCGACAGTGACCGCCGAGGCTCCGGTGCCACAAGCCAGAGTCTCCCCGGCACCGCGTTCCCAGGTGCGCTGCCGCAGCTCACTTTTTGAAACAACGGAGACAAATTCAACATTGGTGCGCCGCGGGAAGAGGGGGTGATTCTCGATTAAGGGGCCGATTTCACTCAAGGCAACACTGTCGCAGTCCTCGACAAAAATAACCGCATGAGGATTGCCCATGGAAAGACACCAGGCTTCGTAGACTTGCCCGGCAACCTCCAAAGGAATGCCCAGGGCCTGTGATTCCGGGTCGCCAAGCATGGGAAGATCGGCGCGTTTGAGGCGCGGTTGCCCCATATTAACCCGTACCCGGTCAACTTTATTTTGGCTGTCGGTAAACATCTGCACCGGCAGAATACCGGCGGCGGTTTCAATGGGAATTTCGCGCTCATTGACCAAGCCGTGATCCCAGGCATATTTTGCGACACACCGAATACCGTTGCCGCACATTTCGGCTTCAGAGCCATCGGCATTGAACATCTGCATGCGCAGGGCGGCCACCTCTGAGGGCAAAATCAAAATCAGGCCGTCTGAACCAATGCCAAAGTGGCGGTCACTCATGGCGACCGCTAACCCGGCGGGGTAATCCACTGCTTGCCGGGTGGCATCAAGATAGACATAATCATTGCCCGCACCGTGCATCTTGGTAAATTTCATAAAGGAAACATCCTCCCGCGCCTTGTGGTGAGTGAAATCACTCTGTTACTATAAACAGCCGCTGTGAGTTCGACAACTGTTAATCTCTTCGAGGGGGTGAATCTGTGGAGTGAAGGATGGCTTTTTTTCTCAACACCAAAATCTGGCAAACCGGGGCCCTCGAATGGTGGGGCCTGATTGACAATGAAGATCTTTTTCTTGGCAGCCGCGAATTTCCTCAACCGCCTGACGAGGGCGATGAGTGGCTGGTGCGCGCGACCGGTGATCGTTTCAAAGTGATCAATCGCGAAATTGTGCGCATTGGCCGGGGCGATGCCACGTTATGCTGACCCTTGAGGTTGTGCAGATTCCGGCCAGCAGCATGGCGAACTTTGCCTACCTGGTTTTTTGCGCAAAAACCAGCCAAGCGGTGGTGGTTGATCCTTCGCAGCAACCGCAGAAGGTGCTCGACGAAGCAAAAAGTCGCCAGTTGAAAATTGTCGGGCTGCTGAACACTCATGGTCACCCCGATCATGTTGTCGGCAACCCGCAGATTATAGCGGCTACGGGCGCGCCCCTCTGGGCTCATCCCCTTGCGCTGACCCAGGTCGATAACCCCCTGGCCGACGGGGATGAAATCCCTCTGGGAGAAGGTTCGATTCGTGTTCTCCATACGCCGGGACACACGCCGGGATCAGTGGTTTTTATCACCGGTGATGGCATTATTACCGGCGACACTCTCTTCGTCGGACGTTGCGGTCGTGCCGATCTGCCGGGCAGCGATGTCAATCAGCTCTACGACAGTTTGCTGCGTTTGCGCCAACTGGATGAGGGGTTGAAGGTTTATCCGGGCCACGACTACGGTAGCCGACCGGTTTCAACCCTGGGCGATGAACTACGCGAGAATCCCTTTTTTAACGCACCCGACCGTGAAAGCTTTATCCGGTTGCGTATGGGGTAAAAAAAGGCCGTGCTCCAATTTTAAAGGGCACGGCCTGTTTCAGTTCAATGCAGAGTAATAGATCTTTAGCTTTTTTTAGGTTCGGCCTCGGGTTCGACTTCGTCGAGAAGGAAATCATCCGTTTCAGCGAAAATATCGGCATCAGGATCTGCGTCGCCAAAATCAAAATCATCACCCAGCTCAGTGCCCACCGCTTCTCTTGGGTCGTCTTCGTCGAAATCGAAGTGAGATTCATCAACGCCAGCACTTTCATTTGCTGCCAGATCTGCGGGGGCTTTTTTTTCGCTGTCCGCAGCCCTGGGCTCAGCGGGTGAGGGCAGACTTTCCTCGGTCGTCTCATCGGTCGGTACATCTTCAAACAGTTCATCGAAGGCCAGATCTTCCTCTTCGTCACTGTCTCCCATGAAGTCGAACCCGAAATCTTCACCCTCTGCCGTTTCCGGCAGGTCAAATTCTTCGTCCAAATTATCCAGCACCGTGCCGGTTGTCAGCTGTTCATCGACAGCGGCGGCAAAGTTTTCGGCACTTAAGTCATCTTGAAACGCCTCTGCCAGCAAGACACTTTTAATACCAAAGCGCGCCTTATGTTGGGTCAGATCGATCGCGCATTTTTTACAACGATCGAGGTGGTCGAAACTGTTGTAGCCACATTTGGGACACTTCATGACGGATCCTCTCCATGCAATTGGGCAGCAACACCTGGGTCAGGGCAAAAATCCCCATAAACATATTGTAAAATCGACAAGATGGCAAGTCCGGCGGTTTCGGTGCGCAAAATTCGCGAACCGAGACGCACCAACAAAAACCCCTGTTTCTGGGCGGCCTCTGCTTCTGCCGCGGAAAAACCACCTTCAGGCCCAACCAGCAGGCTGATCGCCGTCGGCGGACGCACCGGTAAAAGCTGGTTCAGCGGGGTGGTAGCATCTTCCCACAGCATCAGTTTTAATGACCCGTTGGCAGATGTCAACGCATCGTTAAGCTGAGGGTGTAATTCAACGCTGGGTGGAAACATCTGGCCGCACTGCTGGCATGCCTGCTGAATAATTTTTTGCCAACGAGCAAGGCGTGTCGCAACCTTATCTGGTGCAATGCGCGTAACTGTCCGTTCGCTGGTGCTTAAAATAAATCGACTGGCCCCAAGCTCGGTGCCTTTTTGCAGAATCAATTCGAGCTTTTCGCCCTTGGGTAAGGCCTGAATGAGTTCTATCGCTAGTTGCGGTTTTTCGGCGTGCCGACAGGCAAGAACTTTCGCATGCCGTCCATCGGCTTCCAGTTGGCAGTGGCGTCGGCGCCCCTGTCCGTCAAATAACTCAAAGGGAGCGCCAGCCCCTAATCGCAGTACCCGGGTCAGATGATGGCTGATTTCTGGCGCAAGTTCCAGGCGCGCTCCCGCCTCGACCTTGAGATCCGGTTGGAAAAAACGTCTCACGCTTAAGTTCTGCTCAGGTGCAGGCACAACCATTCGTCGCGCCTGGTTGTGCTGAGATATTCAAGGGGCAGGGCGCTGAAGCCCTTGCGCACCAGGGCTTCTTTTTCGGCGAGAATGCCGGATAAAAACAGTTGTCCTCCCGGAGCCAGATGGGCGAAAAGGTCAGCCGCCAGCCGAATATTTTCTTCCGCCAGAATATTTGCAACCACCAGATCAAACTGCCCGGGAATCTGATCGAGTGCAACGCTGGTAATCTCAACCTGGTTCGTCACCTGGTTCTGGGCACAATTGTCCTGTGCCACCTGGCAGGCCAGAGGATCAATATCGCAGGCAACAACCTGGGTTGCGCCCAACTTGGCCGCCGCAATCGCCAGAATACCTGAACCGGTGCCCACATCCAGCAAGCTCTGGGGCGGCTGGGGCGATTCGAACAGCTCGGCGATGGCTTGCAAGCAAAGTAAGGTGGTGCCATGAGTACCTGTCCCAAACGCCATACCGGGATCGAGTACGACAATTTTTTCGTTTGCCTTGGCCCGGTAGTTTTCCCAGCTGGGGCGGACGACCAGATTTTTACCAATGTGCATGGTGTGAAAATGCTGTTTCCAGCCTTCGGCCCAATCTTCCTGACGGACAAGCTGACTTGCGCCGAGGGCGAACTCGCGCCCTTGGTAGAGCCCGCGCAAGGGTTCAATCAGCGCGTTGATCTGCTGACGCAACTCGTCCAGCAACAGCGAATCAGGAAAATACGCTTGCAGGGCAATGTCGCTGGCGGGGTCAAACTCTTCATCGGGCACGACAAAACTGTCCAGAGCGCGTTTTTCCACCAGGGTTCCGGTGCAGCCTACTGCCGACAGTTGGGCACAAACCAGGTCGATGGCAGGCGCAGGCACACGAATTTCAAGTTGTATCCAGGCATCATTTTTCATTGATTATTCCGATCTTTTGTGGTGCGAAAACCGCGAGCACCCTGTTATCGCAAAAAAAATGCCCGCTGGCAATCGTGAAAAACCGTGTTTGCCAGTTGACAGGATAAATTTAACCAGATAATTATGAGTTACATTCAATGAGATATTTTACTCATTTGGTATGTTATCCATTTTATGCGATTTATCTCAGGAGATTTCTCTCTGGCGTAAAAGAAATTTGCTTTTAGCCATTAAAAAAATATCAGAACGGCTTGCGCAAGCAGAATTCGTCTGTTAGAGTTGCTCGAACTTTTCATGAGGAATATTTATGGTGGCACCCCGAGAGGTTTTTTTGCTCTCCGATGCAACGGGTGAGACCGTTGAAAGCATGGTACAGGCAGCCCTGAGACAGTTTCAGGAAACGCCTGCCATATTAAGGCGTTTCAGCAACGTCCGCAGCAAGAATCAGGTGTATGAAATTCTGGATCGGGCCCTGAATGTTCAGGCTCTGGTGGTTTTTACCCTGGTTAACAGCGAACTGGCCCAGCTTGCCTACGACGAATGTGATGCTCTTGGCCTGAGCTGCCACGATCTGCTGACTCCGTTGCTGCGCAGACTGGCTGAACATCTGGGGCATTCCCCCCAGGAAATGCCGGGCCTGTTGCGCGGTATGAATGCCGAATATTTTCGGCGTATTGAAGCGGTGGAATTTACTGTTAAGCACGATGACGGTCAGGAATGTCGGCATTTGCACAAGGCTGATATTGTTCTGGCCGGGGTATCGCGCTCAAGCAAAACCCCGTTGTCCATTTATCTGGCTCATCGTGGCTGGAAGGTTGCCAACGTTCCCATCGTCGCCGGCATTGCCCCGCCGCCGGAACTGTTGCAGCTTGACCCCAGTCGGGTTGCGGGTTTGCTGATTGATCCACAGCGCCTGATGGAACTGCGAGCGGCGAGACTGGTGCACATGGGACAAAATCCACGCACAGAATATGCCGACTACCATAAAATTGAAGACGAAATTCGTGCGGCACGCCGCCTGTTTCGTCAACAGCGCTGGGCCATCATCGACGTTTCTTCGAAAGCTGTTGAAGAGACCGCCAACGAAGTGCTGCATAAACTGAAACTGGATCGAAATTAATTTTTAACTTGAACCCGGATGTGCCGTACTTAGCTCTGGCCATCTCCCCACAGGAGTCAAAACGATGAAAATTCTGGTTGTCGAAGATGAAAAAAAAGTTGCCAGCTTTATTAAACGCGGCCTCGAAGAAGAAGATTTCAGTGTCGATGTCGCCTATGATGGCGAAGAAGGTGTCGCCAAGGCCAAAAACACCGCCTACGACATCATTTTGATGGATATTATGCTGCCCAAGAAAGATGGCCTCAGTGCCATCCGCGAGCTGCGGGCCATGAATATTCTAACACCCATTTTATGTTTAACGGCCAAGGACTCGGTGGAAGATATCGTTTCCGGGCTTGATATCGGCAGCGATGACTACCTGACCAAGCCCTTCGCCTTTGCCGAACTGGTGGCGCGAGTGCGGGCCCTGATCCGGCGGGGATCGCAAGATCGTGGGGCCGAACTCTTTTTTGCCGACCTGCGGCTTGACCCGGTGACCCACAAAGTCTGGCGCAGTGACAAGGAAATTGATCTGACCGCCAAGGAATATTCTCTGCTCGAATACTTTATGCGCACGCCGAATCAGGTTCTGACCCGGACAATGATCGCCGAACACGTATGGGACTACACTTTTGACAGCTTCACGAATATCATCGATGTCTATGTCAACTATCTGCGTAAGAAGGTTGATCGTGACCACGATAAAAAATTGATCCACACCGTGCGCGGTGTTGGTTATGTGTTGAAAGATTCTGACTGACCCCCTGCGATGTCCCCATCAAAGCCCGTCAACGCAGCATTAGCTTGCAGCTGTTGACGGGCTTTTTGGTTGGCTGTCTTATGCGATTGCCCCTGTAAAATCCTCCCAGACCTCTACTGGGAAGGGTCCGCCAGGGTCGGTTTCATATGTCTATCTGCACAGTGTATTTACCTTGGCAATATGCTAGGTTGCGCGGATGAAAATTACCGTCAAACAACAGGTGCTGCTGACCCCGGCGCTGGTGCTGTTTCTGCTGACCCTGCTGCTGGTGTTTATGCAATACACCTACTGGGATCTGTCAGTTAAACGCTTTCAAGCCAAGGCTCTGGGGACTGCCTTTATTTCCCTGGCCGAAGCCGATTTGGCTTCACGCCGCATTCAACGGCTGCTGCTTGAAATCAGTCGCCGTGAGCTGGTGCAGGAAGGTGAGCTGGAAAACCTCGCTGGCTTGGCTGAGCTGGCGGTGGGGGCGATTGAACGTATTCAGCCCTACGGCACTTTGTTGCCGCGCGAAAAGCTTGATCAGGTCGCGGTTCTGGCCGCCCAGCTCGGCCCGGCCAAAGGCCTTGATCTGGAGCAAATGCTGACTGCGGTTCAGCAATTTCGCTCCGAGGTGACTCAGTTAACTAATTTGACCGCAGGCCAGCGCCAGGAATTGCGCGATCTGCACACCAAGGATATTGATGCTCTGGTCGAGCAGACCGCCTTGGTCATGACCCTGGTTCTGGGGGTCACTATTTTGCTCGGGATTGTGCTTTCCCTCTATTTTGGGCGGCGGATCCTCTCACGCATTCAGGCGCTGTCGACCGCGGCCAGTCGTATTGCCGCAGGTGAGCTCGAACCACCCCCCGCTCCCGAACGCATCGATGATGAGCTCGATGTGTTGAGTCTGTCCATCAATCGCATGACTCAGCGTTTGATTCAGGTGGTCGGAACCGAAAAACTTTTTGAAGGGGCCGAAGAAGAACGCCGCCGCATTGCCATGGATCTGCACGATCAAACCCTCGCCGATCTTTCTTCAATTCTACGCGAACTGCAGACCCTGGCCAACCAAAACAACCCCAGCTGTCAGACCCAGGCTCGCTCAATGGAAAAAAATCTCAGCCGGGCCATCTCCAACTTACGCGACATCATGAACAATCTCCATCCCCAGACCCTCGATATCCTCGGGTTGGGGGCCGCCCTGGAGGCCGAGCTTGAACATCTGGCCGCTGCGCCGAATTTTCCCGAATATCATTATCAATACGATGCCCGCCTCGACAAGATAAAGCTCAGCCGATTGCAACAGTTATCCCTTTATCGTATTGGTATCGAAGCCTTGCACAACGTCATCAAGCACGCAAACGCCAGTCGGCTGGAAATCTGTGTTGAACTGCGCACCACCCAACTGATTTTGTCCGTCGAAGACAATGGCTGTGGTTTCGTTGCGCCCGCACCCAAACGCAGCGGAGGGCGCGGCCTGAACAATCAGCGCGAGCGGGCCAAAGCCATTGGTGCCCAGATAGAATGGCGTGCTTCGCGTTTCAGCAGCGGAACCCGTTTTGAACTGATTTTGCCGATTGCCACCCCGACAACTTGACTGCCGGACTGTAAAGGACAAGTGACTCATGGCCAAATACCAGATACTCATTGCTGAAGATAATCCCAAAGATTACCAATTTCTCGAATCGTTGGTGCATGATTGGGGGATGGATGTCGAAATTGTGCGCGCCCCCAATGGACGGGTGGCCCTTGACCTGGCACTAACCCTTGAGGAGCCTCTGCTCATCAGCGATATTCAGATGCCTGAATTGAATGGTATTGATATGGCGCGCGCCCTGTGGAAAGAAAAGCCCCAGGCGCGCATTGTCTTCTGGAGCCAGTTTAAAGACGAAATGTACGTGCGTGCTTTGGCGCGCATTGTGCCCCCCGAAACAGTTTACGGTTATATCCTGAAATCGAGCCCGCGCGAACAGATTGCCAGCGCGGTGCACACCGTGCTCCTCGAAGAGCAATGCTGGATAGATCCCGATGTGCGCAAAGTTCAGGGCCGCGCCCGCCACAGTCTGACAGCTTTGACCGATATCGAATACGAAGCGTTGCTCGATATTTCCCTTGGTCTGACCGATAATCTGATTGCCCAGCGGCGTTATTTGTCACGACGTGGCGTGCAGAGTCGTCTGAATTCCCTCTATGGCAAACTGGGGGTCGACCAGGAACAATTTCATTGCGAAAAAATTGGTGATTCCTTCAATCTGCGCAGCCGCGCCGTC
>Ga0210053_1004573_pt1 | contig 10748 bp, 9 predicted proteins | sample CryGeymeta201512_FD_185467 | JGI IMG/M metagenome (GOLD analysis project Ga0210053, IMG submission 185467) | Groundwater microbial communities from Crystal Geyser aquifers in Utah, USA - Crystal Geyser metaG 2015-12 (SPAdes) (version 2) | ecosystem: Environmental > Aquatic > Deep subsurface >... | reverse complement strand
CACTGGTTGCGACATTTTTATCGATTTCCGAGGCGTCGATTTCAACATGAATGACATCGGCATTCTTGGCATATTCATTGAGCTTGCCTGTGACCCGGTCATCGAAACGCATGCCGAATGAAATGAACAAATCGGCGTTCATGATGGCGCGATTGGCCTCAACCGTGCCATGCATGCCCATCATCCCCAAACTCAAAGGGTGATCAGCGGGCATGGCTGAAAGCCCGTGCAGGGTAAAAGCGACAGGAATACGGTTTTTTTCGGCAAAGCTTTGCAGCAGGGCCCCGGCGTTGCTGTTAATAACGCCGTGACCGCAGAAAATCACCGGTCGTTCACTGCGATTGATCAGCTCTACCGCTTTTTTTAAGGGTTCTCGCGCCGGGGTTGGATGATAAAAGTAGCCCGGCAGGTGCGGACGATAAGCTGCGGAGTTAAATTGATACCCCTCGGCGACCGGCTGATTCTGTATGTCTTTGGGAATATCAAGCACCACCGGGCCGAAACGTCCGGTGGTGGCAACATAAAAGGCTTCATGCACGGTTCGCTCAATCTCGTCAGCCTGCAAGGGCATATAGGTCTGCTTGCAGATGGGCATCATCACGCCGACAACATCGCTCTCCTGGAAAGCATCGGTGGCAATCACGCCGGTTGCAACCTGGCCGGTAATTGCCACCATGGCCACCGAATCCATCTGGGCGTCGGCAACCCCGGTCACCAGATTCATGGCACCGGGCCCCGAGGTTGCCATGCATACGCCAACCTGGGGATCTTCGGTGGACAGGGATGCGCGAGAAACACCCTGAGCCATGAAGGTTGCCCCCTGTTCGTTGCGTGACATGATAAAGTTGAAGTGTGCCATTTTGTCCATACTGTCGAACACCGGCATAATTGCGCCGCCCGTATAGCCAAAGATGTGGCGCACACCCCGTTCTTTGAGGGCGCGCAGCAGAAGTTCTTTTCCGGTCATTTTATCCTCACAGTTGGTGGGGGTGGTTTTCAGCCGCACAATTGGGCTTCGGTATGTCAGCATGAACGCCTAGTCTAACGTGCTTGCATTTAATCATGCAATCGGCCCTTGCAAAATAAAAAGTGAGACGATTTTCTTGGGATGCGAATCCTGAATCGGTCGCGCCTCTCCCTTGACATGCCGGGGCGCTGTTGCTAGATTGCGCGCTGCAGTTAAAGGCCATTTTGACGGCCTTTGAGGGAGCTTGCGGTATGAAAATTCTGGTAGCAGATCGGCTTTCACGGGCAGGGCTCGATATCTTTGCCGCGGCCGACAATATCGAGCTGGACTATCAGCCGGATCTGACCGAACAACAGTTGCTCGAAGCGGTCAGTGATGCCGAGGCCCTGGTGGTGCGCAGTGGCACCCGCTTGACCGCCGCAGTTTTTGAAAAAGCCCAACGCCTGCGGGTGGTAGGGCGTGCCGGCATTGGGGCCGAAAATGTTGATCTCGATGCCGCCAGTCGGCGTGGAATCGTGGTCATGAACACACCCTTCGGCAGTGCTATTACCAGCGCGGAACATACCATCGGCATGCTGGTTGCCCTGGCGCGCCATATTCCCCAGGCCTGTGCGGCCCTTAAGGCCGGCGCCTGGTTGAAAAATGAATTTATGGGCGTCGAACTGGCGGGCAAAGCCCTCGGCATTGTGGGCGCGGGTAAAATTGGCCGCCTGGTCATCGAACGTGCCATAGGTTTGGGTATGCAACCGCTGGTTTACGACCCCTATGTCTCTCCTGAAATTGTTTTACAGCTTGGTGCTGAACAGGTTGATCTGGCCGAACTGCTGGCGCGCGCCGATTTTATTTCGCTGCATATTCCCCTGAATCAAGAGACCCGTAGCTTTGTTAATGCCGAGTTGTTGCAACAGCTCAAACCCGGTTGTCGCATTATCAACTGTGCCCAGGGCGGCCTCATCGACGAAGACGCTTTGCTGGCTGCCCTCGAATCCGGTCAGGTCGCTGGTGCGGCTCTCGATGTTTTTACCCGCGAGCCGCCGCCGCCGGATCATCCGTTGCTGAAACTTGACCAAGTGATTGTCACTCCTCATCTGCGTGCCGCCAGCGCCGATGCCCAGATAAATATCGCGGTGCAGATTGCCCGGCAGGTGCTGGATTTTTTGCAGCACAATCTCATTACCAATGCCCTCAATGTCCCATCGGTCAATGCCGATCTTCTCGATGCCCTGCGTCCGAGCCTCGATCTGGCCGAACGCATGGGGTTGTTTCTGGCCCAATACCGCAGTGGTCATTTTCGCAAGGTGGCCCTCGAATTTTCCGGTACCCTTACCGAGTACCCACTGCAATTTCTGACCGCGGCCTTTCTTAAGGGTTTGTTGCGACCGGTGCTTGGCGAGCAGGTCAACGACATCAACGCCCCGCACCTGGCACGTGAGCATGGGATTAAGGTCACCGAAACCCGGGTTTTGACCGCCGATGAATTTGCCAGCGCCATACAGGCGACCATGGAAAGTGACCAGGGCAGCCACAGTTTAAGTGGGGCGATTTTTGGTTTGCAGGAATTTCGCCTGGTCAAAATTGATAATTACCATGTCGAGGCGGTTCCTGAAGGCCATCTGCTGGTTTTAAAAAATCTTGATCGTCCGGGGGTCATTGCCAAGGTCAGTGGGATTCTGGCGGCGGCCGAGGTGAATATTTCCATGCTTAATCTGTCGCGTCGGCGGGTCGAGGGCAAAGCCGTATCCCTGATTGGCGTCGATACGCAATTAAGTGCCGAGGTCTTGCAGCAAATTGCCGCCGCCGAGGGTGTGCTGCTGGCCTGCCCGATTAACTTGCCGCCTGCCACCAATTGGAATACCAACTGATAGTGGCGCAAAAACACGCTAACCCCAGTGATGTTGTGAACGCATCATTTGAAACCCTCCACATGGATCAAGCATGACTGAATCACACCAAATTCCCGAGTCGGCTCTGCCCAAGGGAGTGCGCGATTTTCTGCCCATCAAGGCCGCCAAGGTTGAATATCTGCAACAGCAATTGCGCTACGTCATGAATCAATGGGGTTTTCGCCCGGTGATTCCTCCGCAACTGGAATTTTTTGATCAGCTCGAAAAAGGTTTAGGCCGTGATCTGCGCGCCCGCGCCTTTCGTTTTGAAGACCGCCAGAGTGGGCGCCTGCTGGCCTTTCCCCCGGATATCACCCCCCAGATTGCACGCATTGCGGCAACGCGGATGCACGAACTGCCCTTGCCCCTGCGTCTCTGTTATGCGGGCAAGGTGTTGCGCCATACCGAAGAGCAGGCGGGCAAAGACCGTGAAATTTATCAGGCAGGGGTCGAACTCATCGGCTTGGCACAAGCTGAGGCCGATGCCGAAATGATCGCTATGGCGGTCGAGTGCTTGCAGTCTGTCGGCGCGCAGGGCTTTACCCTGGATATTGGCCAGGTCGAATTTTTCCGTGGGGTGATGGATCGACTGGCTTTGCCGCCGCAGTTGGCACAGCGCGTGGCCGGAGCCATTGGCCGCAAAGACAGTACCGAACTTAAGGCCCTGCTCGACGAAGGCCAGGTCGATGCCGAAGCGCGGCAGGAAGTCTTGGCTTTGCCGCGACTGTTCGGCGGGCGCGAAGTGCTGGAACGCGCCGCGCTAATGGTCAGAAATCAGCGCTCGCAACGCGCCCTTGATAATCTCGTCAGCGTGCTTAAACTGCTCGATCTGCATGGCGTTGCCGCGGCTGTGACCTTCGATCTGGGCGAATTGCGTGGCCTCGATTATCACACCGGCATCACCTTTCAGGGTTTTTTGCCCGGCTATGGCCAGGCCGTGTGCAGCGGTGGGCGCTATGATGGTCTGATGGCCAATTATGGCCGGCCGGCCCCGGCCACCGGCTTCACCTTCGATCTCCTCAATCTGCTGTTTGCCCTTGATCCTAGCCTTGAATCTCAGGTGGGGGCACAAACCACCTTGCTGGTTTTTGCCACAACGAGTGGGCTACTGCGGGCTCAGAAGTTAACCCCGCGTCTGCGCCAAGCGGGTTACAGTGCTGCGCGCGACATGGTGCAACGCTCAGAGCTGGAAGCCCTTGCTTACGCACGGTTGATGAATTATCGGTATCTGCTGATTGTTCCCGAACCTCATCAACCCCTGCGTCTGATTCAACTGGCCACCATGGCAGAAAAAATATACAACGAACACGAACTTTTAGAGCATCAATCCCTGTAACCCACCCGCTTGCGCCCCCCTGCGGGGCAGCAGAGGCAAGGAGAAAATAAAACCTATGGCCAATGTTGTTATTATCGGTGCCCAATGGGGCGATGAAGGAAAAGGCAAGGTCGTTGATATTTACACGGAACACGCTGATCTGGTTGTGCGCTATCAGGGCGGCAACAATGCGGGCCACACCCTGGTGGTGGGTGAACAGAAAACCGTGTTGCATCTCATCCCCTCCGGCATTTTACACCCCGGCAAGCGTTGCGTTATCGGCAACGGCGTGGTGCTTGATCCCAAAGTCTTTTTAACTGAGATCGAAAACCTCAAGGCGAAGGGCTACATGCAGGATGACAGCCAGTTGATGGTCGACGGTTCCGTGCACCTGATCATGCCCTATCATGTGGCCATCGACAAAGCGCGTGAGAGCAGCAACGGGCGCAAAATCGGCACCACCGGTCGCGGTATCGGCCCAACCTACGAAGACAAAATCGGGCGTCGCGGCATTCGTTTTGCCGATTTGCTCAAGCCGGAAACGTTCCGGCGGCGTTTGCACGAAATTCTGCCCGAGAAAAATTTTATCCTCGAAAAATATCTCGGCCAGCCTCCGCTGGATGAAGAGGCTATTTTCGATGAGTACCAGGGCTATGCCGCAAAATTGCACCGCTATCTAGGCAAGGCCGCAACCGAGTTGAATAACGCCATCGCTCAGGGTAAAAATTTGCTCTTCGAAGGGGCGCAGGGCAGCATGCTCGATATCGATCACGGCACCTATCCCTATGTCACCTCGTCGTCGACGGTGGCCGGCGGGGCCTGCACCGGCAGTGGCGTCGGCCCGACTCGGATCGATCAGGTTATCGGCATCACCAAAGCCTATGTCACCCGTGTTGGCGAAGGGCCGTTTCCCACGGAATTGCTGGATGACATGGGTGAAAACCTGCGCGCCGCCGGCAACGAATTCGGTGCCACCACCGGTCGTCCGCGCCGCTGTGGCTGGCTCGATCTTGTCGCCCTGCGCGAAGCCGTGCGCGTCAGCGGCATCACCGGGTTGGCCCTGACAAAGATGGATGTGCTCAACGATCTGGCAACCATCAAAGTTTGTACCGCTTATCGCTATCAAGATCAATTACTCACCGATTTTCCCAGCGATCTTGACGTGCTGCAGGAATGCACGCCGGTGCTGGAAGATGTCACCGGCTGGCAGCAGGCCATCAATCAAGTTACAAAATTTGAAGATCTGCCCGCGCAAGCCATTGCTTACGTCAAGCAGATTGAGGGCTGGACCGGCGTTCCCGTTGTGTTGGTTTCTGTTGGCCCCCGCCGCGACGAAACCATGTTACGCATGAATCCTTTTGCTTGATTTTTCTCAAAAAAACGCATATAAACCTTTGTCTTTGTTGCGGAGCAAAAAAACCGAAAAAAGGGTTGACGCACCCCAAAGCTTCGCGTATAAAGATGCTCCGTTACGAGCCGGTAGCTCAGTTGGTAGAGCATCTGACTTTTAATCAGATGGTCGTGGGTTCGATCCCCCCCCGGCTCACCATATATGTTGGCGTCGTAGTTTGCGGGGACATTTCCCGCAGGGTACTTGAAGTTTTAAGTCCCTATCGTCTAGCCTGGCCCAGGACATCGCCCTTTCACGGCGACGACAGGGGTTCGAATCCCCTTGGGGACGCCAAACATGAGAAAAGCCCTTTCACGCAAGTGGGAGGGCTTTTCTTTTTGGCGGGTTGGTTGTGGGTTGGTTTGCGGGGGTGGTTTGGAGTGGCCAGCTCGGTGACTGGAAAATTGGAATTCTGGAATTCTGGAAAACTGGTATTCAGAAAAGCTGGACGGTGATTTGGGGGGGAGGGGAAGGGGCTTGTCCTGGTCATGAAATTCTTGGTTTTAATACGGGTTGAGCTAAAATCAGCTAACCTTGGGCTAGGTGATCAGCATCTTGTCATTTACAGGAAAGGGCAAATACCGCTTTGTGACATCATGGAATTTGATTTCGTTGAAATCGACGATACTAATAAGCCTTGCTTGAACATTGGTGCTATGTCGCCTAAAATTTCCCGCAAACCGAAAGATGGAGGTCTCCCCTACATTGAGTGGGACAAGGAGACAATCTTTCGCGCGAAACAAATTTTGGAAGTAAAGAAACTTAAACAGCCTATTGGTACGGACGATGTCGGACTTTATGACGGGATCCTGGCGAAGGCCGAGAAGTTTGTTGAAAAGTACCGCTCAGATGCGGTGAAGTAAGAATAAGCCCCCCTGTTTGCTTGATACTATTGACCGATGTATTCAGGTTTTTTCTTTTAAACCATGGCAACTTATCAAAAATAGGCGGTCTTTCTAGCCTTCCCTCGGGCCCGTGTCGTCCCTTAAAATTCATGCCTCTCCCAGCCCTGATCCCAGCGATCGGGGCTTTTTTACGCCCAAAGAAAGGAGCCCCCATGATCCCCATCAGCAACCTCTACGACTGCCAGCAGCTCAACCACGACCCCGAACTCCAGCGGGAAGTCATCAGCTACCTGCTCTACTACCAGTATGAACTGCAGGAGTATGACGACGATCCAGATTTTCAGGATTTCAGCTTTTCAGTTTTCCAGAATGACGACGATCTTCAGGTGCTGGAGGATCTGGGCACCCCCGAGGAGACCGTCCGCATTGAAATCCGGCACTGTCAGGGCAGCTGTGTCCTGTATCGCCTTGTGTATGTCACCGAAGTCCTGTTCATCCCGGCCCACCTTGCGGACAAAGTTTCGCTGTAAATCGCTCGACTCCCTCCCCCTGCAAGCCAAAACTCCATCAGCTTTACCCCGAGCACCGTTTCAAATTGACCATCTCAAACTGACCGTTCCAAACCAGCACCGAAACCGTCCCGAAAACCAACCCACAGCCAACCTAAATCCCGAACGCTTCTGCTCTTTCGATCTGATGGCTGAAGCCCTCAGCCGGTGTTCCACTGATCTCTGAGCAGACGTTCTCTTTCACGGAGGAAAAAATGACCCGAGACAAAACCAGAAAAATGACCATCCGTGTCATTGAAAGTTTGCCCGGCCCGCCTGCTGGAGCTAAGACGTCCAACATCGAATATACGGTTGCTTGATATGCTCAATTTTGGAGAAGGCCATCAAAAAACTTGCGTGGCTTTTGCCTTTTTGGGGCCTGCTTACCCTTAAACTTCTGTCTCATTGCCCTTTGGCGAGGCGGCGCAACCTGAAAGCAAAAATCACCTTCATTTGGCGTGGGCAGATTCCCCTCACTTTGCGTGGAAATATGGCCAGCGCTTACCTTGATCGAAAACACACGTCCCTCAATTATCGTGTTTACTCTCAAAGTCAGCCCTCAAGTCAGCCCCCAAGTGGACAGTCTTATTCTTCCTCTGGTTTTCCCTCTCCGACCGATTCGATCTGCTTCACTATCCGGTCGAAATCGCTTTCAAACAACCGGTCCTGCACGATGCGGTATTTTTCGTATTCGCTCTCGGCATGGGTCTTGGCAATTTCGGCGGTCACCTTGCCCGCGTCTTGCAGGATTTCACGGTCGGTGGCCGCGATAAAGCGGTTCAGGCGGGATTCCCAATCCTGCATGGTCATGGGGATCTTGCGCAGCGCCATATCCTCAGCTACATCCAGATAGGCGGCAACAAGTCGGCTTAACTGCGCCATTTCGTCTTCGGTCAGGTAATTCTTGGCCACGCTGACGTCGAACTTCTGGATTTTTCCGCTTGGCGCGTCCTTCCAGGTGGTCAACCCCATGTGCTGCTTGTCTACGTCGGCACGGTTGACAACGACCTCCGCCGCCGTGTGGCCGTGGATGGGCCAGTGCAGTTTGTTTTGCACGGTGGCGAAAAAGCGCTTGGTGGCCTGGGCGGTGACGTCGTAGTCGATGGCCGTGGCGTAGATGTCGGTGATCTTCTGGTAGAACTTGCGCTCGGAGAGGCGGATCTCGCGGATGCGCTGGAGCTGCTCTTCAAAATACTGTTCAGTGAGGATGGAACCGCCGCTTTTGATGCGTTCATCGTCCATCACGTAGGCTTTGATAGTGAATTCCTTTATGATGTTAGTGGCCCATTTGCGGAACTGGACAGCACGCTCTGAGTTGACCTTGTAACCGACGGCGATGATGGCAGAGAGATTGTAGTGTTTGGTGTTATAGTTTTTGCCGTCAGCGGCAGTTATTCGAAAATTTCGAATAACTGAATCTTCTTCCAACTCACTGTCGGAAAACACCTTTTTAAGATGGTAATTGACGGTGTGGGTTTCAACATCGTAGAGGACCCCCATCATTTTCTGGGTCAGCCATATGTTCTCGTCTGCGTAAACCGCCTCAACGCCGCCTTGGCCGCTTGCTGCCACAAAGGTCAGGTATTCCGCCGCCGAAGAGCGTACAATAGGTGTCTCTTTTTTCCCGGACTTCTGAAGTTGTTTGCTTTTTCCCTTCTTCATTCAACACCTCCCCAGTTTTGATATCTGTCCCGAGACCAGCGAAGGTATTTCATCAGCTCCCAATTAACCGCTTCGGGATCAAATCGCTCACTGTCAAAGTTGCCACCGGACCATTCCGTATAGCTTTCATGTTCCTCGTGGTTCGGGTCTTTCAGCGCATTTAAAAATTCAGAGTAACCGGGCACGCCACCCACATCTTCTGGCGGACAGGCCCGGTCGCCTTCAAGGCAGCCCAGTTCCGTTCTCAGCTCCGGATTGAAATAACGGCTTTCTTCAAGAACAAGTTCATGCTCCCAGCCGTCTCCGAAATCATACAGATAGCGGAAAGTGCGGCCTTTCTGTTTGACCAGATCCTCGAGACGGTATCTGCCGCATGCCAGCCCGTCTTCCTTTGATTCCGGATATTCCGTGTAGCGTTTATTCCCGATGGTAAATTCGTGCAGATGGCTGTCAGTCCAGCCCATGACAATCTGAATAACATCGTGCAGACGGTCCAGTGTGATATTGGCAGGCACCACAAAACGCCGCCAGATAGCTGGTTCGATGTCAAGAAGCTGTATTTTCAGCAGATAAAATCGTTCGTTCATTTCTCATATTCTCCTAAGCCATGCTGAGTTCAAGTTTGTGTTTTATCTTTTCCCATCCCGGAACGACAGAGTCGAGAAGCTTGTAAAATTTTGGGCTATGATCATGATATTTCAGGTGACAAAGCTCATGCGTAACAACATAGTCAATACATTCTTTAGGCGCTCTGATCAGGTCGGTATTGAGGGTTACTGTGCCCTTGTCTGAAAGGCTGCCCCATCTTTTTTGCATTCGCATAATGGATAGTTTGGGCTGGCCAATACCCAGACCTTTGAATTTCTGCCAGCAGCGATCCATGCTTTCGACAAATTGAACATGTGCCGTTTCTGAATACCATTGATTTAAAAGTTTCTTGGCAGCAGGTGGAGTCGGTTCGCTCTGGCAAGTGATATGAAAATAGCCGCGAGATAATTTAACGGAGTTTTCCGGTCCTTCGACTAACTTCAAGCGGTATTGCTTTCCAAGATACAGGTGAGTTTCTCCGTTCACATAACAGCGATCAGGCGTCTTTGGGGTAAACTGATTAAAATAATTCAGTTGCCTGATAATCCAGCGAGCTCGCTTTATTATTTTCTTTTCTATCAACGCGATATCGGACTGTACGGGCGCTTTGACAATAACTGTGCGGTCAGGAAGCACGGCAATTTCCATCGTTTTTCTGTCACAGTACAACAGACTGAAAAATATGGTCCGTTGACCATATTTTAATTGAGAATGGATAGTTGAAAATGGAGAATTATTTCTTTTTTGCATTACCTGCCGCCAGTTTAGAGGACTTAATGATGCTTGTCAGAAGTTTCAACAGCTCCTCGATATCAGGGTTGATCGAGTTGTACTCATTCTGAATTATAATTCCAGAGTGATATAGCAGTTCAATCCAGTAATCCGTTTCATTCGCCTCCTTAAGTGAGATTGACATTTTATGGATAAAATCAGCTTTACTTTCAGCCTGTTCCGCTTCTCTTACCAATGCGCAAATCGCTGTTCCTGAACGCAAAAGCTGCCTGCTTAAAACATATTCTTTTTTCTCTGAATCAAGATATCTGCACAGTTTTATGATTCGCAGAGCAAAAGCAAAAGATTTATCCCTAACAATATTTTTCTTCATTTCAATTATCCATTCTCCATTCTCAATTATTTCTGTGCTTTGCCACCTGCAGCACCTTCTCGATGATGTCATCCATCTGATCAAGCGACAATTCGATCCCTCTTACCGTCTTGAGCTCATCATAGAGATAATCGTCAATTTCGTTGACTGCCTGTTTCTGAGCGTCCTCATCATCCCAGAAGTGAACCTTCTTGTGTTTTTCCAAAATGCCATGAATGGCAATTGCCGTATTTGCCGCAGCGGATTCAAGGTCTTCTTCACCTAATTCGCCAATATGCTTAGAATAGGCTTCAAGGAATGGCTTAAGTACGCCGAAATAGGCCATGGCATCTTCATTGCCGGATAGTGTATCCGGTATGTCATCATGCACTTTGCCGACAACTTTATTACGGATATCCACGACTTTGTTCAGGTAATCCAGGTCGGATATTCGTTTAGCCCTGAA
>Ga0210053_1004562_pt1 | contig 10765 bp, 10 predicted proteins | sample CryGeymeta201512_FD_185467 | JGI IMG/M metagenome (GOLD analysis project Ga0210053, IMG submission 185467) | Groundwater microbial communities from Crystal Geyser aquifers in Utah, USA - Crystal Geyser metaG 2015-12 (SPAdes) (version 2) | ecosystem: Environmental > Aquatic > Deep subsurface >... | reverse complement strand
GCTTGGCGCGCAGGTCAAACCGGTGCCGTTGGACTGAATCTCGAGGTGATCCGGGCCAGCTATTGGGCACACCCGCGCCGCGCCATCCCAATTTTTGCCAGCGTTTTCATTGGCAAAAATGGCTGATACCTGCGCGTCGGATAGCACGGCAGAAAACACCTTGACTTCATCCAGATCGAAGGGGGCTGCGGAACTGAGGAATGAATTTTCGATACGCCCGATACTGGAAAAAGACCTCTTCACCACGCCCGTTGCAGATGTGCGGGTATTGTTCAGCAAGCCATCCACATATGCCTTGGTCACACCCGTTGACTGGTCGCGTGTCAGAACAATGTGTCGCCATGTTCCGCTGTTGACGCTGGTTGTCGACTGGGCACCCAGGGAATTGCCCTTGTTCACGGCAATCTTGCCGGAAGCGTTGATCCACCCCCAAAAAACATCATCAACACCGCCTCTCTGTTCAACGCCAGATACACCCGGCGCCTGCCACGGGGAATTGTTGCCAGTCTGCGCGGTATTGATCCAAAAACTCAGGGTAGCCGTACCAGAAAGCAGGTTGCTCAGACCAGCCACGGACACATATTTGTCGAAGCCATTGAGCGCGCCTGCGTTACATACTTTGCCGATTGTTGTGGTCGCACGACCAAATGCCGTGCCGTTGAACCCAGAGCTGCTCGAATCCTTGACTTCACCCGCCGAGCCGTTCCATGCCACCTCATCAAAGCGGTAATCAGCCAATGGGGTAGGCACGGGTGCGCTGCAGGCACCCGGGGCAGCGTTACCGCTGTTGTTAACAACACATCCAGTGGCACTGCACGTACCGCCAGCGCCGCCAGACAAACAGCAAACGCCACCTACTGAGGCATTCGATCCCAAATTGAGCCTTTTGCTGCTGTCAAGCGTGACGCAACTGCTGACGCTGGCATCTGAGTTTTGCAGATTCACATTGCCGCTGGTGGAAGTCACACTGCCCGTCACCGTGCAGCCACTGCCAATCGTGACATCTTTTTTTGCGCTGATGCCATTGCCCACAGTGGTGCCAGAGGGCGCCAGCGTGACAGCGTCGTTGGTGCTGGTGACACTACCTGTTACCTTGGTGCCGCTCTGAAGATTAACGGCATTCCTTGCACTGACATTACCTGCCACGGTGTTGCCTGAGCTGCTGAACTTGATGGCACCGCCGGTGCTGGTGACGTCGCCTGAAAAGACGTCGCCCGAGCCAGAGACGATGTCGTCGTCTGCTGTGACACTGCCACCGTAGGTGCTGCCACCGCCGCTGGTGAATTTACCACCGGCGCTGATATTGCCAGTCACATGTGTGGCGTTCTGCGTTTTTACATCCTTACCGGCTTGCACAGTGCCTGTTACCGACCCACCGAGCTCGATTTTGCCGCCAGCGGCCAGGTTGCCGGTGATGCTGTTGGCGTTGCTCTTGACGGCCATGTCGTTTCTGGCGGTCAGGTTGCCAAAGAGCTGCAAGGCATTGGGTGCATCAACATCTTTGGCATTGATGGCAAAGCCGCTGACAGTGCTGCTGGTGTTGATGGTGTTGCCTGATGAGAATTTCAGGGTTCCATTGACCGTCCAGGTCAAGTTGGCGTTGCTGACCTTGACCTCGTCATTGGGGGCCAGCGTGACATTGCCAGTGCAGGTGACGCTGGTGCTGGAGGCCTTGCTGCAACCACCAGGCAAGGAGCCGTCTGGCAAGGTGTAGGTGGTAGCTGCGTTAGCCGCGGTGCCAAACAAAGCAGCTAGGCACAGCACCACCCAAGGGTATTGTTGTCTGATTGCATTAAACAGACTATTAATTGCTACTTTATAAATAGCTGCTTGCGCTTTATATATAAGGGCTAGAGGCATATTTTTCATATGATTTCTTCAATAACACCCGACTGATACATCAGTGCATTCAATCCTTTGAGGCGTCTGGTCATGCGCATGAATAGGTCGAATCAGTCGCTGGCGGCACGGGGGCATTTCTGACACATTCCATCGAAGCCGAAATGCTGCGCTGGACATAGCCTACGGTGCCCGGCGAACTCCCCGTGGCGGTTGCTTCAGATGTGAATTGAAAGATGAAGCGGTTGGTTGAGGCAGCCGCCTCGGTGTAAGAAGCTTTTACGCACCTGACGATGACCGTAAAACCACCATCAAAGTTGGTGCCTACGGTTTTATCCGTGTTTGTACAGATAGAGCCTGTTGTATCTGGCTCTGTATCGCCAAGGGTGCCGACGCTTGCCACCACGCTCCCAATCCCCCACTCCAACCCCGCCCGCGCCGCCCAATAAGCGCGCGAGCCCTGAATGTCTTGCGCTGAGGTGAGCTGCTGGGTATTGGAAAACGTCAACATAAAACCGCCCAGCGCCGCCAGCACCACCACCAAAAAGATGGCGGCAATGGCGGCAAAACCTTGTTGGGTACGGTCAATCAGGTTCATGGCGTGTTGTCCACATGCACCTCGTGGTAAAGACTTACGGTTTCGTTGTTGTCGGTGAACTTGAGGGTGATCTGCACCAGCGCATTGCGCTGCAGGTCGGAGCCGTTGTAGACAAAATTGCACGAGCTCACCTTGTCTGCCAGCACCGCCCCTGTGATCGGGCAGGCGCTGGTGAAGGTGGTGCTGGCGGTGCGGTACAGCTTGTTGCCGCTGCACCTGTAGGCCACAAGATATTCATCTTTGGGGATCACATGAAAACGGTTGCTGCCAGAGGCCAAGGGAAACAGTTTGCTGGTGATGGGAATTTGGGTTTCGGTACCATCCACTGGCGTGCCTGAGACGACTGAAGTGTTGTCCTGATTGTAGGCATCAGAGCCGGTGATGCCCAGGTTGTAAACCGCAATCACGTCACCCTGCACAATGCGTTGCTCAGCTGGTAAGGCATGGTTGCTGCCGAGCATGTTGAAACTGGTGTCTGCGGCGTCAAAGCGCAGCGCCGTGCCGTCTGCAGGCGTTGCGTCGTCTGTGCGATAGCGCCCACCCGCTTTGGTGGGGATGAATTCCAGACACTGGTTGGCTGGTGTGGTGGTTGGCAGGCGAATGCTGTTGGGCAAGGCTTTGCGAATGTCGCGCGCGATGCGCCGCACGGTAGTGTCAGCCACGTCGGTCAACGCGGCGCGGCGGGCGCTGTCAAAGTAAGCATCGATCGGGCTTTTCATGAACACCGCCACCATGCCGCCAATCACGCCCATCAGCACGATGACCATGATCAGCTCGACCAGGGTGAAGCCGCGTTGGTGATGTGTGGTTCGCATGATCAGTAGTTGCTCCGGTAGCCCACCATGCTGACCACGTCTGAGCCGTGGGTGATGGTGACGGTGATTTTTTTGGCCGCTACCCCAAGCGTTGCAGTGCCATCAGTCACCACAATACCGATCACATAGCTAGACAATTCTGCTGGCAAGTCAGTAAAGGTGCTGTTGGATTGGCCGTTGTAATCGTCCACGTTGTCGTAAATGTTTCTGTTGGTGCCCTTATTCACATGAGAACCACATGCCGGTGCGCTGGCACCGCCAGGGTCAGGATCACAGTAGTTTTTGAGCACAATCTCTTCCAGAATAGATTCTGCCAGCGCCGTGGCCTGCTTGCGCACCATCGGGTCAGCGCTGGACTTGACCACGGTGTTCATCACCGACAGGATGCCGGCCAAACCGGCGCTGACCACCACGATGAAGATGATCAGCTCGATCAGGGTGAAGCCGCGCTGGCGCATGAGCCTTGCACTGCCGCGCCTTTGGGTCGTGGATTGTGCAGGCTTAATCATGCACATAGCCGGTAGCGGCTTCCACCATGATGGGGTTGGCGTTGCTGATGGTGATGCTCAGGGCGGCGGTCTGGTTGGTGCTGCCCAACGCGGTAAAGGTCAACGGCGAAGGCGACGGGGTTGCTGCCAAGCCAGTGCCGCCACGCGGTGTATTGGGCGGATTCAGCGGCGCATCGCACACCCCATCAGGTGTTGCGCCGGTGTCCATGGTCAACGTCACCCTGGTGGCATTGAGCGCCACACACACCGTGCGCCGCTGGGCAATCGCAGTTTTCTGGGCGTAGCGCAACAGGGACATGGTTTCGTCATGGAAGCCGCGCTGGGTGAAGTCACCGGTATTGAACATGCGCGGTGCCGCAAACACCGCCAGCACGCCCATGATGACGATGACCATGATGAGCTCGATCAGGGTGAAGCCAAACTGCTGCAATCGGTTCATTTTTAATAGCGGCTTACGCAATATATACAAGGGCTAGAGCCTAGTTATTCATAAATATGGCAGATGCTTTACCGGAAGCTGCGCGTGAAGCGTCAGTCAGGCTGGCATCTGCTCAAGTCGCCAGAAGACTTTCGCAGCAAGTTTAACCATGACCTACCCCACAAAATGCTTCAACCTCTCATGCAACGCTGCCAAAGCAATGCAATGCAATGCAGGACAGAGTAGCCGATGCTCTCATCACCACGCCGGCCTGATCTTTACCGTTTAGTTAGAAATTTTCATCAAAAAATATAGCTACTCGCGCTTTATTCTTAAGGGCTACAGGCCAATTCCTCTGATATATCCGTCTACGGCCGTTAACTGTCTTGCGCCAGAAACACAAAAGCGGCGCAAGGCCGCTTTTTTTTACTGGGATTAAGTTTGACTGATTTTCAGTAAATGGAATCAAATTGAGCTTGAAGACTCGTTAAATCATAAGGCTCTTTTTGATCATCATTTAACCAAATAACCAATCACAAACCCAGAATGTTGGCGTCAGAGGTAGCTGCTCCATCAGTTTGAGTCACAGTGCAAACGTTATTACCGGCAACCAACGAGATAGTGGTGGTCGTGTACCCAGTGGGCATTTTCCCATCTTGGAGAATAGCCTCGGCAGCAGTGGTGCAGGTCAGTCCAATCGTTGCCGTACCTTTTGCGGAATTGGCGCTTCGAGCAGCATAGTTGATAGCGCTAGCCGAATTAATCGTCCCCACCACACCTTGTAAGGCCGCAGCCTGTGCATCCCCCTTCAAATCCACAAACTTAGGCAGCGCCACCGCAGCCAGCACGCCCAGAATCACGATCACCATCACCAGCTCAATTAAAGTAAAGCCACGTTGCGCTTGTTTCATGTTGTCCACCTTGTAAAAATTAAAGACGTGCTGCGCAAAACATTCACACAACAACGTAAAAATACCAAACTACGAACAAATTCTATAGCAGTCTGCTTAAGCTTTACTTAACTTTCTGTTGTGCGCTCGGCAATCAATCTCAAACCACAGAGAATTCAGGCCTCAACCCTTCAGTCTTGGGCTAGTTCATCACCTCACCCTGCCATTTGTAGGCTTCTCTTGGCGTTATTTGCAACGGGGCTGCTGGCGTGCCGGTAACGTGGTACCAAGCCACCGCATCACCACTGGGACTGTCGAATTCAGCGGCATCAAACGGCACATAGCCCACACAGACGCATTGGGCATCAAACACCCAACTGCCTGGCGACGCTGCAAGCGTCTGCGCAGCCGTCATTTCACCCAAATAATTGGCCGGATGGTGTGTCAGCAATTCAAAAGGATTGCGTTGCACTGCGGCAACAGCATCGCCCGGGGTTTGCGCTTGCCGCTGCAAATGCTGCAGAACCAACGCGGTGCGAAGCGCCCCTAGGGTGGTGCGCACCGCCGCCAACTCGGCTTGCCGCTGCACTACACGCACCTGATGCATAAAAGCCACCACCAGCGCCAAAATCAACGCCGCCACCAACGACCATTCGACCATGCGGGTGCTGATGAACGGCGTGCGCTGCGCGACCCTTGCGTCTGCAACCACGGCTAGCCACCGCCTTTGCCCATGGCAGCCGAGCCCAGGTTCCACAGCGGTAGAAACACCCCCAGCGCCAGCAGCAACACCAGTACGCCAATGACAGCCAGCAAAATCGGCTCGATGGCGGCCGACAGGCCCTTGATGTTGTAGTCGGTTTCACGCTCGTACATGCCGGCAATTTCAAACAGCAGGTTATCCAGCTCACCGGTTTCCTCGCCTACATTGATCATTTGCAGCACCACCGGCGTGAAAACGCCCGTGGCCGCCGCACAACGCGAAATGCTTTCGCCACGTTCAATGCCATCGCGCATTTGCTCGATGCGGCTGCCAATGAAAGCGTTGTCCACGGTTTGCGCCACCACGGTAAGGGCTTGCACCAGCGGCACGCCACTTTGGCTGGACAGTGCAAAACTGCGGGCAAAACGCGCCAGCGTGGCTTTGAGGACGATCTCGCCCACAATCGGCAACTTGAGCTTGCGCGCATCCCACTTGTAGCGCCCGTCCGGAGTGCGAATGTAGGCGCGTACCGCCATGCCGATGGCAATAGCGCCGCCAATCAACACCGGCCACCAAGCCAGCATAAAGGCTGAAAAAGCCAACAATCCGTGGGTAATCAGGGGCAACTCGGCATTGAAACCAGCAAACACTTTGGCAAACACCGGGATCACAAAAATGTTCAAGATCACAACGGCCACCGCCATTGCAATCAACACAAACATGGGGTAGCGCAGGGCTTGTTTGATGCGTTCGCGCACATCACGTTCAAACTCCATGTGTTCGTTCAGGCGTAAAAAAACCTCGGTCAATTTGCCAGTCATCTCCCCAACGCGAATCATGGAGATGTAAAACGCTCCAAATACATCCAGATGCCTAGCCAAAGCAGCAGACAATTCACGGCCCTGATCAAGACTGGAGCGAATGTCTTTGAGCATGTCCACCATGGCAGGCTTGGTGCTGGAGGCCTCCAGCCCAGCAAAGGCACGCAGTATCGGTACACCAGCTTTGTTCAGGGTGTACATCTGGCGTGAAAATACCAAAATATCATCAACCACCACCGACTTGCGGTTCAGACGTTCAAACCAGCTATCTCGGGTAGATTTGGCATCTTCCACCACCACAGTGATTTGAACGGGTGACACGCCCAAGGCAATGATCTGGTCAGCTACACCGTTTTCTGTGCTGGCCTCCAACTGACCCTGTACGGACTCCCCTCGGGCATTTCGACCACGCCAAGCGTAGACGGCCATACGGTTCAGCCTTGAACCAAAACTTTTTCAGCATCTTCCACATCGAACCCGATGCGAAGCGCTTCAGCCAACGAAGTTTTACCCTGCCGCACCAGTTCCAGCGCATGTGCCGCCATGGTACGACCCTGCATACGCTCCCGCGCCAGTTTCATGAACGCGGCTGGGTCAGAGCGCGAGGCGGCCTGAGTCAGCACCGCGTCCATTTCAAGCATTTCATACACCCCCTGCCGGCCGGCATAACCGGTGCCGTTGCATGATGAGCAGCCACGTCCGCGCATGGACTTGACCGCCTCTCCGGTATGAATCATGCTGGTGAGCCAAGACTGCTCTTGGGGCGTGGCTTCATGCGGTTGAATGCAATCAGGACAGTTCAATCGCAGCAAGCGCTGCGCAATCACTGCCTGCAAAGAGGTCGCTACCATGAACGGTGGCACACCCATGTCAAGCAGGCGAAACGGTGTGCTGGTGGCATCGCGGGTGTGCAGAGTTGATAGCACCAAGTGACCAGTAATGGCTGCTCTCAGGCCAATTTCTGCTGTTTCTTCGTCGCGCATTTCGCCCACCAGAATCACGTCGGGGTCTTGCCGCAAACAGGAACGCAACACCTTGGCAAAGGTCAAATCAATCTTCTCGTTGACCTGCACTTGGGTCAGGCCAGGCAAGCGGTATTCCACCGGGTCTTCAACGGTGATGACTTTGAGCTCTGCGGCGTTGATCTCGGCCAAAGCGGCATAAAGGGTGGTGGTTTTGCCCGAGCCGGTGGGACCGGTGACCAGCACCAAACCCGAGGTTCGACCCAACACTTCGCGAAATCGCTTGAGCAGGTCTGGCGGCATGCCAATGTCGTCCAGGCGTTTCATGCCAGCACCTTGCCTAAGCAAACGCATCACCGCTGATTCACCATAGTTGGTGGGCAAAGTGGACAAGCGTACGTCAATGGTGAGATCGCGCAGGCGCACGCTGAAGCGTCCGTCTTGCGGCAAACGCTTTTCTGAAATGTCCAGCCCAGCCATCAGCTTCAACCGCTGAGCCAAGGCGGCACCAATGCGTTTGTCGGCCTGGGTTTGGGTTTGCAGCACGCCGTCCACCCGCACCCGTATTTGCAAGCCCGACTCTTGGGGCTCAATGTGCACGTCTGAAGCACCCACCTGCACAGCATCTTCGAAGACCGATTGCAACAAGCGGACTACGGGCGCACCTTCTGTACCCACACTGGCAGTGAGCTCGCCAAAGTCCACCGCATCACCTAGGTCTTTTTCAAGCGCGCGCGCCAAACCGCTGATTTCTTCGGTGCGTCGGTACAAACGGTCAAAGGCCAGCGCCAATTGGCTCTCAGGCACTGCTGCTATTGAAATATTGTGCTTAAGAATGCGGGTGAGTTCGTCAAACGCAAACAAATCCAATGGGTCAGCCACCGCCACCAGCAGGGTGTCGCCTTTGTCCTCCAGCACCAGCGCCCTGAAGCGACGCGCCGCAGCCTCTGGCAAAAGCTTGACCACGTCGGCCCTGAACGGAAATGTTTTGAGGTTGACAAACGGGATGCGCAGCTGTCTGGCCAAGCCGTTGGCCAGTAACTCTTCGGTGATCAAGCCGGTTTCAATCAGCAAGCGGCCCATTTTTTTGCCGGTCTGGCGCTGCAGGTCAAGCGTTTGCTGCAGCTGCTCTTGGGATATCAGCTTTTGCTGCACCAACACGTCGCCCAAACGCAATTTTTCTGGCCGCCCTGGCGCAGGGCTGGGTTTTAAGGCTGCGGATGGGTTCATGATCTTTGACTAAAAAATGATCAATGCAAATGCCGTGGTTTGCGGCCCCCACCGTGCCCCATGCCTCCGCCGCCGCGCGGCGGCCTGCCTAACTGCAGGGAGCTGACGAGGTCATCAAAACGCTGGCTGAAAAGCGTGTCAATGGCAGCCACTACCCCACCCAATTCCGCACCATCAAAGTGCCGCTCCATCAGGCTCACCACGTCTTGCACCAGCAAGTCGCGCTGCACCTGCATGATGGAGGCCGGGTCGGGGCCCACAAACAAGATGACAAAGTCGTCACGTGACTCAGCGTCAGGGGAATCACCCTCTTCTTCTTCATCAAACTCGGCATCGTAAAAAGTGACCTCAATGGCCGCGCCCGTTTGCGCTAACTCGTTGAGGTTCATGCACATTTCGTCCAGAGCTTGACGGAAATCATCGTCGCCTTCCACAGTCCAGCACATCTGTAACAGATGCTCGTGGGCATCGAATTTGATACCAGGTTCATCTTCGTAAAAGCTGCCTGCGGCATCAGCAAGAGAGCGCGAACCCGCGTATTTCCACAAGGGTTTAAGTGCGTCTTGCAGATGGACAAAAGTGACATCGCCACGCAATGTCACTTGTCCATGAACATGAATTTCTAGAGGTGCGTTGTAGCGAGCCATGTGGTGTAAGTGTATTGGTGCCGAGACCGGAACCGCGTCCAACCTCTAAGTATTTGATTTGATTAATTAAATTTTTCTGTTTCAAAAAAAGTATCGTCAAAAGTATCGTCAAATCTTTTTCTGTCTTAATTCTGAAACACAGTGACACCGTATGAATGGATGTGATGATAACCCGTCATAACCCGGCCTCGCCACATCACTGCTCCACCAGATCAGTGCAGCGCGTTACCGGATAAGTCGGGGACGCTTGATGCTTTTGATTGTTTTCAAATTGGGGATTTAACCTAGGAGGCTGTCGGACTTTCGTTACATCGGCTGCAATCCGTCCGCAGCCGTCCATTTTTTACCGACTTTTTGACCCATGGCTACGGCTATGAGCCTGCAAATCCGGCAACAAATGTCCTCGCTGGGCTGGGGTCGAATTTGGCTACGCAGCTCTTCAAGAACGCTTCGGTGCCGAAAGTCCGACAACCGCCCAGATTCCTGATTTGGACGCGACCGAGTGGGCTGCTGGTAACGCGGCTGGATAAGCCGTGACACCGCAGCGGGCTACTGACCGCAAGGAAGAGCAGCGACCCCAGGCGCGTTGCCAGTGGCTCAATCGGGTGGGTAGCGCTAGTACCCAAAAGATGAACCTGACTGAGACTGAAATTATCCATGTCCATCTGCACTTATTGAAGCAACCAGCTTGTTTCATAAGTGTCAAACCACGAATGAATTACATCTGTACGGCGTGCGACCAAAGCCAGGTGTCAGCCTCTTTGCATGTAGTGCAGAGCCTGACCTATGCCGCTGGAGGCTCCTGTGATCAAAGCCAGTGGTGTCTTAGACTTTAACTTCATGGGGCTACGCCAGGCAGCAACATGCCACGCACCCAACCCTTGAGCAGCAGGACACGGCCGAGGTTGTCAAATTCCATGCTGTCAGCTGAAAACGATCTTTGCCACGGGTTAACTCCATTGGCAAATGGGACTTGATCCGCTCCGAATTGAAGATACTTGCCAGTGAAAGTCATGCTGGGCTGCTCTGACCGTTGCTGACCGTTGCTGTATCTCGCAGCACCTTGCGCCCCCCAAAGAGTTGTACCTCGGAGCCTTCGCTGTAGCATCCACGCCAGCAGCAGTATCAAGCTCAAGCCAGCCAAGAACAACACCAGCCGCACCATCAAGCCCAGCAACGCATTCACAAATTCAGCCATTAAGATTTCTTTTTGATCCTTTCACATGCGCGCCATAGGCGCGCATGCAAGCCCTTACCCAAAGCAATTCCCCTGCGCTGAAAGATAAAGAGGGCGATACCTCTTTTACCGCGATGAATTGGGCTTCTGTAGGGT
>Ga0210053_1004541_pt1 | contig 10804 bp, 16 predicted proteins | sample CryGeymeta201512_FD_185467 | JGI IMG/M metagenome (GOLD analysis project Ga0210053, IMG submission 185467) | Groundwater microbial communities from Crystal Geyser aquifers in Utah, USA - Crystal Geyser metaG 2015-12 (SPAdes) (version 2) | ecosystem: Environmental > Aquatic > Deep subsurface >... | reverse complement strand
TCCCATGCCCAAAATCGAACTCCACGAACTTTTAAGGCAAACATTCAAAAAGTTACCCTAAAATCAGGTGAATCGGAAATTAAAGGTAATTTTTGTACTAAATGTATCAAGAAAATGAGGGGGGAGATTAAAAAAATGGTAGAGAAGAAGTAGAATTGGGTATTGCAAATCAGAAAAATTGTACTAAAATTATGATTATGATCATAAAATTTAGACGAAAAATAGAGGATAGGATAAAAAAATATTTATTTAAAGGTGACGCGATAGTAATTTATGGTGCAAGACAGGTAGGTAAAACAACCTTGGTTAATAAAATTTTGGCAGAATATGGTGATGACGGAAAGTATTATAATTGTGAATTAAAGGAAAATCGTGATTTGTTGCAAACTACAAATAGCCAGGATTTGGGGCGATTAGTGTCTAAATATAAAATTGTAGTTTTGGATGAAGCCCAAAAAATTACTGACATTGGTACAATTTTAAAAATTTTGGTGGATACTTTTCCCAAGGTACAAATTATTGCAACCGGCTCATCTAGTTTTGATTTGGCAAATAAAATTAATGAGCCAATGACAGGTAGAACAAAAACTTTTAGTTTGTATCCATTGGCGATTGAAGAATTGATAGAGAATTACGATTTTGCTCAAATAAATGGGAATTTGGAAAATATTTTAAGGTTTGGGTTGTATCCAAAGGTGTTTGATAGAAACGCTGAGGAATCGATAATGGAACTATCGGAATTGACAAATAAATATTTGTATCGGGATATTTTGTCATTTAATCAGATTAGAAAATCAACATTGGTGGAGGACTTATTGAAGTTGGTGGCATTGCAAGTGGGATCGGAGGTGTCATATGAAGAATTGTCGGTAAAACTAGGAGTTGATAGGTTAACAGTGATTAAATACTTGGACATTTTGGAACAGATGTTTGTGATTTTTAGCTTACGTGCCTTTAGTCGAAATATTCGGGATGAGGTAAGCAAGTCGATTAAAATATATTTTTGGGATGTAGGTATTAGAAATGCAATTTTGGGTTTATATAATAATTTGTCGGTACGTGATGATGTAGGAAAATTGTGGGAAAATTTTTGTATTGTCGAGAGGATGAAATATAATGCTAATAATTTTATCTTGGGAAACGTATATTTTTGGAGAACTTATGACCAAAAGGAAATCGATTATATAGAGGAAATTAACGGTGAAATAAATGGTTATGAGTTTAAATGGGGTGATAATACAAAAATCAGAGGAAAGGGTAAGTTTGAGGAAACGTATGGGGGTAAGGCGATGATAATTAATCGGAAAAACTATTTAGACTTTTTGATTAAAAAAATGGTAGAGAAGAAGTAGTACTAGTTTCGAATAGCTTTAAGTCGAGTTCATATTTCTGTTGTTGTATAAGTAGGTGTTGGTATGTAAAATCAATTATGAAAAGAGTGATAAATAGAAAGAGGAATATTAATTACATAATAATTATCGGTATTATTTTGTTTGTTGGTTTGGTGTTTTATATTTTAAGATACAGAAAGTATGGAATAACAGAAGATAACAGTAATTTGGTGAGGTTTACTTCTTCCAATTTTGGTTTTTCGTTAAGGTATCAGCCAGATTCTAAAATATACTATGACTCCGATGTTGAGGGTGGTGCAAAAGGCAAGCCATATTTATTTTTATTAAGTCTGGAAAATATAGACCTTGCAAAGAGTAATCCTGACGATAAATTATATTTTACCCTAGAAATTTCAGATATTAACAATAAACAATCGGGATGTTCTACCGATTGGTCAAATTTTGAAAATATTAAGAATTTAACTCAAAAAACAATATCAATCAGCGGAATTGAGACCAAATTCATTAATTTTATCGGAGGATATAATATGGATTATTCGAATATATGTATAGTGAAAAATAATTTGAATTACGATTTTTATAGCCAAGGTTCAAATAACCCTGATATAAAAAATAAAAGAGAGAAATATTTTCTTGAAGTAATTAATTCCTTTGAGTTTGATAACTAGCGCTGTAGTGATAATGGGTGTTCTTGGTTTGCTAAATGCATAAATTATGACAGTAAAGTTAAATGTGATATCTTTAAAGTATAAATATGGCTAAAAAAATAATAAGAAAAAATCGTAATAAAAATTTTATTATTGGAGTTGTGATTTTGGCAACGATATTTATTGTCATATTAACATATGTGGTTATTAATAAAAAGCAGACCGATAGTGAAATTTTGCCAATTAAAATTGTTGAAACAAATATTGCAACAGAAAAAATAGGTTTGGTCGAAGGTAAACCGGCTCCATGTCAACCTGATTATTTTGACCCAAAAATTTCGAAATTTTATAAAGTAAAAAATGATGGAATACTATCTGAAATGTATCAAGTTGAAGGATTAGAGGTTGGTGCAGGAATGATGATTGATGGGTGGAATAAAGAGGGTGAGAATAAAATTAATTTACCCTCTCCATACAAAGTAACTGTTTATCGATTTGGGTGTGCAAGTAGTTTTAGCTCGGTTTTGGATTTGTATAAAAATAACCAAAGATGGGCTCTTTTCACCCACGTTCTCCATTATTCTTTTTCAGATGATGGTAAGTATATGTTTTTAGTTCACAATGTTAAGAATAACGATAATTGGGAGTTACACAAACAAATAATTAATTTGGAGACTAAGACTGTTGTTGAGTTTCCAAATATCAGTTGCGTTTCTAGTCTGGATGGTTTTTGGCAGGGGGATAGATTGTTAACTTATGTTCCGCTTCAGAATGGAATGCAGACTGACGTTTGTATTTGGGACAAAAATGCAAAGATGGTTTCTCGACTAAACACACCAAGTCATTGGGGTGCAGCAAGTAGGGATTTTTTAGCTGAGCCTATTGGATTATTGCCAAATAATCCGGATATTTTTTATGCTTATACAAGTAAAAATGATAATATCTGTTCTTTATTTATGGTTGATTTAGTAAAGAAAAGCCCGATTAAATCTGTTGATATTTTAGATAAGCGAAATTATTCTGAAAATTATTTTTGTGCATCACCTGAAGTTGAGTTTGATTTTTTGAATACAAATTTTGATGAAGGAACTTTAAAATATAAAGTTAGTAAAGGTGAATGGAAGACAAAATCGTTAAATTAATGTTTATGAAAAAAAACATTTGGCAATTATTTCCAGCGATTGGTTATATCGTAGTTTTGCTGTTTTTACTTTATACGTTGGTTTTTGCGTTACCAACTGGAGTATTTGTTTTGTTGTTTGTCTTTGTGTTGGTAGAGTTGGTGATGGTGGTGGCAATAATTAGGCGCAATATTTGGGCCTATCGAATAAACATATTGTTGTTGTGTTTGTCTATTTATGGATTATTCACTTCAACTATAACGGTTGAAAGCATTCTGAGTTTGGCGGGGGAGTTACTAGTTATTCCATTTTATGGTGAATTCACAAAAAATAGTAAAAAATAAAATAGTTTGGTTTTTGGTTGTAATGATTGTAATTTGTATTGTAATTTGGTTTGTGTGGCCTAAAACTATAGTGTTTGGTTGGGTAAAAATTGTAGTTGATTCAAAACATGTTATTCATAAAATCGGGAAAAATATAATTATTAATCGTAACAAAAATAGCTTAGATAAACCCTTTGTTTCCCTGTGTAATATTGGTACTATCTCGGAATCGACGATTGAAAAATATCTTGAGTCGCCTGAAGTTAAACAGGGTAGCTTGCCTGTTGTTCCAGGTTTACCTACAATTTTGAATCAAAATGTTAGTTTTTATAATGTGAATGAGATGGTTGAATTGAATATTCCATATTTACCATTATGTTTTGGAGCTTTGTATAATGGTAATTTATTGAAACCTGATGATTTATTTTCAGCCCATAAAGCCTATTTATTTATGGTAAATAATGAGCTTTATGAAATGATATATTTTTATGATACAGAAAATTTTGTTGAGCTGAATCAAATCATTAAAAGAATATATTCTATATAACAATAATATTGCTAATATATAAGTGTTATTATCAATATTTCTATAATTGCTAGTCCAATAATTGATAATAAGAGAGAAAATCTGTTGACGACAGTAGAAGTTTTTGGTTTTGTAAAAATAAACACTCTTCGACCAATACCCCAACCTTTTTGATATTTGTATATTTCGTATAATAATAAGCCTGACACAATGGCTAAAATTTCATATACTTCAATAGTGTTCATCTTATCGATTGGTCATGGCGTAACCAATGACAAAAATAAAGAAAAGGTAGTAAGCGATAATTGTCAGATTTATAACACCAAGGACAGCTGCCCAGTGTTGACTGTTTTTTAATGATTTTTTAGCAAAAACTAATCCAATGATGCTAAATATTCCAGAAAAAATACCGGCTTTTGCAAAAAATAATATTATTGCAATTAATGTAATTATTATACTGGTGCGGATATTTTTTTCTAATTTCATATGTTTGTATTGTAATGTTGCTTATTTGTTTTGTGACATAAATTTCATAACTGGTTCTTGCGAAAATTTATTGGCGATTTTCATTTGTAAATGGGTTTGAATGTCTAACCCAATAACATAAGTTACAAAGGCTAGATCTTTTTTTGAGTCTGGCAAAAATGACTCAATGGCAACGTATTTTTGGTTTTTGCCGATATACCAATTGAGAACGTTTTCGTACGGAATGGATATGACTTTCTGTTTATTGATTAGATTGAATAGTGTTTTTAATAGACTATATATTGATGGTTTGTCATAAATTAGGATGTTTTTTTCATAGAGTTCGATTATGTAACTGTCGGTTTCATACCCGCAATCTGTAACTTTCCCCAATATTACTTTGTCAATGGGGTCAGTTTGAACTAATTTTTGGTTTTCGGTCGAATGCTTCAGTTCGTAAATATTACCAGTAACTATTCCACTATAAATTATGTCTTTGCCACGATATTTTTTAAGTTGAAGTGATCGATACAATAGATAAATGAGAGATATTAATATATAAGAAAGTAGACTGAATATAATTGTAAAGATATTCATGTTGTCTTAATAATAAATAATATTAGTAGAAACTCTATAATCGTCAGACCAACAATTAATAAGAATAAAGATGTTCGATTGATAATATTGGTGTTTTTGGGTTTGACGAAGATAAATACTCTTTTGCCGATACCGTAACCTTTGTGATATTTGTATATTTCATATATTAACAAACACGATACGAAGGTTAAAATACAATATTTTTCAAATATATCCATATTAACGACTAGTCATCACGTAACCGATAATAAATAGAACAAAGAGATAGTAGCTAATAATAATTAGGTTAACAATGCCAAGAAATGTACCAAGTTTTTGATTATTTTTTAGGGCTTTTTTGGTGTAGATTAATCCAATTAGGGCTGTGATACCACTGAGAATGCCACCTTTTATAAGAAGTAAGATTATTGAAAGAACGGTGAAAACAAGGCTAAAGTGAATGTTTTTTATATTTTTCATATCAAATTGTACATTAAAAAAACGGCGGTTACAAAGTAAACACCGTTTTTTTATAAAAACTGTTCTTATTTCCTTTTAGCTTTTTTGGCAGTTTTCTTTTTAGCTACTTTTTTCTTGACAACTTTCTTGACTGCTTTTTTCTTTTTTACTGGCATATTTTGTTTTACCTCCTTTATTAATTAAAGAGATTTTTTATACTTTTGTCAAAAAAAATATTGCCGTACCTTGCTTTATAATTTGCTATTTTAAGAATAAAAAATGAGATAAATTAATTACGAATTACGAATTACGAATTACGAATTATTTGGAATATTAGGACAAAATTGAGTATTAAATAATTATGATGTCAGAGAATAGTACTTAGAAATTTCGGACCATTTGGTGGGTTTTTTGCCCTGAATTAGGACGTTTTCAGGTTGATTGTTTTTATCAATTGATAGTATTTTTAGTATTAATTTTTTGTTATTTTTATCGGTGACATAAGTCCAAACACCAGGCCAGGGATTAAGGGCGCGAGTTAACTTATTTAAATTATCAAAATTGGTGATGTATCCATCGGCTTTGGTTAATTGGCGGGCATAAAAACCTGATCCCGATTGTGGTGTTGGAATTATTTTGTCAATGGTGGGAGCGATGTTGATAAATAATTTAGCACTTAAATCATATAATTTTGTATATAGTGTATTGCTGGTATCAGTGGGTAAAATATTGATTTTTGATTGAATCAATATTTCACCTTTGTCAAATTGGGGTGACATTTTGATTAGAGTGACGCCAGTTTTTTTTTCACCCTTTAAAATAGCCCATTGGGTGGGAAAACGACCGGCGTAAGTCGGGAGGAGTGATTGATGGGCATTGATAGCCATAATTTTTGGAAAATTTAGCCAATTTTCATTTAACAATTTTCCAAATCCTGAAACAAAGATAAAATCGGGTTTTTCGATTTCGGTAGGTATAGAGTCAAGATTTTCGAGGGGAAAAACGGGGATATTGTTTTGTTCACAAAATAGATGGGTGTGAGTTTTAGTAACGATTCCATGGTTACCGGGGCGAGGAGGAGTGGTAATGACGGCATTGATAATCAATTTTTTGGAGTCGAGAAGCTTTTGGAGGGTAAGGGTAGAATAGTGTTGAAAAGAACCAAAGAATACCAATGAAATCATTAATCGATTATAATATAGTATGCGACCAATTGTAATGTATCCGAATGAGGTATTACGTAAAAAAGTACCAGCGGTAAAGTCAGTAGCTGAGATATTGACGGATGTGGCCGATTTAAAAGAAGTGTTGGAGACATCGGAAAACGGAGCTGGACTGGCGTCGACGCAATTGGGAATTGAAAAAAGATTTTTTGGATTAAAAAATGGTAAAAAAGTAATCGTATTGATTAATCCGCAAATTTTGGGTGTTTATGGACAAAAAGTTTATCCGGTGATGGTGGGCGATAAAGATGAAAAAGAACAGGATTTTCTTGAAGGATGTTTGTCATTCCCTGATTTGTATGGAACGGTCAAAAGATATTTAAAAATAGAAGCGGTTTGGCAGGAAATTGAAAAAGGAAAGTTAGTTGATAAGAAAAAAATGTTAAATGGCTTTGAAGCGATTGTGTTTCAACATGAACTAGACCATCTTGATGGAATTTTATTTATTGATTATATAAAAAGAGACGGAGGAAAGTTTTATAAATTTGTGGGAGAGAAAAAAGTGGAGTGGAGTATTGATAAGGTGGTGGGGGAGGAAAAATAGTTTTTGTGATAAATTTAACTGTGGTAAAAAATGTTTATGCTTTTATTGATAGTCAAAATTTAAATTTGGGAATATTGGGTCAGGGATGGAAGTTGAATTTTGCTAGATTTAGGAAATATTTAACTGAAAAATATAGTGTAAATAAAGTCTTTCTTTTTATTGGGTATATTCCTAAAAATCAAAAGTTGTATGATTTTTTGAAAAAATCAGGTTATAAACTAATTTTTAAACCAACGGTAATTGATAAAGATGGGAAAGTTAAGGGAAATGTTGATGCAGAAATTGTCTTATATTCAGCTAAAATTGAATATGATAATTATGATAAAGCTATAATTGTTTCTGGCGATGGTGACTTTCAATGCTTAATAAAATATTTAGTAAAACAAAAGAAATTAGAAAAAGTATTGGTTCCAAATCAGAGGAAATATTCGAAGTTATTGTCACCATATAAACCATATTTAAACTTTATGAACGATCTTAGAAAAAAGTTGGAATTTGTGAAATAAAAAACTGGGAGTGTTGCTTGCAGTATTGCTCTGCAACCTTCCCTCCCTGGTGATTGATATATTCTATCAATTATTGGCTTCTTTTGTCAATGTGAGATTGGGGAGAAAAAGGTGGAGTGGGATGTGGAGAAAGTTATTTGATTAATTTATTTTAAATTCAACTTTTGTCCAATTATCTGGTTTAGCTGGATTTTGTTTAGCATTAATTAGTACGGTCTTTTTATTTTTGTTACCATCTAATGGACCCCATGTTTCTGTGGTTGGACGATATTCAATACCTTTATATGTAACTGCAGCTGTACCGTTTTCATATCTGGTGACTTTTTCGGCTTGACCGTATTTAAAATCTTCTACGGTTGCACCGGTTGCGGTTTTAACTCTTTCTTTCTCTAATTCAAGTAACATATTGAACATAAAGTTAAGCGTATCTTTTTTCATATTATGGGGATTATCTCTCTCTTGCTTGAAAGTCAAATTTTGGCTTGTTTAATTCCAACGAGATTGCTTCGGATGCACTCGCAATGATGGGTTTTGGTGTTTTCTCTGCCTCGCCCTGTCAAGGGGAGGTACTCGATTTCCTAATCGAGGGGAGGGGTTGGATTGATGCGGTCGCTATCTTGGCCAAATAATCTTTGGTGTCGGGATTGGTGGGGGCGTATTTTAGATTTAATTCAAAATATTTTTTGGCTAAATTATATTTTTTTTGATCAAAATAAAATTTGGCAAGATCGAAATAGGCATAATCATAATTTGATTTTAGTTCGATTGCCTTTAAAAAATTCTTTTCGGTATTGATTTTGTCGCTACTAGCATCATAAAATTTGGCTAACAGATAAAATGTTTTGGCATCGGTGGGGGCAAGAACGGCGGTACTATTTAAAGCTTTAATGGCTTGCTGATAATATTTGGTATCGATATAGGTAAGGTAGACGAGCATTTGGGTCCTTTCTTTCCATAAATTGACGTCATAAGGGGAAATGTTTAGAGCTTTACTGGAGGCAGTCAGGGCATTGTCCACCTGTTTGGTTTTGGCAAAAATTACTGAGGCACGACTTAAAATAGTGGGATTGTTGGGATGAAGATGGTAGGCTTTGACAATTACTTGATAGGCTTGAGGATAAATATTTTGAGAGTCAAGTCGATTGGCAGAAGCTAGGGCAATGTCGGCAAAATAAAAATTGATAATTTTTGGTGCTGATATTAGGCAAAAAATAGTACTGCTAATAAGAATTAGCCAGCGGAAGTTATAAGCTGGAGAAATAGATTCTGGTTTAGGTTTAGATAATAGGGGAATTAGAAACAAAAATAATGAGGTAATGACAACATTAAAGCCGGCAAAAGAAGTAATTAAAATAGAAATAAAGGCCGACAATAGCTCGAATTGTTTGTTTTTATAAATAAATTTGGTACAAGAGTAAATAAAAAAAAGGTAGGTGGTGAGGCCAATGATACCAGTATTGGCTAAATAATTTAAATATTCATTGTGGACTTTGTTGTATAAAAATTCCCACTCGGAGGTGGTATTGTGTAAGGCAGGACGAACCCAATAATAGGAAAAGGCAAAAGTTTCGGGACCGGTGCCAAAAAATGGATAAAGTTTGGCGACATTTATGGCTCCACCCCAAACTATTTTACGGATGTCAGCACTGGAAGTGACATTTAATTTGGTGTTGACTGGGGTGGGTTTAAAAATGATAACCGAGCACAGAGCACAGATAACAGATATAAGAATAATTATTTTTTTTGATATTTTGTATTTTAAAATAAAATAAATTAGTAGGGAAATGGTGGCGGCGATGAGACCGGATTTTGATTTGGTAAAAAAGAGACAGATAAAAAAGATAACTGATAACAGAGCACGGATAACTGAGGATGGAAGATAAAATACAAGAGGGATGAGGATGCAAAGATAGGCGGCGAGCCAATTGGGCTGGCCAAGAGTGGAAAAAACGCGAGCCATGACATTATCATTTGGCCAATAACTTTTGTCAATTCCAAAGTGTTGTAATATGCCGTATATGGCAATGATAGTACCTGAAGTTAGGGTAAAAGATATTATTTTTTTGATAAATTTTGAGTCTAAATAATTTGGCAAGATAAAAAATAAAATTGAAAAAGCGAGGAGGGAGAGTAGCCCACCATTAAGTCTCGAATAATAGCCAAAAAATGAAGTGTATTTATCGATGGAAAAAATGATGGCAATAATTTGGGAAGATAAAAAAATGAGGAGAGGAATATTGAGAGGATGTCTAATAAATAAAGAAGTTTGTTTTCTAAAATAATTTAGAGAATGAAAAAATATGATTAATATGGTCATCAAATAGACAAAATACATTTTGGGAATTTCAAAAGATTCGGAGTTATAGGGAGAAAAAATGAATGGAGTAACAAAAAAAAGAATCAGAAATAATGATTTAATAAGTTTTGGCATTATTGTATTATACTAGAGTGTGAATAGATTACAGGAATTTTTATCGAGATTTTATTGGCAAATGGGGGTGGATTTGGGAAGTCGTCATTGTCGTTTTTTTTTAAAAGATAATGGAATAGTATTGGATGAGGCGACGGCAGTGGCTCGGCTCAAAAGAAAAGTTTTTGGGAGAATAAAATATTTGGTATTTGGACAGAGGGCGAGGGAAATTATGAATCGAGAACCAACACAAATTGAAGTTGTTTTGCCAATAAAACGAGGGGTGGTGGCTGATTTACAAGCTTTGGAAGAATTGGTGGCATATTTTTTAAGGGAAGTTTACAATGTTACCGATAAATATCCCAAAATATTTCGATCAAAAATGGTTTTGGCAGTAAGTAGCTTAATGTCGGAAGTACAACGCCGGGCATTTATTTCAGTTTTTAACACTGCGGGAGTTTTGAATGTGTCTTTGGTTTTGAGTAGTGTGGCTGGGGCGTATGGATCAGGTTTTGATATTGATCAGGGGGGGGCGATAATGGTGGTAGATGTAGGATACGGGAAAACGGAAGTGAGCTTGATTTCACTGGCGGGGGTGGTAATTGCTCGGGGGATAGATATTGGCGGGGATGATTATGATGAGGCCTTGGTG
>Ga0210053_1004536_pt1 | contig 10810 bp, 6 predicted proteins | sample CryGeymeta201512_FD_185467 | JGI IMG/M metagenome (GOLD analysis project Ga0210053, IMG submission 185467) | Groundwater microbial communities from Crystal Geyser aquifers in Utah, USA - Crystal Geyser metaG 2015-12 (SPAdes) (version 2) | ecosystem: Environmental > Aquatic > Deep subsurface >... | reverse complement strand
CATTTCATCAGTTGGGGTGGAAAAACCGGTGAATTCCTTGCTTACCAGGTAAGTTTCTGATATTACACGATGAGGCCTCAGATTTTTGGGGTAAAGTTTTTTTGACATGGCAGAATTCATATGTATATACCGTTGCTTATGAACAGCGCAAATCCCTCAATTTTTTTTGAATCGCCAATAGGCAGATCCGATTCATGCGTTGCGCGGCAGATCGAGCGTTCAGCCTTTGACGGAGCCGATGCGTATCAGCGATATGTCAGATTGACAAGGACAAGTGATTGAGCACTTCCTTACGCAAGGCCGCGATGGCTGCTTCAAGTACCTGGGAGTGGTGTTATTAATGTATCAGGTCAGAATCGTTTGCTTTTCATCAAATAGGCGGTTTATAAAAAGGGGGAGAGACGGGACCAAGGGGAAGAAAATGATCACCACCATGATGTTGAACTGTGTATGACATAGGGCTATGCGCAGGACGAGGTTATCTCTTCACTCTTCACTTTTAAGCCAGATCCGCCCGTAAGGCGGAAGCGCAAGCTGCAAGGCATCTTCTACGGCCTGATATTTTCTGCCTGAGAGAAGGTCTTTGTAAAGGCATCTGTTTTGGCCGATTTTATCTAGGGGAACCTTAAGCCCTACCGTTTCCCCTGTAACGCCGGTGATGGTCAGGATGGACTCGTCCCCCTCCGGGGACGTTCGAAGGAGAACGAACACCCGGGGCGAAAGGTGCAGAACCTTCTGTGCGCCGCGGGGGTGAAAGGATTTCTCCCGCTGGCGAATCAGGATTTGTTCCCTCACACGGCTGGACAGTAAGAACAGTTTTGATGCGGGGTCCTCCAGGGCTTTTTCTACCTCCCGGGCGTCGATAATTCCCCGGTTCAAGTCCCGGTTGACCCCCGAGGCCTTAGCGGCCCCATAGTCGTTGGCGGTCCCCAGTGCACCGTGGATATAAATCCCGGGAACCCCACGCAGTACCAGCGCGATGGCCTGGGAGGCCAGATACCGGGAGATCTGAAGCTCCAGGCTCTCCTCTTCAGTCTCCGGGTTCAAGGCACTCCACCAAGTGGTGTTGATCTCGTAGGGCTCCTCAGCCCCGTCTTCCGTCGTCTTGTTGGATACGAAGGCCCCTTTCTTTCGGGCCCTCTCCACGATGAATTGAATGTCCTTTGGGGGGAGAAACCCGCGGGCACCCTGGAGTCCGATGCCGTCGTGGGTGTCCAGGATATTGAGAAAGACCGTCTGGTCCGAGGGAGGGCATAGATCCACGGCCCATTGGGAAAGGGCCTCGCTGTCTCCGGTGTAGAAGGCGTGAAGTACCAGAAGGGGAAGGGCGAAGTTATATACCATGTGCGCTTCATCGCGGCCGTTTCCGAAGTAGGAGATGTTTTGATGATGAGGCACATTTGTTTCGGTGACCAGGGCCACTCCGGAGGCCACAAGATCCACCACATCGCGGAAGAGTTTGACGATCTCATGGGTCTGGGGAAGATGCACGCTTTCGGTTCCCGGCTCCGCCCAAATGTAGGTTACTGCGTCCAGGCGGAGAAGATCCGCACCTTTGCGGATGTAAAAAAGAAGGCTTTCCAATACCTGCAGGAGTACGGCAGGGTTTCGAAAATTGAGGTCCACTTGATCCGGGGAGAATGTGGTCCAAACGCTCATGACAAAAGAATTTTGTCGCCCCCGCAAATGAAAATCCTCCCCCGGCTCTACACTTTACGAGGCCAAGGATTTCCCTCCCCCCTGCGCGGGGGAGGGTTGGGGTGGGGGGTGTATTTTTACGGTAAAAAAATTTCTGTAGGCGGGGTTTCCATTCAGGAACTCCTGGAACATCTCACTTCGAGCGGAGCAATGGTTGACGACAGCGTCAAACATGAGATCGTAGTGACGCTTCTTCTCCTGGATGTCTTTCCATGACCCTAACCGCTCATCCACGCGGCGGTAATCCATAACGGCAAAACCCCGATCCGAGGAATAGGGAAAGAAGGGGAGGAGATGGAGCGTGTTGATGGCGCCCCGGGCATATTGCATCACGAAGCGGTGGAGGGCCGAAAGGGGCGTGGCCCCATCCCCCTTCACCATGTCCCCGTATGTGATGAGGATGATATGCTCCTGGGAGAACCTTTCCGAGGGAACATATTCCCTCTCCTTCTCGAGCATCTCAGGTGGCTTGTGGGCGTGATGGACATTCAAAATCCTTTCAAGCTCAGGCATCCAATTTTCAGCCCCTTTGGGGCCGTACAGGAACTCAAGCCTCGCGAGGGCCCGCTCCCTGAATCTCTTGGGGATATCAAGCGCTGGTCTGGTATAGTCCGGAACCTCATCGTAATAGGTTCGTTCTCTGGTTAAGGGCTTATTCTGCTGCATGTCATCCTTTCTATGTGTTCGACAGCGTGAATCAGCATTTGCTCTCCAGCCCAATGCTCAAAACTTATCGCAGAGTCGCAGCAAAGGGATTCTGTTCCCGGAGCTTTTGCTGAATAGAACTCAATGCAATTATTAAAGTATATCAGCCTTAATGCCAGGCGGCAAAAGGTTTTACTCCGAGGATAAAACTGTGTTATCTGATTTGATGATTAACTAGTGTCCATCCGGAAATGAGATAGTTTCGTCGAGTTCAAGGCGGGCGATAATTTTAACCACAGGAATACATTGACGTATTTCGAGGATTAAAATTTGAGCCCAACGCCGAAATCGGTGAAAATAGCCATTTCCGGATGGACACTAACTAAAGGAAGATGCCCCGAGAACAGCTGTTAAAACAGGGGGCACGGAGTTTTGTTGGATTTCCTCTTATGGTTGCGATCGTTTAAAAGATCATTTACTATTTGTATGGTAAATTCAGCTTGAGCACATTGTATGTGTCTTCATCTAATCCTTGGGGTTCCAAATTTATCTATTGTCTGAAAAGGGGGTACAAAATGGCAAAGAAGATTAATAAGAAGATACTTGTGAGCCTTGACCAGTCGGAGCCTTCCATGGAAGCAGTGAGGTATGTTGCGGGAGTGCCTGCTTTCAGGAATTACCAGGTATATCTTCTCCATATCTTCAGAGGTGTTTCTCCGGAGTATTATGACATGGGAAGTCACGCCGGTTATGAAACAAAAGTTTCGGATGTGAAATTATGGGAATTACAGGAAAGAAGGAAGGCAGAGAAGTTCATGGCGGATGCCGTTGGAATCCTTACTAGGGTCGGGTTCCTTGCATCGAATGTAGAGACATTGATCCAGAACAGGGAAAAGGGAATTGCCGAGGATGTCCTCCGCAAAGCAATGAAGGGTTTTGAGGCCGTAGCCGTAGGCAGAAAGAGCATGAGCACGCTCAGAAACATCGTTATGGGAAGCGTTGCGGCAAAGCTCGTTGAGCGACTTACAGAGATTCCCATTTTCCTGGTCGGAAAGGCAGTAAACACCAAGAGATTTCTTATTGCCTTTGACGGATCAGATAACTCAATGAGGATAGTTGACTATTTGGGATCAGCTCTCGGCAGGGAGTCAAAGGTCATATTGCTTCATGTGATCAGGGGAAGCGATAAGGAGCATCTGAAGGCGGCTGAGAACTTTATTACTCCCCTCCTTGGCCAGGCAAGGACAAAGCTCGTCGAATACGGGATGCCTTCCGAAAATATAAGCGTGAATTTGATCAAGGGTGTCTCAAGTAGGTCAGGCACCATCGTATCGGAGGCGGGTGTCCATCACTGCGGAACCATCCTGGTGGGAAGGCGAGGACTGTCCAAAGTCCAGGAATTCTTCATGGGAAGCGTCAGCAATAAGGTGGTTCAATTGGCCCGCAACATGACGGTCGGGATCATCAACTGATAAGTCTCGGCGCCGGCGTATCTCAATAAGCCGGCACCTGAGGCGGTTTGTTTTCGCCTGGACTGCTTGGAGGGTTATAGACCCTCACCTCTCGGTCATCCAGAAGATATTCTTGCTCTCGCCCCACTTCTAGGAGACGACCGGGCCGGCGTCTCTCACCTCGGGGGGTGTCTGATCCCTGAACTGCTCGAAATTGTCCTGGAAAAGCCTGGCCAGTTTTTTAGCCTTAATGTCATACTTGGATGAATCAGACCAGGTAGCTCTTGGATCGAGCAGTTTCGAGTCCATGCCTTTTACTTCAGAAGGCACTAGAAACTTGAAAAAGGGATCAGGCCTGAAGGTTCCCCTCTCCAGCGATCCGTCGAGAGCTGCCTTGAGGAGGAGCCTTGTATGCTCAATCTTCATCCTGGACCCTGTTCCGTAAGGGCCTCCGGTCCAGCCTGTGTTCACGAGCCAGCAGTTGGAATTGTGCTCGCGGATCTTTTTGGCCAGAAGCTGGGCGTAAACCGAGGGATGGCGGACCATGAAAGGGGCCCCGAAACAGGCGCTGAATGTTGCAGATGGTTCGGTGACGCCTTTTTCGGTTCCAGCGACCTTTGCCGTATAGCCGCTTATGAAATGATACATCGCCTGCGCCTCTGTGAGCTTTGCTATTGGAGGCAGAATACCGAAGGCGTCGGCCGTGAGCATAATTATATTATGAGGATGCCCTGACATCTTGGATCGCACTATGTTGGGAAGATGGGTTATTGGATATGATGCCCTGGTATTCTCCGTCAATGAGGCGTCATCGAGATCCACTCGCCTTGTGGTCGTGTTCATGGACACATTCTCAAGGATCGTCCCAAAACGGCGGGTGCACTCGTAAATCTCCGGTTCAGCCTGCTTTGAGAGGTGGATCACCTTGGCGTAACAGCCGCCCTCAAAATTAAATATTCCTGTGTCGGACCATCCGTGCTCATCATCGCCTATCAGGAGCCGGTCGGGGTCAGCCGAAAGCGTGGTCTTGCCTGTTCCCGATAGACCGAAGAAAACAGCCACGTCCGCGGGATTGTTTTTGTTGACGTTGGCCGAGCAGTGCATTGGAAGCACCTCTTGAGTGGGCAGGAGGAAGTTGAGGGCCGAGAATATCGATTTCTTTATCTCACCGGCATAGGCCGTTCCGCCTATAAGAACAAGTTTCTTACTCAGATGAAGTGCCACAAATGTGCCGCTTCGCGTATCATCCTCGTCAGGGTCGGAGTTGAAGTTAGGGCAGTGCACCACTGTGAAATCAGGGATAAAGGACTTTATTGCCTGACGGTTCCTGGGCAGTTGAATAAACATGTTCCTGGCAAAAAGGCTGTGCCACGCAAATTCGGTAATGACCCTCACGCGCTGTCTGTATTTCTCATCGGCGCCGGCGTAGCAATCCTGAACAAAGACGGTTTTTCCTCGAAGGTATGCCGCCATCCGCTTATGGAGGGCATGGAATCTTTCCTCGGGATATCGCACGTTGACCTTGCCCCACCAGATATCTCCCGAGGTATTGGGTTCATTAACTATGTACTTGTCTTTCGCAGCTCTTCCGGTGTGCTGCCCCATGCTCACGACAAGAGGCCCGAGGTGGGCTATCTGACCTTCGTACCGCCTTATTGAATGTTCGTAGAGTTCAGGGGTGGAGTTGTTCCAGTAAACCTGTCGCAGGTGATCAAGTTCCACATTTTCGAGCTGAAAATCAGGAACAAGGTCTTTGTTTTCCATGGTATTTCTCCTTCTTGCCAGTTAGAGGTAATGGTGATTACAAGGTGGGTGCAAGATGCATTATCAGCCCTTAGATTGGATTTTTCCAGGGCATCTGTCAACGGCAAATCGGCTGGGCAGGGATCGCGCTATGGAGTATTTCGGTTTACCGGAAAAGGCTTTTCATCATCGCGGTTTGGTAGCTATTTCCAGAGCCCGACGCCCGCGCGAGCCTTAATCGAGATATTCGCTTCAAATCTTCTGCGATAATGGTATCATGTAATCTATCAGTAAGCATGTAAGAATCTAACCGTCATGACCTGTTGGGGCGCAACGAAGCATGAAAATGCAGCATGAAATTCCGGAGGCGGTCCGGAAGGCCAGGTCGTCATTCCGGCGAAGGCGGGAACAAGGGCTGGATAACGGCCTACGCCGCTATGACCATCTACTTTCATATAAACTTTAAGGTATCGTAAGCGGGTATGAAGGCAACTCCCATCGCCGATTCTCCCTCCGTTTGCCCCTATCCTCAGTCAGGTGCATCCCATTGGCTCCCGAGCCGCGTTCTAGCGGAGCAGGTCTTTTCAAGGGCCGCAGGCGCCCCTCTTATCGCAGGAAGCGATGTAAAACTCCTAATTCGGGCTATCGCGCGGCATCCAGGTTTAGAGCCGCGGTGGGCAAATCATTCTTGTCCAGCGCGGCCGGAGAAATCACTTCGACGCGTATGGCGGGAATACCGCCCGGGCCGCTCAGTTCAGCCGCGATCGCGCGGGCCCTCGCGTCAGCCAGTCCGGACAGTTCGGGTTCTCCGATTGCCTCCGCATCCGCCAAACGGGCGAAAAGAATTTTCGCCAGCCGGCCAGGGTCTATGGTTCCATCCTCGGAGGAAGCTGCCCCGGCCTTGGCGGCGGATTCTTTCTTGGCTTTATCTTCTAAGACCTTCATCTCCGCCTGGAGGGTCTTCAGCGTTTCGGCGCCGAAGCGCTCTGAGAACATGGCCTCCAGGACTTTGCCGCTCCCCGGGCTGCTGAAGTCAACGGGTCCCGGGTCTTCTTGCGGCTTGAGTTTCAGCCCTTGGCGCACGGCCAAAGCCAGGCGCAGACTGGCGTTGCGCAGCTCCGCCCGGTCGGTTTCCGGATTGTAGCGGCCCTGAACGGTGAGCTTCAGTTGTGGCCGCTTCAGCAGGGCACCGGCAAGCTTGTTCAGTTTTTCCTTTTCCGGCGGTGGAACATCGGAGCGGCCGGGCTCGAAGGCGACGTTCTTGAAGGATTCTTCGCTACCGCCGGGAAGCAGTGCCCCGAGGGCACGGAAAGGGCTGGTCACGATTTTGGTCAGGAGGTTGACGATAGCCTTGCCGATCAAGGCGCCATAGCTGAACTCGGGGGAATCCAGGTTGCCGCTGACAGGAAGCCCGAGATCTATCACCCCCTTGGTGTCTTCCAGCAGGGCGATGGCGAAGTCCAGCGGCAAGTCCACCGCTTCGGGGCTCGCCACCTTTTCCCCCAGCTTCAGGCTCTCCACTACAATCTGGTTGTCCCCCGCGAGACGGCTCTGGTCTATTTTGTATTTAAGGTCAACCGTCAGCTTGCCTGAATTGATCTTGCGCCCGGCGAATTTGCCCGAATAAGGTGTAAGATTGGACATCTCGACATTGCGGAACATTACGCTGATGTCGGTAAAGGCCTTTGGATCTGATGTGTTCAACTCTCCTTCGATGCGGGCTGTGCCGTACTCGTCAACCCGACCGTCCAGCTTGACTTGAGTGCGAGCGTCCCGGGTGGAGGAAATTCCGGCCAAATTGCCTTTGAGTTCGTGGACCTTGGTGCCGAAAGGGGTGATCAGGCTCAGGTCCGCGAAGTCAACGCGTCCATCGCTGACGAGTACACGGCGCACGCGGTAGGGAAAGGGATCCGCTGCGCCGGCCGCCGGAGGGGATTTTTTTGGCTCTGGATCAGGCTTGACAACATTGGCCAGATTAAGCGAGCGGTCTTTCTCGATAATGAACTTGCCGGCGGGCCCCACAACCCGCAGGTCTCCGATCTCAAGCCCGTTGGTCGCGAGCTGCAGCCTCAATTGATCGGTCTGTACCGTTTTCCAGCCGACCAAGGTCTCTTTCTTGCTGGGTTCGACGACACGCAGGTTGTCGAGCTTGAAACCTCCCTGATAAAGCGTCTTGGCCCCCGATGCCTTCAGGCCGTGGCGCAGGCTCCCGCGGGTGGAGAAGGCGCCCGAGGTTAGGATCACTGCGGCCGACTGGCCGACATAGGGCTGAAACTCTTTGAGAGAAAGTTCCTCCAATTGGACCTCGGCGTCCACCGACGGCAGGGAGGGGTCAACGGTTCCAGCAACCCTGATCTGGCCTCCCTCGCGGATTTTCAGGCCTGCCTCGAACTTCATGGGGGACTTGCCGTCCACGTTGGTAAGAGCAACCCCGATGTCTTCGAGGTTGAGGATCGGTTCAACGGGCTTAACGGATATATCCGAAAAGGCGGCCCCTAAACCGGACACGGCAACGGTTTTGATCAAAAACCTGAAGGGATGGCCCTCAACCGCCGCCTCCCTGGGCTCCAGGGCGATCGCCCCTTTTTCAGGCGGGGCGGCAAGAAGAACCAGGTTGATTTTCCCGTCGGCCTCTCTTTTAAGATCAATATCGCCTCCATCAATTGAGACGTTATCTACCGTCAGGGTGTTAAGGGCCAAATCGTAAGCACCGCCAGCGAGGGCCACCTTGCCGATCCGGACCGCCGGCTTTGTCGTATCGGTCAATCCCGCCCGCAGCCCGGAAAGCGTGACGCCGATATCATTCACCGATGCCCTGGTTAGATTTCCCCCGGCCTCCACGGTGGCCTTCAGGCTCAACGCGATTGCTTCGATACCGGCGTTGAGCCCAGGGTCCCGGCTCAAATCCCGGTAGTCCAGAGCGAGCTTTTCTAAGTCGAGGGATTCCAGTCTGACCTTCCAGGTCTCAGAGACAGGGCCTTCGGGCGCAGATGGCGCAGGGGATGTCGAGCTGGGGGCCTTTACTACGCGCTGCAGGTTGAACTCGCCTTTTTCATCAACCGCAAGGCGCGCACGGCCGCCGGCAACAAGCAGTTTCCCGATGGCGGCCTGCCGCTCGCCCAGATCGAAGTCCACTTCGCTGATCCTCACGTCGGGCAGTTCAAGGAAAGCCTCTTCGTCACCGGCCAGCCTCAACATCACGCCTGTAATCTTAACTGCGAGGTTGGTGAGAGACACCTTCGGCTCAGATTTGCCCAAATCCACGGAGTAGTCGCCGGTCATATTCAAGGTTCCAAGCGGTGGCTCGAGGTTGAGCCCATCCCGCACAAACTTCCAGAGTGTAGCTGTGCGGATATTCTCAAGCTTAAGGGTTCCCTGTGTCTCCACCGGGTTCAGACTGACATTGCCGGTCCACCGAAGGGTCTCCCCGTCGCTGCTGGTGGCGGTGATGGTTTGAACCCCTTTCTGGTTCGGCAGTGTCGTCAAATTCTCGATCTTCAGGTCTAGTGGAGTGAGGGTGAGGGATGCGGCTTCAGACTGCCGCCGGTCGGTGAAGAAAACCTGGCCCTGGCGGATCGAGATCTGTTCGATGATCAGTCTTGGCATGGGCTCCTGATTCTCCTGCGGGGGCTGTGGGTCGGAGGCAGGCGCAAGCTTGGCGAGGTTCAGGTCTCCGTTGGAGGAGATAACAGCCTTAACCAGCGGGGTGTCTATACTGACCTCCTTAAAGGTCCATGCCCAGTTGAACAGGCTTTTCAACTCGAAATCAATGAACAATCGCTTTAAGGCCGCGATCGCCTGATCGTCAGGCTCGTCCAGGCGGAAGTCATTCGCCTCAAAAGTAAAGATGTAAGGGTTGAAGCGCACCACACCTATCGAAGCCTGCTTATTGAGGTCTTCCCGCACAATCTTGGGCACATAGTGTTGCACCAGGAACGGAACCAGGAAAAAACCGACCAGCGTATAAATGACAACGGCCGAAACACCAATGATGAAAGTTTTGCTTAAGAGAATGCGTTTCATGATGGTTTCCCCTGAAAGATGATTGTTTGTCGGGTTCAGCATGCCTGGAAGAACTGAATAGGCTTATGATAAGAAGTCTCTTTTCTATAGTCGAATTATAGGCAATTTAGCCTTGTGTGTCAAGATTGAAGTCGAGATTAATGTGGACCTTAAATGGGGCAAAGCCATGGTAGAAAACCAGTGCTGCAGCAAGGGCCACTGAGCCAAACCATGGAAAAACCTTGAATGCGACGGCTGTGGAGAGCCTTTGCCTTGTCCATAAGGCTATTGATTGTATATAGGAAGTAATGAAAGTAATTCCCCCGATCGTGGTTTCCCAAGACAGTAAGAGGGGGTGCATAACGACCGGGGAGGGAAATAAATACTGAACCTCTCCCCACTGTTGATACAAAATACCCGCGTGCCCAGAAGTGTTGCCCCACATAATTACGTTTCTTCTCCCCGTATACACGAGCTACATGGATTGCGCTCTTACCTTTGATATACCCCACCACCTGTGACACAGCATACTTCGGTGGTATCGATATCATAATGTGAACATGGTCGGCTATCATATGGCCTTCCTCTATCCGGCATTCCTTCTGCAACGCAAGCTGATGGGAAACTTCTCCTAGATCTTTTCGCAGTTGCCCATACAGACTTTTCTTCCGGCACTTGGGTATAAACACCACATGGTATTTGCACTCCCACTTGGTATGATTTAAACTCTCATATCCGTCCATCGCAAAACTCCTTTCGTGTGCTTGGCGGCTCACGATCCAGAGTTTCTGCGATGGACTCCCGTATATGTCAAACTTTTACTGCCTCCCCGGTAAGCCTGTTATAGGCCCGTTTCAGGGGGGCATTCCGAGACTATTCCAATCGATATCATCTACTTGTCGTGGCACGATCCCACTACGACACTCAAGAACCCCAGGTTCCCAGGCTCTTTTGGCCAAGGTCAGTCCCTGTGTGAGCGGCTTTCGAGCCGCTAGCAGCCAGTCGGAACGTCGCTCCTGCCGTTCCCCATATCCTTACACGAAAGAGGCGTCGTCGTGAAATATCCTCCGGACCGGTCCGAAGAGGTGGCAACGTAAAAGAATGATATTGTCTCTTGTTGAACCTTGTGCTATTTTTATCGTGATGGTTTCGTCCCCTATGCAGGCCGCTATCTAGTGCCCATCCGGAAATGAGATAGTTTCGTCGAGTTCAAGGCGGGCGATAATTTTAACCACAGGAATACATTGACGTATTTCGAGGATTAAAATTTG
>Ga0210053_1004525_pt1 | contig 10822 bp, 8 predicted proteins | sample CryGeymeta201512_FD_185467 | JGI IMG/M metagenome (GOLD analysis project Ga0210053, IMG submission 185467) | Groundwater microbial communities from Crystal Geyser aquifers in Utah, USA - Crystal Geyser metaG 2015-12 (SPAdes) (version 2) | ecosystem: Environmental > Aquatic > Deep subsurface >... | reverse complement strand
TCCTATCAAAACGGGCGAATAGATGGTTGATCAAAGTTGTTTAATAGGAAGCGTTTAAAAGTTATTAAGTTAAGGGAAAAACAAATTACCCTTGACATTTATCATAGATGAAAAAACGCTATATTATAATTTCCCTGATACTGATTTTTGCTGTAGGTTTTTATCTTTTTTATCGGGAAGGCACTCTGCCTTTTAATAAAACCGATAAAACTAACAAAATTTTTGTTGTCGCCCGGGGACAATCCCTTAATAATATCGTTAACAATCTGGCAAAGGAAGATTTAATCCGTAGCAAACTGGTTTTTTTTCTTGTAGTAAAAAAGCTTGGTATAGAAAGAACAATCCAGGCCGGAGACTTTCGCCTTTCTCCTTCGATGAACGCTTTTGAAATCGCAAAAAATCTTACCCATGGCACTCTTGATGTCTGGGTAACTCTAATTGAAGGAACAAGACGCGAAGAAATGGCGCAAATAGTTTCAAAACAGCTTGATATTCCTGAAGTAGAATTTATCAAACTGGCTCCTGAGGGTTATCTTTTTCCTGATACCTATCTTATGCCTAAAGACGCAACCGCCGGATCGGTGATTTTAATATTGCAAAATAACTACAAACAAAAATTCACTCCGGAGTTGAAAACAGAAACAGTTAAAAAAGGGTTGTCGGAAAAAGACGTTATAATTTTGGCGTCAATTGTTGAGAAAGAGGCCAAACACGAACAAGATAAAAAAACCGTTGCTAGTATTTTACTGAAGCGGTTGGAAGAGAACTGGCCTCTTCAAGTTGATGCCACCATTCAATATGCTCTGGGCTATCAACCTCTCGAAAAAAGCTGGTGGAAAAAAGTTCTGTCCTTTGACGATCTTAAGATAGACTCACCTTATAATTCTTACAAAAATAAAGGCCTGCCGCCAACGCCGATTTCCAATCCTGGACTCATTTCTATAGAAGCGGTTGTAGACGCAGATTCTTCAACTCCATACTGGTACTATGTTTCAGATAAACAAGGCAATATGCATTATGCAAAAACAGACGAAGAACACAATGAAAATATAAGAAAGTACCTGGAATAAAATTTCAAATGACAAAATTCAAATTCACAAATGAATGATAAATAACAAATGTTTTAATACCTACCTGCCGGTAAGCAGGTTTAAACATTTATCATTTGTAATTCATTTGTTATTTGTGATTTGAGATTGCTTAATGTATATCTCCTTGTTGCATGTCTTCAGGTTCGGGATTTACTAGACGCCTGATGACATCGCGAGGCTTTGAACCTTCGGCAGGACTGACGTAACCGGCCGCTTCCATCTGATCAAGAATTCTCGCCGCTCGGGCATAACCGATAGAAAGACGCCTTTGAAGAAGCGATGCCGAAGCTCTGTCCTGCTGCATAATGATCTCTAAGGCTTGTTTGAAAAGAGGATCGTTTTCGCCACCGTTAACAATCATTGTTCCACCGATCCCTGACCTGACTGTCACTGCCTGCTCTGTCACCTCTTCTGTATAGTGAACTTCAGGAGATTGATTTTTCAAAAATTTGACCAAACTAAAGACTTCTTTTTCCGTGACATAAGGCCCCTGGATACGAACCGGCTTGGCTTTGTCAGGAGGAAGGTAAAGCATGTCTCCCCGGCCTAATAATTTTTCCGCTCCAGGCATATCAATGATCACTCTTGAATCAATCATCGAGGAAACGTTAAAAGCAACTCGGGTGGGAATATTAGCTTTCATTAAACCGGTAATAACATCAACTGAAGGTCTTTGTGTTGCTAAAATCAGATGAATACCTGTTGCTCTGGACATTTGTGCGACTCTGGTAATTAACTCTTCTGACTCTCCAGGAGCAAAAACCATCAAATCAGCCAACTCATCAATGATAAAAAGAATGTAGGGTCTTTTTTCCACTCCTTCTATAGCATTATAACTTTCGATATTTCTGGCGCCAGCCTTGGCAAAAATTTTGTATCTCGCTTCCATTTCGCTGACGGTCCATTTCAAAGCCGAAATAATTTTATCTGCATCAATAATTACTTCGGTTAAAAGATGAGGAATTCCGTTATAGATAGAAAGTTCAACTCGTTTTGGATCAACTAAAATCATTCGTAAATCTTCTGGTCTGGTTCTAAAAAGAAAGGAGGAAATCCAGGCATTTAGAAGCACTGATTTTCCGCTTCCTGTTGCTCCAGCAATCAAAACGTGAGGCATCTTGGCAAGACTATCAGCGACTGGTTTACCAGAAACATCAAGTCCTAAAGGAACCAAAAGCGGATCGTTATTTGAAGAAAACACAGACGAAGAAAGCATTGCTTTTTCGGTGACAATCTCCGGTCTTTTGTTGGGAATCTCAATGCCAACAAGAGACCGGCCGGGAATCGGTGCTTCGATTCTCACCTGCCCGGTTGAAGCCGCTAAAGAAAGTGCTAAATTATTTGACAAAGCAGTGATACGCGAAAGTTTTGTTCCCATGGCAATGGCAATTGCATACTGGGTGACCGCAGGGCCAAAATTCACCTCTTCCACTTTGGCTCTGATGCCAAAACTGTCCAAAGTTTGTTCGATCACAGCCGCATTATGTTTAACATCACCTCTGTCAGCTTCTTTTTGAGAAATATCGCTCAATAGAGACATAGGCGGGTATATCCAGGTCGATTTTGAAGAAGTTGGAAAAGATCTTATCGTAATTGAGGAATCTCTACCTTGTGTTTGGGTAACCCGTAACGCTGCCATTTTGCCTTTTTCTTCATACTTTTTTTCTAAAATCAACTGTTTTTCTTCTTTTTTATCAGTCAAAAGAGGTTTTTTCATCATCTCTCTAAATAAGTAGTTTTTCAAAAAAATAAAACCCGACTTTAAAAGATTAAAAATAAAGATAAAAAAGATGTCAATCGACGTATCTAAAAACAAAACCAAACCGATAACAAAAATGACTGTCATGATAATAATGGCTCCAACTAAGGAAAAATCAAGAGAGAGATTATCAAATATTGTCTTTCCAAAATCGCCCGACTGAAAAATCCCCAAAAGAGCGATAAAAACCATGATAATCCCTCCAGAGATATTGGGTTTGATGAATTTGAGGCGTCTTGTATTGAAAAAATGGGCGGAAACTAAGATCAAAATAAAAGGAAGAATTATCGATAATCCCCCAAAGCCGCCAACTAGAAATTGATTGAGTCGGAATAAGAGTCTTCCTGATCCTTCATTGGATAAATTTTTGGCATAAGAAACTAATGAGACTAATGAACTACCGATCAAAATAAAACCCAAGATATTAAAGATCGTCTGTTTATTAATTTTGAACTTAAAAAAAGGTAGCCTAATTAAAGACCTTCTTCTTGCCATATTAATAATACTACTTATGGCAAAAGCGAAAATCAACCGATTACCACAAACTTTCCACCCTACGGGTGGAAAATAGAAAGATGGCAATTCGATTTTTTTGGATTGTCAAAATAACCAAAAAACCTCATTTTGTAGACTATAATCCGTTGACATCTTTTTTTTACACCCGTAGGGTGTAATTATGACATTAAAAAGACCACCGCTTTCTACTAACGAGTTTTATCACGTTTATAATAAGTCCATCGCTGACGAAAACATTTTCGATAATTTAAGATATTTGGGTAAAATTTTAGAAATCGTTGATTATTATCAATACAATCAGAGAATAAAACTATCTAGATTTTATAGTTTACCTAAATTACTACAAGAAAATTATTTAAAATATGTTAAAAAATCCAGCCCTTTAATTAATATTTATTCTTTTTCTTTTATGCCAAACCATTTTCATTTTCTTTTAAAACAACTTGAAGATAATGGAGTTAAGAAATTTCTTAGTAATATTCAAAATAGCTACGCTAAATGTTTTAATCTTATAAATAATCGAAATGGTTCTTTGTTTTTAAATAGTTTTAAATATAAAAGGATTATTAATGAAGAAACATTTATCCATGTGTGTAGGTATGTCCACTTAAATCCAGTCACTTCTCATCTTATTGAATTTAACCAACTAGTTAATTATCCTTTCTGTTCTTATTCTTGGTATTTAAACAATAACTTAAACAGGTTTGTTAATACCGATTTGATAATGAGTAATTTTAAAACTAAAGATAGATTTATTAAATTTCATAAAAACCAAGTCGATTATCAAAGAAGATTAAAAGAAATAAAAGATTTGTTAATGGAATAGCTTTCCATTCTTTCCACCCTACGGGTGTCAGGTAGAAAAATAGTCTTTTTCTTCTTCAAATTTAATTGGGGCGACATTTAACTGTTCGCGAGGAATTCCTAAATTTAATCCATAATCAACAAATTCTTTCCAGGTCGACTTATCAAGGGTTGTATAAAAAACTTTATTCTTAAATATGACGATTAATTCTCTTCTATTATAAAGATGAGTATAATATGGTTCGTTTTCCTTTAAATTATTTTGGATTTCCTTAATAGTCTCTTTAATTACTTCATCTTCTACTTCAATACCGTAAAGTAACCAATCAGTATCAGTACTTTTCCTTTTATTGAAGATTTTAAAAAAATTAACAAATTCACGATTTTTAAATTCTTTATCAAGAATTATTCCGTGATACATAATTTTATCCTAACATCTGAAGATTTATTCTGCCCATACTGTCAATTTGATAGACTTTGACGCGGACTTTTTGGCCGATCTTGACGACGTCGTATGGATTTTTGACAAAACCTTTACCCATTTTTGAGACGTGAACCAAACCTTCTTTACCAGGCAGCATTTCGACAAATGCCCCAAACTGCAAGATTCTTTTTACTTCGCCTTCAAACTCCTCGCCGACCTGAATTACCCGAGTTATGTTATTTATTTGGGCAACCGCCTCATCGACTTTAGCTCGATCCAGTCCGCTAACTGTCACCTTTCCATCATCTTCAACGTTAATTTCTGTTTGGGTTCTGGCAATTAAAGCGCGGATATTTTTTCCGCCCGGTCCGATAATCTCGCCAATTTTGTCTGCCGGAGGCGTTAAAACGACTACTTTAGGTGCATAGCGGGAAATTTCTTTTCTCGGTTTATCAATAACTTTATTCATCGCTGCTAAAATTTCCAGTTGAGCTTTGTTGGCTTGTATAAAAATATCTTTAATCATTTCTTGTGTCAGGCCTTTATTTTTGACATCAAGCTGAATCGCGGTAATACCATCGGCGGTTCCGGCAATCTTAAAATCCATCTCTCCGGCAAAATCTTCTAGACCGACGATATCAGTCAATACCACATAATCCTTGTCAGATTTTGACATAAGACCCATGGCTACACCTGCTACCGTCGCCTTTAAAGGAACACCTGCATCCATCAGTGATAGAGATGATCCAGAAACGCTACCCATCGACGAAGACCCGTTTTCCGCTAAAATCTCCGAGACGACACGGATGGCATAAGGAAAATCTTCAACCTTAGGCAGTACCGGCTCAATCGCTTTTTCAGCCAGCGCTCCGTGACCGATCGCCCGGCGTGACGGACCCATCATCCGACCGACTTGTCCATAAGAATAAGGCCCGTCAGAATAGTGATGGATGTATCTTTTTGCCTCTTTTCCTTCAGGTCCTTCGATTAACTGCTCAAGTGTCGTTGAACCTAAAGTCGTAATAGAAAGTATCTGTGTCTGACCTCTTTGGAACAATGCTGAACCATGAGTTCTTGGCAGCATGGAAACTTCAACATGAAGATCTCTTACCTGATCAAATTTCCTGCCGTCCGGCCGAGTCTTCTTCTCTAAAATATTTTTTTTGATCGTTTCATAGTTGTTTTTGGTAATTGTCGCCATGATCTGTTTACCATCATATTTCTTTTCCAAATCTTCATAGATTGAGGAAATAATTTCTTGAAGCATCTTGTCTTCGCTTCCGGCTGTTTCCGCTTCTTGTTTGACCGCTTCTGCAACCGGTTTGGCATATTTCCCTTTGATTAGTTTTAGAATTTCTGGATAGTTTTTTTCATCTGGAACTATGTCTTTTTTCTTGCCTATTTTTTTGGCAACCTTTTCTATAAATTCAATAATTCTTCGATTTTCTTTTTTTGACATCTCAATTCCTTCTTGAATAATTTCATCTTTAATAATATCAGCTTTGGTTTCAATCATTAATACTTTATCTTTTGTTGAAGACACAACCAAATCAAGACTGGAGAATTCTTCTTCATTTTCAGTTGGATTTAAAATAAATTCTGTTTCTTTTTTTTCACCCGAGGTGATATAGCCGATTCGGACCGTAGAAATCGGACCAGCCCATGGAATAGAAGATACAGAAAGGGCGGCTGAGACAGCAATGGCCGAAAGGACAGCTGGATCATTAACACCGTCAACTGATAATAAGGTAATAACTACTTGAACTTGTTTTTTATAGGTTTTAGGAAACAATGGTCTTATTGATCGATCGATCAGTCTACCTGTCAATACGGCATAATCTGAAGGTCTACCTTCTCTTTTAATCCAGCGGGATCCTTTGATAAGTCCACCCGCATAAAGTTTCTCTGCATATTCAACCGAAAGGGGAAAGTAATCAATGTTAGGATTTTCCGGCCCGACAGCCACGGTAACCAATACAGCAGTATCGCCTAATGTAGCGTAAACAGAGGTATCGACTGCTTGGGCTAACTTTCCAAATTGAAGAGTCAATTTTTGTCCGTCAATTTCGAAAGATTCTTCGATTATTTTCATTATTTTTTGAGACCGAGTTCTTTGATTAATTTTTTATACCTTTTCTCGTCCAATTTTTGTAAATAATTGAGAATTCTTCGCCTTTTGGCAATTACTTTGAGTAAGCCTCGGCGCGAATGATTGTCTTTTTTGTTGACATCAAGATGTCCTGTTAATTTGCCGATTTTATGAGAAAGCAGGGCCGCTTGGACTTCCGGAGAACCGGTGTCGCCTTTACCCTGAGCAAACTTTTCAATGATCTTTTGCTTATCATCTGGTAATTTTGTCATATTCTCTTCCTCCGTCATCCCGACCCCGCTCAGCGGGGGAGGGATCCTATTAATAAAGACTAAATTCTAATAATAGAATAAGATTATAATAGATTATTATGCTAGTTGCAATACTTTTTTTGCTCTTAATTATCACTGGAATAATCATTTTTGTTCCGCCTTTTCATTGGCTCATTATCTTTTCCCTAATCGCCCTAATTTCCTTGATAACTTTTCTAGCTTTGAGACTTTTTGTCAAACTTAAGTACACTATTCTAATTTCTCTATTAATTTTTTTTACTCTTTCTCTTCTTTCTCTAGGTTTATTCGACCCAGTCAATGTAGTTTTAACAATAAGCTTGTTTGTAGGAACTTTAATATTAATTAAATAAATTTCGATTATAATATAATCCTCATATATGGTAAAAAAACATTTCTACATTACGACCACCGCTCCTTATGTCAATGCCGATCCTCACATCGGTTTTGCTTTGGAAATAGTTCAAACCGATGTTATTGCCCGATTTCATCGCCTGATAGGTGATGATGTTGCTTTTGGCTTTGGAACCGACGAACATGGACTGAAAATTTATAGAGAAGCCATTAAAGCCAAAAAGGATCCCTTAAAATACTGCGACCAATATGCCAAAAAATTCGACGATTTAAAAAAAGCGCTTAATTTGTCGACAACCCATTTTATCCGAACTACAGACCCAGAACACATTAAAGCTGCGCAATACTTCTGGACTCGCTGCTTTAAAAACGGCGATATCTATAAAAAAAATTACCGAATCAAATACTGTGTCGGCTGCGAACTGGAAAAAACCGATTCTGAACTGGAAAACGGCTTATGTCCGCTTCACCCCAATCTAAAGATCGAAATCTATGACGAAGAAAATTATTTTTTCCGTTTTTCAAAATATCAAAAAAAACTTTTGGAACTTTACGAAAAAAATCCTGATTTTGTTATTCCAAAAAACAGACTGCTGGAAATAAAAACTTTTGTTGAAAAAGGCCTCGAAGATTTTAGTATTTCCCGACTCAAAAAAAAGATGCCATGGGGAATCGATGTACCAGGCAACCAGGACCACGTTATCTATGTCTGGTTTGACGCTCTGGTTTTTTATATTTCGATTCTTGGTTGGCCGAATAACGAAAAAGAATTTACTAAATGGTGGCCGGGATTTCAAACTGCCGGAAAAGACAATCTCCGTCAGCAAACAGCCATCTGGCAAGCGATGTTAATGTCAGCGGGTTTACCTAATTCAAAACAGGTTTTTATTCATGGTTTTATCACTGCCGACGGAAAAAAGATGAGTAAAAGTCTAGGCAATGTCATTAATCCTTTTCATCTAGTAAAAAAATATGGCGTAGATGCTGTTCGTTACTATTTGCTTCGGGAAATTCCTCCTGCTGACGACGGTGATTTTTCTTATCGAAGAATGAAAGAAATTTATAATGCCGACCTGGCTAATGAATTGGGGAATCTTGTTTCTCGTTTGACTAATCTCGGTGAAATAGATGGATTAGAAATTAAGGACAAGTTCTCGACAGGCTCGAACTTTAAATATCCTTCGAGCGAAGTCGAGAAGCAATTTAACAATTTTCAGTTTAATCTTACTATGGAAAACATCTGGAGCCAGATAAAAAAACTTAACAAACAAATTGATGACTTCGCTCCCTGGAATAAAAAAAAAGAAGAAAGAAAAGAATTCCTATTACAGTCTATCAATACATTAAAATCTATAGGCTGGCAACTGCAACCTTTCTTGCCGGAAACTGCAGATAAAATCAACAAATCAACTCAAGGAAAAATTAAAAAAATCACGCCATTATTTCCAAGATTAACCTAATGTCATTGCGAACGAAGTGAAGCAATCCCTGCCTGCCGGCAGGCAAGGTCAAAAAGAGATTGCTTCGTCGCTTCTCTCCTCGCAATGACAAGATAACTTATGAGAAACTTAAATAACATAAAAACATTAATCAAAAAAAGAAAACGAAACATCGTCGTTCTTGGACTTTTAGCTGCTTTTTTCTTTATACTTTTTTACATTTTTTATAATTTGCCTAATCCATATAAATTAAGAGACTTCCAAGCCACGCCTTTATCGACCCAGATCTTTGACCGAAATGGCAAACTTCTATACGACATTTATAAAGAACAAAACCGTACCCCTGTCAAGCTCAAGGATTTACCTAAATATATTACCGAAGCAACGATTGCCATAGAAGATAAAGACTTTTATCGTCACCAGGGAGTATCTTTATTGGGAGGTATTTTAAGAGCGATTAAAGATACCTTTTTAACAACACGTGTTCAAGGAGGATCAACTATCACCCAGCAGTTAATCAAAACTTCACTTTTGTCTCCCGAACGAACGATCAGACGAAAAATAAGGGAAATCATTCTGGCTCTTTTTACGGAAAAGATATATACCAAAGATGAGATTTTGGAGATGTATCTCAACCAGGTTCCATATGGCGGCGCCGCCTACGGTATAGAACAGGCGAGTCTTTTATACTTTGATAAGTCAGCAAAAAAACTTTCTTTGGCCGAAGCCGCCTTTTTAGCCGGGTTACCCCAGGCACCGTCTTTGTATTCTCCGTATTTGAATCCTGAGCTTTCTCTAAATCGAAAAAATACTGTTTTGGACCAGATGTATAAACAAAAATATATAGACAAAAAAACTTATGAAAAAACAAAACCGGAAAAATTAGATATCAAACCGCCAAAAAATATTATCAAAGCGCCTCACTTTGTTTTCTACGTAAAAAAAATCCTTGAAGAAAAATATGGTAAAGAAACAGTTGAAGAAGGAGGTCTCAAAGTTACCACCACTTTAGATTTAGATATTCAAGAACGAGCCGAAAAAATTCTCAAAGAAGAACTGGAAAAAGTCAAAAACCTTGATGTCAGTAACGGTGCAGTTTTAGTTACCCGTCCGCCAACCGGTGAGATATTAGCGATGATCGGATCGGCTGATTATTTTGCTAGCGGATCTGGAGCTTTTAATGTAACAACTGCTCTTCGTCAACCAGGATCATCAATTAAACCGATTAATTACGCTATTGGTCTTGAAAGAAAACTGGTGACACCAGCGACAGTTTTTATTGACTCGCCTACCTGTTTTACCGGAGGCGGCCAACCTCAAGCTTATTGTCCAATCAACTACGACGGCAAGTTTCACGGACCAACCGCCTTAAGATTTGCTCTCGGGAATTCTTATAATATCCCAGCTGTCAAGATGCTCGCCTTCAATGGTGTCAAAGAATTTGTTGCTTCTTCTTCGGCTTTTGGCATAACCACCTTTAAAGATCCGAAAAACTACGGGCTGTCTTTGACTTTGGGCGGCGGTGAAGTCAGGATGACCGAGATGGCTCAAGCTTTTTCTAGCTTTGCCAATCGAGGGAAGGTAAAAAAACTGACTGAGATTTTGAAAATCGAAGACAAACTGGGAAAAACTCTCTATAAATTTGAAAATTCAAACTTTATTCAAGATGTAAAAAAACCTATGACCGCTCCAAGTTCACTTTCAATTACAGGTCAAAAAGCAATTTCTCCAGAAACGTCTTTTTTAATCTCCCATATTCTTTTGGACAATAATGCCAGATCGGCCGCCTTTGGCGAATCATCTTATCTTAATGTTCCAGGCCACGCCGTCTCGGTCAAAACCGGAACCACCGATGACAAACGGGACAACTGGACGATCGGCTATACTCCTAATTTTCTAACCGCAGTTTGGGTCGGCAACAATGACAATACACCGATGAATCCTTATCTGACGTCTGGTGTCACCGGAGCAGCGCCGATTTGGAACCACGTTATGACCAGCGTCCTTAAAAACCAGCCTGATCTTTGGCTGATTAGACCTGATACGGTTGTTGGCA
>Ga0210053_1004512_pt1 | contig 10841 bp, 8 predicted proteins | sample CryGeymeta201512_FD_185467 | JGI IMG/M metagenome (GOLD analysis project Ga0210053, IMG submission 185467) | Groundwater microbial communities from Crystal Geyser aquifers in Utah, USA - Crystal Geyser metaG 2015-12 (SPAdes) (version 2) | ecosystem: Environmental > Aquatic > Deep subsurface >... | reverse complement strand
ATAAATATTTTTTTCTTTGTAATTAATGCCATTTTTATCTTCAAAAAATTATTCAAGAAGAAGGTATTTTGACGAAAGAGAAGTTTCTGGTAAAAAAAGCGGTTTACTTGTAAACACTTTTTCATTTATTGGACATCTTTCGGAGTGAATGATTTGAATAATATTATTTATTTTTTTTTGGGGGCATTCTGCTGAAAAATAAATATTTTCGTAGTTTAATTTGTTTTTAGACAAAATTTTTTTTATTTCCTCCGGATTTTTATTTTTATAAAAAAGATAAAGTAGTAGGGTTTCTCTTGGGCCGTTAACATAAACAATAATTTTTTTATTTAATCTGGTTTTTATTTCATTAATCTTATCCGCAAGTATTTTTTCATTGATGTGCCACTGGTCAGCGGAAGTATACCGAATGGTGGTAGTAAAAGTTGAGAAGAAATGAGCAAAAGATAGTAAATAAATTAAAACAATAATTGGAAAAGTTATTCTTCTATTTCTAAGTAAATGAAAATAAATATAATAGATTCCACAACTAATAAAAAAAGCATAACCAAGAATCATTGGATAGCCTCTTAAGGAAATGGTTGCCCCATCAATAGTTATTCCGATAGCAACAGGCGTCAATATTAGTAAAAGAAAAAAGGGAATAGTGATCAGCCAGTTTTTTTTGAATAAATTTGTAAAAAAAATTAGACCAAGAATGAGAAAGACAAAATCAAATAAATAGAAAAGACCGTAATAATATGTTCCGTATATCGGATGACTATCACCTTTATAAAAAAGTAGATACGGGTTAAAAACCTGCATGTATCTTTCTAAGAACATACTTGATGTCACAGTAAGTTTATTAAAAAGAAGATAACGGACGATTTTGGGTCCTTTTGACAGTTCTCTTAGAGAATCAACATTTTTTGCTATTAAAGATGGATTAAGTAGAAAGATTTTGTCGGTTAGTCGAGATTTGAAAAATTTTGAAGAAGGAGTGTTTAAACTTATGAGAAAAAAAATTAGAAAAATTACAGCTGAAATCAAGAAATCCTTTAAGATCTGTTTAAAAAAAAGTTTTTCTTTTTCATAGATTCTTTTAGACATAAAAGCTATAAAAACCATAAATAAAAAAATCGTTTTTATGCCCATGTAGGAATTAAAAGACAAAAAAGAAAAACCCAAGAACAACGAATATTTAATAAAGGGTTTAATGTCGGTTAATAAAACATAAAAACCCATAAGAAACAGGACTAAAGCCGTCGGCGCGTCGATTGCCGAAAGCGAAGAAAGAAAGGAAAACCAAGGTGAAAAATTTAATACAGTAAATCCTATAAGAGAGAAAACTTTACTTCTAGTAAGTTTAACTAAAATCAAGTAAATAAAACTGGAATTAAAGAATTCAATGGCATATGGTAGTCTCCCGGAGATAACCGATTTTTCAAAAAAAAGATATACAAGACTACCTAAGTAAACAGGAATACTTGAAGTTGCATTAAGTATTCCAGAAGTCAAAAAAAACTTCTGATTATAAATGTCAGAGCCTGTTTTGGCCAAAAGATAACTGTTGATAAAATAATCAGCTTCGTCGTGGGTGACTGAAGGATAACCAAAATAGAGAAAGACGAAACGAGTAAGAAAAGAAATTAAGAATAAAATAATTTCTGTCATTTTATTTTCCTAATAAATAATTTTTAATCAAATGAATTTTGGTTCTTAAAGGAGCGTATTTGAGTCCGAAAATGAGGCGGTTTTTTCGCTGATATTTTTGATGAAGAGGTGAGCCGCTGCCACCGGTTGACTGGGCGTTTTTGTGATAGATAATGATTCCCGGATTATAATAAAGTTTAAATCTAGCTCTTTTGGCCCGTTCGCAAAAATCAGAGTCTTCATAATATAGAAAATAATTTTCATTCCAGAAACCAATGGTGTCGACGACTTTTTTACTAAAAAACAACATACAACCAGTGATGAAATCTGTTTCCTTTTCTTTATCATATTGACCAATATCAACTTCGTCGACTCCACGGTGAATGGTGACGACATTTTTCCAGTCATTAACTCCGCCGGCATACCAGAGAACTTTTCCTAATTCTTCTTTTTTGTATTTTTTATGATATTCAAATCCCGGAGCATAATAGATCTTTCCGCCAAAAATATCCTTCTTTTTAAAACTTTTTTCTGCTTCAAGCAAAAAGTTATTATCGAAGAAAATGTCGTTGTTGATAGCACAGAACTGATTGAATTTCCTTTTTAAAAAATACTTTACTCCCTGATTAATTCCATAGGCATAACCGTGATTAGAAAGTAGCTCTACCTGTATCTTAAAAGGATATTTTTTTAAGAGTTTTAAATCCTCTTTTTTAGAAGAGACATCGGCGATAAAGATTGAACAATTTTGAGAATTTTTTACAGAAGCTAAAGAATCAAGAAATTCGCGAGTGAGTTGATATTGGCTGTAATTAACGGTTACTAAACCAATCATAGGATTTTTTTCAAAATCGATTCTTTCAAAGTTCTCTTTTTTTTCCAATAAAGAGTTTCTTTTAGTCCTTGTCTAAAGAAGAGTTCTGGTTTTATGGTTTTATCATCTTTAAACTTCATCATCTCAAGATAATAAAAATAGACCAAAAAGTAATAAATCATCTGAAAACAGGATAGGACAAAGCCTTGCATGCCGTCTTTATATCCTTCAGCGGCAAAGTAGCGACTGACAAGTTCGTTTATGGCGCGACGAACGGTTTCTCCAAAGGTTAACAGCTTTTTTTCTAGGATAAACTCTTTAGCCTCATATTTGGCATAGCGTTTAGCTTTATCCAAGTACTCATCTAAGTCTCGGTAGTTATGGTGAATAAGAGCCAGTTCTTCTTTTGGTTCGACTCTAAAACCGGTTCCGCTAACTTTTGGCTGGCGGTGGATAATCTTTGGCCAGATGACTTTGTCTTTTTTGAAAACTCTAGTTTGGTAGTCAGGCCACCAACGGCAGTGCTTGATCCAGCGGCCGAAGATGATGTTTTTCCGCGGCATAGAGAGATAGTCATAAAACTCTGTCTTTTTTTCAATGATTTGTTTTAGTGCCGGAGGGATAACTTCATCTGGATCAAGAAAAATCAGATAGTCACTGTTGGCAAACGATTTTGTTTTTTCTCTTATTAATTCTACATAAGGGACCGCTTCTTTAATTTCCACTAATTTAATTTTTTTGTTTCTCACTAAAATGTCTTTAAGATTAGGATCGATGCCAATATCAACAATAATGATTTCTTGGACTAAGTCATCAACTGAAGCAATGGTTTTTAATAAAAAAGGAGGACTGTCTTTGACGACAATGATGCTGGTTAGTTTAGCCATTTTTGTTTAATAACAGTTTAATTTCCTCAAACAGATTGACCTTAAAAATCAGCAAAAGTGTCAATCCGTAGGTAATTATACCGATTAAGATAGCAACAAGCAAAGTCAAGGTTAAATTAAAAGGCAGTCGGAAGCTGAGATTGGTAGCGGCCACCATAAGACAGGAAGAAATAAAAGCAGGAAAAACATTCTTTATCACTTGGAATTCCAGATATTTTTTTGCCTGTTGGATGACAAGCAAAAAAGTTGAGGAAAGAATAATCAAGGTAAAGGGAAAACCATAGAGGCTATAAGTCTTGGTCAAAAGCGGGGTGAGAATCCAGGTTAAAGCAGTCCAAAAAATCATAAAATAAAAAGAAATCTTTACCTGGCCGAGTCCATTTAAGAGGTTGATAAAAGGAGTTGAGTAAGAGGAAAAAAGAGCCGATAGGCAAAAAAGATAAAACAAAGGCAGGGCTGGCTGCCAGCGGAGATATTTGGGAATAATCTGGATGAATTTATCCATGGTCAAAACCAAACCAAAGGTAGCGGGCACAATAAAAAGAGACTGATAAAAAATCGCCTTTTCTACTAAACGAGTCAACTTTTGTTTTTCTCTCTGGAGGCGGGAAAATAAAGGAAAAAGAATCCGATTAATATTATCCATGATAATTCTGATTGGCGCCTCAGCCCATTTTTTTGCCCAGCCGATATAGCCTAAGAATTGGAAACCTAACACTTTACCCAGATAGAGAGTGATCAAATCATCTTTAACTAGAGCCAAGAGACTAGTGGTTTGAAAGGGCAGGCCAAAAGAGACCAGTTTCTTAAAAGAAGGAAAAGAGAAGGCGACTCCTGGTTTCCAAGGAGAAATGATATAGATAGTGATGACACCGATAATCGATCTGATAATTACTGCCAGAGAAAAACTATTCAATCCCCAGCCGAGAATGGCCAAGATTATGACGGTTAGATAAAAACAGGTATTTTCAATGATTTGGACAAGGACGATTTTTTGAAATTGAATCTTCCTTTCCAAAATGATTGAGGGTAGAGTTTTTAATGAAGAAAGAAAAAAACCAATAAGCAGGGCGTGGTACAACAAAATTCCTTGAGAAGGCAGACGATAAAAATTTTGGATAGATTTAGTTAAGGTGAAACCGATAATTACCAAGGTGATGATCAAAAGTTGCTGGACAGTAAAGACGGTTCTTTCATCATTACGGTCGATCTCTTTTTTTTGGATAAGAGAGGCGGCCATACCAATATCAGAAAAGTAGTTAAAAATAGAAATAATTGACAGGGTGGCGATATAGATGCCGAAGATGGCTGGCGATAAAAGAATAGTGAGAACAAGATTAGCCACCAGGCCTAAAAAAGCCGAGTAACCGCTTTGGAAAAAAAGGCTTAGGGTTGATATGATGGTTTTTTTCTTAAGATCGTCCATATAAATAATCCTATAATAGTAATTAACGATAAAATATTTCCTGTTTTTTTTATCGTGGTTCTTCCATAATCTATCCTGACATTGTCTTTAGGAAAATATTCAGGGATTTTTAAAGCCGCCACATTTTCAATATATTTTTGCGATAGGTATTTTTTCTCAAAAACAGATTTTTTGATTTCCTGGCCGGAAAAATATTTACCATTAATAATTAAGGCGGCAGTTATTAATACTAAAACAACAAAATTTTTCCCCAAGAATTTTATTTGGTCAAAAAAATAACTACTAAGGAACGAAATTCCTAAGAGAGATAGACCAATAAATCTCCAGGGAAACTGGAAAACTGATAGGACAGGCGAGAAAAGTTCCCAGATGGATTGAGATTGATAAATGGTTAAAAATAAAAATAATAATGAGTAGATAATAAAGAATAAAGAAACTTTGTTTAATTTATTTTTTTTAATAAATAATTTATATAAAAATAACAAAATTCCAAGTACAAAGAAAATAATCTGCAGCTTTCCAATTTTGAAAGATATTCCGTCGTTCACGCAGCCAGGGGTTGATCCGCCAAAACCCCAGGGTGACTGCCAAAGTTGGAAAAGGCATAAAAAATGGTCGCGAAAGTTGGTTTTAGCCGCCATCTGTTGGGCAATAATATATTTCATTTCCATTAAAGCTGGTAGCCAGAAATAAGAAGACAGAAGAATGGCAAGGCCGATCATCATAAGGTTTGGTTTTTTGTTTTTTAGAAGAAGAATAAAGATTATTATTAAGGGGATAGAAATTAGGGAATAGATATTATGGCTGGTGAAAAGAAAGGATAAAATTAAAACTCCGAAAAAAAATTCTAGTTTAGTTAATCGCTTACTATTTTTGATAATAAAATAGAATCCCCAAGGAAAAAGCGCTAAGAACCAGATCTCAGCCAGATTGCCGCGAACAAAGATGTCAACCGGAAAATATAAAGAAGTGATATAAAAAACTCCGCCTAATAAAGAAGGGTAGAAGTCGAAAAAACCGTTCAAGAAAACAAAACTGCCGAAAAAGGCAGTTAAGATGGCAAAAAGAAAAGACAGTTTTAAAGAAGAAACGATATCAAAACCAATGAGATTGATTAATGAGGTTAACCAATAGGAAAAGGGCGCGTAAAAGTTAAATACCGGATAGCCTTTTTTGAAGTTAAAATCAGGAGCGACTCGAGGCGGGATGTTTAACTGTTTTAGGTTAAGGGTAAACTGTTGAATGCGCGCCGGTTGAGTAGCGTCATGAAACTCAAACATCAAAGAGGAAAAGGGATTAAGGTTTCGGCCAAGAAACAAAATAATGGCAATAACCGTGATAAAAAAGATTATTTTTTTTATCATTTAGGGGTTAACTGAAAAAAATAAATAGCTGATTTATTCCAGGGTTTTTCGTATTTTTTAATAAGCTTCAAAGGCCAGAAGTCAGGGAACTCTTCTCGGTGAGGAAAAACGACATAGACGAAGTTATTTTTTAAATCTTTTTGATGTTGAAAAAGTTGTCTTTCATCCAACGGCCAATATGGTTTGAGAATGATTTTATCAGTAGATTTTATGAAAACCTCTAGGGCATCGCCGGCCATACCAAAGTTTCCTTCAGAGATTAATATCACCGGTTTTATAGCTGATTTTTCTCTAGCATAGTCGACAATTTCCTTGATTCCCCAGCCAGCTGGCCAGCCTTCGAGATACTGGCCGCGGTCAACAGCGGGAAAAGGAATATATCGGTGACCAAAAAGAATAGTGAGATCAAAGAAAAAAATTGACAAGAAAATTAAGATGAATAAAAATATTTTTAAGCGATAGGAAATATGAAATAAGTAATAGGTAGCGAGAATTAAAAGTAGTGAAGCGAAAAAGATTAAATAACGAGGGAAAAGAACTTTAGTAAAAAAAACAATGGCAATAAATGGTAGAAGTATCCAGAGCAAAAAGTAAAGACCCAGCTTTTGATCCTTTCTAATAAGTCTAATAAATCCAATTAATCCAATTATTCCCAATACAAACCCCATCTCCCAGAGGACGTAGAGTGGTGTATATCTAAGGTTGTTCCAGAAGTATTGAAACGGTGTTTTTAAAAATTCAGAAAAACTCATCACAAAAGTAAGGTTTTTTTGAGCAACGTAGTGGAAAAAAGAAGAAAGGCGTTGGACATTATAAAGTATCAAAGCGATCACTGAAGAAATGCCTAGTAAGACAAAATAATTAACACTTTCTTTAAAAAGGTTCTTTTTGTTTTTCTGCCAGATTAAAACCGGAGCAAAGACGGATAACATTAAAAAAATTCGTACCGATGATTTTGCTAAAAGAAAAAATCCGGCCGTTAATCCTAATATTAAGGAAAAATCTAACCCTCTTTTTTTTACCATGATGATTGATAGCAAAAAAATCCAAATAGCAGCAGCATTAACCCAGGAGTCAACTAAAGCCATCCTCTCATAAAAAAGAAAGTAAGGAGTAAAAAGGTAAAGAAAAGCTCCCAAAAAAGCAGTTCTTTTATCAAAAAGATAGAAAATTAAAGAAAGTATTCCGATTAAACTAATGAAACCGCCTAAAACGCCGAAAAGTCTACCGGCCAAAAGAGCATTGTCAGGAAAAAGTTTAAGAAAGGGAATGGTACCCCAGGTTTGTAGCGGTTGTTTGCCGTCGGTTAAGGAGATAAAACGCCAAGAAGGATCATGCCAGGCGACCTTGGCCCATCTGATATAAATGGCTTCATCGCCAAAAATCGGCAGACTGGTTAGGTTGATAAGGCGGGTTAAAAAAAATAGGGCGATTATTAAAGAAATAATCAAAAGGTCTTTTTTAGAAAAAGATTTTTTGAGAAATGACCAGATTTTAAAGATGTCGAACATAGATTAATTAATTTTTACCAAAAATCCGTTAGTTTTCGCCTCTTTATCAAGAAATTTTAATATGTGTTTTTGAGTATTATTGAGTTTTTGTAGATCAAAATTAGCCTTAGTTGTTAATTTTAATACTGATTTTGGATGATATTTTTTACCATTAATTTTTATATCTTCTAGATTAGTAAATAAAATCATTTTTAATAGTCCATCTTTTATATCTTCTAAAGAGGGTAAGAAATTAGTTTTACTATGTTTTCCTTCAATCAAAAAAACAGTATCATTTTTTAATTCAATTTCGTCAGAGGTAAAATAATAATAACCACCTAAATAATTTCGTATTGTGATTTTTGCTTTTATACCTGAAAGATTTTCTTTTGGCTGAATAGTCAAGCTTTCTCGTTTTTGAGCCTTTTTTGCTAAAATTCTCGATAGTTTCATAAAATCATTCCTGCCTTTTAAAAGCTTATTGATTCTTTTTTCTACAGATGTCCATGAATGCATTTCTATTTTTAATTTTTTAGAGATTTTTAAATATGATTCGATTGCTTTTTGACTAATATATCCAACTTTATCAACATGAAATAAATTCCAATGTAAAGCATCTGACTGATAAGAAAGGATTTTATTAATTTGTTCTTTAATGTAATCAGTATCAAAACGTTGATTAGTAATTTTATGTCTATATCTTTTACTTTTTTCAGCTTCGGTATAGTAGGCGATAATTACATAAATTCCTAACAAGCTCATTAAAGATACAGTATCCCATTGTAAAAAATCTCTATCACCTTCTTTCCCTTCATCTTTAATAACTGGGATTATTGTTATTTTTTTTCCAGAGAAGTTCAAAGTGTCATAAACTCTTGCATAAGGATAAGAACGAGTGCGTTTGGATGAAACCCACCAACTTATAGCAATTTTATTTTCTTTATTAATATTAAGAATAAAAGAAGCGCAAGAATCTAAAGCCATTCTTAAATTCTCAAAGTCAAAAATTTTTAAATTACGACAAAGAAAAGGATTGTATTTTATACCTTTGATTTTAGCTAATATATCCATATTTTTCTGTTTTACGATAGATTACTTCTAATTTGTCATTTTTATTAGTAAAAATTGTACTTTGACCATTACCAAAACCTAATTTTTCCTTAATAATAGGAACGAGTGATTTTTTTATTTCAATACCAATACTATTTCTCTCAAGTTCTCTCGCTTTTTTCATAGTTGTTCCACTACCAACAAAAGGATCAAGAACAGTTTCTCCTTTATAAGAAAAAAGTCTAATCGCTCGGTATGGTAATTCTTCAGGAAAAGCCGCAATATTTTTTTCTAGCGGTGAACCGGGCATTACGTTATTCATTTCCCAAAGAGTCATATACCATTTTTTACTAGAGAATTCTTTTATGTCAACTTTTGAAGCAATACGGATTTCTTTAGAAATTGATCGATAGTCAAATCTACCTTTTTGAAAAATAATAATACTTTCAAGTAAATTATCAGGATAAAAATACATCGGATAAGGATTCTGGAGAATTACTCCGCTACGACGACTAATTCTTAAATAACCATCAGGTTTTTTCCAAATAATCCTATCTCTGTATCTAAATCCTGCTTCCTGAAAAATTTTTATCGCATCAGCTACGATTGGAAATTTTTCGCCGTCTATTAGCATGTCGTCAATATTCAAAACCGCAATTCTTCCATCTTGTAAAACTCTATAGGTTTCTTTAGCAAATCTTTTTAAGACTCCAAGATATTGGTCATAGTTTTTAAATAATTTCTTATAATCGAATGGAGCGTTAAAATAAGGCGGTGAAGTAACCATTAAATGAACGCTTTTATCGGAGATTTCCTCCATGCTCATACAGTTTCCAATTATTAGTTTATGAATTGTTGACATATGATTTTAGAAGTCAAATTCATATATTTTAACACTATAATCCAAAGGTTTCATGTCGATTAGTTTTCCCCATGATAAGTCAATTGGCGTTCTAGTACAGATGGCATTTTCACAAAGATAATATCCGGTTTTCACCTTGGGATCGCAACGGTAATACATAGTCAGGTCACAGTTTTCGTAGACCGGTTTGTTTTTGACCAAAGTCATTGTATAACGATACTTACTTTCAATAAAATTTTGGGGAAAGATACTATAACTGACACAGTAGTTTTTAGTTATGGTAATTTTTTTTATTGATTTTGTAATCCAAAGAAAGGTTTTATCATAAACTCCCAAAGTTGGTGATTTAAGAAGGTTAATTAAAATTAAGATAAAAAATAAACCCAAAGTTAATTTTTCTCCTAAGATATTTTTTGATATTAAAACAAAATAAATAATTACGATAGGAATTAAAAACAACAGATAAAAATCAATTAGCGAATTTTTGTAAAAGAAAAGCATTATAAAAGAAAAAATTAAAAACAAATTTAAGAGTTTAAAAGGTTTAGAAAGTTTAGCGAGTTTTAGAAGCGAAATTAATAAAGAAAAACCCAGAATTAAAAGTGCAAAAAATCCTAAGATTTTATTTTTAAAAAACATTACTCTCGCTAAAAATAAAGAAAAGTCTTTAAAGATAAATTTGATAAAGAAAGGAATACCAAAAAGTTTTAATTTAGCAGTTGTTTGTGAGGCGATTAAGAAATTAATGATTCCCAAAGAATTTTTAAAATTATTCTGAATTTCATAGATGATAAAAGGTAAAACAAGAATAAGATTTATCAGTAAATATTGAAAAAATTTTTTTAAGGTAAATTTTTTCGAGAATAAAATAACTAAAAAATAGAAAATAAATATGACCAATCCTTGATAATGAAGTTGAAGGGCGAGATTGGCGGTTATTATTCCTAAATAAAAAGATTTATTTTTTTTATTGAATAAATATTCGTATAAAAAGTAAAAAGTTAAAATCGTAAACAGAGGAATCGGATTAGGATTCCAGGCAAAGCGGGAGTATTCGATTGATAAAGGCGAGACGGCATATAAAGTAGCGGTAATAAACGCTAGTTTTTCATCATAAAATTTTTTAATAAAAATAAAAATAACAACTGTAGTTATGCTAGAAAGTAAAGCAGTTAGAAAAGCCGGGGACAAAGGTGATTTGGAAAAAATATAGGCAACGCTCATCAGGTAATACCAAAAAGGAGGAAGAAAGAAATTGCCCACCGAGGCTTTTGGGCCAAGAAGAATGAACTGTCCTTTTTCAAAATGATCTTTAA
>Ga0210053_1004480_pt1 | contig 10885 bp, 9 predicted proteins | sample CryGeymeta201512_FD_185467 | JGI IMG/M metagenome (GOLD analysis project Ga0210053, IMG submission 185467) | Groundwater microbial communities from Crystal Geyser aquifers in Utah, USA - Crystal Geyser metaG 2015-12 (SPAdes) (version 2) | ecosystem: Environmental > Aquatic > Deep subsurface >... | reverse complement strand
ACCCCAGAATAAAGTCAACCAATTAGCCTTTATTGTTGTCAATGCTCCGTGCCAAGCGGCATAACGATCGAGGTCATTTGTTTGGCCTTTTTCACCTGCGAAAAGGGTAATGGCAGATTTGGGTATTAATTTTAAAAAGCTCTTTACACTACTGTAACTTTTTAAGGTCTCCGTTTTTATACTTAAACTCAAAAATAAACTGAGGATTAGTAAGAAACAAATTAAAAAAATAAGAAATTTACGAATTTTTAAAACAAAAGGTGAAATAAAAAGAAAGGCGAAGATAGTTAAAAAAGACATGCGGGAGTCATAATAGAAACTGGTAATTAGTGCAATGACGATAAATATCCCACTAATTAATTTATATTTTACAATTTTATCTCTGATAAGAAAAAGAGCGCTGGGAATGGCGAGAATCATTGGAAAGACAGCATAAGCAGTCCCAGACCATTCAGCACCCTGGAGATTGATCCAGCTTAAGCCCCTGAATTTTTCAGCAATAAGTCCATGGGCTAAATAAGAAATGAAATAAAAAAAAGTGCTAAAAAAAATTAAAAGAATTATTTGTTTTTTATTAGGGGCAGGGAAATCTTTTTTAGAAATAATAAAAGAAAGCAGACCTAAAGATAAATAAAAAATAATCCATCTTATTATTCGCCAATCTCCCCAGATAATTAAACCGCGAAAACTTTGGATAATAAGGTAGGCTATTAATAAGAAAAAAAATAAATAATGGAATTTATCAAGTCGTGATGGTTCGGTTCTCCGAGACGGAACAGCGCCGATAGAAATAGCTAAAAAGGCCCCGAAAAGAAGACAATAAAGCAAAAATTCATCTATCAAACAATATCCTTTTATCATTAAACCCGCGGTGCTGCAGGCGATGATAATTAAGAGAGGCCAAAAGAATTTAGGTTTTAAGGCGATGGTTAAAATTACAAGAAGCCCGGAGATCGCAGTTAAAATAATCTGCCATGACATAATAATTTATTAGAAGCCAGAAACTTTGGTTTTTTTAAGATACTCCATGCTAAAAGCCCAAAGAATCCCCAAGAATAAACCAAGAATAAAAGAGGCGATTAAATTAGATTTTAGATTTGGCTTAGAGGGAGAGGTTGGCATGAACGCGGGAGAAACAATTTCAAGTTTTTGAGTTTTTGGATCTATCTTATATTGCCAATCAGCCAGTTGATCTTTAAGAAGATCCTGTTGATTTCTGATTAAAATAGCGGAAATTTCATTTGGTTTTAATTTTTTAAGATAATTTTCGTTTTCTTTTAATTTTTCTTCAATTTCCCCAATCCTTTTTCTTTCAAAAGAAGTTAAATCTGTGCTTAATTTTTCGCTATAATCAACTGTTGTTTTGGCGACCAGATCCGTTATGCTTTTCGCTTCTTCAGGGGTCTTTCCTCTTGCTTCTATTTTAATTAAATTTTTTGATGGTAAATCTACGAAATCAAATTGAGAGGGGAGAATGCCAAGTTGCTCGTTTAATTGAGTGGCAATAGCATTTTTGTGCTCAGTAATTTTTATATAATCTAGAGTGAGAGGTTTTTTGATTTTACTCAAAACAACAAAAGATTCATAGGTTTTAGGGGTTAAAATAGTAAAAATTAATCCGGCCAAAAAAAAAAAAACAATCAGGAAAATAATCAAAATTGATTTTTTTCTTTTTCTAATTATTTCCCAATATTTTCTAAATTCAATGTCTTGGTATTCTTGTTCCATAAGTTTAAAAATTAAATATAATAGAATAAAATTCGAAATCCGAATATCTAAACCCTAAACAATATCTAAATCCTAAATACTAATGTTCTAAACACTATTTTGATTTCTCAATAATAGAACCGAAAATCTTCATTAATTCCGTTGCTTCACCAATCAATTTTTGTCGCGTTTTTTCAGAATCTTGGTTATTTACTTCAACAAGTTGTAGCCAATATCGACTTTCTTTTGCCTCTTTACGAGAAATCTTTATTCTCATAATAAAATCTTTCTTGCCCAATGCTTCGTTTGCTTCAATATAATTAGCGCCAACTGAACCTGCTGATCTTAATAGTTGTTTACTAATTTCGATGTTAGTTAGAATTTTAGATAAACCATTTATAAACTTAATAACTTCTTTAGTAAATTTTAAAGTTCTTTCTTCTAAATCATATTGTTTCGAGTTTTGTGTTTTTATCATTTGAGTTTATTTAGAATGTAATATTTATTAAAATTCGAAGCACGAAGCGCGAAATTCGATGGTTTTTTTGAAGTTTATATCTCCCATACTTCTAAAACTTTATGATGATTGATCGATTTATTAGTAACTCCTAAGGAGATAAGGGAAAAATTTATATCCGGGTAATTTTTGAAAAAAATTTTATAATTACTTTCTTTAAAGAGTAGAGGATTAATTTTAATTTCTAAGGCTTCTTTTTTATCTATGACAAAGTCAACTTCATTTTTGGCAATTGTCCGCCAAAATTTTATTTTATCTTCCGGGTATTTTTCTATTAATTGTTTGAAAACAGCATTTTCTAATAAAGCGCCTTTATCTTTTCTTGTTTCTAGCGACCCGAAGTCAGAAACGAAAAAATTTCTTAATCCTAAGTCCGAAAAATAAACTTTCGGCATTTTCGTTAGTTCTTTTCTGGTGTTTTTAAAAAATGGTTTTACCAAGTTAATATGAAATGATTTGCGCATTACATAAAGATAGTTATCAATAGAAGTTTTTGAAACACCCAGAGTGCTTGCCAGTTCGGAGGCGTTTATTAAATTACCTATTTGCTCGGCTAAGATTTTGAACAATTTATAAAATACCTCATCTTGTCGGATATTAGCTTCGTAAATATCTTTTTTAATATAAGAATAAGCAATATCTCTTAAGATTTCTTCTTTTTCATCAGTCGCAGCTAAAACGACCCGGGGGTAACCGCCATAAATGAGATATTCACGATAATAAATAATAATTTTTTCTTTCTCTGATAGGTTTATTTCTCTAAAATTTTTTTGAGCAAGTTCAATTTCATTCTTAAATCGCAAGAATTCCCTAAAAGACAGAGTTCGAACATTGAATATCTTTTTTCTGCCGACTAAGGAATCTTTAAATTTTTTATCAATATAGAAAGCCGAAGAGCCGGAGACCAAAAGCTTAATTTTCCCCCCATATTCATCATAAAAATATTTAAGGAAATTAGATGGATTATTAAGATATTGGATTTCGTCGATTAAGACAAAGTTTTTTTTATTCAAATCAAGAGTAAAAACTTTAAACAAATTTTTAGGAGATTTATTCAACAATTCTAAATAATCAGGATCTTCAAGGTTTAGAAAATAAACCAAGTTGTTTTTTTCTTTTAAAAATGATTGGAGTTGTCTTAAAATTGTTGTTTTACCCGCTTGTCTGGCGCCAATAAAAAGGAGGACGTCGTCGGTTCCGAGATATTTTTTTGCTTGGATCGTTGCTTCTCTCTCAATGCTCATAAAATGATATTTTTAGTATGTTTTGATTAATAAATACAGATTATCAGATAATTTGTATTTGTCAAGTTTATTTTCTTCATTTTCAGGCGGTTAACTATTAAAATTATCAATTTTTTGATGGGTTTTTGGAGTTTAGGGATGGCTGGCGGATTTTCTAAAACCGGCGTCTTGAGCTTCCTCTTCGGTGCAAAAATATTTTTCTCCTCTACCAAGATTTATTTTTACCTGTTCGTAAAGAGCAGAATCAGGCATAAAATAGATTCTACCTTTAATTGAGATGTTGCCTTTGATAATACAGTTTGGATCTGGCGGAGGATCGCCCATTTGTTTAAGTTCTTCCTCGGACATTTGTTCAAGACATTCGGTCCAGATTCCTTGTTGATTGATCCTCGCTTGTCCCTGAGCCGCGACTAAGAGAGCGCGGTATTTGTGGTCTGGCTCTACAGAAAGGGCTCTCACGTAACCCTGCTGGGCCAGATATTCATTGACAAACAGGTCGTTGCTTAGTCTATCACTGCTTGCTAAAAAAACATAGCGGAGCAAGCGGTTGAATTTGTCTGTTTCAGAAATATCTTTTTCCAGTTTTACTTCCTTTTCTAGAACAAGGTCTTCCAGAGCGTCTTTTGCTTCTTGATAATAGCATTTTTCTTTCTCAGGAGCATCAACACCTAAAAGGCGGACACGAGTTTCGTCATTGATCTCAATGGTGTCGCCATCAATAATTTTGGTAACCATGACTGAGTCAAGCTCGAGCGCCGGAGCAGTACTCGGACTTGTTTCAGAGTCCATCAAGCCGGTGGCTCCGAAAAAGGCGATTAAAGCAATGAGCAAACCGGCAAAAATTTTTCTTAGTGTTTCATTATTCCCTATCAGGGTAAGAGCGCCGAGTATTGCGCCAAGAACAATGATAAAACCTAAAATTAAGTATTTAACTTTTTTAAAATTTGTTTTTTCCATAACGGATTAAAATTCGAAGCACGAAGCGCGAAGTCGGAATAATTTTAACAAACCTTGTCTTTTTGTCAATTTATAGGTATACTTTAGCAGGCTCGGGCTTTCGCCTCGCGGCTATTGTCCTCGCGAACGCGAAATTTCCCGGCGAGAAATTTCGCTCTGTCCTCGGCAGCCTCTCTCGCCAAAGGCGAGAACCTTGCCCGGCTGCCTGCGGAGGTCGCTGCGGCAATTAGCCGCGCGACGTTCCCTTGCGCTGTTGCGCTAGAAATTAGAATCCAGGTTATTTTGATTTAAGAATTATTTTTTATTAAAAAACTTAGGCGGGTATGTCCAAAAGCTTTGAAAAATTTTGTTTAGCCGTCATTTTAGCGGGCAGCGCTTTAATTTTGTTTCTCCCTCTTTTTGTTTATCAGAGGACGCTTTATCCTTATATTTTTTCTAAAATTATTGTTTTTCGGATTATTGTTGAAATCCTTTTATTTTTCTGGCTGCTTCTTGTTTGGTCTAATAAAAAATATCGGTCAAATTGGAAAAATCCCTTAGTTTTATCTCTGACAATTTTTATTGGCCTGATGGTTTTGACTGGCTTAACCGGCGTTGATCCTCAACGCTCTTTTTGGTCAACTCAGGAGAGGATGACCGGTGTCATAACCTGGCTTCATTTTTGGGCCTGGTTTTTAATTTTAACCAGTTGTTTTAAAGAAAAAAAGAATTGGCTGAGATTGGTAAAATTTAGTTTATTAGTCAGTGTCTTGGTTGGTTTTTACGCCCTAGGCCAAAGGTGGGGCTGGAATTTTTTGCCTCAAGATAAAATGGCTTATACTGTTTTAAGCGGCTCGTTCGGTAATAATATCTTTTTGGCTGTTTATTCAATGATCCATCTTTTCTTGGCCGGATTTTTGTTTTTTAAAGAAGAAAGGAAATTAAATAAAACGATTGTTTTAGCTATTTTAATTTTTAATTTATATATAATGTCGCAATCAGGTTCTCGAGGGGCCATGGTTGGTCTAGGCGCTGCTATTTTAATATTTTTAATTTTAAAAATTTTTAGCCTCCGATCTCTTAAAACCAAGATTGTTTCAGCCCTGATTCTTTTTATTCTGATTGCCGGCTTTGTCTTTATTAATTTTCAAAGGGAAATTCCCTGGATGAGTAAGGCGCCTTATTTTATTCAACGACTGTCAAGCATTACCAGGGGCGATTGGAGTAGAACTACGGCCTGGGGAATGGCTCTTCAAGGCTTTAAAGAAAAGCCGATTTTAGGAAGGGGCTGGGAAAACTTTAATGTTCTTTTCAATCTTCATTATCATCCCCATTATCTTTCTTATGGTCCGGCCAACACCTGGTTTGATCGCTCGCACAATGAGATATTGGATATCCTTTGTTTAACCGGCATTTTAGGTCTCGCTGCTTATTTAGCTCTTTTCTTTTCTATTTTTTATTTATTTAAAAAATCGTCAGGAGGGAAGAAAAACAGCCTTTTATTTTTATTTCTTCTCCTTATCGCTTATTTTGTCCAAAACCTTTTTGTTTTTGATACTCCAGGCCCTTTGATTGTTTTCTTTTTCAGCTTAGGGCTTTTTTATAGAGAAACTAGTGACGAATCAGATACCAATAAGGTACAAATAAAACAAGTAAAAATTGATAGCAAATTTCCTCTGCCAGTTTTGTTAATACTTCTTTTTATTTTCATCCCCTGGGGACTGTACGAATTCAATTTCAAACCATTAGAGAAATCAAAAGAGGGGATTATGGGAATTGTCGCAAGTTTATCCAACCTGGATTCTGGTCTTAAGTGGTATAAAGAATCTCTTAGAGAGCCGTGTTTTACGAACCCGGAAGTGAGACTGCAATTAGTTAAAACAATTTTTGTGGTGGAGGACAGGGGCGGAGAAGACGAAGAAACGATAAAAAAGGCAGTTGAATTTGCGATTGAAGAAAGCAAAAAAAATGTGAGCGAGCATCCGCTTGATGTTCGCTACTGGCTTTTTTTAGGCCAGATTTATAACGCGAACGCTGACCTGGATTCTAGATATTTGATTGAAGCGGAAAAGGCGCTGGAGCAGGGGATAAAAACTTCGCTTAAAAGACAGGATGTTTATTTTGAACTTGGTAAAACAAAAATGATGTTAGAAAAAGACCAGGAGGCGATAGAGCTATACCAGAAAGCCCTGAGCTTTGATACAACCATTCCTGTTTCGCGCTGGAACTTAGGTTTAGCTTATTTGATCATCGGCCAGAATGAAAATGGCTTGAGAGAAATTGAAAAAGCTCAAGAGATGGGTTTTTCTCTGTCGGCTGAGCCGAAAATGCTGCTGATCCTGGCTCAGGCTTATAAAGAAGTGAATAATTGTCAGAGAGCCATAGAAATTATTAATTATATCTTAGAGCTTAAAAAAGATTTTGTCCCTGCCTATAAAGAAAAAATTGCTTGTTATATAAATTTAAAAGAACCCGAGAAAGCAGGAGAGGTTTTTGGGGAGTTACAGAAGATTGCTCCGGAAGAGGCGAAAAAAATGCTCAAACAGTGATTGTATGAAAATCACTAATCATACTAATTTTATCACGAATTACTACGAATAATTACCAGTAATTACCAGGTGAGACCTGGTATTGTTCATAACTTTAGAAGGGTCGGACCCTTAAGTTGCTAAAAGATTTGTATCATTTCTGATACAATTGAGCTATAAAAATGATACAATTATATGGGATTAAAATTTAATCAATTAAACAAAAGGCAAGAAGAAATTTTAACTATATTGGATAAAAAGAAAAATATCTCTGTTTCAGAGTTAATTATTCTTCTAATAAAGAAGGACAAGAAGGTTTCCAGGATTACCGTTGTCAGGGATTTAAACAAATTGTTAAAATTTAATTTTATTAAAAGAACTGGACGAGGCAGGGGTGTAATTTATCAATTATCCGAGCAATATAATCTCCTGAAACGGTTTGATGTAAATAACTATTTTAAAATTGGTCCGGATCAAAGAAACGCAAAGAAAAGTTACGATTTTAATCTTTTAGATATTTTTAAAGATATTTTTACCGCTGAAGAGAAGAATCGTCTTCAGCAACTCGTTTCGGAATATAGAGAAAATATAAAAAAATTGCCGGTGGATAATTTTAAACGGGAGTTTGAACGTCTGGTTATAGAATTAAGCTGGAAATCGTCTTCTATTGAAGGAAACACCTATACTCTACTGGAAACGGAGTCTCTGATTAAACAAAATAAATTAGCGCAAGGACACAAGAAGGAAGAATCGACAATGATTTTAAATCATAAAAAGACATTAGATTATATTAGAAAAAATACTTCGGCTTTTAAGAAAATGACGGTTGCTAAGCTGGAAGATATTCATTTTTTATTAACCGAGGGACTAGGAATCGCACGTGGGCTTAGAAAAGCGCCGGTTGGCATTACTGGTACGGCTTATCGTCCGTTAGATAATATTTTTCAAATCAGAGAGGCATTAGAAAAAACATGCGAGGCAATTAACAAAGAAAAAAACGTTTTTATTAAAGCTGTTGTTTTAATGGTGATGATTGCTTATATTCAACCGTTTGATGATGGCAACAAGCGTACGGGGCGACTATCAGCTAATGCCATTTTGATGGCTTATAATATTTGTCCACTTTCTTATCGCAGCGTCAGCGAAGAAGAATATAAGAAAGCGGTGATTCTGTTTTATGAGCAAAATAACATCAGTTATTTTAAGGATCTTTTTGTAGAGCAGTTTGAGTTTGCTGTTAAAAATTATTTCCGTTCACAATAGCCTTGGTCAGGTCAAGTCAAAGTTGTGAATAAGTAAATGAGTTTAAATAACAAAAATTTGTAAGAGTAAAGAAGATTTAGAAAGATATGACAAGCATTAACAGTTTAAAAGATCTAAAAAACAAAAAAGTCCTGGTCAGGGTTGATTTTAATGCGCCTATAATCCTAATTTACATATTTATGATATGCTCAAAATTGAGTAAGACTTTACTCAAAACTGAGTAAATGCTATAATAACAATATGTTAGATCTAATTACTAAATCCAAGGTTAGGCAAAAAATTTTAAGACTTATTTTTGCTAACCCGGCAAAAGAATTTTATTTAACAGAGATTGCTAAAAAGATTGGCGCTTCAATTGGTAATTGTCAAAGAGAATCAACTAAATTGGTTAAAACAGGCATCCTTAATAGTCAGAAAAGAAACAATTTGTTATTTTATTCAATTAACAAAAAAAATCCTTTGTTAAAAGATTTGCGGGGTATTATTAACAAAACCATTGGTATAGAAGAAGAGCTGAAAAAAATGATTGAAAAGATACCCAATGTAAAGTTTGCCTTTATTTTTGGGTCTTATGCAAAAAATAGACTTTCTGCCGATTCTGATATTGATTTATTTATTATTGGTAAAATTGATGAGGATAAATTGATTGAAGAAATAAGAAAGACGGAAAAAGCTGTCAGCCGAGAAATTAATTACCATCTTTGGGAAGAAAAAGAATTTAAACTTAAATTTGAGAGAAACTCGTTTTTAAAGAATATTATTAAAAATTATATACTTTTAACAAACAATCAGAATGAATTTAAAAAAATACTTGGATAAACTTTCCGAGCAGGGCTTTTTAAAACAGGAAGAGATTGGTTTTAATCAAGTAAGGGCTTTACTTGACAGCGCCTTCAAGAATATTAAAGCATCTCGTAAAAATTTATCTATTGACGAAGAAACTTGTTATACAATGGCTTATAATGCAATGATCAAAATTGCCAGAGCTTTAATATTTCTGCAGGGGTTTAGACCAGACGATGGGCAACAACATAAAACTACTAACGTATATGAGAAACATCAGAGTCCTTAAAAATTTGGAGAATAAGAGGGTTCTGGTCAGGGTTGACTTTAATGCGCCGATAAAGAGAGGCAGAATCCTTGATGGTTTTCGCATTAAGGCTGTCTTGCCGACCATTAAATATTTACAAAGAAAAAAGGCAAAAATAATTTTGATCAGCCACTTAGGAAGTCAAAATTCGAAGCACGAAGCGCGAAATTCGAAACTTAGCTTAAGGCCAGTGGCTAAATATTTGAAAATAAAATTTGTTGATGATTGTTTAGGGAGAAAAACAGAAGAAGCGATTAAGAAATTACGCGGAGGAGAGATAATCCTGCTGGAGAACCTCCGTTTCTATTCGGGAGAAAAAAACAATGACCGAAAATTTGCCCGAAAATTAGCTTCTTTAGGAGATTTATATGTTAATGAGGCATTTTCTGTTTGTCATCGAGCCGATACCTCAATAGTCAGTGTGCCCAAATTTTTGCCAAGCTTTATCGGTTTGCGTTTAGAAGAAGAGATAAGACGTCTACGTCAAGCTTTGAAAAATCCTTCTAAGCCATTGGTGGTAATTTTTGGCGGGGCAAAAATTTCAACCAAACTATGCGCTTTGAAGAAATTAGCAAAAAAAGCAGATCATATTTTGCTTGGCGGAGCGATGGCCAATAATTTTTTAAAGGCCTCGGGATTTAGAATAGGAGACTCTGTTTATGAAGAGAATTTGTTAGACGAGACTAAAGCTATCCTTGGAAGATATGAGAAGAAAATTGTTCTGCCGATTGACTTGGGTATGGAAATAAGGGGTATGAGGAGGAATATTGAAGTAAAAGATTTAGATAAAATAAAAGGAAGATTCAAAATTTTAGATATCGGTCCAGATTCAACTAAACTTTTTTCTCTTTATCTTAAAAAAGCAAAAACAATTGTCTTCAACGGGCCAATGGGCTTTTTTGAAAAGAATAGTTTTACTTGGGGAACAAAAAAAATTGTTGAGTCAATTTTGAAAAATAAAAAAGCGCAAGTAATTATTGGAGGCGGAGAAACGATTGCCGCTTTACCAACTAAAATTAAAAATAAAAACTTGTTTATTTCGACTGGTGGCGGAGCAATGCTTGACTTTCTGTCTGGGAAAAAACTGCCAGGTTTTAAACCCTTGATGAGTGGATAAATTTTATTGCTTTAATTCGTTTTTCTGTTAAAATTAAAAAATAAGCCTTAACTTAAACCTATGAAAATCAAAAATATAAAAGCTCGAGAAATACTTGATTCCAGGGGCAACCCAACCGTGGAAGCAAAGGTCATCTTGGAAAACTCTCTTGAGGCCAAGGCTTCGGTTCCTTCCGGCGCTTCTTTGGGTGAATTTGAAGCCTTGGAATTAAGAGATAACAATCCAAAAAAATTTTCAGGCAAAGGGGTACAAGCGGCCATTGGCAATATTGAAAGAGTGATTGCCCCAAAACTGATTGGCCAAGACGTGGAAAGGCAGCAGGAAATAGACAAAGTAATGCTTGAACTTGATAGGACTGAGAATAAATCAAACTTAGGAGCTAATGCTATTTTGGCCGTTTCTCTCGCTTGCGCTAGAGCTGGCTCCTTAGCCAAGGGGTTGCCTCTTTTTGCCTATCTCCGGACGATTTATAATTTGCCATTG
>Ga0210053_1004469_pt1 | contig 10908 bp, 5 predicted proteins | sample CryGeymeta201512_FD_185467 | JGI IMG/M metagenome (GOLD analysis project Ga0210053, IMG submission 185467) | Groundwater microbial communities from Crystal Geyser aquifers in Utah, USA - Crystal Geyser metaG 2015-12 (SPAdes) (version 2) | ecosystem: Environmental > Aquatic > Deep subsurface >... | reverse complement strand
TTAAACGTGCCGTCGCCTCGGGCGTAGACCCCCTCTTCACTCTCGCCATCTGGATCCACGAATCAGGTGCTAGCAATTATATCTGTGGCGAACAGTACCACCACGGGATCAAAATCCAAGATTTTGGCTACAACGTACCAGACCTAGCCGAGAATTTTACCGCCCAAATTGTCGGCTTCCTCGCCCTCCCCACAGCTTACCAGTACTGTGGCAAGGATATGAACAACTTTATCGCCAAATTTTGGTTTGGTCACTGCTACAACGAAATTACGCCAGAAGAAGTGGCCAACGTAGCCATCTATATAGATGCCCTCAAAGGTATTTATAACATCATCGCTCCAGGCAAAGAGCTCATTGCCTGGCCTCAAGTCGGACCTTATGTCCCAAGCGATCCCACTCCAGGTGGAGGAAACGGTACTCAACCTGGGGGCAATCCATCCAACCCGCCCAATCAGCCTGGTTTTAAGTTTACCGGCTTCTTCCCAGAAACCTGTGGCGATGGCTATCTCAAAACTGCCCTTGGCTGTATTCCCTACAATCGCAACGCTTTTATCTCTGCCCTCTTGACCTTCATTGTCGGCATTGCTGGGGCCGTGGCTCTAGTTACCATGCTGATTGCGACCCTCCAAATCATGACGGCTGGGGGCAACGCCGAACAACTACAGAAAGGCAAAGAACTCTTCACCTCCGCGATTGTCGGTCTACTCTTCCTGATTTTCTCTGTCTCGCTCTTGGGGATCATTGCCGGCAATATTATCCGTCTTCCTGGGTTCTAATTATTGCATAAAAATAGTGCTTGACTTTTACATAAAATGTAATAATATAGTCCTATGTTCAAACGCAAATTGCTCAAACATCTCCTTGATTGGAAATCTAGTCCAGTTCGTAAACCCCTTATCCTTCGCGGGGCTCGTCAGGTCGGCAAAACTTCTCTTGTCCGAGATTTTGCCACTCAGAATTACGCCCATTATCTAGAAATAAATTTGGAAAACAAAAAACAACTTTCGCTGTTTGACTCGTCTCAAACGGCACAAGAACTCCTAGACCGCTCATCTGCCTATTTCAATCAATCTATCCTCCCGGACGAGACCCTTCTTTTTATTGATGAAGTTCAAGAATCGGCCAATATTATGTCTCTTCTCCGTTTTTTCGCCGAAGAAATCCCGGCCCTTCACTTAATTGTCGCTGGTTCGCTCCTAGAAGCCAAGCTTCAAAAAGATTTTTCCTTCCCCGTCGGTCGCGTCGATTATCTCTATCTTTATCCTCTAACTTTTTTTGAGTACCTTGTAGCTACTGGTCAAGATATTCTCTTGGCTCAACTTACTACTCATACCACCCTCAATCATCCCTCACATGAACTGGCAACTGAATTATTTAAGAAATATTTAAGCTTAGGTGGGATGCCTGCCATCGTGCAGGCTTCTCTAGAACCAGACAGTGTTCGCACGGTTCCCATAATATTAAATCGTCTTCACACTAGTTATTTAGACGATATCCATAAATATGCTAGCTCCAGTAATAGTAAATACTTTGAAAAGATTATCGAATATGCTCCCCAAATTGCTGGAGCTCTCTATCTCTACAACAATTTTGGGTACTCCAGCTTCCATACTCGCGAAATCAGCGAGGCCATGCATCTCCTCGAAAAAATCATGCTACTTCATGAGATTCAGTCTCTCAATTCTACTAGTCTCCCCCTTTCCCCTAAACCCAAGCGTGCCAAGAAAATGATTTGGTTAGATTTTGGACTTGTGAGTTACGCCAATAATTTTACCCTTCTTACCCCAACACCTAGGTCATATAGTGGTCAGTTTATGGAACAAGTAGTTGGACAAACTATTTTGTCACTTAGTCCTAGTCGGCCCCTACCTCTCTACTACTGGGCCAAAGATCACAAAGACGGTAGCGCCGAGGTGGATTTTTGCTTTCAGTCAAATCAAAAAGTAATTGCAGTCGAAGTTAAGTCGGGAGATTCTCAAAAAATGAAATCCCTTTTTAGCCTCTCAAGTATTGACTCCTCGGTTATTCTTGTTCGCATTTCTTGGGACCCCCTTGGTATCGAACATCATCATTATCACAATCAAAGCTACCAGATCCTTTCAATCCCCTTTTATCTTATGGATCGTATTCTCGATCTTGTCGATGTCACAACCTAGTATGCTAAAATTGCCTTATCTATGAAAAATATCTTTACCCTGTTCCAAAGGACAGTCCCTAAAAGGAATTCCCGACTGCAAGTCGAGAAGGGCTCGCCGGCAGGCGAAAGGACTGTCCTTAAAGGTATCTTCTTCGGAGTTGTCGCCTCCATCCTCTCCCTCATCCTCCTCTCCCCCTCCCTCGCTCATGCCACTGACCTTATCGAAGAAGCCGCGCCCGGCACACCACAAAATCTATTAAAATATTCAATTGGCGAAACTAATGATCCAACAACTGGTACCGGAGAAAAACCCGGCGCGTTTGACTATACGGTAATCGCTCCTCTTAGTCTCAAATTAACAGGCTATGTCAACGAAGATGGAGTTCCACTCAAACAGGGCCTTCTTATGGAGCAAGGGCACTATCTTGCCATGATGTTTGAATATCAACCAGGTCTAAATGAGTATTTTGCTGATTTGCTCGACAACATTGGCATCCCCACTATCTCCCGCGCCTACGCCCAGGGTACCGGCTACTCTGCCATGTCAACTTTCCTCCCCTTCTGGAAAGCTTTCCGCAACCTCGCCTATTCCCTCTACATCGTCATGTTTGTGGTTGTTGGCGTCATGATCATGCTCAGAACCAAGGTCAATGCCCAGACCATCATCACCATCCAAACTGCTCTCCCCAATCTACTTATTACCCTCCTTCTTATTACCTTCTCCTACGCCATTGTTGGTTTTATGATCGACCTCATGTACTTCTTAATCTACTTTGTCGTCTACCTCTTCTCATCCATTGATATCATTCGTACCCCCACCAAAGCCATTGACCGCCTACTTTCTTACTCTGCTTGGTCAGTCATTTTTGAAGGCAGAAATACTATCATTAAGGCCGTCTCTCAGGCTATCACCCAAGCTCTCTCTGGCTTAGGTACTGGAGCTCTAGGTGTTGTAGGTGCGATTAGTTCTGCTCTTTCCTGGATAGGTCTAGGCTATCTCTTAGTTGCTGTCTGGCTAGCGGTAGCCATGCTCAAACTCATGTGGACGCTTATGAACTGCTACTTTATGCTCCTAGTCCAAACCATCACCGCCCCCATCCAAATACTGATGAATGCCATGCCTGGATCCAAAGCTTTTAGCGAATGGCTCAAGAAAACTGCTAGTTATTTGATTCCCTTTCCAGTCGTTGCCTGCATGTTTATCTTTGCCGCGGTTTTGATTGGCGATCCATCTCGAGCTACTATTATGGGAGGCAAGCCACTATTTGGCAAAGATGATGGCAATCCCTTTGGGATCAATCCAAGTGCCGAACTCTATTCCAATTATGGTGGCCGCGCCTCTGGTACTAAAAATACTGGCGCTATTTGGCTCCCCCCCTTCACCCTCACCGACTATAGCGAAGAACCCGCCAGTCTCATGGTTCTTCTGGGCTTCTTTATCATTACCATGACCCCCGCCGCCGCCAAGATGGCCATGGACTGGCTCCAAGTCAAGGCCTCTCCATACACCTCCGAAATTGGCGCTGGCATGGGTGGTGCAATCGGGCTCATGAAGTATCCAGGATCTATGATCTCTAGCACTAAGCAGAAACAACAACAAATTAGTCTAGCAAAATCACAAGCCAGATGGAACGCCGAAGAATTTAAGAAGATTCAAGGAACTTAGTGACCCCCACTACCAGTAATATACTTCAATAAGTTTCCCCCCGTCTCCTTTGTTGGTTCCCACCACGCCTCGCGCAACATATGGCCAGGGATCCCGAACCATACATTACCCATATATTCAAAAAGAATTTCTCCTGTTACCCAATTCCAGAGATTCGGCAACAAGCCTTTCTTTTTTGCCCAAAATAAGCTTTTCGCAAAATCTTCCTTATAAAAATGTTTATATACTCCCTCGGTCAACAATCCCGCCCTAAACATATCTTCCGCCAGTGCCTTGAGAGCAAATTCGTCCTGGTATCCCGCCACACCACTTGCCTCAAATATAGATCCTCTTTGTACTGGATCCAAAATCCCCCGATCATTACGAATCTCTTCGTCATCTAGTCCTGCCCACTCACTATCTCCTTCACCCAAGAAACCATAACTAGTATCAAACTGTATTTGTCCATTCTCATTTCTCTTAACCCGCCTAGTTCTTCCACCGCCCAGCTCCTTTCTACCCAGTTTCTCATTTCCCCAGCCCTGAAACTCTAAATGGTGTTCCGCAATAATTGGTGCTATACCAGCGTTCACTGCCGCCAGTGGTGTAAACATATCAATAATTTTAGTATTATTTACTGGGGCGAGTTGCCATGCTAAATAATTCTTATACCATGTAAAGTGTTGAGTTAATCCATATTTGCTCATGTGTTCAACTCTTTTAGCACTAGCAGACTCCATATTCAAATAATCTTCTCCAAATCTGCCAATAAATACATCCCATTTTTGCTCTGGAGACAGTTCGTTACTCGTCAACTTAGCAACCAATTTTGGATCAACAACCAATTTTGCAAAAATGCCAGGATTATCTTTTGTCCCCCAGTCAATTGCTTTTACAAAACCTTTGGGGGACTCTTTTTCTCTCAATTTATCAATTATTTCGGCATCTGGCCGACGTGTACCTGATCTAATATTTTTACTACTTCCAATTCTACTCACCATTGTTACTTTGCGATTCTTATCATAATATCCGTAATGAAAAATCGACTCTTTCATTGTTTGTGCAAACCAATTAACGTATTCTTCGGTTTTAGAATCCTTTCGGTTTCCAAAAAATACTTGTCGTATACCAGGTGCACCCAAATTATTTGTGTCTGCTTCTAACAAATGTTGTGCGTAATCATTTGGTGCCATGGATACCTCATCTCTCATTCCAGAGTCACCAAACACAAATGCATCCTTCAGTTGTCCACCAACTGAATATCGTTGAAAATATTTCAGCACTAAAAATGGATCCGTTTTATACAGCATTTCCGGCAAAGCTTGACAAAGGTCAAATTTATTTTTCTCAAAAGAAGCGTTGCCCACCGCTTGATGTAGTTGTTTCTTTGCCCATAAGTAATAAATTCCTTCATCCAAATAGCTTTGATACATGTTATATACCATATCTTTTTGTATCTCATCCACATCAGTAAGGTCAACACCTAGGTCATTCATTAACGAAAAGAATATTGTTTTTCTATTACGAGTTCTTAAGGCCTCTTCACTGTGTCGCTCCATCATTGTTCCATAGTGTCTAGTTATGCCCCTTGGCATCTCCATTGCTGCACGCTCACCAACATCTTCAACCCTCATTTTTAGCTTATGCACAACATCATACAAACCAATATCTCCAATACTCCGCTTCACACCATCTTTATCAAAAACATAAATATTCTCCCTATTTGTTTTAAACATATGTTCCACGCGGAAATCGGGTCCCTGAGAAAGTAATGGCTTAATAAGACCCTCCAATGCTGCTTCATCCAAATATGAGTTTTGTTGTAAATCAACAATATTAAAGGCTTGTCCTTGTAGTTTTGCATAACCCTTTATACTAGTACTAATGTCCATGATTGACATGAGGGTGTTATACCTCGTAATGCGTGCGTCATAGTGTGCTCCCTGAAAAACTCCTTCGTAAGCAATTAGTCTTTGCGCAGTCAACATCTCCTGTAGCCATAGGGCTTGGAACCGCGCCCGTTTTTCTGGGTCATTACGAAATTCTGCCCTAATTCTTGCAACTTGTCCCTTCGAAAATGACTCAACGTCAAGTAAATCTTTAAAATCTTGTGACACACCTTCGTCCTCCATCAAAGCATCAAAACTAACATTCATCATCTCAGCGCGATATGTAGCATGTTGTTTCTCTTGTGCTTTCTGATATTGTTCGGCGGTTTCGGCTTGTACCCAATCCTGTACCCAATCTGCATCTCCGCTCACTTCTCTCAAAAAATCAAGTCCTCTCCTACTCATCCCCGAAGCCCCCTCTTCTAAACCAAGGGCTGGCCTGCCCGTTCTTGGATCGATAACCAGTGGCTCTCCCGCTCTCAATCTATGTCCAGCTTCCCCTCCAAATCTACTTTCCATGTCCGCATCTGCCTTTGTCTCTTGTGCTACTTCATACCCTGCATTCACATTCTCCATAAACCTTACGAGCAACCTTTGTCCCTCTTGACCCCCAAAGACTTTTTCACCAAGTTCTGAAATCACCAAATCATAGCCAACCTCTCCATCTTTTTTCCCCAAACCTCTCATCCATTGTCTTACCGTATTAACTTCTTGTGGGCCCAAGTCTGTACAAACCTGCTCAAAAGATACACCCTGTTTTAATTTGCTCTCTATACCTACCAATAATCTCGCTAGTTCTTTTGTCCTTACAATTAACGCCGTGGACGAACCCTTATCTTTATAAGCCTTCGACAAACTATCTAACTTATTATCTCCCTTATTAATACCTTTTTTTACCTCCGCAATTGCCTCATTCCAGTTATCATCTCGCTCTAATATTTGCATTAATTCTTTTTTTACATTCTCGACGTCATTGAGACTTACTTCTGCGCGCCCACTAAACTTTATTTCCGCCACAACTTCGTTCCACTCTTTCTTAATTTCTCCCTCGGCTAAGACTCCTTCTAAACGAGTCACCAATTCTTCAACTTTTGTCTGTAATTCCACACTTAAATCACGCTCTGTACGCGCAATTTCTACAGCGCGTTCATCAACATTTTTAGCTGAATCACCCAAAATAACAGAGCCCTCAGCAATCTTGCCAGCAACTACTGCGCTTGTCTTTCTTTTCTGTAATAGATCTAGTGTCTCTCCCGTCTTCACCACATTATCGTCCAATTCCTTCCAAATACCGCTGGGTTTATTAATTTTTATCTTTTTCCCATATTCAGTAACAATTTTTGCCAATTTCCCATACTCACCCTTGACTACTAATGTCTTCAGTCCTCCAACCTCTGGTATATCGTCCAGGTTTGCGCCTACTCCTTTTAATTGCTGAAAAATCTTTAAGGCCAAATCTTTTGCTTCCTTCTTTTTCCCCTGTTTCTCCATTTCTTGAGCTTGAACCAACAAAGCCACCGCATCGCGCAGATCCTTAACCTTTGTAATTGAATGTAAAATGCCCACCACCGCACCAGTCAATGTCTGGACTGGCTCTTTTTCTTTCTTCTCGCTCACCTCTTTATCTAGATTTAGCTTTTCCTTCTTTACCATACCCTCCAATTTTACCACACCAGGGCGCTTTCAACTGGTAGAATAACGCTATGGCTACTCAAACTATTCATTTTACTCAATCTTCATATTTCAAGGCAAATAAAGGTGTTGATCGTTATTGTATTGAACATTATCTCCTCCCAGGATTAGAGGTTCAAGCTGTCATTGCCGGCGGATCTCGTGGAATTGAGCTTCCTGTAGGGGAAAATCAAACTCCCGAATATCTCTCTCTTGAAGAAGCCAAAATGCTCGTTCTTGATTGGCTCGAGCAAAACCAAAATTTGCTCGCAGATGACAAGAAAAAATTAGCGAAACTCAAAAACTACGAACAGTTTGCGGATCTTGCCAGCAATATCTATCAATCTCAAATTCAAGACCCCAACAAGCTTTTGACCGCCACGCGTCTACAAAATATCGCTGATCTCAGGGCCAAAAAAACCGAATCCGCCACAAATTCTACCCCTCATTACGATCCCGGCAAAGCCATTGACGACTATAACCGTCTCTATCTTCGCCTTCTCTCGTATTCTCGTATTGATATTCCTCACAACTTGCTCCAATCCATTGTTTCCCCTGGCATTCCATCAGGAGCAGGCAACCTTCAGGAAGACGCTCTTGCCTCGGTTATTAGTGCAAACTTATCTCGCCTATACGCCGCCGGCAGTGTAGGGAGTAGTGAGTCGGCTCGAAATTACGCCGTAGCTCACGAATTAGGCAACATTATCGCCACTTCTTATCCCGAAATGACTGGGTTACTCAATCTACTAGGGGAACCACAAACTGCCGCCAATCTCCGCGAAGTTACCAACCGCTTAGCTAAAGAGCTGGAATCAACCAACGCCAGCTTGGCTCAATATGAAAAGACCCAAGTTTCCGCCATCACCGGTGTCGACGTTCATCTCTTAAACGAATCAGAGCTCAAAACGCAAATCAATAATATCTTTTCCTCTATGGGGATTAAAGATCGCGACAAACTAACCAACACACTACTTACAAGCATTGTCAGTTCCGCCAAACAACCCCTCACCACTTCTCAAATAATCGAACAGGTCGGGGAAAAAATGGGCATTCCCCCCGAACAACTAAACATAATTAACTCTACTTTACTGGCCTCTGGACTGGCCGTTTCTCTCGAATATCGCCAAAACGAGCTCTCTCTCATGCTTGGCTCTCGTCATCTCACGCTTGGCGAAAAAAACCTCCTTCGCAAAGGAATTAATCCATTTTTAGTCCACAACTCACCAGAGAAGCTCTCTCTTTTAGAATCCAAAATGCTTGCCGAGTACAATGCAATTCCTGGACACAATCAACAGTTTGTCACCCTACGGGATGCTTACCAAGCTGAACTACAATCCTCAAACTCCGATCATCACTTTCTCAATAGGTCTCGCTCTCATTTTAATCAACTTGGTGCTTATCACGACCTTTCTCTCTCCGACCGCGCACTCATCAACCGCACTCGTTTTGGTCGTTGGGTCACCGATACTCGTTCTCGGTTCTATGAAACCCAAGCTAAGTTTTTTGATAAATGGGTTGACCTCGAAGAAACCATCACGGGTAAAAAATGGCTCTTCAAACAACTCAACAAGTGGGACAAATTTGCCGAAAACTTTACAGTTACTCTCGGCAAAAACAAAATCCCCATCTTCCACATGGTTCCTTGGATTTTGGACCAGTGGGAGGGCTGGAAAAAAGCCAAAACTGCCAAGGCGCTGGTCCGCACCTCTGGGTGGACAAATCCTCTGGGCAAATTTATTCACAACCGTCTCAAAGATTACGAACTCGGCGGCTACACTATTGATGGCGCTTTCGCCCACTTCGCTTCCACCCAGTGGGGTAAGCTCGTCAAATTGTCTCTCGCCAAAACTGGGATGTCTGGAGTTTTCAAATATGTGGGATCATCCGTAAGTCGCACTGCCACTCGATTTCTTATTAAAATAGGTGGTAAGGCGTTGGCCAAACTTGGCGCCAAAGCCCTTGGTGCCCTCGTCACTGCCACCACCGCAATCGGCACCGTCATTTTTGCCATCAGCATAGTTTTTGACCTCATTAGTCTCGGTTGGACTTTCCTCAAAGAATTTATTAACAATCTCGAATTCCGTAAAACCGTTATCAAATGGGGAGCCATCATTGAGGCGATTTTTACCTCTATCAATCTCGGTGGTATTTTGCTCGCCATTGGTGCCTTTTTCACTGGTACTATGGCTGGAGCCGTTTCTCTCCTCCTCGTCGCTTTTGCCATTGTCATTGCCACCCTAGTCATAGTTCCTCAAATCCAAAACAATATTAAAACCACCTTCCATCTCGACTCCGAAATCGTCCAACAAATCGTTTCAAACATATTGTGCAACGATTCTTCCGAACCTTCCACTGAACCCGTGAACAAAGTTGCTTCATGTGCCTCTTGTCTAGTCAAATATCTTACCGAGTGCTACGGAGAGAGTATCAACGCTACAACTCTCTCCAAGGGTGTTGGCTGTCTCATTGCCAAGAGTGTTGCACCAGATGTAGCCAGTATTATCGAAGGCTCTACTACCAAGTTTACCAATCTTCAATGTGTTGGTTTTGTTCAGGCCGCGATCGCCTGTGGAGGAGGATCGTTGGCGGGGAATAATGCTTGTGGGTATGTGGCTGGAGCTCCAGGATACAAATTCACCCCAGGGCTAGCCGGAGCTAGTCCCGGAGATCCCGTAGTATTTAAGTCTAGTGGTACTTGTGGAGAAGGAGCGCCCGGCCATATTGGTATACTAAAAGAAGATGCGGGGGCACTTGTCTGTCTCATTGACGCCAATCAAGTTTGTGATGGCTGCCCCAGTGACAACAATTGCTTACCCAAAACCAACCTTGCAGGCTACCTAAAGAAAATATGAAACAATTTATTCTCAAATACAAAATGTATATTATTGCCTTTCTGACGATCTCCTCAATTATTCTTATGTTATTTGTAAAAGAATCCCCCACTACACCCAAAGTTAATTCGGCCATACCCATTGATCAGTCACAAAATGTTGACTTAACCGTGATCCCCGCTTATCTTTTTGACATTCCAATCGATATTTCAGACATTACTATCACCTCCAATCCCGTCTTTAATTTTCAGCTAGTTCAGCAAAATACCAACACCCTAATCGCCACTCACACTCTCAACTTCCAACCTGCAACCACTTATGTGATTACTATTGATTGGCAAAATAATAATATCTTTACTCACTCATTCACAACCGTCAAGTCTCAAGTAGATTCCCTTCTTATCCAAAACATGAAAGATGAGCTCGCGCGTGATTACCCCCTGGGACAACTAACTCCCTACACTACCCCATCTTATCGAGTCGTTTATTCCGCCCCCATGACCCTCGAAATTATCATTAAAAACCAAAGCATTACACCGGAAATAGCCATTGCCGACATAAAATCCTGGGTCAACAAAAATGGCGGCGATGTTTCTGCTCATCAATATATTATTGCCACTCCTTCTAATTAGTTCGTTGTAATTATGGATTACTGGAATACTGGTGCACTGGTATACTAGTTATATGCAGCAACACCCAATTCCTCAAAATGTCACTCAGTACCAATTCCGCCTC
>Ga0210053_1004453_pt1 | contig 10934 bp, 9 predicted proteins | sample CryGeymeta201512_FD_185467 | JGI IMG/M metagenome (GOLD analysis project Ga0210053, IMG submission 185467) | Groundwater microbial communities from Crystal Geyser aquifers in Utah, USA - Crystal Geyser metaG 2015-12 (SPAdes) (version 2) | ecosystem: Environmental > Aquatic > Deep subsurface >... | reverse complement strand
CCCCAAGAAGCCCGTCAAGAAGGTGGTCGAGCCTCCGAAGGACTTCGATTCCGCTGTCATGCTCTCCAACTCCGGAAACGCGGGCATTGCCCTCCCCTTCTTGCAGCAGTTAGCGGAAGCCGACCGGGACAACCCTGACGTGTGGAGGGAGTTGGGGATCGCCCAATTCCGCGCAGACGCTCACACGGACGGCCTGGTGTCCCTCCAGAAGGCGACTCACATGAATCCTCACGACGCGCGCGCATGGTTCTTCCTCGGGGCGGAGTACCGTGAGAACAAGCGACCCAGGGACGCGGCGAAGGCGTATAAAGAAACGCTGGAAATTCAGCCGGACCATCCTGAGGCCGGAGATGATCTCAAAGGAGCCGAGATAGCGGTGTCAATTCTGAAGGAGACCGGGCGTCTCAACGTCACATGAAGACTCCATCGCATACTCAGTATTGTCCGGCAGACCGGCATCCACGAAGGCGAGTCGCCGCTCCCCGCACTTGTTGCACGTCCCGCAGTGCAAACTCGGAGCCCGCCTCAGGTGGTTGCGCGGGTTCATGCACGAGAAAGTCAACTCCAGGGGCAGTTGGGACCCCAGCTCCAGAACCTGTCGCTTGGTCATTCCACTGAAGGGCCGAAGCACTGTGACGTCGCAACCCAATCCCTCAGCAACCGCCTGTTCCACGAGACGGCAGAACTGAAGGGAAGAGTCCGGGAAGGGGTTCCCGTGCAGTACCCCCAGGGCAATCGCGGAGATGTCATTCATACAACAGAACACCGCGGCCTTGGACAGGAGGAGCAGGTTACGGCCGGGCAGGTAAACCGCCTCATCCGGCGATCGGTCATCCGGCACGTTGAGACCGGACATGCTCCAGTGCACGCCGTACACGTCCGCCATTGGGACATCCAGGATCTTGACGGGTCGCAGCCGCGAGTCCCCAATGGATGCGAGGAACTCCCGCAAATGAAAGAGCTCTGCGTCTTCCCAGACCAACCCGCAGCGAACGTAGATTGGCTGAACACTGGAGTAGTCTTGCATCATGCGATGGACGAGAACGCAACTGTCCAGCCCGCCACTGACAAGGACGCAGATAGACATCGCTTCAGACAACTTGAGATGACTCCTCACTTATACGCTTGACCGCAATCTATCAGACTTCACTCAAGCTGTAAAGGACGGCGTTCCCCCATGGAAATCAAAGGAAAGACCGCTCTTATCACTGGAGGCGCAAGGCGCGTTGGGAAGACGATCGCGCTGACCCTCGCCACCAAGGGAGCGAACGTGGCCATTACCTACAATCGCTCCGATGACGATGCGTGCCAGACCGTATCGGAGATGCGCTCCGTTGGGGTGTGCGCGGATTCCTTCCAGTGCGATGTCACTCAGTGGCAACGGGTAAAGACAGCGGTCGACGCAGTGCTGAAGTCATTCGGGCGCATTGACATCCTCGTCAACAACGCGGCCGTCTTCCCGAAGACTCCCTTCTCCTCCCTCTGCGAAGAAGACTGGAACTTCAACATCGACACAAACCTCAAAGGTCCCTTCATGTTCAGCAAGCTCGTTGGGGATTGGATGCTGAAACAGAAGTCAGGAAAAATCATCAACATTGCGGACTGGGCAGGGATGCGCCCCTACCTGGACTATATCCCCTATTGCGTATCCAAGGCGGGAGTCGTCGCTCTAACTCAAGCGCTTGCCAATACGCTGGCCCCCGCCATCCAGGTCAACGCCATCAGCCCCGGTCCGGTCCTCATGCCCGAAGATATGTCCTTCGAGGAGATCCACGCCATTGAGCAGCGAGTACCTCTCAAGCGCATCGGATCACCACAAGATATCGCGAACACAGTAGCATTTCTGATCGAGGGATCCGATTTCATTACCGGTTCGGTCTTCGCTGTAGATGGAGGGAGATTCATCGCGTAGTGGTTGACGATCCGTCGCCTGTCTGGTAGAATCCCTATGCTGTTAAATTGCCGTCGTCACGGGCGGGTAGCTCAGTTGGTTAGAGCACTCCGACGTTACGTCGGAGGGGTACACAGGTTCTCGGGACTGGGTTGCCCAAGAAACCGGACGGGCGGGTAGCTCAGTTGGTTAGAGCACTTGCCTTACAAGCAAGGGGTCACAGGTTCGAGTCCTGTTCCGCCCACCAGACGAACCTGCCGATGCCTATGACCGAAGTGTGATATGCGGACCCGTGGTCTAGCCTGGTTTATGACGCCGGCCTGTCAAGCCGGAGATCGCCGGTTCAAATCCGGTCGGGTCCGCCATCTTTATCTTCCGCGTATCAAAGTGCCGGGATAGCTCAGGTGGTAGAGCGCAGGACTGAAAATCCTGGCGTCGGCAGTTCAACTCTGCCTCCCGGCACCAGCCTTATCTACGAAATCCTCCACACGATAGCGCCCTCGAATACGTCATCCGTCAGGAAACGGGTTGCCGAATTCGCTATACCCGTAACGAGTATAATCTTTGATGTGGTGGATTTCACACGCACGAAGATGTTGTTGCTCATCTGCCCATCTCCGCTTGCCGGACGATTTTCTGCGGCGATCCTTGAGCCCACTGAAAAAACCAAATCTCCCGCAGAATACGCAGAAATCGCAGAACAAAAAGATCAATCTGGAACGCAGAACATGTACTGAAGTTTCCGCGTATTCCGCGTGTTCTGCGGGGAGAAGCCTTTTTTCAGTAGAGTCATCCTTATTCATTCCGCAAATTGCCGTTATGCTTCCACGTGCATATGGTGTAGAATAGGTCTCCATCATGAGCAAAGGAGGGTTTGGCATGGGAGACAAAGGAAAGAAGGACAAAGGCAAGAGGGAAGTTCAGAAAGTGGCCAAGCATACCCTGAAAGAAAAACGGAAGCTGAAAGAAAACAAATAGAGTCGAACTACTGGAATCCACGCGGAGCGGACACTCCGAACGACAACCGGGATCGCGTACTCGTCAAGGTTGAGAGCTCAGCAAACGAAGACCCTGTAGCGCAGGGCCGCGTGCCCGTCTGACACGCATTCCGATCCGTCGAGACGTTACACGACTGCCGGACATAGGGATAAGGTTACTACTCACATACTTAGACAGGATTGACAGGATTGACAGGACTGGAGCGGCGCACGGACGCCGTGCGTCCGCCGCCTTCGCGGAGCATGTAGCCTTGGAAGCATCGACGCCGCGACGGTCCATGCAGACACGATGGAGGAGCTACGCGCGCACCTGGGCCAGCCAGACCTGCAGGTCAGTTCGGAAGAACTGGCGAAGGTGGACCTCATCGCTTTCATCCACGCCGTTCGCGGGCGCGGGACTGCGGGGAACCAACGCCGAGTTGTGGAGGTGTTCGAGAGCGATGGGGGAGCGCACCAACTGACGTTCCGCTGGTTAACCGACACCGACACCGACACCCACGAGGCACACGAGAGAGTGAGCGTTCGTACTGAAGCAACAAGGCTGTTCCACGAGTTGGCGGTTAGCGGTGTGCTGGAACTCAGCGCAATTCGCGATGCGGTGAACCGCATGCCAACGTAGCCACCTTCCTCATTCCCCTCTCCCCCGCCCCTTTCAACGTCCGTTCCACCGGTTCTTCAATCACCTCGGCGCCTGAGCGCAAGCGCCTCAGCGCGAGATCCAGCGTGATGGTGGCTATTTCTCGTTACCACCTTCTCTCCATTTGTGATATTCTACGTCCAAGCCATGCAGCGCATGGGCACTGGCTCCAGCACCCTGTTGCATTGCAGACTTGAAAGGAGAAGCAATATGTCAGCAAACGTGTCCCAAGTTCCCCTTCTTGCGATGTTGATCTGTGCGACAACCATCGCAGCGGCGGAAGCTCAGGCCCCTGCAGAGCCGCCGGGTCGGCCCGCAAATCAACCTCACGCTCAGTACAACCCGAATCGAGGCGTGCTCCAGCGCTACCTTACACAGGCTTCTGATGTGCGTATCGCCTTCCAGCAGAAGCCGGAGTTGAGTGCCGCCTTCGCTTTTACCGACGACCAGGCAAACCAGTTCGCACAATCGGTACAGACCATCAACCCCGAGGGGCAGCAGCAGGAAATGCGCCAGAAAGTTCAGGACCCTAACGTTACTCCGGAACAGAAGCAAAAGCTCTATCAGGAATTCAACGAGAAGCGACGAACCATGGAACAGGAGATCGCAAAGAAGCTGGACGAGGTTATGACCCCTGAGCAGAAGTCGCTCCGACAAAAGATCGCCGACGCGTCAAAGGCGGCTGAACAGGCAATGAAAACCGCACTGGACCAGTCGCTCAACCAGGCTCTTTCAGCGGAGGAGAAACAAAGAATGCAGGCTGCGACTCATCGATGGCAACCGCAGGGAGCGCCACCCAAACCTGCAGGACAGTGACACCAGCGCCCATTGACACCCATCGGGAGGGACTTGTGGATACCAGAACGCAAGCGGTAGCGCCGCGCGTCACCATCGGAGACCGGCAAGGCCGGCCCGTCCTGTTAGTGGATGGTGACCCGTACTTCTACACAGCCTACTTTCTACGCCACGTTGTCGATCGGGACGGCGAAGGACGGCTCAGTCCCATGACGGACCGCGACGAATACGTCCGCCAACTCGCCCACCTGTGCCGCCCATTTGCGCAGCGAGGCATTCACGGGTATGAAGTTCCCGTGAACATCGGGTGGAACGGGCCAAACGATTGGGATTCGGAGAGACCGAAGTATCTGCGCAACGGCGAACCAGCGCTCGACCAGTTCCGCGCCATCACGCAAGCAGACCCTGAAGCGAGAATGATGGTTAACTTCCTCATCCATGCTCCGGAAGCGTGGAAGGAGCGTTTCCCGGACGAATTCGAGTTGGACGACGAGGGCAACAGCTACGAGGTCTCCATTGGCTCCGATTCCTACCTGGATGAGCTACTGGAGAACCTTCCCCGCTTCATCCGCTTCGTGGAAGAAAGCCCGTTTGCCCCCAACGTCCTGACCTACTTCTTTTCGTACGGGCACGAAGGTTTCACCTGGTCGACGCTGCGCAACGCGGTGACGGACTTCAGTCCTGCGATGCACCGCTGCTTCCGCAACTGGCTGAGGGAAAAGTACCGCGATGTGGCGGATTTGCGGCAGGCATGGCGTGACACGGAGGCCACGTTTGAGAACGCAGGAGTCCCGACGCGTCAGGAGCAGCTTGCCTCAGACCTCGGATGGTTCCGTGATCCCACCGGCTCACAGAAGGTGTTCGACTACATCCAGTGCCGCGTCGACCGGTTTGTGAACACCCATTACCGCATCGCGCATGCCATCAAAGACGCGTGCAACTACCGGGTGCCCGTCTACTGTTTTGGCGCTTACCTACAGGTGACCGGTTGGCCCGGCTGCTACTGGTTCGATGACGTGGGAATGAGAGACAAGGAGTTCAGCCCCCACGCGCTGAGCGTGCAGACCGGATGGGGGCGCATCATCGATTGCCCTGACATCGACGGCTGGGAGTCTCCCTACGACTACTACTACCGGCAGATGGGAGGCGTGGCGCTCAACCAGTCCATCGAGGAGAGCATGCGTCTCCGCGGCAAGACGTTCCAGGTCAACGAAGACACGCGCACATTTCTCGCGCATCAGGCGGGAGATGTCTACGGCACGGTTGCCACGCGCGAAGAGACGACGGCGGTCCACCGACGCAACTTCGGCGCCATCGCCTCCCACTGGAGTGGCTGCAACTGGATGGAACAAATCAACAACTGGTTGCAGGACGACGGAGTTCTCGACGAGCTTGGCAGATACGATCGTCTACTGCAGCGTTCCATCGACTGGCCCGAGACTCCCGTAGACGCGATCGGCGTCTTCATCGACGAACAGTCGATTCGCTATGAGAAGCCTTTGATCGCTTTGGATTGGGACCTTATCTACAAGCAGCGCGTTTTCGGTCTGTCCCACTGCGGAGTGCCGTTCCGGTGTCATCTCCTCGACGACCTCGCCTTGGAGAACATGCCTGAATACAAATGCAACCTGCTTCTCAACTGCTTCTACATGGATTCCGAGCGGGAAGCGATGGTTGCGGAGAAGCTGAAGCGCGATGGGAAAACGCTCGTATGGATGGTCGCTCCAGGCTTCTGTCATGCGGCCGAGGGGCTTTCTCTCAGCAGCATGCAACGGCTCGTGGGGATGAAATTCGCCAAGTGCGACTTGGACTGGGATCAGTGGATAACCATCAGTAACTTCGCCCACTCGATTACTCACGGACTCTCTCACGACCTCATGTACGGATCGAACGCGCGTATCGGCCCGGTTTTCTACGTTGACGATCCGGATGTGACCGTCCTGGGCAGACGCCTCCTCTTCCAAGGGAGACATGAGCCGGCCCTAACGCTCAAGGAAATGAACAGCCACAGCTCCATCTATTCTGCGGCGCCCCTCCTGCCATCCGATTTGCTGCGCAACATCGCGCGGTACGCCGGATGTCATGTGTATACGGATGAGAATGACGTGGTCATGGTGGGACGAGGGTTGATCACCTACCACACGAGTGCCCCGGGGGAAAGGATTCTGAGACTGCCTACTCCCGCGGCGGTGCATGACCTGTTCACGGGGGACCTGTTGAGCGAGGGCTCCGCCGAGATTGCAGTGGATTTCAAGCAACCTGGAACAAGAGTCCTGACAACGCTTCCTCCTGAAGCCTGGAGATAGCGACTCCCCCCGCGCGAATGTCTCGAGGCGATCCGGGTTCTGAACCGGCTGAAAGGAGCACCCTCAGTGACTGGCGTAGGTATTTTCGTGTCCGAGCTTAAAGACCGCGGTGTCACCTGGATTAGCACGCTCTGCGGACACGGACTCAACCCCCTGTTCGCCGCGTGCCGGGATGCCGGCCTACGGCTGGTTGACACGCGCAATGAACAGGCCGCCTCGTATATGGCAGAGGTCTGGGGCAAACTCACGCGCTCCGTAGGAGTGTGCGCCGTCAGCAGCGGAGTGGCTCACGTCAATGCGATGACTGGCGTCGTCACTGCCCATTTCGATGGATCGCCCATGCTGCTCATCACCGGCGCTGGGTCGCTTGAAACAGCGGGGATGGGGCACTTCCAGGATCTCGACCAGGTCTCCCTTGCCGCGCCCGTGTGCAAGTATGCGCGGGTCGTGGATGTCCCTGCGAGAATTCCTCAATTCGTAAACGAAGCCTTCGCCGCGGCGCTCACCGGTAGGCCGGGACCCGTTCATCTCACCTTCCCGCTCGATGTTCAGACTGCCGAAGTCAACGAAGGGGGTCTCATCAAACGGACCGGAGAAATCATCGCGACAACAGGCGCGCCGGTATCCGCCGATGACCGGAGCATCGAGTCGGCAGTAGAGTTACTCAGGAAGGCCGAGAGACCGCTCCTGATTGCGGGAAGCGGCGTGTACTATGCAGAGGGTGGCGACGCCGTCGAGGACTTCTGCAAATCGCTGGACATTCCATGCGTCATCCCCATCTGGGATCGGGGATGCATACACAACGCAATCCCGCAGTTCATGGGAGTTCTCGGGGCGGCGAGTGGAGGAGCCGCGCTGCTCCGGCAGGCGGACCTCGTTATCGCTCTGGGCGTCTCCTATGACTACCGGATCGGCTATCTGCTCCCACCCGCCGTTTCCACCGATGCACAGGTCGTGCGCGTTGACGCCGATCCGCAACGGCTCCACGCAGGGGTCGCCGCCGACCTCCTGGCACCATCCGACCCGGCATCGTTTCTCACGTCGCTCACGGCAGTCGCCCAACGGCGCGGCATCGTGCCATTCTCAGAGTGGCTCTGCCGGGCGAGCGACGAACGGGAGCGCTTCCGCACCGGCATCCTGACTTCAAGGAGCGACAGCGGCAACCGACTGCATCCGCTGGACATCGTCGATGCGCTGCGACAGGTTGTTGATGACGAGACAGTGCTCATCATCGACGGAGGCAACATCGGACAATGGTATCACCAGGCGATGTGTGACCGATATCCTGGACACCATGTGACGTGCGGAGCCAGCGGTGTCATCGGCTTCGGCATCCCAGGAGGGATAGCCGCGAGATTGGCTTACCCGGACAGACCGGTCATTCTGCTGTCAGGGGACGGCTCCATCACGTTCACCATCGCGGACTTGGAGTGCGCTGCCCGGCAGAGACTGCCTTTCGTTGCGATTGTCGCCGACGACGAGAGTTGGGGAATCGCCGCCAACGGACTCGTGAAACAGTATGGCGAGGCAATCAGCAGCAACCTCGGTCCAGTGCAGTTCGACGTTGTGGCGCGGGGTTTGGGATGCCAGGGAGTGCGGGTCAACCAACCGAAAGAAATACTCCCTGCCATTCATCGAGGACTGGAGGATGGTCTGCCCACGGTTATCCATATACCGATCGTCAGCCAATTTCCCGGAAACTGAAGACCTGTCCGGCTGACGGATGAATACACGGCGGCACCTGCCAACGAGCTCAATACACCATCGGCGCACCAGGGTACGACCCACACCTCGCCACAGCTCAACGCTTTCGCCCCCCCGAGGGAGTACGGGCCACTGAGAACAACTCCATCGGTGTGACGACTTTCAGCGTGACTTTCTTCTCCGTGCTCTCAGCGTTCGGATCGCCGAAGATCAGGTAGACACCCGTTGAAAGAGGGGTCGGTTGCATTGTATACTTGCTTCCACATGACGAGTGCGAAAAGTGGAGATCGCGGAGAGCGAGAGCCCGGCAGGTTTGAGTGATGGAGGTCGTGCGACCCGCATGGGAACATGTAGCCCCCGCTCTTCCATGCGCGCTTGATTGGAAGGAGAACGCCTGATGAGGGCAATGGTCTATTCATCACCGCTAGAACTGCAAATGCGGGAGGTCGACCCGCCTCGCCCCGGCCCCGGCGAGGTGCTGATTCGAGTGGATTCGGTGGGTGTGTGCGGGTCCGAGCTGGAGGGCTTCGCCAGTCAGTCACCGCGACGCAAACCTCCGCTGATTATGGGGCACGAGTTCAGTGGAATCATCGCTGAACTGGGGGAAGGAGTGGAAAAGTTTGACATCGGTGACCCGGTGTACGTCAACCCGATTGAGTTCTGCGGCAAGTGTGACTCGTGCCGCCGCGGGGAGTTCCCCACGTGCCCGAACCGAATCCTGATGAGCATGGATCGCGCGGGTGCTTATGCCGACCTGGTAACGGCTCCGGCACACAGGACGTACAAATTCCCCGCCGGACTCCCCATGCGCGCCGGGGCTTTTGTTGAGCCTACCGCGGTGGCCGTGCGGGCCGTTCGGCTGGGATGCTGGAACGCTCTGCCGTCTTACGTTCTGGTCTTTGGTGCAGGAACCATTGGTATCCTGTGCGCACAAGTGGCGAAGGCTCTGGGCAAACCGAAGGTCATGATTGTGGATACCCGTGACGACCGGCTGGAGTTCGCGCGTCTCTTTGTTGACCTCGCAGCCAACAGCCGTTGCGGAGACCTGCGCCAGACTGTTCGCGATTTTACAGACGGCGCGGGGTTTGATCTCGCCATCGACGCGGTCGGCGTGTCGCAGACCCGCGCAGAAGCAGTTGCCGCGTGCCGTCCTGGAGGCACTGCCGTCTGGTGCGGCATCCACAGCGCCGACACGTCTCTGGACGGCAGGGACGTTGTGCTCGCGGAGAAGGTGGTGCGCGGGACATACTGCTACATGGATGCGGATTTCCAGAAAGCTGCCGATCTCCTCGCCGCAGGTGAGATCGAGGTCGAATCCTGGACTCATCACTTCCCTCTGGAGGCAGCAGCCGAGCAGTTTCTGGCGCTGACCCGCGGGGAGACGGACTACGTGAAGGCGGTGCTGCATCCGGGGTAGTAATGCGCACGCACCGACGCCTCGCGCGCTACTCCATTCATTAGGAGCAAATGTGATGCAGATTCTGGTGGTGAACGTTGGTTCCACTTCCCTGAAATTCAAGCTGTTCGACATGTCCGCCGAAACAACGGACGGCTGGACGCGCACTCAGGAGCAAGTACTTGCATCGGGCAAGGTGGATCGCGTCGGCGGTGAGAGTTCTGTCTTCAGTTACCAGTTGGGCGATGCCCCGCGACAAGAGCAGAAGGCGCAGTGTCCTCACCAGCGCGCGGCCATTCAACGGGTGTTGGAAACATTGACGGATTCCGAGACGGGCATTCTCACGAGTCTCGATGATGTGCAGGCAGTAGGGTTCAAGCCGGTTCATGCCAAAGGGATCGCGGAGTCTGTGGTCATCAACGAAGCGGTCATCCAGGCGATGGAAGAATACGTGCCGCTGGCGCCGGCACACAACCCGCCTTACATCGAAGCGTTCGGAATCTTTCAGGAACTCCTGCCCGGGAAACCGCTGGTCGGCGTGTTTGAACCGGCCTTCCATACGACGATCCCCGATTACGCCCGCACCTATGGCATCCCGTACGAGTGGACGGAGAAGCATGCCATCCGCCGTTACGGATTTCACGGGGCATCGCATCGATACGTCGCGTGGCGCGCTCCAGAACTCGCAGGGGTCGGACGCGACGCGGCTCGGGTCATCTCCTGCCACTTGGGCGGAAGCTCCAGCATCTGCGCGATTCGGGGCGGAAAATCGGTTGATACCAGCATGGGGTTCTCCCCACAGTCGGGACTGCCAAACGCAACCCGCAACGGCGACATCGACCCCTTCATTGCTCTCTACATGATGGAAAAGGAAGGACTCTCCGTCGGCGAGATTCGCGAAGCTCTCTCCAAAAGCGGAGGACTGGCAGGCATCTCTGGGCTGAGTGGGGACATTCGCGATCTCGAAGAAGCTGCTGAGGAAGGAAACGAAAGAGCGCGCCTCGCTCTGCGGGTGCTGGTGCATGAAGTGAAGAAGTACGTTGGCGCCTACACCGCCGTGCTCGAAGGTCTCGACATCCTTGCCTTTACCGGAGGGATTGGCGAGAACGGCATGAATATCCGCAGGGACGTTTGCTCGGGACTGGAATGCCTCGGAGTCGAGATCGATCTGGAGAGAAACGCTGTTGGCGGCGCTGAAGGCATTATC
>Ga0210053_1004440_pt1 | contig 10954 bp, 9 predicted proteins | sample CryGeymeta201512_FD_185467 | JGI IMG/M metagenome (GOLD analysis project Ga0210053, IMG submission 185467) | Groundwater microbial communities from Crystal Geyser aquifers in Utah, USA - Crystal Geyser metaG 2015-12 (SPAdes) (version 2) | ecosystem: Environmental > Aquatic > Deep subsurface >... | reverse complement strand
GTTGAAGCGGTCAATCTCCAAGATGCTGGCCATCTTTCTAAACTATCCGGTATCGGCAACAAAACCGCCGAAAAAATAGTTTTGACTCTCAAAGATAAAGTAGCCATATTCAAATTAACAAACACTGAAGCCACGGCTCCAGCCACTCAAATCTACACCGATGCTTTTGATACCCTGATTACCCTCGGCTATAACCCCATGTCCATCCGTCAGGTTCTTGATACCATTAACGATGCCGAATCAACTAGTAGTTTAGTCAAACAAGCATTGAGAGAACTATCATAGAAAATAGACTGACGTCTTCACTGTCCAACTAATTTCCGAGGGTGCATCTTTGCGAGTCGCAACGAAGCAATCTACGTCTTCATTACTTCCCAAGATCCCTACACTTCACTCGCGAAGGAAGTGTTGTTTTGTTCCCAAAAATACACATTTACTAATGATAAAGAAAAGTGCCAGAAGTGCTTGCATATTACCACTGGCTATTGACATTTTTTGAATAATCTGTATTATATCAAATAAGCAACCGCATGTCGCGGTGCTGGAATGGGAGATAGATGTGAAAAAAGTTCTTGCACTTCTCGCCACCACACTGCTACTGCCGATAGTGGCGACGGCGAAGCCCATCTCAGTGGGTGGATCAGATATCGCTCAGTGGGGTCACTACGACCTCTATACGGCGAAGTTCATCGCCACCGCGGCGGTCGCGGCATCGCCGATATGAACAACCCCACCGTCAGGCATCGGGCGGTTATAATCAAGAGAATCGATGGCTCCTATGCCATCGAGATTCAGCGGTTGGGTCCGCTGGATTGATTGAATGAAATACTGACCCCCGTCGCTCGGTTACCCCAAGCGACGGATTTTCTTTTTTCTTATCCAACCACGACCACACTACAGTGGAATACTCAGACAGACCATGAGACGACTCAGTATAACCGAATCGCCAACAAAAAAGCAGTGGCCGTGGCTTTTTTGTTGAGGTATGGTCCGACTAAACCTCCCGTGCTACCGGTATCACCTCAACAGTGACTGATTTACTAACAGTCTCTATGTCGGGAGAATTAGGGGTGCAGGTAATGGTAAATACTTGTGTATTGGTCAGAATAGAGGTGATTGCGTTGTTGCCAAAATTTCTTCCAGTAACAGTCGCGGGAGTGCCACTACCGTCAGGTCCGGTAGATTCACATAAGGCAGTATAGCCAGCTGGCACATTTATATCCCAATTGATTTTGGCTGATTCTCCACTTCTAATTATATTCTGTGTTGCCCAGAACTTGATAGTGATTCCTGAGGTTGAAGTAGTGTCAGTAACATCAACACTGGTTGTTCTAGAAATACGCGTCCCGTCTGTGCCAGTACAGGTGAGTCTATAGTTTTTAGTGGTTCTTATATTGCCGACTAGAACTGTTTGGTTGCCACTATTGTTTTTACTACCGTTCCAGGCACGCGAGGCGGTGCAGGTGTGAGCTACGATATTTCTTCCTATCCAAGTTAGAGTGGTGGTTGCGGTTGGTCCTTTTCTCACACTAGGTGGGTCAGCCCAAAAAGTCAATTCTGGTGCAGTTGATGGTGGGTTGTTAACAAAGAAACTAACCCAGCTGGTTTTATTATTACTCTGATAGAGAGAGGTGCCGGGTTCAACCAAGTATCCTGGGTCTACCATTAATCTCACCTTCCAATCTCCAATCTTGGGGATAGTGATGTCAGGGAAAGTGTGGTTGACTTGGTCACCAATACCCAAAGCATTAACGGTTGATATAATTCTAAAATCTCCATTGGTGTCGAGATGCCATCCGTCATCCCCATAATCAAACTGGAGATATACTTTAATACTGGAAGTGGCTGCTAGGGTGCCTTGGTTTTTTATAACAGTATCAACAGCAAAAGGAACGTCCTTGATTTGATCTGCAACAGTTCCTAAACTACCAGTTAGGTCGATGGTTGGTAACAACGGAACGGGACATGTCACCTGGAAACTTGTTGGGCCATTCCAAGGTGCATGAACCAAATTCACACTAAGATTATCTGATGGCCTAGTGGCTCTTATTGTAACTGTTCTGGGTACCCCATCTTTCCAGGCAAGTGGGGTTGGATAACGATAGTCATTTAGGTTGTCTAGACTTGACCCACAATGATTATTTCTAGAGTTTCTAATAGTTGGCTGCAGAGTGTCATACAAGACACCATCAACATAGATACCAATAGTAACAGGATCAGTATGGGGTACAGTATCACAAGCCCAACCTGTCAGGGCTGTACAACTAGAATTACAAGCTGGTTCCCATGACGCCGTACCATCTGGACAGATGTTATTCCTACCAGCGTAAAGGTGACCATAAAAAAATATTTCTCCATAAACTGTTCCGGTTGGGGTTGGGTTGGTAGTATATCCACCACCACCACCATTATCTCTATTAGTAGGTTGAGTAGTAAATTCTGGAAGACCAAAACTACCTGTACTACCGTATACATCATAACCGTTAACAGTACCTAAAAACCTAGCACCATTTGGTGGTATTCCTACCAATTCATGTAATGTAGAGGCATCTCTCCCTCCACTGTTTCCATCTCCCCCATCATATCCAGGAGCATGTCCAGTATTCGGTTCAAAATCTTCGTCATTATTTCTGTTACCCAGAGCTGTCTGGGCTGGGGCAAGCAATGAAAAAACTAAAAATAGCGTAAAGAAAATAATCACAATTAAAATCGTTTTAGGGTGTTTCAAGGGTGTGAATAAGGTTTTCATAAAAATTATTTGGGTGCGGTTGTTAAAAATTATTAAAGGTGGAGTTAAAGCTGGAAATATCCACAGATTTGTCAAATTGGGTAAAATATTGGTCAACTAATGACCGAGCGGCTGCAACATCACTTTGTCCGTACCAACCATACATAATACCGCGCATGGCATAAGCTTCAGCCGTCGCTTGATAGAAATCAGCATGATCAATGTCATCCAGTCGGGTGAGTAATTCTGCCACGGCAAAACCTTCGGCTGCTCGGATGCTAGGATAAATTGGTAGTATTTCATCATTTCCTGTGAAGGTGGGATGTTCAGTGCCGTAGTGTTGGACATTTGGTAGTCGCTTTGAGAGGGGTGGACGTTGGTATTGTTTATTAAATTTTAAAACCAAAAAACGGATTTCGTCATGGAGTTGATAAATATTCCCATTATCTTGGTAAGGGTTTGAGTTGAGTAAGTAACCATAATTTAAACCATTAAAGGAAAAAGCATTGTATATGGTGTCATTTTTTATATTGGCAATCATTTCTGGTGTTAGTTCTTTTTGTACCGCTTGATAGCTGACTAAGTCTGAGGCGTCAGAATCTGGGGGTGGAGGCAGGATGATAGTGGTTAGGGCATCCGGAACAAGCGTGAATTCAGAAGGTCTATTTTTGTATTCTTCAACTATTTGTTGAAATTGATTATCAAAGGTCTGGTCACGTTTAGCTTGCTCGGTAATTAGTGAGATCGGGGTGAGATACCAAACGGTACCAACTAAGACCAAAACACTGGTCAATAGAATCAACAACAACCACCGTAGTCGATGTGAGAGGACTTCATCTTCTCCGCTGATGGCAGTTTCTAGATCTGGGTTCATAGCACAAAGATATGATTAATAATATTATCTTAATGATAACGTGAAAAGGGGTTGAGGGTTGTTGGGTTATGCACAGGGTGTTGGGAATAAGATGTTGCAATTATTCCTGGAACCTAGGAGACTGCAGGTTGACAAAATATTGTTATCTGCTATTGTAGGCAATATCACCGGAATCAACAGGAGGAAAGTCCGATGAAGTTCTTCATTGCACTGTTTGCTTCAACTGTGGCGACGTCGGCGCTGGCCGATATTGTCACTCTCTGTCCCTCGCTCGAGGTGGCCGAGACGACCGTGAATTCAGCCCTCGCCATCTCCACCAACGACATGACCGGCGCTGAGGCGTTGCTTGTTGCCAACTGCCCGGCTTCGGCCGAGGTGACCACGCTCGGAGTCGTGCTCTCGACGATCTACCTTGAGGGTGAGCCGATCGAGTTCCGCCTCGCGGCCGACGGCACCTCGGTGGCGTTGGTGCCACCTAGCATGTTCGGCCACTACTAAGGCCGAACGAATATTTGAGGGGGATGCGTTCGCGCGTCCCCCTTTCTACGTTTGGCGGTATTCGTTTTTTCTAAAAAATAAATGCACAGAGATAATACACTATTTGAAAATTCACTTTTGAAAGGCCACTTCTGTTAAACCTACACATGGGGTTAAATAATTTTTAATATTATTGGATTTAGCTAAATAATTAGCCCATTCTAACCCCTAGTTCCAGAATTAATTGCAACACTTGGGGGAAAATGGGGATACGTCCGTTATTTCTCGGACGTGTGTGTTCTAATATTTATATAATTTAGACCTACCTAGTCCCTTTATAGTACTACCGAGATTATACTTCTTAACCATATCCCCCACCCAATCATCATTAACAAACGGGGTCCCTTTGATAATGGAGTGTTGTACTTCTTTTAGATCATCTTTTTTTAATACACAAATTTACTGATTCCAGATAGTTAGCTGGTAGCTCAGTAGGTAGGGCTGATAGTAGTTTCTGATCCTCATTATTATTTCTTTGTCTTCTATATAAGGAAGACCACGGTCACTCTTCAGCTTTTAATACCAACTTTGATACTCTTTATCTTAATTAATAATCTGTACTCTACCATTGGAACGATTTAATAAGATATGATAAGCAATACCTCCTACTGCTACATGATTCATTCTTGGTATAATATATTAAGACCATAGAATTTAGGTAAATAACGGACGTATCCACATTTATCCAACCGTGGCATGAATATATTAGGACACACTTTTTGTTAAAATAACGGACTTATCCCCATTTTCCGTTTTTTGTGGGAATTAGTAAATGGAGTTATAACACATCACTCGTAGTAGACAATAAATAAGTGTTACCGAAACTATCTCTTCTTTCCGTGTCGATTCACTTCATCAAACACCTTTTTCCGTCGTTGGTCAATCTCAGTACGGAGCGTCAATGGACTCAAAGACTCGTGAATGATTTGGAGTTTTGATTTAGCTTCTGGCGATACATCAGACCGTTCCATCATTCGATCATAGGGTGTCTTGGCTACTGGTTCTCTCGTTATCTTCCACCTTGCACCCACTCTCTGTTTAGAGATGATTCTCCGGTTAGAGACGAAGTGATTGTTAAAGGGAGTTAAAACATCATAGAACGCATCAAGCAGTGGAACTAAAGCTGGTATATCAAACCGATCATACCCGAGCCACTTGCGTACCACGTGTCCATTACGCTCTTCCACAAAACAGTTATCATTCTTGTGGTATGGCCTTGAGCGAGTTAACCTCCCTTGATAGCGATTCCAGCAAGATTGATTCATAAATTCACTCCCTGAGTCAGGGTGCCACTCTAGGATCGGTACTGGTAACGAAGTTTCCATTGCTTCCATACTAGCAACGGTAGTAGTCATACCTTTATTCCACTGAGCTCGTCTCTCACCCCAGAGAGTGGTCACATCAGTAGCATTAACCGTGTATATATAATCCCCAATATTCTGATGACCACAGTGGGCAACAGTATCAATTTGCAATGTTCCAACCGGAGCCACGTTCCAACCATCAGTTCTGATTGGTATTTGTCTCATCACTGTTGGCACAGTGGTACTGCGTCCATTACCAAACGATAACAAACTACGTTCAAAGTGGCGGACTCTGGCTTTCACTGTACCAGTACTCATTGATAGCAGTTTGCCAGTTGTCTCATCACCATAGGTCCACTGCTTATCTCTCGTGAGAGCTCTGATGTAATCAGGTATCAAGCCAGCGAGGTTATCACCACACAACTCGCCACTCATGTCCCAGAGTTCTTTTAAGGCCGCCGTGACATCAGGGGTATAGTATGCTGGTCTCCCTCTGGTTTCAGTATCGAGAGGATGTTTCTTTTGCAAGACACAAAAACGTCTAATAATTGACTTAGGATGCAATCCAACCACGTCATTAATATGTTTGATAATTTCTCCTTTTCTCTCTTTCTTAACCTTTAGGTATTCACCTAGATAACGTTTAAAGATGTCTGTTTTTGTCGTCATATTCATATGAACGACACGGTAACCTATTTATTAATGACTCGAGAGGGTTTCGGTAACGTTTATTATTATCTGCAACGTAGCTATTGACATATTTTTAAAGTAGTGTATTATCAAAACTAATCATCAAAAGGAGGAAAAGATGATTAAATTCGTGTTTCTGTTCCTGATGCTGGCCGCGCCCGCCATGGCGGACAACGCCACCTGCACCCCGAACCAAAAGGTGCCGGTGGTTTGTTTGTTCGCGGATGGCTCGGTCATTTTGACCGCACCGTCCGTGGAGGCAGCCAAGATGGCCATGTCGGTCATCGACGCCCGTCCTCGGCCACGGCCGAGCAACTAATCTCATACACCCCCCGAATTGCTCCGGGGGGTGAGTTTTTTTCTAATCGAGGCGTCATCGCGAGTCGCTACGAAGCGATCCATGGTTGACGTGACCACGTGGATTGCCACGTCATCCCCTACAAATAAACGAATGAGTGTCGCAAAAACAAGACGTAACGTAGTGTAGATTTATTTTTATGACCGAGTGAGTGAAATCTGTATGTTAATACAGGGACTGTCCACTAGTTGGCCGATTTGTTTCCTGCCGCGCTTCGCTCGCAGCTAAAGGCGGGTAAAACCAGCTCAAGTTGGATGCAAAGTGCAAGAATTTTTATTAGGAATAAAAAATTCTATGTATGAAAAATATAGTCGCTACGCTTATTATTTTACACAACATTGAGTCACTTTTTCACGCTCGCCAGCTCCTTCCTCACAAAGACGACCTCGTACACCCGTCACTGTCTTTGCAAATTTACGAAGCAGTCCACAACTTTTTGGCAAAATATCCAAATCTCCGTATACTTATGGATATGGATAAAATCTTGTTTTATATTAAAAAAATTATTCCGCGGTCGGTTCTTAATCAGCTTCGTCCGTTATATCATTATGGTCTGTCTTATATCGGTAGTTTGGTTTATCGTCATCCTAGTCGTCACCTCACGGTGATTGCGGTCACCGGCACCAAAGGTAAGTCGACAGTCACCGAGCTCATCACACATATATTAGAAGCAGATGGAAAAAAAGTTGCTTCCCTCTCTACAATCCAATTTAAGGTGGGTGAAAATGTGCGCCGTAATCTATATAAGATGACCATGCCGGGACGCTTTTTCGTGCAGAAGTTTTTGCGTGAGGCAGTTGATGCTGGCTGTACCCATGCGGTAGTCGAGATGACTTCCGAAGGGGCTAAACAATTTCGTCATCGTTTTATGGAAATTGATGCTTTAGTATTTACTAATCTTTCTCCCGAACACATTGAATCGCACGGTTCATTTGAAAAGTACAAAATGGCCAAACTACAACTAGCGGTGGCAGTAGCCAACTCGCCTAAACGACCGCGGATTTTGGTGGCTAATATTGATGACGAACACGGGCAGGATTTTCTCGACTTTGAGGTTGAAAAGATTCTACCGTACTCGCTTGATGACCTCTCGCTCTATACTCTCCATCGCGATAATATGAGTTTGATTATTGATGATACGACCTTGCGTATTCCGTTAGTTGGTTTGTTTAATGTCTATAATACTTTGGCGGCTATTACTCTGACCCGAGCACTGGGAGTATCATTAAAAACGATTGAACAAGCGTTACACGAACTTCCTCCTATCCGCGGTAGAGTCGAACATTTCTATAGCCCAAAGTCTGCCGAGAAAGCGGTCACTGCCATTGTTGACTACGCCCATACCCCGGATTCTTTAACTCAGCTCTACAAGGCATTTAGTGACGTGCCAAAAATCTGTATTTTGGGTAATACTGGAGGCGGGCGTGACACTTGGAAACGACCCGAGATGGGTAGTATCGCCGAAAAGTATTGCGACCAGATTATTTTAACTAATGAAGATCCTTATGATGAGAATCCCCGAGCCATTGTGGATTCCATGGCCAAAGGAATTACCGACCAAAGTAAGCTGGAAATTATTATGGACCGAAGATTAGCTATCAGAACCGCCTTAGAAAAAGCCCCCGATGGTGGTTATGTGTTAATTTCTGGTAAAGGTACCGACCCTTATATTATGGGGCCAAACAACACCAAACAGGTCTGGAGTGATGCCGAAGTAGTGCAAGAGGAATTAGCCAAACTTTAGTTAAATATAGTGGTGTATCGTCTTTATTCAATTACCATCTTTGCAAACAGAGTGAAAAACACCCACCCAGCTGTTCATCTTCGGAAATTACTTTTTTCAATAACAACAATAGTCTTATATCGCAGTTAACTGCGATATAAGGAGTGTCTCGGTTTCTGTGTTGAAGTAAACCAACGTGTTTTTGAAAACAGTATAGAACAAACTGGAGATTTAGAATTCAAATTTGATTATATTCCAGCCAGCACCGTTGGCTACCAACCTACCATTATCTATTTGACCGTTTGGTAAATACAATTTACCTGATGCCATATTACCAGCACTGACAATTGATACCCCTTGAAAACGTGCCTGAATTTGCAACATTACATCCAACTGTTGCCAAAGTATCTTGGGATTATGAAATGAAGCATGGGAAATTGGATGAGCCACAAATGGTATATTTCTATCTTTTTTCAAGAAACGAACACCACCCGGCCTGATGCTTTCAAAACAAAACAAGATACCTGGAACATCAGCAGTAATTTCACCTGATTGAAATAACGGTCCCGGTTGATAATTTCCCACCACTTTTTGCGTGGCAATTAATTCTGAAAATCCAGTTATTTTTAATAGCAAAATAAATATGTATGGAATATATTCACCACCTGGTACCAAATACTGTTTGTCAAAATAATAAGTCGAAGTATTATATTGACCAGAAAATAACCCGGCTCTTACAACTGCTTGATTTTCAGATAATTCCACCCTAAAACTATCAATTAATTTAGTTTTAGAATCACTATGTTGAAATTTGAATTTCGCTAATGATTGATTGAGTGAGTTGCTAGGATAAAGAGATATCAAAAACCTGGAATCCTCTGGTAATAATAAATAATCAGGATTAAGTTTTAATGATGCTTCAACGGCCTGATTAAGAGCTACTTTTCTAAAATTTAATGCCTCTAATGAATCCAATGACCTTGACCCAAATGTGGTATTGATAACATTAACAACCACTTTTTTTTCATGGTTATTAAAATCCTTAGGATAAATTATAGTTGCTAAAGATAAAGCCATTAGGAAAACTCCTAATAAAAAAATCACCGATTTAAAATTTTTTTTCTCATTGAAGAATAATAAACCAGCACAAAAACTCACTAATAATAGTGTTAATAAATAAACACCTCCTAACGAAGCAAAAAATAATCCTAACTTTGTTATTCCTAATAGGTATCCAACATAACCAAAACTAAAATAACCTTGGATGAATGAACCAGGTCCACTAGTGGTAACAGAATAAAACAGTGAAGAAAAACATTCTCCTAAAAGCCAGCTAACCGAACTGATTATTACCAGGTAAATACTAGAGTGTGGATAGGATTTATTTATATAAAACAATATTACTGCTATTACTATTCCGCCTACTCCAAGAGAAAACCCAGACCACAACCAACCAAAAAGAACCAACCCGAATTCTTGCCACCAGTTATCAATATTTAGCCATTCCAGTGGCAAGGCACTCCAGAAAAAACTTATAGCAAATAAAGATTTAATACTCCATGCCATAAAACCACCCCATATTGCTTGCTGTATTTTTTTGGTATTAAGGATGGTGTGTAAAAAAAGAACAATGCCGAAAATAACAAACCACCAAAACATCGGATAAACAAAACCAATACCAAGCATGCTACCAATTGTTATCCATTTTAAAATTGCGGGTAGCAGGATCCATAATTTTTTAACTACACTGAAATGATATTTCATATTACTTGATGGTGAAATAATACTATACCGGCAGTCACGGCTACATTTAAAGATTCTTTTTGTCCCAGCATTGGTATTTCAATAATGCTGTCGCAAATCTCCAACACTTCACTCTCAATTCCTGTGATTTCATTTCCAAAAACATAGACTGTTTTTTCTGGTTCAGAAAAATCATAAAGCGAAATTGAATCTGATGCCTGTTCAACCGCTACAATGGAGAAGTCGTTTTTCTGAAGCGAACGGATTATGCTAAGAGCAAAATCTGCCCGCTCCCAAGCTACCATTGCACTTGCTCCTAGCGAAGTTTTCTTGATTTCGATCACCTCTCGACCAAACCGGTCTATTGGTGCTGGAGTGTAACCCGTCAAAAATATTTTACTTACTCCGGCTCCATCAGCTGTTCGAAAAATCGCTCCAACATTATGTCGGCTACGAATATTATGGAGAATAATATATTTCATCATATTAGACTAACAAATAAACTATGTTAAATCTAATAATGTCACCATCATTGCGAATGACTAACAAAGCTAGTTTACATAAACATCACCTTCGTTGTCCTTGCAAGCGATTAGCGAAGCAATTCACATTAAGTTGCTGTTCTTCTGCTTAAAAGTTATTTGGTATTTGATTTAGACATTTAATGTGGTATAGTGCAACCACTTTTTGATTTAATCAAATCAAATTGCATGCGCCCATAGCTCAGCTGGTAGAGCAGCTCCCTTTTAAGGAGAAGGTCCCAGGTTCGAACCCTGGTGGGCGCACGAGCGAAATGAAATGAAACGATTATGCCCACCGGGCGCAGGGTTTTTGTGAAGCGATAGCGGAACAAAAAGCCGTGGCGCGGTTTGAAGCCCGATTGAGCTGGGTTAGGAATGAAGCGAAGCGTATTGAACTAATCCAGCCAATTGGGGTACTGAACGTATTAGCGTTCGAACCCTGGTGGGCGCACCCAGGTAAAACAAAATCTAATTAC
>Ga0210053_1004432_pt1 | contig 10960 bp, 10 predicted proteins | sample CryGeymeta201512_FD_185467 | JGI IMG/M metagenome (GOLD analysis project Ga0210053, IMG submission 185467) | Groundwater microbial communities from Crystal Geyser aquifers in Utah, USA - Crystal Geyser metaG 2015-12 (SPAdes) (version 2) | ecosystem: Environmental > Aquatic > Deep subsurface >... | reverse complement strand
AACCTCCCGGAGTGCGCCGACTGCCAGTGGCGCCACCTCTGCGCCGGCGGTTGCCCGGCCATGGCGCTCGAACACCGTAGCCGCGCGCGCCAGCGCGTGGACAGCGACCTTCGGCGCCCAGCAGGGGCAGTCAGTGCCGTCCGTAGCCGCGCGCGCCAGCGCGTGGACAGCGACCGAGACGCGGCCTCCACGCCCTCCGCGGGCGCAGCTACTGCCTTGGCGGGCGCGGCTACAGCCTCCACGGCTGCGGCTACGGAGGACCTCGACTACCGCCAGTGGTGGTGCCAGATGTGCCAGGAACTGCTGCCGCAACTGACGTGGCACGTGGCTCGGCAGTTGTTCAGGGACCACGGAGGAGCGCCGGACAAGGCGGACACGAATGACAGGATAGCCGGTTGTCATCCGGGGGTTCGGCCACTCCTCACGGAGAAAGGGGGAACTAGGTCATGTGGGAATTGCTCTGACCCCATATGGGCCCAGTAAGCCCTGCCAGTGGAGCCGATGCGCTATACGTCATACAAGAAGGAAGGTGAACGTAGATGATGAGTCTGACTCGGACACACACACGAACAGCATGGGTCGCATTGGCATTGGCGATAGTCTCTGCAGAACAAGGTATGGGGGAGACATGCTATGTAGTGGGGCAGCAGCTCCCGGGGCCTGTAAGCGACCCATTCGACTTCTCTCCTACCCAGAAGCCTGTGGTGTGCAACGATGCGTGCCCAGGTCCCATCCCGATCGAGTTCAATGTGGACGTATGCATCGCGCCTATGACGGGCCAAGTCCAAGAGTGTCAGTGCGCCGAAGGTCCACCCATATGCCAACACGTGGGGTGCGGCATAGAACTGCAACCGGGGCAGTGCGCCGAGGGGGATTTCCTGGTGAGTTTCCGGTGCTGGTATGAGTACAAGAGGGACGTGTACGAAGGTCTGGGCGGTCCCTTGCTGAGAACGTGCAAAGCCTACTACAACTGCCCTGGATCGGTGGAGTCCTGCACGTGGACACTGGTGGCTCACCCATGACCGGTCCAACCCGTGTGACCCGTAGTCACGGTCTATGCCAAGCCGTGGTTGTCGCGCTGTGTGCGGTGTGTAGCGCGCGATCCGGGGCGGAGTTCGCGGGCATCACAGTCGCCTTTGATCCGGCCCAGGACCCGCCCAGTGCCGCCGCCGCCGTCACTGCTGTGGCCAACGAGATCGGGCGGCCAGTCTTGCTCGATGTCACCGAGTTTGACCCTGCACGGCCCTTTGTGGAGCTGAGCGGAAAGGTGGAAGTGGACGAGGTCCTCCGTGTGATATCGGCTTCTGCGAAGGCCGAGCGGCGACTCACGGATGGGATGGTGGTCCTTCGTCGCCCTGACGACGCGGCCGCTCGGCTGCAACGCCTACCGGCCGTCACGCCGTCGGCTCACCGATTGCGCTACTTGGAGGCTCTCGAGGCGATGCTGAGCGCGCTGCCGGCTGGTTCCCTCCGCGTGCTGGGCAGCGAGGAAGCGCTCGTCATGGAGTCGCTGCCTAGGGGGGCGCGAGAACAAGTCACTGCGTGTTTTGCCTCTCTATACGGAGCAGACCGCGTGTCTCAGCTCATGGGGCGAGGGGAGGTTCGCGCCCTCTCCTTGATGTGCAAACCGAGGGTGGTGTGGCGTCCAGAGAAAGAGGCGGAGACGGGGGTCGGCGGCCTTTCGGACTACCTCTCTGAATACGGACCTTTGGAGACGAATCGGTGGCTCGTGTCCCCGCGAGGTCGACTCGCGGGTCCTGAGGCCATCTACCCATTGCGATTGTGGTACCGATTGGCGGGCGAGCGGCCTCAGGGCGTTCAACGGCCACATGCGGAGGGGGTCGATTGACACCCAATGAATGATCCCCCGATTGTTCGCGACCTATTGGGCCCTGTGTGTGGAGCGCTGGCAAGTCTTGCCAGCCAAGCTGGCCAGCGGCTCTCCAGCGGATCCATCGCACTCCATCGCGGAAAGCCCCGGACCTCCACCCGTGCGCTGGCAATCGCAGCTTGGCTGGTTCTCGAGGGAAGCGTTCTGGACATCGTCGCCGCGCCAGGCCGAGCCCTTCCCTGGGAGGCTGGTAAGGTTGCCACAGCCACTCGGGTCGCTTCTGCGCTCTCGGAGCTAACGGGGAAGGCCTACGTGGTTGATGCGCGAATTCGCGGCCGAAAGGTGCTAATCGCAGCGAAGGAGCTCTCGGCGGAGCTGTTGCTGATCGCCATCAAGGAAGTCTGGGGTCTCGCTGTCCGCGAAGTGGGTGATGTCGCGTTCATCACGTATGCGGAGCAGTCCGCCTATGAAACGGCTACCGGCTCTGCTACACTCCGCACACAGGCGGCGCGTGCAGACTCGCTGATGCAGGAGTTCGGCGAGCGGTTCGCCGAACTCGACCGCCGCTGTCTGGCCCTCCAGGGACTTGATACCTCGTCAACGTACCGTGATCTCCTCTCTGGTTACGTCCCTTTCAGCAGTCTTCCCAATGACTGGCAGGGAGGTCTACGCCTGGTCTATGAGCGCGGTTGGCGGAAGGAACGCGCCGGTTCGGGTTCGTTGCAGATGCTGACCGTCCCTTCGGGTGCGTCCCGACGAGCCTGGAGCTCGGGTGGCGTCACCAAGGGAGGCCGCACGGTAGAGCCGCCAGCACCACGGCCTGCCTTTGACCACATCTCAGTGATCTCTGCCAAGATCGAGCCCGGCTACGAATTCGTCCTTGGTGCGTACCGCAGGGTTGAAGATGCCTCCATGGCTTCCACCTTGCTCACGGGCGATATCGAATGGCGCCTGACGCCGTCTGAATCCGCTGCTGTCCGGCCACCGAAGGTGCAACCACTTAAGGAGACCCAACTGTACGAATCGGCCGACATGCTGGCTGTGCGCGTGCACTGAGCTGTATGCGCTTCCGAGCGAATCCTGCCCTTCAGACTGCCTTGCATTGCGTTCTTCCGTGAGCCATGAGATTCGACCCCGACTGCTCCCCCGAACCCAACAACGGCGGCCCGGCTGTCACCAAGTTGGCCGTCGAGATCACCCGCGCCTGCTGCCTGCGGTGCGACTACTGCTACATGGCGGACCACAACGCCGTTACCATGGCGCCGGAGACCGCCGAGGCGACGGTGGACTGGCTGCTGCGCAACTCGGGGAGCCAGGAGCGGGTGAAGATCCACTTCTTCGGCGGCGAACCGCTGATGGCGCCGGACTTGATGGAGCAGCTCGTCGCCTACGGCAAGAGGCAGGCCAAAGAAGCCGGGAAGCAGATGACCTTCGGCATGACCACCAACCTGGTCCTGGCCGACAAGGAACGGGTGGCGTGGGCGAAGCGCCTTGGTGTGACGTTCCACACGTCGATCGACGGCGCCCCCGCCGCCCACGACAAGCACCGGGTGTTCCCCAACGGCACAGGCTCCTGCGAAGTCGTCGCGGCGAACGCCCGGCACGTGCTGGCTGAGTACCCGAACATCACCGCCCGAGCCACCGTCTCGCCGGACACGGCGCCGCACCTGTACGAGTCGGTGCTGTTCTTGGCCGAGGTGGGCTACAAGAACATGGCGTTCATCCCGGTGCCGGAGTTGGACTGGTCGGACGACGACCTGGCGACCTACGACGCCGAAATGGCGAAAGTGACGGAGTATTACCTGGACCGCTACCGCCGAGGCGAGCGCTGGTCGTTCCACGCCCTGACCAAGGGGATCAAGTCCATCGCCAACCCGAAGCCTATCGAGCACCACTGCGGCGCCGGACGCAACTACTTGGGCGTGGACGTGCACGGCACCGTGTGGCCCTGCCACCGCTTCTCCGGCTACAACGTGCCCGCGGAGGAGATCGCCCTGGCCACGGTGTTCGACGACGGGATCTCCCGGAAGGAAGCCCACCGCCAGTTCGTTGAGTTCCGCCGCGTGGACGACATGAAGGCGGACTGCAAGTCGTGCCCGGCGGTGCACGCCTGCGGCTCCATGTGCGTCGCCGTGAGCTACGACCAGTTTCGCGAGTTGGGCCGCACCAGCGGCAGGTACTGCGAACTACGCCGGCTCGAGTTCAAGCACGCAACCTGGGCGCACTACGTATTGCGAAGGGAGGGATGCCGTGCGTTCATGAGCGAGTTCTACCCGGCGGCGCGACGTACAGCCGGGCAGCCTGCCCGCTTGTCAGTTGGCGGGCCGCGAACGCCCTGTCCTGTCGGCTACAGCGGACACGAATGAGCAGACCGGACACAGAGTGCGTCATTCCAAAGCGAAAGGAGTCAGAGATGGCTGAAGACGAAGATCGCCAACGTCGAGACGAAGCGCCGACGAGGCGCACCTTCCTAAAAGTAAGCCTAACGTCGCTCGGGGGCGCCGCGTTCGTGGGGCTATCGTTGTTGCCGCTGACGACCACACCAGCGGCAGCGTGCTGCGAGTGCGATGTGTGCATGGCCTGTGACCCTTGCGAGGCGTGCGATGGTTGCGACCCTTGCGAGGCGTGCCAGCCCTGCGACGTATGCGAGTCCTGCGACGGCACCTGCGAGACGTGCGACACGTGCCAGACCTGCCAGCCATGTGACGTATGCGATGGCTGCGAGGCCTGCGACGGCGTGTGCGACCCTTGCGAGGCGTGCCAGCCCTGCGACGTATGCGAGTCCTGCGACGGCACCTGCGAGACGTGCGACACGTGCCAGACCTGCGACACCTGCGACCCCGTGGGCTGACCCGTGTGAGGTGTGTCAGCCCTGTGACGTCTGCGACGGGGCGCGCGATCCCTGCGACGTGTGTGACGCAGGGGAAGGAGGCTAACATGCAAACGAGAATCCCATACGGCCTGCTGGTGGCTGTGCTCGCGCCGTTCATGGAGTGCCAAGCGGCGACGCTCCTCACCGACGACGTGATGGCTACGACGGTGGGTGCGATCTGCAAATGCTGTCCGGGCAGCACGAACGCCAACGACTGCGAGCCATCGTGCGTGACGCCCTGTGCGCCTCCGGGAGGCAGTTGCTCGGGCTCTTGCAACGGGGGGTGTTGCCACCTGAGCGGTACGAGCTCATACCTCATGGTGGCGCTTGCGTACACAAAGTGCACCCTTGCTGTCACCATGGGAAGCTGTGACAACGACAATAGCGTCCTGTGCTGCAAGAAGCAGATATTCACTCAGGGGTCCTGCGGAGGACAACCGAAACCCAGCGCTACCGGCTATTCCCAGAGCGTCGGGTGCGACGTGAGCGATGACGACTCGTGCTGAGTCACTCGTAGAGCAGCAGGGCTGCGACTGCGGCCCTGCTGCTGCTCGTCGGTGAAGCCACTCGGCCCTGATCACATTGGGTCCGGGGATGGTTCGAGCGGACGTGCGCGCGCTGGCTGCATGGTGCCCTGGAATGCAAGCAGGAAGCACCCCGCGACGGAGACTTGGCGAACGCAATGGTCATAGAGTCGTCCGGCAGGATGTCGGGCAGAGGCCAGAATAGCAGGAGGGAACATCGAATGCCCACACACGTGCAGCGCAACGGCTCTCCGCCGAGCAGTCAGCCTCGGCCACGGCTGAGTACGGGTGCATTCGTGCTTGCGATAGCCATGTACGGCTCGCGCCAATCGCTCACGCCTGCCCTGGCGGAGCCTGAGCGGGCGAGCGACCAGAACACAGTGCTCGTCAATGCCGCCCGGGGTGTTGCCACCCTGGCATACTTCTACTCCCGGGAGGAGCAACGGGAGATCTACGGCACGACAACGGATGCGACGAAGCAGGGCAACCTTACCGCCGAGCAGTGGCGCAAGTGGCGCGAGACCCCGTTCACGCTCAGCAAGGTACGCTTCGCCTTTTCGGAGCAAGGCCGGAAGTACCGCATCGAGCATTTGCAGGTCTACCCCCACCGCGGTGCGGCGCAGGGGGGGTTGGACATGGACTGGGCGTGTGACGGCGACCAGTACTACGAATACGACCGCTCGATCCCACAAGGGCTTATCAGCGCCCCTCGACCCGACGCTGGGTACCAGCGGGAACTGGGCCTCATGGACTGGGACGGGAAGCGGCTCACTCCCGCGGCGCTGGTAGAATGGCGGCGACACGCCACAGGCATGGAGGACGTTCGCGGCACAGACGCCGAGCGGTGCGAGATCAAGGACGATCGCGGTACGACCATCCTCTGGCTTGCGGCGGATCGAGGGTATCGTCCGGTGAGGATGGTGCGCGCCTACCGCACCGAGCAGGGAACGTTCGACGGTCGGTCGGAACTGGACGTGCTGGCCTTCAGACAGGCTGAGCCGGGCGTGTGGATCCCCGACGTGGTGGTGACCAAGGCCTACTCGCCGAGGAACGGCAAAGAGCACCTGCACACAGTCACATGGTGGCGCTTGGACGAGATCGCCGTGAACATGCCCATGCGCGATGATTGCTTCGGGCTCGACTTCCCCGTGGGCGCCACCGTCAACACGCCCGGGGGAGCGTACGTCGTGGGTGGCGAGTGGACGACGACCCTGCGCGCCCTCCGTGGCGGTGTGTGGCCTGACGGCGTGCCGACGCAAGAACTATGGCCGGGGCCGGCGGGAGAGTGACCATGAGCCAACCTGCCCTCCTATTCCGAAGGTTTGGCGCAAGCAACGGTGGCGTGCAACTGAGACTCGCCAGGCAGCTCGCCCTTCTGTGTGTCGCCTTGGCTGCAGTTCTCGCAGGAGCCGAGGAGGAGCACCCGCAGGCCACTCTCCGCTGGCCAGTTGCGCCACGCGTCGCAGGTCGCGCTGCCAACTGCGGCGCTGAGTCCGTGTTGGCCTACTGTTGGGCACGTGGTCGACCACTGTCTGTGACAGAACTGGCGCAACGCGAGAAGGACTTCGTGTGGCGGGAGACGACGAATCTGCTTGAGATCCAGAGGGTCCTACGGAGTCTGGGCGAGGAACTGCAGGGCATGGAGCTGTCGTGGGACGAAGTGGTCCAGCGACCACTGCCTGCGATCGCGTGGGTGGATCGAGAGCACTTCGAGTGCGTCGAGACCATCACCTCGGACTGGGTGCGGGTCTTCCGTGCGGGGCATCTTCGGATCGAGCGCGCCGATGACTTGCGTCGCCGGTTCTCGGGCAGGGCTCTGGTGCCGTCGAACCACGCAAAGCCGAAGCTCAAGGTGGGGAACGCTATCGCCACGGTCGGCCCGTTGGCTCGCGGACAGGTCCAGTGGGGCGAATGGGCGGTCGTGAATGAGAGTCCTGATCCCGTCACACTGGCCGACCCTCTCGCCTCTTGGTGGCTTCACCCAGAAGAGGAGTTCCCCGTGACGGTCGCGCCCGGAGCAACTGTGCAGATCCGTTTCCGCGTCTCCGCCCACGCCCAAATGCCCCGCGCCGAGCGACTGGAGGGACACCTCGCCTTGCGTGCGTCGGGGAATGCGCCCCCGCTGCTGCTCTTGTCGGTGACGGCTCCCCTATGCAGTGCCGTGTCTGTGGAGCCAGGCAAACTGGTGCTCGGACCGCCAGCCGAGAGACCAGGCAGACGGCCGTCAGAGGGGCAAGTGTGCCTCACCGGGCCCACGGGCCAGGGGTGGCGCATCACAAGCTGCGAGGCGAGCGCACCGGGTGTCGAGGCTTCAGTTGTCTCCCAGCGGGAGGCGCCGAACGGCGTTGTGGCGTGGGTCCGAGTGCGGCTCACGGCACCGCCAGAGACGCCGCTGTTCTACGTCATCGTGCGGACGAACGACGCCCTTTGGCCCGAGTTCCGCGTGCCCGTGGCGATCAGGTGACAAGCAATGGGAAGAGACCAGGACATGCGGCCATCTTGCTCGGCGCAAGTGGGGGACTGCGCATGACCAGGCCAAGGCGCACGTACGGCACGTGGGGAAGCGAACAGCGGAGGGCACTCTCGTCGTCTCCGCCGGGCGCCGCGAGGCGTGCAGGACATGCTGCTCGCACGCGACGATGGGGGCCTCCCCGCATGTCCCCGGCGCGACTCGTCCTTGCGTCATTGCTCTGCTCCGGCATGGCAGCCCCGGAAGTGGCGGGTCCTACTGGCCCGGAAGCCCGGGTGCAGCGGTTGGCCGCCGCATTGGGTGGGCACCCTTCGCTGGCAAATCGCACTGTGGTGCTGGTCTGCAAAGACGTTCCCGACGTGCCAGCCGCGCTCGCAGACGCACCAGACCTCGAATCCCTCCTGCGAGCCTTGCGGATCCGTACCGGGTTGGCGACGCACCATCTGACCGACGAGTATGTGGTACTTGCGCCGCCGCTGGCGGCCCGCGGAATGACGGACGGGGCAAACCACAGCAGGCGCACCAACCGGTTCCTGTGCACACCGGTGGAGACGATGGCCCTCTTGGGGTTCTTGGGCAGACTCACGAAGGAGCACTTCGCATGGGTTATCCGCGATGGAGAGGACTTACCCCTCGCGCAGTTGACTGAGGGCGAGCTTCACGTCTTTCGCGAGTTTGGCCGATGGTTCGTGTCTCCCCGTGCCCTCGATCAGGCACCGGGTGGCTTCGTCGGGTTCAGACGGCTGGAGATCGAGGAGCGCTACGGCCTCGCGCCATCTCTGCAGTGCTTGGTCCGGGCTTGCGAGGAGCCACCACCGGGCCCGTCGCTGAATCTGGAGGCTTCTCCTGCCGGCACTGCGGCGCGTCTCCCCGAATGCCGTCGGTCCGGGGGCCTGCACCTCGATGCGCGCGTTCGCGACTACATCCTCTGCGTGGTCGGGGGCGGGATCGATGGCAGCACGCTTGGCGGCCTGCTGCGGCGTGCGCTCGGGCTGCAACACCGCTCCTTTGGCGACCTCTCACTGCTCGCCCGCCCCTCCTGCATCAGCGATCGTGAGTCGATCCTGGACGACGAGAACGACGCGAGCCGTGGCAGCGTGCGCCGGGTGGTGTGCTTGTCTGGCCCCGGGGGTGGAGCGCACGACGTTTGGGCGCACCTCGCCTCCGAGCGACACATGGGGAATCTGCAGGGCTACCTCACTATCGGGGGTCACGAAGTCGTGGAGTGCCTGGTCGACATGAGGGGGCAGGCTGAGACAAGGCTGACGGCGCACAGGGCGGCGGTCCAAGTGAACGAAGCGCAGGTAGCCCCGTCCGCCTGGGTCCACCCGCCCGAACCGGAGGACACGAACACGTGAAACGCGTCGCAGTCCTATTGCTTCTCGTGGGAGCCCTTCCGTACCTGCCTGACTCTCACCGCGGCTATTCGGCGGAGTCGCGGGCGACCATGCGTCTGCTGCTGACAGCCCAGTCGCAGACCGCCCTCCAGCCTTGCGGCTGCCAGACGAAGCAGTTGGGCGGGTTGGCGCGGACGACGGCGTTGGTGAGGAAGCTGAGCCGAGAAGGCGAGTCGGTTGAAGCTCGGCGGAGTTTCGTGCTGCTTGAAACGACGCCGAAGTGGCCGGCGGGCGAACGGGCCGAAGTGGTCGCCAAAACGCTCGAATTGCTGAAGTACGACGCGGTGGTGCGCCTGGACGCCGGTGACGCGCCGGCCGCTACTGCCCTGCGGTGGCTGAAGCGTGGCAGCGCTGGCGCCGCGACCCTCCTCGGCGACAAGACGCGGATCCGTCTCTACGGCCTCGTGGACGCTGAGACGCCGCTGCCCGAAGCCAAAGGTGATCGTCCGGAACTCCACTGCCGCCTCGAAAGGGAGCCTGGGCCGAACCACGAGGCGATGCTCGTGCTGTGGCCGGCGGTCGCCGCAACGCCGGACCAACCGGTAGGACAGCTTGCCCACTCTGTCACCACCCCGGCGGTCTCGGCAGGCGCCCTCTCCGCCCGGCAACTGCGCGAAGTGCGGGTACCGCTCCGTCTCGACGGGCGCTCTGTGAACGTGGTCGACCTGGAACGAACGGGCGACGGGTGGCAGGTGAAGTGGGAGCATGTTCCGGTGGACGGCTCTGCGGGCGAGGATCCCGAAGTGAAGGCGTTGGTGGACCGGTACTACCGGCAGCGCGCTCACTTGCTGGCGACTGCGGGCGAGCAGGCGGAAGGCTTCTGGGAGGCGAAGGGCTACGCCGACGCGGCGCAGTGCCTGCGGTGCCACGAAGCGGAGCACGCAAGCTGGCAGCGGCACCGCCATGCGGGCGCTGTGAAGACGCTCAGCGGGCGCGAGCGGCTGGTTTCCGACTGCCTGCCCTGCCACTCGACGCTCTACCGGCAAACGGGGAAGTTCTCTTTCGACGCACCGGGCGCGGGCTTGTCCGTCGAATGCGCGAGCTGCCACGGCGACGGCGTCCTCCATTCGTTGCTGGGCCGGAAGAACCAGATCGTGCGGACACCGACGGAAGAGACGTGCCGGCAGTGCCATCAGGGGGAGCATGATCCCGACTTCGACTACACGAGAGCACTGAAGAAGGTCAACCACGGAGACACCGGGAACACGGAGCAGCCATGAGGAACGTCGAACTTCGAACATCGAACACTGAACATCGAGCGGCGAACGTCCAACTCTCAGCATTCAACGCTCAACGCTCAAGTCAGGGGTGGCAGATGGTCGCGACGGTGACGATGGGAGTGACCTTCGCGGTCGCGTCCTACGCCTTGGAGTTGGGGGCGGTGTGGAGCGACAAGCCGGAGCAGGCGGAGGCCTGCCTGAAGGCCCAAGTGCCGCCCAAGGCGCTCATCGTGTCAGTCTTCGAGGAAGGCCGGGCGGCGTTCCCGACGCAAGTGGAGCTGTTCGCGTCGGCCCAACCGGTCTGGACGCTGGAGCAGTTGCGGGAGGTGGGGAAGCAATCCCGAGCGAAGGGGGTGGCGCTGTATGGCGCGCTGGACCTGTTCCACTGGGTGCCGTTGGGAAAGGCGTCGGGCGACGATATGTTGGCGAAGCAGCCGGAGCTGATGGAGGTGAACCTCCAGCGGACCTGCAACGAGCAGGAGGAGGGGCGGTTTGCTTCGCCGTGGAACCCGAAGGTGCGGAAGTCGCTGCTTCAACTCGCGGGAGAAGTGGCGACGAAGCTCGACATGCTGGACGGGCTGGTGCTCGACTGCCGGCTGACGCCGGGGGAGCTGCTGGGCTACAGCGACCCGGCGCGGGTGGAGTT
>Ga0210053_1004426_pt1 | contig 10972 bp, 12 predicted proteins | sample CryGeymeta201512_FD_185467 | JGI IMG/M metagenome (GOLD analysis project Ga0210053, IMG submission 185467) | Groundwater microbial communities from Crystal Geyser aquifers in Utah, USA - Crystal Geyser metaG 2015-12 (SPAdes) (version 2) | ecosystem: Environmental > Aquatic > Deep subsurface >... | reverse complement strand
GAATTAGACATTTTAGCTTGGAATATTTTATTAGAAATTGTAATTTAGAAATTAGAAATTTGAAATAATCAGTACTTACGCAGTTGACCTTGGCAAATATTTTTTAAGCGCGTAAGTCCTGAATTATTTCTCATATATGAAAGTGGTTCAAATACAATTTGCTCCCTGGGGCAAGGTTTATAACTTTAATCCAACTGATCATGCTCTAATGATTGGCGATCAGGTTGTAGTTAAGACAGAACTAGGCACTGAATTAGGCAGGATCGTTGGTTTTATTGAAGTAAGCCAGACCGAGGCAGAAAACGTTATTAAACCGTTGGTTAGAAAAGCTACCACTACAGATATGGAAAAAGTCCCCAATGAAAAGCAAAAAAAGAAGGACTTGGAATATTGCAAAAAGAATATTATTAAGTACGATTTGCCGATGAAGTTAGTTGATGTTCATTATTCTTTTGATGGCTCAAGAATAACTTTTGCCTTTATTGCTGACGGCAGAATTGATTTTCGGGAATTAGTTAAAGAATTAACCCGTTATTTTAACCGCACTATCAGATTGCAGCAAATTGGCATTAGAGATGAAGCTAAAATTATGGGCGACTACGGGCATTGCGGTCGGCCTTTATGCTGCGGCAGATTTTTAAGCGACTTAACTTCTATTACTTCTGACATGGCCGAACTGCAGCAGTGTGTTCATCGCGGCTCGGAACGGATTTCCGGCATCTGCGGCCGTTTGATGTGCTGTTTGGCTTATGAAGAAGAGGGCTACAAAAAGTTAGCGCAAAACTTGCCTCCGCTTGACAGCGAAATTAAAGTTGAAGGCAAAAAAGGCCGGGTTGTTGCTCAACATATTTTAAAGCAAACAGTTGATGTTTTATTAGATAGCGGCAATAGCGAGGCCGGCGTTGTAGTTGAAGTGGAAGCAGGCAAGGCCAGGAAACAATAAAATAAAAAATCAAAAAATCAAACCCTCTTGATAAAGGGAACTTGCCCCGCCTGTCTCGCCCCGCCTCAGAGGCGGGGTAAAAGGTGGAGTAAAAGGTGAGTTTTTTTAATATAAGCGAAAATTAACTAAAATTAATGAAAGATTAAATTGCAACATTTTATTACAATTGCAGCATTTCAATTTTTATGTTAAATTATTTATAGGACTTACGCAGTTGTCTTAACAAATATTTTTTAAGCGCGTAAGTTCCGTTATTTATATATATGAACAGTAGCAAATTTTCCAAAAAACAATTGAATTTATTCAAAAAAATGGGAATTGAGGTGATTTATCTTTTTGGCTCTTATGTACAGGGATTCAAAACGCCGCTTTCTGATATTGATATCGGCGTAGTTTTTGCTAAGCCGGAAAAATATCAGGACAATACTTTAGAAGTTTATAATAAGCTTTATGATGTTTTTACAGATATTTTTCCAAACACCAAAGAGGTTGATATTGTTTTTTTGCAATTCACGCCGATTAGTCTGCAATTTAACGCTATAAAAGATGGGGAAATAATTTATGAAAGCAATAGCAAGGCAAGATTTTGCTATCAGGAAAGTGTCTTAAAAAAATATTTGGATTTGAAATATTTTTATAATTTGAGATATAAAGCAATTTTAACAAGAATATAAGATTTTTTGCAAAATAAGCTTTAAATTTCAATAAATTTCTATAAATTTCGCGAGCGCAGCGAGCAAATATCAGATATTTATAGAAATTTACTCCTGTCGCTTCGCTCCAGTCGCGAAATTTATGGATATTCTTAGGACCTTTGCAATGACGATAACTAATGTTATTTTATAAGAGGTCTACAAATATGCAAAATTTCAAAGTAGATAGAATAGATAAAAAAGTAATAGTAGAAAGAATTGATATCATTCAGAAATCTTTTAAAAAATTAGCAGAGTTAAAAAAATTGACTTCCGGCAGATTTATGCTGTCTGATAATTTTGCTATTGCCGAACATTATCTTCGTTATGGTTTAGAAGCGACTTTTGATATTTGCGCTCATATTCTTTCAAGAATTCCCGGCGCGCAGGTTGACGAATATAAAAAAATGGCAGTTGAGATGGGAAGACAAAAATTTGTGCCAATGGATTTTGCTAAAAATACATTAACCAAAATGGCCGGTTATCGAAATCGCCTAACTCATTTTTATTGTGAAGTAACGCCAAAAGAAATGCATAAAATTATTAAAAATAATTTAGGAGATTTTAAAATTTTTTTGAAATACATAAAAAGACTGCTGTAAATATTTCCTAGGGCGATTTTATTGACTTTACATCTTTTAGAAGGCGACACTTCGAAATGTCGCCTTTTGTTTTTTTTGTTAAGGGAAACAAGACTTCACCCTGCCCTTTCCTAGTCAGGAGAGGGTAAACTCTCCACATCCTCCCATCTTCTGTCTAGGAGAGGGGCTGGAGGTGAGGTATTTTCTTTAATATAAGCGAAAGAACTTAAGAGCTTGTAATAAATAGATTGGTTATGTTATAATATAAATATGGGTGTGAATAATTCAAATCAAAAAGAGTTCTCTATTAGAAAAAATTATTAAATTTACCTCTTTCTTCTTAGAGCTAATAGGGCTGTTTTTGAGACTTTGGACTATAAAGAAGATGAAGTGGTAGGAAAATCAACTGCCTTGATGTTTCCTCCCAAGACAAGAGAAAAGGATACTGAAGCAGGACCAAAAAAGGCAATAAGCGGAGAATTTGTTGTTAATGCTGAGTTAAACTTAATATCCAAAAATGGAAAAAGATTTCCCTTTAGTTTTAATGGAACTCCCTTAAAAGATGCTGAGGGTAAGATTATCGGCGCTATTGGTGTTGGGAGAGATTTAAGAGAGATTAGGAAGTTAATTAATGAGCTAAGGGAGGCAAAGACTGGGTTGGAAGAAAAAGTTAAAGAAAGAACAAAAGAAATTCAAGAAAGGGTAGTGGAATTGGAGAAGTTTAACAAATTAGCTGTTGGCCGAGAGCTGAAAATGATTGAGTTGAAAAAAGAAATTGAAAAATTAAAAGAAAAATTAGAAAAAACCAAAGGTCGACAATAAATAACTTAAAAAATTAAAATTATGATTAAAGCTGGAGTAGGAAGAAGTAATAATCCCGATGCTATTAAAGCCGGAGCCGAAGCCTGTCGGATTGCCCTAGATAAGGTTGGCAATAAAGCTGATTTAATTGTTGTTTTTTCCACAGTTGCTTATGATCAGAAAAAAATGCTGGCAGGAGTGAGATCGGTTTCCAAAGAGGTTCTTTTAGTTGGCTGCAGTGATTCAGGAGAGATTACCGGAGAAGGGCCTGTATCAAAGCATGTGGCGGCGATGGCCTTGAGTTCAGATACCATTAGTTTTACGGTTGGAGTGGGGGAAGGAACAGATAAAGATTCCCATAAAGCCGGGGTAATGGCGGCTAAAGAGGTAAAGAAAAAGGCTGAGGGAGAAATTTCTTTGTTTACAATGTTATTGGACGGCTTAGCTGAAAATGGAGCAGCAGCAGTAAGAGGAGTTCAAGAAGTTTTTGGAAAAAATTTCCCAATTATAGGAGGTTCAGCTGGGGATGATTTTCTTTTCCAGAAGACTTACGAATATTGCAATGATCAAGTTTTGACTAATGCGGTAGTGGGGATCGGTTTTTCTGGTAAATTTTCCTTCGGGGCAGGAGTGAGGCATGGCTGGGAACCGATTGGTCTGCCAATGAAAGTCACTAAAGCTAAGGGAGGAAAATTGATTGAAGTTAATAATCGTCCTGCCCTCTCTATTTATGAGGATTACTTTGGAAAGAAAGCCGAAGAGCTGATCAAAGAACCGATTGCCAGAATGGCCTATACCTATCCTTTAGGAATGAGCGTTGAAGGAAGTCCAGAACTTTTAATTCGAGATGTGGTTATTGCCACTAAGAAGGGAGAGATTACCTGTGCAGCAGAAATTCCCGAGGGTTCAGAAATCAGGTTAATGTTAGGAGACTTTGATAAAGCCATTCAGTCCGCCAAAGAAGCAGCCAAAGGAGCTTTGACTCAGCTAAAAGGGGTTAAGCCAAAAGTGATTTTTGTCTTTGACTGTATGGCCCGAAATAAACTTTTAGGAGCCAGAATAGGAGAAGAAATTACGGCTATTCAAGAAGTCTTAGGAAAAGGAGTTCCCTTGATTGGCTTTTATACCTATGGAGAGCAGGCTCCACTTGGAGGAGTGCTTGGACCGGGATGTTTTTCTGTTTTTCACAATGAGACCATAGTTTTGATGGCGCTGGGAGAGTAATAAAAAAATCAAAAATCCCCGCACCGGAATAAGTTCAGTACGGGGCAGGCAAAAATCAAAATTAAGCTAATTGCTTAAAAGTGTTTTAGTTTAGATGAAAAAAATATTATCTAAAAAAACTAAAGAGACAGAAGCCTTAGAAGAAATGGACCGCATTGCCAAGATGCTGGTTAGAAGAGACTTGGAATTAACTGAAATCCGAGAAAAAAGAGAAGCCGAGCTCCAAGAATTGAAGAAAAAGACAGAAGAATTAGAAGAATCACGGACGGCTTTGATGAATATGTTGGAGGATGTTAAGGAAGCTCGAGGGAAAGCAGAAGAAGAACGAGATAAAACTCAAACAATTATTACTAATTTTACCGATGGGTTATTAGTCTTTGATGAAGAAAATAATCTTTCTTTAATTAATCCTCAAGCAGAACTTTTTTTTGATATTAGAGCTAAGGATATAATTGGCAGATCTGTTTCAGACCTAAGTGATTTTTCTGGTTTTAAACCCTTGGCAGTTCTTTTAGGGGAAGAAATTAAAAGAGTTTTTAGAAAAGAACTTCAGCTCAAAAAGGATTTAATTTTAGAGGTCTCTACTGTTCTTATTCTTAAAGAAAGAGAGAAATTAGGCACTTTAGTTATTTTACATGACATTAGCAGAGAGAAAAAGATAGAAGAGATGAAAACTGAATTTGTCTCCATCGCCGCCCATCAGTTAAGAACCCCCTTGTCCGCTATTAAATGGATAATTAAAATGGTTTTGGATGGCGATGTTGGAGAATTAACCGCGGAACAGCGGGAGTTATTGGATAAAGGTTATTTGAGCAACGAGAGAATTATTAAGCTGGTTAATGATTTATTAAATGTTTCTCGCATTGAAGAAGGCAAGTTTGGATTTAATTTCGCTAAAGCCGATTTTCAAGAAGTTATTGTTACGGCGATTAGCGGCGTAGAGGATCTGGCGGTTAAAAATCATCAGGAACTAACGATTCATCAGCCGAAAAATCTTCCCCAAATATATATGGACAAGGAAAGAATGATTATGGTTATGCAGAATTTACTCGCTAACGCGATTAAATATACTCCGGAATACGGCAAGATTGAAATAACCGTTCAGGTTGGCAAACAATATCTGCATGTTAAAATTAAAGATCAAGGGGTGGGAATCCCCAAAGAGGACCAGCCGAAAATATTTTCCAAGTTTTTCAGGGCGGCTAATGTGGTTAAATTAGAAACTGACGGAACCGGATTGGGACTGTTTCTTGTTAAAAATATTATTGCCAAGCATAATGGCAAGATTAGTTTAACCAGCGAAGAGGGCAAGGGCACGGAAGTAGCTTTTTCCATACCCATTAGCAAAACTGTTGATTTATAAGACCTCTTGCAAAATAACATTTCGGCTAATTTTTCCAAATTTCGGCTGCAAAATTTAAAAAAATTATTTCAAAAGCTTATTTTGCAAAAGGTCTATAATTTTTTAACAATATTTTTATGAAAAGTAAAAAAATTTTAATAATTGAAGACGAAGAAGCTTTAGCTAGCGTTATCTCGTCTAAATTTAAATTGGAAGGATTCGCCGTAGCGGTTGAAGGCAACGGGCAAGACGGTTTGAATAAGATAAAAGCCTGGCGGCCGGATTTAATCTTATTGGATATTATTATGCCTAAAATGAACGGCTATGAAGTTTTGGAAAATTTGCAAAAAAATAATAATAAGATTCCGGTAATAATAATTTCTAATTCCGGCCAGGATATTGAACTGGAGAAAGTAAAAAAAATGGGGGCCGCTGATTATATAATTAAAACCCAGATTGAACCGGGCGAGGTCGCGCAAAAAGTCAATAAGTTATTAAATATTTCCGCGGCCAAGACGTTGAAAAAAACGTCCCCCGGCGGACAAGCGGAAGCTAATAGCGGCGGAGCTAAAGTCTTGTTGGTTGAAGATGATTCATTTTTGCGCGATATTTGCCGTAAAAAATTAATTAAAGAAGGTTTTAATGTTGAAGTCGCGGTTGACGGTGAAGAAGCTTTAAAAAAAGTTGAGAATTTTATGCCGGAAATAGTTTTGTTAGATATTATTTTGCCGGCTATGGACGGTTTTGAAGTGTTGAAAAAAATTCGTTCGCATAAAAGTAGATTGATTAAAAATGTGCCGGTTATTATACTGACTAATTTAGGCCAGGAAGAAGATAATAGAAAAGCTTTAGCTTTGGGAGCAAATGATTATTTAGTTAAAGCGCATTTTACGACTGAAGAGATTGCGGAAAAAATTAAAAGCCAATTGGGTTTATAATGAATGAGATGGTTGCGCTTAATATTGCCCATAAATTTAGACTAATTATGCCAATATTTATATCTTAGCATACTGTCCAAATTTTGGGGTAAGGCATAGTTTAAAAGCCCCAAATAAAATACAGTCCGGAGAGTATTCTAAGGTGAGTAAAAATAATACCAGATTTTGGTATGTTAAAGCATTGCGGGAATGACAAATAAAAAATTTGGATTGCGGCTCGGGGGCCGCAATGACAAAATACAAATCCCCCTAACTCCCTTTGTTAAAGGGGGTAAAAGATTTTCCCGCGACAACGTAATTTTTACCCCACATATCGCCTTTTACAGCGAAGAAGCGATTAGGCGAATTATGGAAGTAGCCGCGGATAATATTAACAGTTTTATTGCCGGCCAGTTAAAAAACACGGTAAAACGAGGCGGTTGCGAAATTTATTTTAAAATGTTAACATAAAACTATAAACCAGGCTGGATTGATAAATAATCTGGCTTTTTTAATAGAAACATATGTGCGGCATTGTCGGCTATATTGGAAAAAATAACGCCCTGCCCATTCTCTTGGATGGGCTTAAACGTTTGGAATACCGGGGTTATGACAGCGCGGGCGTGGCGATTAAAACCGCGGACGGCGTGTTTTCGGTCAAAGCCGTGGGGAAATTAGCGGAACTGGAAAAGAAGATTGGAATAACCCCCCTTAATCCCCCCTTGTCAGGGGGGCAGTTAGGCATCGCGCATACCCGTTGGGCGACTCATGGTCAACCGACCGAAGACAACGCTCATCCGCATACGGATTGTCAGAAGAAAATTTGGCTGGCGCATAACGGCATCATCGAAAATTACCAGGAATTAAAAAGCAAATTGGAAGCCAAGGGCCATAAATTCATTTCCCAAACCGACACGGAAGCATTGGCCCATTTACTGGAAGATTTATATGACGGCAATCTGACAAGTACTTTAATTAAGGCTTTGAAAATTATAAAAGGCGCTTATGGCCTGGTTTTATATCATGCCGATGAGCCGGATAAACTATTGGCGGCCAGATGCGGCTCGCCTTTGGTTTTGGGTTTGGCCGACGACGAAACCATAATCGCCTCCGACGTTTCGGCCATAATTCGTTACACCAAACAAGTAATTTATTTAGACGATAATGAAGTGGCGGAAATTAATGGCGGCGGCTTAAAGATTTATAACTTGAAAAACGAAGAAGTGGCCAAGCGGACGGATGTGATTGACTGGAACGTGGCGGAAAGCGAAAAGGGCGGTTTTCCCCATTTTATGCTTAAAGAGATATTTGAACAGCCGGCCTCAATTACCAATAGCTTGCGCGGCCGGATTGTTTTGGAAGAAGGCAAGGCTAAGCTGGGCGGCTTGGAAGAGGTGGAAAGACGTTTAAGAGAAATCAATAAAATTGTCATCGTGGCCTGCGGCACGGCCAAGCACGCCGGCCTGGTGGGCGAATATATGTTTGAAGAATACGCCGGCGTTCCTACGGAAGTTGATTACGCCTCGGAATTCCGCTACCGCAAGCCGGTGCTGGACAACAAAACTCTGGTGATTGCCATCAGCCAATCCGGCGAAACCGCGGATACTTTGGCCGCCGTGCGCGAAGCCAAAGAAAAAGGCGCTTTAACTTTGGGCATCGTCAACGTGGTCGGCTCAACCATCGCCCGCGAAACCGACGCCGGCGTTTATAACCATATCGGTCCGGAAATTTCCGTGGCTTCAACCAAAGCGTTTACTTCCCAAGCGGCGATTTTGGCTTTAATGGCGGTGATGCTGGGCCGGCAAAGGCAGCTGTCGTTGGTGATGGGCCAAAGAATCGTCAGGGAATTGGCTGAACTGCCGGATAAAATCACTGAAATTTTAAAGTCAAGCGAAGCCATAAAAACCATCGCGGAAAAATATTATCAGTTTAAGCATTTTGCCTATTTGGGCCGAAAATATAATCAGCCGGTGGCGCTTGAGGGCGCGCTTAAATTAAAAGAAATTTCCTATATCCATGCCGAAGGTTTTCCTTCGGGCGAGATGAAACACGGCGCCATCGCTTTGATTGACGAAAATTTTCCCGCTTTGGTTATCATCCCGGCCGACAGCGTTTATGAAAAAAATTATTCCAACCTGCAGGAAATCAAAGCGCGCGGCGGCCAAATCATCGCCGTGGCCACGCCAGGCGACGAACGGATAAAACAAGCCGCTGATGAGGTTATTTATATTCCTAAAACTTTGGAAATGCTGACGCCGATTTTGGCCTCCATCCCTTTGCAATTGTTTGCCTACCACATGGCGGTGCTGAATGGTAGGGATGTCGATAAGCCAAGGAATCTGGCCAAAAGCGTGACGGTGGAATAAAAATTTTATGAAGATTAATAAAAAAATAATTAATTTTCGCGGTATAAAATTTTTTATAGAACAGGACGGCAAAGAGGTGGCCCGAGCGTTTCTGTATATTTTAAAAAACGATTTGCATGACGAACCTTTTGGTTTTATGGAAGACGTGTTCGTGGCCGAGGAATATCGAAGCCAGGGGCTGGGCACAAAGATGATTGAAAAATTGATTAAAACGGCCAAACAAAATAATTGCTATAAATTAATTGGCACTTCAAGATACCCCAGGCTAAAAGTACATGAATTATACTTGAAATTAGATTTTAAGGATTGGGGCAGAGAGTTTAGAATTGATTTTTAATATTTTCAAAAAATATATTGTATCAAATAATGAAAAAAAAGCAAAAAATTGTTACCATCGGCGGCGGCTCGGGCAGTTTCATGGTTTTATTCGGCTTAAAAAATTTGCCGGTTGAATTGTCGGCCGTGGTTAACATGACTGACGACGGCGGTTCTTCCGGCGTTTTGCGTGACGAACTTGGCGTCTTGCCGCCCGGCGACGCGCGCCAATGTTTGGTGGCTTTATCAAAATCCAGCCAGGTTTTAAGGAAATTATTTAATTATCGTTACGGTAGCGGCGGACTTAAAGGCCATGCTTTCGGCAATTTGTTTCTTTCAACTTTGGAAAAAGTAAGCGGCGGCTTTGAGCAAGCGGTCAGCGAGGCGGGTAAAATTTTAAGAATTAGCGGCCGGGTAATGCCGGTAACGCTTAATAGCACGAGGCTGGTGGCGGTTTTGAAGAACGGCGATAAAATCACGGGCGAAAAAAACATTTATGCCAATACTTCGGATTTGATGAATTTAAAAAAATTGTATTTAAAGCCTGAAGCCAAATTAAATCCGGAGGTGAAAAAAGCGATTCAGGGCGCCGATAAAATAGTCATCTGCCCGGGTGATTTATACTCAAGCCTGATACCCAATTTTTTGGTTAAAGGCATGGAACAAGCTTTATTCCGGACAAAAGCAAAAATAATTTTCGCGGCCAATCTCATGACCAAGCCGGGCCAGACCGACGGCTTTACCATAATTGATTATGTTAAAGCGATTGAAGAATACTTAGAGCCGGAGACGATTGATTACGTAATTTACAATAAAGCCAGTCCGAGCGAAAAACTTTTGAAAAAATATTCGCGTCAGGGCGAAAGCTTAGCTAAGCCCGGCGATTTAAGCCGACTGCCAAAAATTAAATTTTTAGGCTATAATTTATTAAGCCGTAAAGACAATCAAGCGGTCAAAGGCGATGCCCTGGCCAATTTTAGGTCGCTTATTAGGCATGATAGCGATAAATTAGCCAAAGTAATTTATAATTTATGACAATATTGTTTGACCTAGACTATACTTTAATGGATACGGCAAAGCTTCATGACGGGTTGGCCGAAATTTTTGACCGTGAAGATTACCGGTCCGATTATCAGAATCTGTTTAAGGATAAAGGAATTAATTTTAATGCTGATAAGTATTTGGAAATTTTAAAACAGCAGGGCAGGATTGATGAGGCGCGAGAAAGCGAGCTAAAACGCGGCTTGGCCGAGTTGATGGGCGGGCTGGATAATTTTTTAAAGCCGGGAGCGATTGAGGTGCTGAAATCCTTTAAACAGGCCGGCGACAAATTAGTGTTAATTACTTTCGGCAATAAAAAGTGGCAGGCGGAAAAAGTCAAACATCTGTCGATCGTGAAATATTTTGATCAAATATTCTTTGATGAGCGCAATAAAAGCAAAAGCGAATTTCTAAAAATTTTAGGTGAAAGCGGCGAAGAAGTTTTAATAATTAACGATAATTTCAGCGAGGCGGCGGAGATAAAGAAGCTATTGGGCGAACGGGCCGAACTGCGGCTGGTTAAAGGGAAATATAATCAGGACGCTGAACCGAATATAGAAAATTTAAGCGAGTTGATTAAAGGGAAAGAGAAAAATAAAGAATTAAATTTAAGATAATAACTATGAAACCAGAATTAAAAAATTTCGGCGTGGTGATTTTGGCGGCCGGGCGAGGCAAAAGGCTTAATTGCGCTGATTTGCCAAAGGTGCTGTATAAAATAAACGAGCGGCCGATAATCAGTTATGTTTT
>Ga0210053_1004418_pt1 | contig 10982 bp, 8 predicted proteins | sample CryGeymeta201512_FD_185467 | JGI IMG/M metagenome (GOLD analysis project Ga0210053, IMG submission 185467) | Groundwater microbial communities from Crystal Geyser aquifers in Utah, USA - Crystal Geyser metaG 2015-12 (SPAdes) (version 2) | ecosystem: Environmental > Aquatic > Deep subsurface >... | reverse complement strand
ATTTTTCTTTTATTTTCTCATCCATATTGGGGGAAAATTCTTTATCTACTTTCCATTTCTGAGCAATCTCCTCTTTGTCTTTCCAATAACCAACCGCTAAACCAGAAAGATAAGCCGCTCCTAAGGCAGTAGTCTCTATAACTTGAGGTCTCACCACCGGAACTCCTAAAATATCAGATTGGAATTGCATTAAGAAGTTGTCTCTTACTGCGCCTCCATCAACTTTTAATTTTTTCAAACCAATGCCTGAATCTTTCTGAATAATTTCCAGGACATCACGACTCTGATAGGCTATTGATTCTTCTGCTGCTCTAAGGATATGCTCCTTATTTGCCCCTCGGGTTAACCCCACAATAGTTCCTCGAGCATACATATCCCAATAAGGAGCGCCAAGACCTACGAAAGCAGGAACTAAATAAACTCCGTTAGTATCTTTAACTTTCAAGGCATATTTTTCAATTTCTTCAGAGCTATTTATCATCCTAAGCTCGTCTCTTAACCACTGCACTACTGCACCAGCTATAAATATGCTTCCTTCTAAGGCATATTCCACCTTTCCGTTAACTCCCCAGGCAATAGTAGTCAAAAGACCATTCTTTGATGAGACGATTTTCCCTCCAGTATTCATCAATATAAAACAGCCAGTACCATAAGTATTTTTTGCCATACCTGGTTCGTAGCAGGCTTGCCCAAAAAGAGCGGCTTGCTGGTCTCCGGCATCTCCTGAAATTGGAATTTCGACTCCAAATATCTCTTTATCTGTATTTCCGTAAACATAACTCGAAGGTAAAGGTTGAGGGAGGATTGCTTTGGGGATATCCATCTCTTCTAATATCTCCTCATCCCAATCCAGCTGATGAATATTAAATATCATTGTTCGTGAAGCATTGGAATAATCTATTACATGGACTTTTCCTCCAGTTAAATTCCAAATAAGCCAGCTATCTACTGTTCCAAATAAAACTTCTCCTTTTTTAGCTCTTTCTCTTACTCCTTTTACATTATCCAAAATCCATTTAATCTTGGTACCGGAAAAATAGGCATCGACCACCAGCCCGGTCTTTTTTTGGATAATCTCTGCCAGCCCTTTCTTTTTTAGCTGGTCGCATATAGGGGCTGTCCTTCGGCATTGCCATACAATAGCGTTGTAAATCGGCTTACCGGTTTTTTTATCCCAAAGTATTGTTGTCTCTCTTTGATTAGTTATTCCAATAGAAACTATATCAACCGCAGTTAAGTTTGCTTTGCTTAAAGCATCCCTGGCAATTTCTATTTGAGAAGAGTATATCTCAGTGGGGTTATGTTCTACCCAACCAGGTTTCGGATAAATCTGTTTAAATTCTTTACTTGCCATACTTATTATTGAACCATTATGGTCGAATATGACTGCCCGAGAACTGGTAGTCCCCTGATCCAGAGCCATTATATATTTTCTCAACAATTACACCCTCATTTACTCGCTTATCATTTATTTAATATTAACATAATAGCATATTTTCAGAATAGACCATATTATACTTTAAATTGGCGAAATGGCTGGTTAATTCACCTTTTAAAATTTTAGAACTTTAGCCCCATCAGCAGGTATGGTTATATATATATCTGGGATAATTCCTGTTATTCTCTTATATTCCTTCTGAATGGTTTTTTTAAAAATATTTACCTTCTCTCTCTTTAATAGATTTACCGTGCAGCCTCCAAAACCAGCACCAGTCATCCGGGCCCCTAACACTCCTTCTTGCTTTAAAGCTAAGTCGACCAGGAGATCTAATTCCTCACAACTAACCTCATAATCCACCTTAAGACTCTGGTGTGATTCTATCATCAATTGACCAAATGTAATATAATCACCAGCTTCTATAGCTTTTTTACTAGCTTGCACCCTATCATTTTCCAAAATTACATGTCTTGCTCTTCGAGCAATAGTTTCGGGTAATTGCTCTTGATATTGCTTAAATTCCTCTATAGTAACATCTCTTAAAGCTTGAACTTTATGTCCGAACCTATGAGTAAAAAACTCAGTAGCTTTTTTACACTCTTCTCGTCTTTTATTGTACTCAGAATTAATTAAATCCCTCCGTATTTTTGAGTCACAAATTACTATCTGATAATTACTATCTCTAAAAGGGATTAGTTCATAATTATTAGTTCTGCAATCAATAAAGAGCACATTATCTTTCCGTCCCAATCGTGAGACATACTGATCCATAATTCCACAAGCTACTCCTACAAAATTATTCTCTGCTTGTTGACAGAGACGAGCCATTTTTACAGGTTCAATCTTTAATAAATTTAATTCAGCCATAGTTAAGGCAGTAACAATCTCCAGGGCAGCAGAAGAACTCAATCCTGCTTTCTGAGGAATATTACTGATAAAAATAATATTTGCTCCCTGTAAAATGTATCCGGTCTTCTGTATTTCATCAACTACACCCATCAAATAATTAGCCCAAGTATCTTTTTTAGAAGGGAATAAATTATCTAAAGAAAATTTAGTTTCGGCTTTATAAGCAAGATCAAAAACCTGAACCAGCCGATCGTTCCTTAATTGTCCCAGCATAATTATCTCTCTTTCAATGGCCATCGGTAAAACGAAGCCCTCATTATAATCAGTATGTTCACCGATTAGATTAACTCTGCCGGGAGCAGAAAAAGCCCCTTTAACTAAACTGGTATTAGTAAATTTTTCATTAAATATCTTCCCTAGTTTATTTAAATCTTGCATTAAAAATCTCCTCTTCCTCTTTATCTTACTTTGTATCCAATTATATTTATAGTTAATCTTCCAGTAACCTTTTACTTTAACCTGGAAATTTTATACTAAACCACTCCTTCAGGTGGCGTATTTCTTAGTTCTTGAGCCTTTTCCTCAGGTAAAGAATCATTGATAAAAGCACCAACTCCTAACTCGCTTCCAGCCAAGTATTTAAGTTTATCTTTCGTACGATAAGGAGGATAGAATTCAATATGAAAATGGGAATATTCTTTACCTGTTCCATTAGTAGGTTGTTGATGAATGGCCATAATATAAGGTAAGACAAAACCAAAAAGATGATCAAATTTCATCATTAAAGTTTTTAATATTGCCGCTAAATCAATTTCTTCCTTTTCCGTAAAATCATTAAAAGAAGGAAGATGTTTATTGGCATAGATGTGGACCTCATAACTGTAACCAGCAGCAAAAGGAACCAGTGCGGAAAAGGAATCATTACTAACAATAATTCGTCTGCCATCTTCTTTTTCTTCTTCTAAGGTCTTACAGAAGAGACATTTCCCCTCTTTTTCTAAATATTCTTTACTGAAATCCAGTTCCTGTTCGATAATGGGAGGAATAAAAGGAAAAGCATATATCTGGCCATGAGGATGATGAAGAGTTACGCCTACTTCCTCTCCTTTATTTTCAAAGATGAAGACATAATCGATAAAATCTTTATCTCCTAACTCCTGATAGCGATCTCTCCACACCTTTACCAGTTTAATATAACGGCTCAAGGGTTTTTCGGACATAATCCCATCATGGTCAGAAGTAAATAGAACCACCTCACAAATTCCCTGAGCCTTGCCATATTTAAAAAATTTAGAACCTGTTCCAGTTATTCTTGGTAGCTCCTCTTTTAAAGATGGAAATTTATTTTCAAAAACTACTATATCATAATCTTCCGCTGGTACTTCTGTAGACAAACCACCTTTTTTAGTAGGACAAAGAGGACAATAATCTTTGGGAGGTTTATAAGTCCTGTTCTGACGATGGGTGGCTATTATTACCCATTTCTTTAAGATTGGATTCCATCTCAGTTCTAACATCCTTATTCTCCTTTTCTTCTTCAGTAAAAGTATAAAAAATTAAATAACGGCCATCTTCTTTTTTAATTCTTTTTTTATGTAATTCCACCAAAATCACCTCGCTTAATCTAATTCTATGTTATTTCAATAATATGGTTATTTCCTAAAAAGCCAAAAATATTTTCAACAGATTATATCTATGGCACGTTGCAGATAATTTTATAGTAAATTATGACTTTTTGGTTATAATTATCTTGTAGGGGCTTGATGAATCAAGCCCACTAAAGACGGGTCGGATAAATCCGACCCCTACATTACCATTCCCCGATCAGGTCGAGGACAGGTTTGTTTGCTTTTTGGGTTACAATATATAAACTATTACTGTTGGTAGGGATAGTCTGATCTGGAATAAACATGCTAAATGAAATAAAGATAAAGAAAAGATTTGCCCCTTTGAACTTTGATAAAGGGAGGAAAGAGGAGTTATCCACTCTTTCCTCCCTACTTGAAAAAATATATTACCTAACTCCTTGCTCTATTAATGTTTTTATTTCTCCAATATTTTGTGGAGTTGCGATACCTACTCCTGTATTAATATTAAGACCAGGAATATTATATCTTTTCGTTAATACGACCTGCAAAACCGGTAAAAATCCTTGCAGATAAAGCATCTGATCAAATGATGCACTTACATACCCTTTTTCAATACCTTCAATAGTAGCAGGTGAAAGATCTATTCCTCCGACAATGACTTCTCCTGGTTTTTTGCCTGCTGCCTGTAAGACTTTCATCATATTTGAGGTTACATTACCATGTTGGGTACCGATAGCTTTTACATCAGGGTTCCTTTCTAAATAGGCGGTAAGAATAGGGATGCAAAGAGATGCCTCTGAATCTACATCAGAAGAAATATCAAGTTTTTCTACAACTAGTCCAGCCTCTTCAAGAGCATCGACTATTCCCATAGGACTTTTTCTTCTTCCTTCTTGTGAGAAAAGTCCATACACTAAAGCTTTATCTCCAGATTTAAGCCCCTGTTTTAACATTGCCTGACCAGTTAAATAGCCACCTGCATGAAGATCCGCCCCTGCATAACCAAATCCTTTATCTTGATACAACGCCTGTAAGTTAGGAAGAGGATTATTTCCACTGGTTACTATAATCCCTCTACTTATTGCTTCTTCAACCAGTGATTCAAATGCACCTTCCCCTGGATGTCCCATAATAACAATGCCATCAGGTGAAGCAGCGAGAGCCTCTTTAAATTGGTTAATCATTTTTTCTGGTTGCCAGGCTGAATATTGTTCAATGAGCTTAACTCCTAAGTGCGCGGCAGCAATCCTTGCCCCATTTGTACGAGCAAGGGTCGAGGGGTCACCTTCTGTGCCACCCATCTGCATGTAAATTGTCATCCCTGAACCTAATAAATCTTCTTTTTCCCCTGCTGCAAAAGTGATTAAACCTACACCAAATAACAAAGCACATGTAATTAAAGATACAATCGTAATCATTAAAAACTTTTTCATTTTACCTTTACCTCCATTTTTTAAATATTTTAAAATATTTAGAAAGCTTATACAAAAGAACTTTTCTCACCTCCTTTTTTAATAAAAATAGACTCTTTTATTCTCTCTTTTAGTCCTTCCCCTTTTTCTTTATTCAATATAATATTTAAACTAACAGAAGCAGCCATTACCAGACCAGTAACTAAACGTGTCCAATATCCCCCAATTCCGCTGGCAACTACCCCTGCCTCTAATGATCCAACAATATAAGCACCGAAAAAACTTCCTATAACTGTTCCGTATCCTCCCGCGATGGAAGTACCACCTATAAAAACTGCAGCTATGGTAGGTAAAAGAAGTCCTGCCCCTTGAGTAGTCCAAAAATTTATCATCTCCAAAGTTAATAATATCGCAGCAAAAGCAGATATTACTCCCATAAACACGAAGAGTTTTATCTTAGTAGCGGTGACATTTACTCCCATGACCCTGGCTACATCAACATTATCACCAATAAACAAGATATGCTCACCAAATGTATGTCTATTAAGAATAAACCATAAAAATACTGCCACACCAACGCCCCAAAGACTTTGTGCTGGTACTATTCCTCCAATTCTTCCTACAAATAGAGTATGAATAAAATAAGGTCTAATTTCCTTAATATTCCAGGAAAGACCACGGGATAAAAGAATAGTTAACCCATTCCAAAAAAACTGAGCTGCTAAAGTAGCCATTATAGAGGGAACACCAACTTTAGCAACAAGTAACCCATTGATATAACCTACCAAAGCACCTGATAAAAGCGCGAGAATAAAGGCAAGCCAGGGTGTTCCAAAAGTACGGAAAATGAAACAGAATATAAAACCAGAAAACGCAATGATTGCTGAAAAACTTAAATCCATTTCTCCGGCTGTAATGACCAGGGTAAGGCCCAGGGCTAAGATTAAAAGTGGAGGAACTGTTTGTAAAAAGGACATATAAATCCGATAACCAGTAAATACATGAGGAGCAGTCATAATGAAAAGGATCATTAAAGCAATAAATACTCCTATAATGGTTAGACCTTCAATTTTTACTAATTTAGCAATAGACATTTTTAAATGTTTCATTATTTGATGCTCTCCTTATTTTACATGTGCATATTTAAGCATAAATTCACTAAGCTTTTTTAGAGTTACCTCACTTTTTTTAATAGTAGCAACTACTTTCCCTCGATCTAAAATTATAAATTTATCTGAAATTTCATATACATCTGATAAAATATGAGAAATATATATACATGCCCTCCCGGATTCTTTTATCTTTCTTACAAAATTTAATACTTTCTGAACTTCCTTAAGCGATAAAGCTGAGGTCGGTTCATCGAGCACTATTAGGTCTGCATCAAAGTACATTGCTCTGCCAATTGCTATTCCTTGTCTCTCTCCCCCTGACAACTTATTAGCTTTAGATTCTGCAGTAATTCCTGCCCCTCGAAAGCCAATTATATCAAACATAATTTTTTGGGCCATTTCTTTTTCCTCACGAACCCTAATAAATCCCAAACGATTGGTCATTTGTCTGCCAATAAAAAAGTTTCTCCATAAATCCTGTTTTTCTCCTAATGATTTATCTTGATATACTGCCTCAATCCCCAATTTATAAGCTTGTTTAACATTATAATCTTTAAGGGATATTTTCTTATCACGAATATACAATTCTCCTTTGGTAGGAGGGAAAACTCCAGTTATAATTTTAATCAACGTTGATTTTCCAGCACCATTATCTCCAATTAATCCCACCACTTCATTGGCCCCTACTTCAAAGTTTATTCCATTAAGCGCAGCGACATTACCAAAATATTTTTCAATATTATTCATTATTACTGCATTTTTGAATTGTCTTTTTTCTGGCACAAATTACCTCCTTGAAAAACTAATAATAATTATAATAAATATTAATTTATTCAATATTAACATTACGTTTCTCTTACGATAAGTTCCACATCCAGAATTACTTTTTTCAGCTTTTTATGCCTACCGTTTATACGAGAAAGTAACAGTTTTACACTTTCTATGCCTAACTCTTGTTTCTTCAGTCTAATAGTAGTTAATGCAGGATTCATAAGAGAGCAAAAGGGAATATCGTCATAACCGACTAATCCTATATCCTCAGGTATTCTTAATCCTTTTTCCCGGATAGCCTGCATTGCCCCAAAGGCCATCATATCGTTGTAAGCAAAGATAGCGGTAAAATCTAAATTTTTTTCCAGCATCTGTTTGGTTCTTTCATACCCATCTTTTACATCTATATCCCCAACGCTTACCAGGGCATCATCCATAGATATCCCATATTTTTTCAAGGCTTTCTTATACCCCTCTAATCTACCTTTAGCAGGTGACTTGTACAGAAAACCATCTATTAAAGCTATCCTTTTATGCCCTTTTTTAATCAGATATTCTGTGGCCAAAAATCCCCCTTTAACCTCATCATTATATATTGCATCTAATTCAATATTTTCAAAATCTCTACCCACAACTACAAAAGGGATATTTGCTTCAACGAGACTATTTATATCATCATCTCTATCTTGAACTGGGGCTATGAGCAATCCATCTACTCGCTTTGCTAACAGCAAATTTATTGCTTCTTCTTCCTTCTTGTAATCTCTTTGGGTATTAGCAAAAATTATATGATAATTTTTCTCCCTGGTTGCTACTTCCATTCCATTTAAAACCTCAGCATAAAAAGGATTTCTATTATCTTCAATTACTACTCCTACTGTTCCTGTTTTATTGGTTCTCAAGGCCACTGCAGTATTATTTCTAACATATCCCAATTCTTGGGCAACCTTGAATATCCTCTTCTTGGTCTCTTGGTTTATATCTGGCTTATTATTTATTGCTCTTGATGCGGTATTCACTGAAACTCCTGCTTTTTGTGCTACCATTCTTAAAGTTATATATTTCATATTTCCTCCCGTAAACGTTACCGATAACGTTAATATATTAATATCACAAGGTTTTATATATGTCAAATTATTTGAGATATAATTTTTTAACTTTTATTAAAAAATTCTTTAGAATGGTAATTTGTTTAGGTGGGAATAAATTCGAAACTAAATTTTTACTTTAAAAATATATTTTTTATTCTTGTCGAAAAAAAATTTTCTAAACTATATGATTGTCACCCAAAAAGTAAACAAACCTGTCCTCGACCTGATCGGGGAATACTAAGGTAGGGGTCGGATTTATCCGACCCGCTTATTTACGGGTTCGATAAATCGAACCCCTACAACATAATTATAATTAATCTTATTTCCAACGCGATACACAATACGAGACGAAGTCTGTTGAAAATATTTTTGGCTTTTTAGGAAATAACCACTATATTAATTATTTAGAATAACTTTTTTCTCTGTTCACTCTTAATTCCAGATAAACTAATTATACCTATCAATATTAAACCAAAACCTATAAGATGATTTATAGTAGGAATTTCTTTTAATATAAACCAGGCTAATATAATAGAAAAAACCGGATATACACAAACCAGAGTAGTAGCTTTGGATAAATTTATCCTCTTTATAGCTTCATACCATACCAAATACTGTAAAGCAAAACCTACCATCCCCTGAAAAAATATAACCATTAATATTTTAGGTTCACCTAATTTATTAAACTGATTAACCCCCCAGAGATAATTGAGAATAAATAATAATATTCCGCCATATAAAGTCCTTACCGTAGCTATGATCAAAGGGGTAATAGCTTGGTGGTTAGCCATTAATTTTTTACTTTGAAAATGGGTTATCTGCCAGCACAAGGGAGTAAATAAAACTAACCCATCCCCCCAATTTACCTTAAAACTCCCCTGATATAATACAGTTAAGGTTCCTAAAATAATCACGAAAGTAAAGATTATCTGTTTTAAACCAATTATCTCCTTTAAAAAGATATATCCTATAAAAAGGGCATATAATGGTTCAATCTGTAATAAAATAGCAGAATTAATTCCACTGGTTAAGGTAACTCCGTAGAAAAAAAGGAGATTAGAAAGAGTAATTCCAAAAAATCCAATTATTAAAAAATAAAATAGATATTTTCCATCTAATAATATTTTCCAGTTCCCTTTAATAAGAGTTACCATAAAGAGGCAACCACCGGCTATCAAGCTAGTAACTGTGGCAAAAAACAAAGGGTGAATTATGCCAGTTCCATATTTAACCACAATCGGTAAAGACCCGGCTAAAAAAATAGTAATAATAGTAAAGATTATTCCTTCTTTTTCCTTCTTTTCCAATATGTCTACTCCGATTAATACTATTATATTTCTCCTGGGGAAATTTTCCCTAGCTCTTTTCCATCTAAATCTATTTTAATTGCCCCAAATTTTACACTGAAAACTGTAGATACATCTTTTAGGGGAGTATAAATGGTAAAAATTTTTCTTTTAAAATCAAACTCTTGGATAATACCTAAACTTACCACAAATCCCCGTCGATCATCAAGAGAAACTAATAAATTTTTAAATTTATCTTCTTCGGTAATAATTACTTCTTCGGCATTAAATTTTTTCTTAATCTGGAAGAATCCGCTAAATTTATCTAGCAATTTTTCTTTAGTAATTATAAATATCCCTTCTGATATCTTCTCTCCATAAATTACCTCAGTCATTAAAGTTTTCTCTAAAAATGAGAGGTCTTCCTCATCCAAAGCAATCCCAGAATAGTAATAGCTTCCTCTAATATTCAAACGGCCTAAATCAATTTTTAAAGAAGAAGCCTCTTTAAAATATTCCCTGTATTTTTCTTCTCTTGCCTCTCGACGTTGAAAATAAGTCTTCCTTCTTACTTCTGTACAGGGAGACAAACGGTGAATAAAAACATCTTCATTTAGAACAAAAAATTTTAAGATGTGTTCCAATTCATCCTTTCTTTGCAAAGCAATAATATGGCAAGGAGAAACTATATCAATCATATTTTCTTTTAGAGTTCGCCCAAGAGCCCCTTTTACCAACCCCGTAGTATCTACGATTATTATTTCTGCCTCTCTTTTCTTCCCTTCATCAATTAACTTCTTAGTTCCACAAACAGTAGGTAAAAAATAGTCCAGAGGTGAAGTTGATCCTAAAAAATACAAAATATCTGCTGAGACTTCTCCTAAACTCTTTATTGGCTTATTAATTACTACCATCCCCATAGTAGTAGGAGGCCCTAAATCAGATTGCCCCATATCTACATCGACAATCCCAACTTTCCTTCCATGCTTAGCCCAAAAATTGGCAAATAATAAGCTACAGATACTTTTACCAGTATCTGTAGCTCCCAACACTAATACCACTCCCCTACCTTTTAAAATTTGATTAGCTATTTCAAGCCAATCACCGGGTATAAAATATTCTTCTATTAAATCTTGCTGTTTCATCTTCCACCTCATTTTATTACGGCAAGTCGATGAATCAACCCCCCACTTCTCGTTTTGTCATTGCGAGGAGTTTAACGACGAAGCAATCTCAACGGTATAGAGATTGCCACGCTCCCTGCGGTCGCTCGCAATGACTTTGTAAGTGATATAATCCGTTTTTTAATTATTTAAAATTATATCTATATTCTATATTTCTTACAAAACTCCTGCTATTTTATAAAAATTATGTTATAATAATAATGCAAATAAGAATTTCTCTTCATCATCACAACCCTCTCCCGAAAGAGAA
>Ga0210053_1004416_pt1 | contig 10986 bp, 9 predicted proteins | sample CryGeymeta201512_FD_185467 | JGI IMG/M metagenome (GOLD analysis project Ga0210053, IMG submission 185467) | Groundwater microbial communities from Crystal Geyser aquifers in Utah, USA - Crystal Geyser metaG 2015-12 (SPAdes) (version 2) | ecosystem: Environmental > Aquatic > Deep subsurface >... | reverse complement strand
TTTTTAGAACAAAGGCCACTCTTGTCGAGTGGCCTTGCGGATACAATTCCCAGCATCGGGCGGAACAACGCTGGGGCGAATACCGCATTTAGTATACCAAAACGGATGATATTGTCAATAGAACACAAGTCCAGTTTTCGGAGTTTATCTTTGAATTTTCACTCCTCGTGTTCTCCGCGTGCTCTGCCTGCACTGCCGTTCGCTGCGCGAAGACGCAGTGCGCAGGCACCCGTGTGGTGAATAATTCATGCACTCTTGAAGCGCGGGTCGCGCGCCATCGTCAGCCGCAAGCCCTCCTCTAATGAGATCGAAGGCTTGTAATTCAGTTTTTGCTCTGCCAGGTTCAGGTCCGCGCACATGCGCGAGACTCCCCCCTCGGTCTGGGCGTTGTAGACCACGTTGGCCTTGCTGCCGGTGATCTCCAGCACCAGCCTGACAAGGTCGCGCACGCTGGTCTCGGTGCTGCTGCCCACGTTGATCACCAGCCCGTTGAGACCGGGCGCTGTGGCGGCAGCTACCATCGCGGCGGTTACGTCATCCACGTAGACGTAGTCACGCGTCTGCTGGCCGTCGCTGTGGACGACCAGCGTCCCGTCGCGCAGTGCCTGGCGCAGGAAATACGGCACTACCGGCGCGTGGGAAGGCGGCAAGTGCTGGCCTGGCCCATAGGCGTTGAAGATGCGCAGGCTGACCGTTTCGATGCCCCACAGCGTCCCAATCGTGCGAACGTAGTATTCCGCCGCCAGCTTCGAGACGGCATACGGCGAACGCGGCTTGGGGGACAGTCCCTCGCTCAATGGTTGGACTTGCTGGTCGCCGTAGATCGCGCCGGAGGAGGCAAGCACCACGCGCCGGATGCCGACATCGCGCATGGCCTCCATCAGGCTGACGGTCCCGTCCACGTTGGCGGCGTTGTATTTGCCCGGGTACAGGATCGATTCCTGAACCGAAACACGCGCCGCCAGGTGGTAGACACAATCCACCTCTTGAAGCAGTGTCCATAACTTGGGCCGGTCGTTCACGTCCCCGCGCGTGAAATGGACATCCGGGGCGAGCGCCTGGGGATCGCCGGTTGACAGGTCATCCAGGCCGCGCACCTGGTGCCCCTCGCGGGCAAGCTGATTGGCGAGAGTTGAGCCGAGGAATCCGGCTGCTCCAGTGATTAAGAAGTTCATAGTCGTCAGTGAAAAGATTATAGCACAGGCAAGAATAATGGCAGCCCGGCCTCGCCGGACTGCCACTGATTACTGATCACTGGAAACTGATTACTTTGCTTTCCTGGCGTGCTCCGTTGCAAACTCCGCGCCCTTGCGCAAAGCTTCGTAGTTCTTGGGAAGCAAGCGCTTGTGACGGCCCGGCATGTGAGCTTCAAGAGCCGCCTCGAGGTCTTCGATGGAAAGTATCGGCAGGCAGGCGATCAACGCGCCGGCCGCGACCATGTTTGCCAGGCGGCGGTCGCCGATTTCCTCAGCGATGTCGTTAGCCGGGACGAATATCTCAGTGATGTCATCGCGCTTGGCGCCGCGGTCTACCATCGAAGCGTTGACCACCAGTACGCCGCCGGGTTTGACCAGCGGTTCGTATTTGTCATACGACGGCAGGTTCATGACGATGGACGCCGGCGGATTCTTGACCAGCGGCGAACCAATCTCCTCGTCGGCGATGACCACCGTACAGTTGGCCGTGCCGCCGCGCATCTCCGGCCCGTAGGAGGGGATCCAGGTGACCTCCTCGCCTTTGTCCATGGCAGCGTAGGCCAAAACCTGACCCGCGAACATGACGCCTTGCCCGCCGAAACCGGCGATGATGATTTCTGTCTGCATTTTTTATACTCCGTTCTCTCGTGTCATTGCCTGCACTGCCTGCCTGTACTTGCGGCGGAGCATTCGTTGTCACAGGTGCAAGTGCACCTGACGCAGGCACAGGTGTGCGCAGGCACACGTGCGAGCCGCCGCTTCGAGCATAGCGAGGGCGGTGAAGCAATGACACCTGGAAATTAGATTTTTACCGCCGCGACGGACGGGGCAATCTTGTAGTCGCCCAGCGGGTAATACGGGAGCATGTGCTCTTCCAGCCACTTCAGCGACTCGACCGGCGTGAGGCCCCAGTTGGTCGAACAAGTTGACAAAAGCTCTACCATCGAGAAACCCAGCCCGCGCACTTGCACTTCAAAGGCCGTGCGGATGGCTTTCTTCGCCAGGCGGATATTCTTCGGGTCGTGGCGCACTTGCACTTCAAAAGCCGTGCGGATGGCTTTCTTAGCCAGGCGGATGTTCTTTGGATCGTGCAGGCTGCGGCGGACGACATAGCCCGCGCCTTCCAGTGTAGCCAGCATTTCGGCGACGCGGATGGGATAGCCTTGCAGTTCCACGTCACGTCCATTCGGGGAAGTGGTGGTCTTTTGGCCGGGTAGGGTGGTAGGGGCCATTTGGCCGCCGGTCATGCCATAATTGGTGTTGTTGATGAAGATGACGGTGATATTTTCCCCGCGTGCTGCCGCATGGACAGTTTCAGCCATGCCAATGGATGCCAGGTCACCGTCGCCCTGGTAGGCGAAGACGACCCGGTCTGGGAGGAGGCGCTTGATACCGGTGGCCATGGCCGGGGCGCGTCCGTGGGCGGCTTCGACGAAGTCGGTGTCAATGTAGTTATAAGCAAATACTGCACAGCCGACGGGGGCCACGCCGATGGTCTTATCGGCAATGTTCATTTCGTCCAGTACTTCAGCGATCAGACGGTGCGCCGTGCCATGTGTGCAGCCGGGGCAATAGTGGGTCGGTGTATCGGTGAAAGCTTTGGGGCGGGAATAAACCAGATTCTTAGGTGAAATAATGTTAATCATGGCTTTACCTTTCATCTCTGCGGGGCGGTCATGCGCTCCAGCCAGCGCTGGGCGGGATGCCCCTCCAGGCTGGGAGGCTGCTTGGCGATGCGCTGGATCTCGCCCAGGATTTCATCCGGGAAGGGAACGACGCCACCCAGACGCCCGTAAAATTCGATTGGTATGCGTCTGCTGACGGCCAGGCGCACGTCCTCCAGCATCTGCCCGGTGTTCATCTCGACCACCAGCAAGGACTTGACACGTTCGGCCAGCGCAGCCACCTGTTGGTATGGATAAGGGCTGACAGAAATCGGGCGGAACAGGCCGACCTTGATGCCCTGGGCGCGAGCGGCGCGGACAGCCGAAAGCGCAACCCGGCCGGCTGTCCCGAAACCGATGACGGCAATCTCGGCGTCATCCAGATAGTATTCCTTGAAACGGACTTCATTCGCTTTAATGGCTTCCCAGCGCTTAAGCAGGCGCAGGTTGACCTCTTCTTCGAGGCCCACTTCAAGATAGATTGAGGTCAGGACGTGGCGTGAACGATCTTTAGCGCCGGTGGTGGCCCACGCATATTCTTTGCGGACGACCGGGCGCATTTCGGGCAGCTCCACCGGCTCCATCATCTGGCCGATGCTGCCATCCAGCAGAACGCAGGCAATATTCAGGTACTTTTCTGCCAGGTCGAAGGCCAGGGGGACCAGATCAACGGCTTCTTGGACGGACGCGGGCGCCAACACGATGGGATGATAATCTCCGTGCCCGCCGCCATGGCAGATCTGGTTGTAGTCGCCTTGGGATGGGGCGATGTTGCCGAGGCCGGGGCCGCCGCGCATTACGTCAACCAAAACAACCGGAACTTCCGTCCCGGCGATGTAGGACAGGCCCTCCATCATCAAACTGATGCCGGGACTGGACGAAGAGGTCATCACGCGTGCGCCGGTGCAGGCCGCGCCGTAGACCATGTTGATGGCCGCCGGTTCGCTTTCCGCCTGGAGAAAAATCCGCCCTAGTTCAGGCATACGACGGGACATCCATTCGAGCGTTTCAGTCTGTGGGGTAATAGGATAGCCGAAGTAGCCTTCCAGGCCGGCGCGGATGGCCGCCTCGGCGATAGCTTCATTGCCTTTCCATAGTTCGCGTGTCATGCTGGTTGCCCTCCTGCCGCCGCGAGGGCGGGTGCTTTGGTCACTTCACGATAAACCGTGATGGCGGCGTCCGGGCAGACCAGCGCGCAGATGGCGCAGCCGGTGCAGCCCTCTTTATAAACTTCCGCTGGGTGATAACCTTTGGGCGTCAGGTGCTCCATATCCAGGCGCATCACTTCCTGCGGACAGGCGTGGATGCACAGTTCGCATCCCTTGCAGAACTTGTCGTTGACTTCAATCCATCCTCTGGCAGGCATTCATTGCTCCTTATCTGAGAAGTTGGACAAGATTTATGGATATAAATTATCCGCAATGATTATCACTATTATAGCAGAGTATGGGTAGTGTAATGCGTCATAACCGAGGATTTACATACTTCCTCGTATTTTCCTATCCAGCAACTTATGAAGAACCCGTTTCCTTTGAAGAACCCGTTTCCTTGAAGGAAACGGGTTCTTATCAATACTCTCAGCAAGACCTCCGAGGCTTTGAACCTCGGAGGTCTGCCGATATGTGAGCGCATGTATTGAAGTTACTGTGGTGACCGTTGCGGTTTTACGCGCTCACCAGCGCCTGGAAGCGCGGGTCGTCGCGGATGAACTCGAAGTCCGGGTCGCGGCGCACCCAATCTGGCGTGGTTTGCTTCTTCTCCAGGGCTTCGTTGAGCAATGCCAATGCCTGGTCGTTGTTCCCGCAGATCGCCTCGAAGCAGGCCCGGTTGTATTCCGTTTCATCCTTCATGGTCGGCAAGGCAATCGTGATATGTTTCTGAGCCTCGTTCTCCTGGCCCAGCCTGCGGTAGTATCCAGCCAGCGTACAGTGGGCTAGGTTGTAGTCCGGGTTCAATTCGACGACTTTTTGGAAGGCGCGGATCGCCTCATCGTAGCGTTTCAAAGCTGCGTACACGAGACCCAAGTGGTAATGAAATACTTCTCGGTTAGGATCGAGAGCAACGGCCTGATCGAATGCCGCCAGGGCCTCGCCGTAACGTCCCGATGTTCTGAAGAGATTGCCCAGCGTGTGCCATGCGCGCGCGCTTTTGGGATTGAGTTCAGTCACCCTTTGGTATGTGGCGATGGCCTCGTCGTTGTCATGGTTTACGACTGGAGCTTCGGTTTGAACTGGCGCGCCAGGATTTTGACCTGGAACGGCGGTCTCCGTATGGATGACTTCCTCCACAGGCCTCACATCCTGACGAACTGCCTGCGGAGCGTCCCCGACCGGAGCCTGGGCTGGAAAAACCTCGGCCTTTCTCGGCTCCTCGACTCTGGTTTCCACTTCGTTGGCGACCATCGTCTCACTGAGATGGCTTGTATCGTAATGGAGTTCGCCGAGATCAATCCAGGCGAAGGCGCGGTCTGAATCATCCTGCGGGTCGAGCAGGGCCAGGCCAACGTTCCTTTGATAGGCGATAATTTCATTACCATACCCATCAGGCGCGTCCAGTCCAGTTGCTTTATTGTAAGCCGCGTTGACCTCATCCTTGTGGCCTGAGCCGTTGCGCCTGACACCCGGATCGGTTTTGATCAGCGCCTTGTGCGGATCGAACATGACCAGCTCGACGGCTCTTTGATCTATCGCGATGGCATCATCTTTTTCGGGGACAGCCTCGTCCATGCTGCCGGGATCATGATGATGTTCATCGTGATGGATTCCGTCGAGATCATTCTTGAAAGCGGTCTCCTCAGGGTCAAGCTCGATGGCTCTCTGATAGGCTGCAATGGCATTCCCGTCGTCACCCAGTCGCCGGTAGGCGTGACCGAGCCGATTCCACGCGACAGCTTTATCCTTGTTGTTGCCGAGTAACTCTATGCTTTTTTGATAGAGCGGGATCGCTTCTTCGTATTTTCCTTGAAGTGAATAAGCGAAAGCCAAACTACAATACGGCCACCCGAATCCGTGATCTTGCTCGATGGCCTGGTTGTAAGCGTTTATCGCTTCATCGTATGCACCTGCATTGAGGTAGACATTCCCCTGCTCGTTCCAAAGAAGGGCGTTCTTGGGGTCAATCTCGAAAGCTTTCTGGTATGCCTGGATGGCCTCTTCGCTTCGTTTTTGCTTTTCGAAGATGTTCCCCAGGCTGATCCAGGGGTGGACGATGCGCGCATTGATCTCGATCGCCTTCCGAAAGGCGCCTATGGCCTCCTCGATGCGTTCCGAGGATTCAAACACCTCTCCCAAGCCAATCCAGGGGTATGCGCAGTTGGGGCTACATTCGATTGCCTTTTGGTAGGTAACGATTGCGTCTTCGCTGCGCCCCAATTTATGATACACATTTCCCAACCCATTCCAACTGATGGCATCCAAAGGATTGATTTCGATCGCCTTTTCGAGGGCAGCGATGGCTTCCTCGTCGCGGTCGAGCCGGCTGTAAAGATTCCCCAGGTTATTCCAGGGAAATGCCTGGTCAGGAGCAAGCGCAGCGGCTTGTTTCAATGACTCGATGGCCTCATCAGCTTTCCCCAGGGACGTGCTCACGAGCGCGATCGCATTGAAACTCACTGCTTCGAACCATGTGTCCTGGGTAAAGGCGGCAATCTCCAGCGCGGTCTGCAAGAATTGGAAAGCCTTATCGTAATCTCCTCTGCGCCAATGCAATACGCCCAATGAAAACAGCAAATTCCCGCGTATGGCAATCGCTTCGTCCCCTTCGGGCAGGTCGTTCAGCAGCGCATCCCGCAGGGCGATCTTTGCATCAATATCGTCGAGGGATTCCGCGTATTCGCCAATGCCCTGCCAGGTCGCTTCCAAGGCGCGGAGCGAGATCTGTTCAGGCGTTGGCGACTCGACGAACTCGACCACCCGGTGGCGATAAGCCCAAAAGTCTGGGGCGTAGTGGGCCAGGTCATTGGCCTCATTCTCTGTCAACCAGAAGACAGCGCGAATCCGCTTATCAATAAAGTATTCCCGGCCGATGCTGAGCGCCCGATATGCCCTTGTCCCATCCTTACCGCCTCCCAATCTTAGACCCTCGATAAAGAAGACCGTCTTGTCCAGATCCGTGAACTCTGAGAGGCACACAGGAATGTCCGAATTCTCTTCATTCGAAACTTGGAAATGATGAACATTCTGCGCCAAGTCTATCAATCTATTCTTTAGCGTGGTTTTGGCGTCTGCGTGCACATACTCCGAGCTATAAACCGCCAGCAGAATGGATGGCCGCTGCCACTTGATCGCCAGCTCGAGTTCCCGAAAGAGGATATCCACTCGATCCTCGAAAGGCTCGACTTCCTGGGTTGCGACACGGATGTCTTGATATGTGTTATTCATTGAGCACTTTCCTCAGAACGGGATGAACATCACACCAGTTTTCACCGTTTCGATATTCCAGCAAGGCCAAAAGTTGGAGCAAGGGGGTCAACCGGTCGTTATACTCGAGGCGGTTATTTTCGTTGACGCTTCTCAGGATTTCCAGGTCTTCCTTATCTAAAATTCGCCGGTACTCGTTGCGGATCTCGGTGGTTGCCGCTTCCACATCGCTGCTCTCTACTTTGTCAACCTTGCGCCGCCTGGCCCGCCCGATGGCGGTGCGCATGATGCGCGCCATTTCCCGGAAAACGCCGCCGCTGTAAGTAATCGCCTCCTCCAGCGCCAGGGGAACAATGAGATTGGCGTCCATCCGCAGGTGCGCGAAGCTGCGCAGCGTAGCGTATCCTTCCTGGTCCCGCTCATCGGGTTTTTGGGGAGGGTGCAGCATGATATTGGGCAAGAAGTAAGCCTGATCCCGGATGGCGTCGAAATCCTTGCTGTAAAACAGGGCGCTCGAGACCGTATAGACGATGGCGCAAGTGGGCTGCATCATGATCTCGCGGCGGTCGTGAAAGATCGCCCTGGCTTCTTCCAGATTGGGCTTATCCAGGTCGTCAATCAGGATGAGCGGGATGCGCCTCTCTTTGCTGTAAATGGCCGCAGCGATATTGTTGATTACCGCGATCAAGCCGGTGATGTCCCTTTCGAACACCTGGCGCAGCTCGGCGCGCGTCTTGGGTTCCAGTTTCATCTTCATGCCCGCATTGGCGAAAAAGGCGTCCACTGCCGCGCCGAATTCGAACTCCAACGGGCGGCCGGAAATCGTCCTTACTTCTTCTTCGACCTTTCCTCTCCAGCTATTCAGCTCTTTGAGCAATTGTTCGGGCAATTGGCCTCCCCTTCTCCGGTAATCACGGAACATGCGACCGCCGACGGCGAGCAATACATCCCGAAAATCCAGATCAATGATGTCCGCTTCCTCGCGGATGCTGAAGTTGACCGGCCAATATTTTTTCTGGATCGCTGGATTGGACATCAGGTGGAGCAGTTCGGTTGATTTTCCACAGCCGCGGTGCCCGGAGAAGAAGAACTTCGGCGGGCGATAGAAGGGCGCCAGCAAGGCGTCTTCCAATTCAGCGATTGGGTTGCCAGGCCGGTTGATATAGAATGGGTTGGGTTCCCCATTTTCACCGGGCTTGAGGGGTAGATCAAGCTCGAAATTAAGCCAGGCGCGGTCGAAATCTGTAGCCAGGAAGTACTCGAATTTGCTCATTGTGTCCTCTCATAAAGTGCTGATGAATCATCTCAATAAACTGGGGGAGCGGCGGTGTGTGGGCGATCTCAGCCTACGGCGAGGTCGAGCATGACGAAGCGTTGAGCATTGGCCTCAGCATCCTGCAATTGCATTTCCTGCTCGTGCCAGTTTACCGGCGACCAGACCTCGAAGTAATCGCCCTGCCCGACCAGGATCGCCTCGCCGTTCAGGTTTGCGTACTCGCGCAGGTTTTTCGGGACGAGGATGCAGCCAGCCTCATCCATCTCCAGTTCGGAGGCGGCGCCGAGGATCATGCGCAGCAGGAGACGCGCCAGGGGGTCCGCCAGATTCATCGCTGTGACCCGCTGGTAGATCTCTTGGAATGCCTGCGCGGTGAGCACCCACAGGTTGCGGTCGAAACCCTGCGTAACGTACGCGCCGCCGGAGAGACGTTCACGAAAGCCGGCCGGGATCGTCAAGCGACTTTCATCATTGATCGCACGATGGTATTGGCCTATAAACATTGGGATCATTCCTGGTGAGAGCGTTATCGGGCCAGATGCGACGGCTTGGCGATCTGCCGCGAAGTCCCTGGCGAACGACATTCCAAATTAGATTGTCCGTGCAGCTACAATCATTATAAGGATTTCGCCCTTCCGATAAAACCCTAGAAAGATGCTTATTCGCGCAATAATTAACATCCCATCCTGTATATGCGGGGAGGGGCATTAGTGACCGCCATATGTACCCCATTGTATGGGGGGAGGGGCATTAGTGATCACTACTTGTGACCCCCCAGGTATGGAATGTGGTCTTTAATGACCGCTATATATGATTTGTCTGTTGAATTGTTGCTGCAAGATAAAATATGAGATACAATCATTATGTGACCAGTGGCGCGTCGTCTTCTAATCCCACAGGCAAATATATATCCTCCGAGCTACTTGAAATCGCCATTGAACTAGCCCAAACCGGCGATAAAAAAGCCGTGAGGGAGTTGCTCCAGCTTATCGTTAAAGAGAATCCATCCGATGAGTTGGCTTGGATTTGGTATGCCAATACCTCTCCCACTATCCAGGAACGTGTTCAAACCCTGGAAGAGTTCCGCAAACGAAATCCCGAAAATCAACGCATACAATACTTATGTGAATCGCTCACCGGTGCTGAAGTAACCCCTCTCAGACCTCCAAGCCTGTCAACCCCCACGCAACCCATCGCGATCTCTCCGATCGCGTCCCCGGATGTTTCTCCGCTTCAGTTGTCGTTTCTGGATCAACTGGCTCTCGAGCCAGCACAATCAGAGACAAAGTTCCACAATTCGGAGAACAAGGGGGCCCTTAGGAACCATCTCGGGTTAGCTTTGAACTTATACATGTCTGGCGAAAAAACAAGTGCCAGGGAGCTTCTCGAAGCGATCACGAAAGAAGACCCACAAAATGAGTTAGCCTGGATTTGGTATGCTAACACTTTCCCCACTACCCAAGAACGCATCAGGGTTTTGTATAAATTCCTGGCTTTCAACCCCCAGAATCAACGCGTCCATGATTATTGTAAATATCTCCGTGAAAAAACTGATGCTTCCAAGATAAGATCGTCTGCTGAAACTGCCTCGATGTATATTCATCAAGAAGATCTCTTAGAAACTAAACTGCCTTCCGAATCCCCAAGCCCTGAGATTGGCCTTACCGATATTGTTCATCGTTCACAATGTAATACATTAGCCCAATCAACCCAAACACCCGCATATAAGTCCAAACCCATCCTCATTGGATTGAGTAAATCGGCTCGTCAGCTTCGCTGTCCCAACTGCATGCGTTATCAATCGGTGGAGAGATATCCAATCAATTGGAAATTAGCCATTCTTAATTCCTTGTTGCTTATGATTACATTTGGGCTTTGGACAATCTATCTTTTCCGCACCGGAACATCCATTTGGAAACCGAAAAAGAAATACATTTGTACAATCTGTGGATATTCATGGGAATAGTACTCTGCAATAAAGCCGTTCAAAAAAGCGGAGAGGGCGGCTTGAGTGCGATTTGCCAATTGAAGTTTGTCTGTGTATAAATCCTTCTCAAACCGCGTTCGGTCACCAATCAAGAGAAATATGATTTTCTTTGCTTAATTCTCTCCCCTCTGTATTTTTACAATGACCCTTGTTCCTTTCCCGGGGGTTGATATTATCTCAAATTTTCCGCCAGCAAGAGTTGCTCGTTCTCGCATGTTCCGTAATCCCATACCTTCGCTACCTATTTGTGCAGGATCAAAACCGCATCCGAAATCCTCAATCTCAAGTACAACATTTCCCTTTTTCTGTTTCAATCTCACAGTGACGGATTTAGCTTGGGAGTGTCTTAAAACATTATTCAGCGCCTCTTGAGCAATATAGTACAACATTACTTCTTTTCTTAGGGGTAGGGAGCCATTATAGTCTGTTATTAACAAAGCTTTGACATTCGAGCGCCCTTCAACAGCTTCCAAGCGCTGATGTAAGGCTGGAACAAGACCTTCTT
>Ga0210053_1004394_pt1 | contig 11019 bp, 6 predicted proteins | sample CryGeymeta201512_FD_185467 | JGI IMG/M metagenome (GOLD analysis project Ga0210053, IMG submission 185467) | Groundwater microbial communities from Crystal Geyser aquifers in Utah, USA - Crystal Geyser metaG 2015-12 (SPAdes) (version 2) | ecosystem: Environmental > Aquatic > Deep subsurface >... | reverse complement strand
TGAGGCTCGAAAGTCTCCGCGGCAACCATACCCCCAACGAGTTTAAGCAGGGAGAAGATGGGGCATAACTGCAAACAGATTCACAGGACGCGTCAGAAGGAGGAACATGATGAAAGTGTTTGCGCAACGCAGAGGCTTCACCTTGATCGAGTTACTGGTGGTGATCGCGATCATCGCGATATTGGCGGCGATTCTGTTCCCCGTATTTGCGCGGGCACGGGAGAAGGCGAGGCAGGCCAGTTGTCAATCGAATCTGAAACAACTGGCGCTTTCGGAGTTGATGTACATTCAGGACTACGACGAGAAGTACCCCAGTATGCTCAGTATGATGCCGGACTTCCTCGCTACTGGACGTGGCCACATTTCATTTATCCGTACTGCAACAACCTGCAACTCTACTTGTGCCCCAGTGACACGGTGGCAGGTGGACAGGCGTGGTGCGGCGGGTGGGGTTGGAATCCACCCAATTCATCTCAGACGCTGGGGGCAACCTCCTACATCCACAACGCCAGTATGCTGGGCATCGCTCTCGCGGACAACAAGGCGCCCGCGGAACGTTGGATGTTGATGGATGGGAAGGACTGGTTTGAAGCCGGGGGACAGCCTGCATACTGGCCCCGCAACGTTCCGCGGCACAGCAACGGGTCCAACATCGCCTATTCCGACGGCCATGTTAAGTGGTTGTCGGACGGCTACCTGAAGAACGCAACCTCCGATAAGCCGGAGAACAGCATGTTCTGGAATGGGAGTTGAGGGAACGCGCTCACTCGTTCCCCAGATGCGCGGCGGCCTCGTTGGGAGCTTTGGTGGGGCCGACGGCGAGGGGCTTGTCAGGCGCTGTGGTGGTGACGGCTCCGTCGGGCGCTTTGTTGTTGATGGCGGTCACGTGGTCGCCCTTCACCTCGTTGCCGAAGATGACGACGCGCTCGCACTTGGGGCCCACCAGCACTGCCGATGCCGTCGTGCCACGCGTTCCCGGAGTGATGATGTTCCTCAGGATGTGAATATCACGCGATTCCCCGTCGATCTGTATCTCCGCGTCGCCCTCCTTCTGGCAGTTGCCCTCGATGATATTCGCCTCGATCTGGTTTCGGCTGCCCCCCATGGCAAGGTCGCCCTCGCGAAAGTAGACGCCCGCCTTCCCGTTGCCGCGGATGGTGTTCTTGCGGATGAGGTGATCCGTGTCGCGCCCACCGATGGAAATGCCGTAACCTCCGTTGCTTTCGATGGTATTGTTCTCGCAGAGCGAGTAGGAAACCCGCAGGCAGTAGAAGATGCCATCGGAGCCGTTGTTGCGGCAGGTATTTCCTCGCATCACAGCCCCCACGGATCCGCTTCCGGGGTGCAGACCCAATCCCGCGTTCTCCTCCAGCAGGCAGTTTTCGATGTGAGTTGAGCGGCACTGCTGGAAACTGATGCCGTCGCCGTTGTCGTTTCGCACGCGGAGTCTGTTGAGTTTGACGTTGTGCGCCTGCAACAAGAACACTCCGCCGCCGCGGCAGCCGTTGAGGTAGGCGCTTGCATCCTTGTTACCGTCGACGGTCAGGTTCTTGACCGCGGCGTCCTTGAGGCGATAGCCGCTGATGATGGGGAAGACCGATTGCACAATGGCGTTGGCATGGCGGCCATAGTCGTGGTTCAACATGCGGCTGATCCCGAAGCGATCGCCGTCTCTCCATGTGAGTGTTGCCACTGTGCCATAGAACCCTCCGCTGCGGTCGTCCTGGATGTGCACTCCCATGCCGACGCGAAACCTGTCCGGCTCGGCAAGTGAAACGTCGAAGTGACCGTAGCCCAGGTCCGCGGAGAGGGGAGAGCTTACACTGGGACATTTCCGGAGCACGGTCTTCTCGCCTTGCCCAACGATTCTCACTTTGCTCCGCAGGTGGAGAGAGTCTTCCATCGTGTACACCCCCGCTCCCAGGCGCACCTCCCCGCCGCCACGTGCGGCGACGCGGTCCGCCGCCGCCTGTATCTCACGGTTTGTAGTGCCGACAATATCGGCGCGAGATATTCCCACGGTAACAACCAGACCAGTCAACATTCCTAAATCCTCCATTCCCGCAACACCCACTTGCGGATTTGACTTCGCCACCTGACACCTGACACCTTCATCCCCCGGTTCCTGGAATTCCCGAGACGTTTCAGTCAAAGATCGCTGCCGGCGCGTCCCATTTGTAGTGCAGGATCATCCATATGGTCATGACAAAACTCAGACCGAGAATCAACCCAAATGCGACTGGCCGCAGCGCCCTGTATGCGCGATAGCCGCCAAATCGTAGCACAGTGACTTTCATTAGCCAACCCAGGAAGATGGACAGCCAGTAGCGGTCGATGGGCCACCCCCACAGAGCTGCGACAAAGCCAAGAGGGTGTAGTGGCCACCAGATGAACCGCTGACGCATCTCGACCAGGAACCAGGCAAACGCGCCGCCGGTGAACAGTCCTGTCCATCTTTCACTGTCCATGCCCACCGGATCGTTGATGAAACCGGCGATGCTGTTGACCGCCCCCAGTCCGGACCCTTGTGGCCAATGCGACAGCTTGCCGATTCCGTTGTGATACAGAATGTATGGCACCGAGATATGGCAGGTCAACACCGCAAGGGCGATGGCGCCGAAGATCAGCCACGAAGTCTGCGACCGTTTCAGGCCGATGGAGGATCCCATCTTCAGAGCCTGCATCATGAACGGCATGGCCATCGCTGAGCTGTTGCGAACATCGACCCACGTGCTGGCGGTGAGGAGGGTTACATCCTTCGGCGACATCCCTCGGCTGAACCCTTGGAAGACCACTGTTCCCAGCCCGAACAGGGGGCTGGAGTAGAGGAACACCCCTGCTTCGCAGATGATTCGGCTGGCGACCAGACTGGCAACGAGGAAGAGCGTGAACTGCAGGAGCACCCAGTGCAATGAAATGCCGATGAGAGAACACCATGCAACGACGCCGAGGTATCCTGTGACAATGCCGAGAAAGCACATGCGATAGAAGCCTGCATCTTCATCCTCGCTCCAGGCAATTTTCCAGCACTTTTGCAGATGGCTTCGGGCATTCCACAAAAGAAAAAATGCGAGCACCAGATAGCCGCCCGCCGCCTGGAACTGAAGAAACACCTGGTGGGGAGTGGTCAGTCCGCGCGTCGTTCGACAGATGATCTCAAAGTGGCGGAGGAAGAAGCAGAACCAGAGGCTGAAGGCGACTTCGGTGGTGAGCAGGTACGCGATGCCGATCATCTCGGGGCGGAACTCGAGCAACATGTAGTTGAAGGTTCGGAAGGGGCCCCTCAGAGAAGAGCTGCTCGGTCGTCTTGCTGATTTTGATTTCGGGAAGGAAGGGGTAGTAGGCGCGCAGGAATATCAGTGTGTACAGAGCGGTGATCAACGCGAACGTCGTCCACATGGTCTTGTTACGGAGAACCTCGGACAACTCGCCTTCCGGCTTCTCTGCAGTCTCAAGCGGAATCTGCACGAGTGGGAACAGAAGTCGCTCGTGTTCCTCCCAACGGAACGAGATCAGAGCGGCGCACCACAGAAGCAGCCAGTAGAGAAGGAAGATGTAGGGAGTCCAGATGAGGTACGGAAGCAGCCAGGCGCGATAGGGAATACTGGCGCCGTCGGGCAGGCCCGTGTATATCCATTTCACGGCCGGGTCGGACTGACGGGTGCCGGGCAGCATTCCAAGCCGAAACTGCTCGGGGATGTTGAGGTGCTCAATTTGTGAGTCCGGCCCGGTGTACTGCACCATCGCCGTCAGGTTCAGGTAGAAGTGCTGCGCGAAGTCCTGAGCGGGGATCGTGTTCATTGCCAACAAGGCGCAGAAGACCACCAGGATTTCCTCCCGGCGCAGCCCGGCGCGGGGAAGAAATCGACGGATGATAATGTTGTACCCGGTGAGCAGCAGCAGGTAGAAGACCACTCCGCGCGGCAGATATCCTGTGCCGAGAATTTCGTAGCGCCGCAATACGGAAACATTCCCCGCAACGGTGAAAACGATGACGGAGAAGGCGCTGAGCAGCAGCGCGCGAAGGGTGAGGGGGGAAGCAGTTTTGTCGACCTTTTTCCTGATGGCTGTTCTCCGTGTTGACTGGATCTCCGTAGCGGGGAGAGATTATAGCAGGTCAGCAAGGCTTAGAAGAGCAGAAACTCCTCCGATCGCGGTATTGGCGTCGGAGGAGTCTGGCGGGTGTAGGTGATCCACACGACATCCGGGGTTTAGCCCTGTTCCGCAATTGTTCACATGCACTTCGCTGCCGTGCAGGTGACGTTCGTGGGACGCATCCATTTGACGTGACCGTCCACGAATGAGTAGTTGGCACCGTCTGTGTGACGCCTGCCGGCTGCGTCGGTGCGGACGTAACCGTGAGCGGTGTCGAGTTCAGGATCCCCGTCCACGAATCCGCCGCTGCCGTCCTGGAGCAGAACCGTGTCAGCCGGTACAGCTATTTCAGCCATCGATGGCCCCGACGCCATTCCGCGCGAAACTCCTCCGTTCCCATAGTTGTGAGCATAGGGTTCCGAGTAGCCGGCGGCCTGTGCATTGTCCAGCCAGACAGTTCCTGTAAAGGTGCTCAAGTCTGCTGCACTGGGACATGCAAACGCTTGGGCATTCTTGACATACGGGAAGATGCGCACTCGCCACGTGGGCGCGTCGGTGCCGATCCAATAGTGACTGACGGGGAACACTTCGTCATAGTCCTGCACATACATGAGCATGGCAATCCCCAGTTGCTTCAGATTACTCTGGCAACTCGACGTCCTCGCTTTCTCCCGCGCTTTGGCAAACACGGGGAACAGGATCGCCGCCAGGATGGCGATGATCGCAATCACCACCAGCAGCTCGATCAGGGTGAACCCACGTCGTTTCATTGTGCATCACTTCCTTTGGTGTGTTTGCCTAATTCGGCATGACGTATTGGGTATACCCATATTTGACGCTTTCTAACACGAATCGCGAAATAACCTGCCATCTGTCGACATCGGAATTTCACGCGAGAATCTGTCTCACCTGTACGTCATCAAACCACGCCGCCCCAATGGCGTGGCCATATCCCAGAGAGACGTTGAGGTAATGTGCCTGTGCCGGGATGACGAGTGCCATCTCGATGGGATTGAAGCTATTGGGCTTCTCCTGGCAGGCGTACGGAACATTGAAGTACGTGGAGCCTATCCCCAGGTATCGCGTGACCGGCTCCATCTTCACCAGGTTGTCGGGTTGGTGAGGCAGGCCGTTCTTTTTCTCATCCAGACAGCCGAAAGCGAAGCTGATATGCCGGTCTGTAAACATCACCTTCGCTGACAGGAGATAGGTCGCTCCGGGAACAACGGGAACGGGATCGGCAAAACTGACGGTTGCCGCCCCCGCGTCGCCGGATCGTGTAATGCGGAGACTGTGCGTTCCCGATGCCTTGGTCTCCGCGTCAAGGGCCACCGTTGCCCCTTCGCCTGCGCTGACGCGCAGACCGCGGGGCAGTCCCGTCTTCGGGTCCGGCTTTTCGTTGCGGTCGAAGTCGCCTGACGCAAGAAGGTTCTCTCCCTTCTCAGCGGCTCGAACCTCGCCGCGCGTGAGTTTGCGCTCCTCATCGACGCGCACGAGGATCATCCGATCCAGGAAGATGCCGTCTTTGCCTGTTTTGTCCCCGAACGGCAGACCGGGGCCGCTGGTCTTTAGCGAGAGGTAGATGTCCCACGGATGGTCCGGGTTGTCCGGGTTCAGGAAGGGAATCAGGGGGCGTATCTGAATCTGCCAACTGCCGGTCAGGTAGATGTAGGCGGTATCGCTCAGGCGGAAGCGTCCCATCTTGTAGAGACGGTATCCTTCGCCCTTGATGTCGTCCGGATTGATCCGCGCACCGCCGCCGACGCGGCCGGTGGAGTCGTAGATGCCGAGGTGGAAGGGCAGCACACCGCCAAAGGCTTTCATGCGCTCATTGCTGATGAAGACGGCGTTTCCCGCCGTCGACTGTGGGTCTGGAACCGGTATGCGGTCGTCGACCTGTTCATAGAAGGGGCCGCGTCCATCGCAGAAACCGATGACCGGCGCAGGCAGGTCCACGATTCGGTCTGCCGGGACGGTCTCCAATTCCGGCGGCAGCGGCATGACGTTCTTTGCAGCACGTCCGCAGTTGACCACCGGTTGCACGACCGTCTGCTGGAACTTGGTCAGCCACTTCTCCTCCGCCTGCTGCTTCTGCTGTGCGTTCCAGTGAGGAACGCCACAACTCAGCCACCGACCTTCCTTCTGTACCGCAAGCAGCAGCGGCTCCACGCGCGCGATGATCGTGTCCTTGTTGAGCTTCCAGTCAGACTCCTTGCCGCCGCTTCGGACGTGGTCGGTAATCGCCTTCGTCCAGTAGTAGAGAGTGGCAAGGTCGAGACCAAGTCGCGCTTCCCGGACGCGCGCCAGGGCTTTCGGGCTGTCGGCGACTGCCTTCTCCGCCTTGTCGAATAGCCCCTGCGCGCCGGTGAGGTAGGAGAAATCATAGAGGTTGTAAGGATAGTCCTGCTTGCGTTTCTCGGTCAGCTTGAGCAGTGACATGATATGCGGCGCGGCTTTGCCGTACATTCCATTGCTGAAGTCCTGCACCAGTTCCCAGACATCTCTCGACGGGTCTTCCGCCTTGTGCAGCCACACCCAGTGGCGCATTCCCACAAAGGGTCGCGGACTTACCATGAGTTCTGATTCCAGAAACAAACCCTCGATGTTCAGCTTCGGGTATAGGTTAAACCGATCCGTATAGGAGTCGAAGATGGGAGCCGGGAACACCTGGCCGTGCGCCAGTCCGTCGTAGTCCCACTTGAAGAGCCGCGTCGCTCGCTCGCGCCACGCCTGTACGTCGCGCAAGGCGAACGCATTCTCCGGCGCGGTGAAAGGCAAATGCTCCGTGCCGGTGATGCAGACGCGGACGCAGACGTTCGGGCGGTACTTCATCGTCTTCGTGGGAAGAGCGGTGACATTGTAGGCAAAGGTGCGGATGATGGCTTTGGGGAACTCATCCTTGATTCCATCGGCCAGGAAGTTGATGAAGTCCATGAACGGTCCGGTGCGCCCTTCTTGCTTCTCGATCTCCATACAGCCCGGACACTGGCATCGCTGCCGGTTGCCGTCGTTGGTCGAAACCTCATAGTAGTCGGCGTTGGGGTTGTCACGGATGACTTTCCTCAACTTCTCCAGAACGATCTTGCGGACGTCCGGGTTTGTCTGGCAGAACTGGTCGTGAAGCTCGAGATTGTACTTGCCGTTCATAAAGGATGCATACTCGGGATGATTGTCGAAGTAATCCTTCGGGTTGAAGTAGGCGCTGTATGTGTGACAGGTGCTGCCGCCCGGCGGACGTCCCACTTCTTCCGCCACAGAGCGGTTCCGCAAACACCATTCTTGCTCGCCACCGTAAGGGCCGCGGTGGTGGCCTCCCTGTCGGTAGATCGTGCGGAACTTGAAGGCGGGACTGTAATTGACATCCAGCGCAGGAACGGAGATGTTCGGCTTCGAGGGGATCGCCTCATCGAACACCGTGTACCATCGGCACCCCACATACTGCTCTAGGAAGTAGAAGCCCACCAACTGAGTTCCCGCAGGGCGACCGCCCGCAATGACGAGTCCGCCGGCGCGGGTGACGATGCGTCCGTGTTGCGGGGCCATCGATTTGCAGTGGATGCCCGACGAATCCGCGAAGGCGGTGTTGCCAACATAGATGGCTGGGGTGTCCAGCGGAAGCTCCTTCTCTTCCACGATGTCAAACTTCCCACCCGTGACGCGGCCAAGGTAGTCGCTCAAGTCCTTCGCCGCCTGGAGCTCTTCCTTTGTGGAGTTCTTCGAGTCAACGACGATCTTTACCAGTGCCTTGCCATCTTGCGCGATTCTGAAAGGCTGCGTCGTGGTGTTGGCGTGGACAGGAAGGTGTGATAGGGGGACAACACTCGTCATGAATACGGTGATAACAAACGAAAGTCGCTGCACTTTGCACCTCCAATGAAAATCGCATTCCTAAGTTGGACTTTATTCATTTCTGCCACACCCGATTTTTCAAAATCGGGTTCCTGACACAACTGGCTACAGGAACGCTCCCGCTTTTTTCTTACTCTCACACCCCACGTTTCAACGTGGGGTTCCTGACACAACTGGCTACAGGAACGCTCCCGCTTTTTTCTTGCTCTCACACCCCACGTTTCAACGTGGGGTTCCTGACACAAAGAAGTCCCTCTCGCCAGCTCCAAACAGCGATGCCACACTGCGCCTTCATAGCCACTTTGTGTGAGCTACCCGACGATGAAACATCGGGAGTCCTTTTCTGCATGTCGGTCCGCAATAACGATATTGAAGAATCCAGCCTTCCGGCCGGCAGGCTTGCCACAGTGCCGCTCGGTGGCATGTTCAGCCACCTTTCACATGGATAAAGTCCAGCTTAAGCGCTTGCCTGTCGGTGAACATCCACCGCGCAGGTGTTGGTGACACAAGGCAAGGTGGACGCCCTACTTCTTCGTGAGCCTGTACGTATGGTACTTCTGGAGTTTGATGCTTCGCCCTTTCGGGGAGGACACCTCCTCCTTCGCTGTGACGTCCTCAACACTCTGGATGTCCAGGGGGACAGCATAGTTCATCTCGGCGAAGGCGAAGATGGCGCGTCCGGCAGGAGAGATCCACTCGACGCCGCGGTCGCTGAGAAGGTGTCGTCGCTGCATCAGATCAGACACAGCGTTGAAGTCGTGGTTCGCCTGCGCGATGCGCTGCATCGCGGCTTTATCGGTGCCGAAGTGCCCCATATCCAGAATGGGGCAACAGAAGTTCGCTAGCATTCGGTAGTAGTAGCATTTGTCTGGGTCAGCGAGGAAGCGTCCCATGTCGGTAATCTCGTGGGGCCAGGAAGATTTGCCCCACGGCTGCTGTAAGTAGAGACCCTCCTTGTAGAGCGTCTCCGGGCGGAATGTTTCCCAGTCTTCCGGCGGATTCCATCCACCGTCTGAAATGGTGCCGAGGCCGTGGGGCGCACCTTCGCAGTATGTGTAGTAGCCCATTTTCTCGATTTCAGCGTGCCAGGGGAGCAATCCGTCGGCCTGTCGAACTACGTCAGCAAAGCTGGCGGTGTCCATCAGGTGTGTTGCGGAGCAATAGGAGTCGAGCCAAAGCCCGCCGAGACCGGTTCGCTCCCGCGCCTCCTTCAGCCCGGCCAGAGTATACCTGGCAAAGCCCGCCTCCAGCTTTCCCGGCCAACCCCAAGGCGAGTAGTAGGTTCTCGACCGCTCTCCACTCGCGGTTCTGAGAATGAACTCGGGGTGTTCCTTCCACGCGGAGGCTCCGTCGAGGTTCTGGACGCTACCGTACCATGAGATCACGGTCATGCCGCGCTTGCGTGCCGCGTCGCAGAGGTACTTGAAAGGCTCCACGGTTTCCGGGCAGAGGTGATTGATGTCGTTGACGGGCCAGTTCCACGGACCGCGCGGCAACACCATCATTACCCGCTTGAAATCCTGTGCTGCCAACCGTGGCACGGCGTTGTCGGCGACCCAGCGGTAGTATTCGGCATTCTCTATCTTCTGGTTTTCCGGTCGCAGATCTCCAATGCCTCGAAGTCCCGAATAGCCAATGAACATCGCTGCCGGCTGAAGTGGTTTTTCCGGCGGGGCCCCCAATTGCTTGCGGTAGTAAGCGTAAATGTCGTCACGCAACTGCGTCCAATGGTCTGCGTCTCCGGGTTGTTCGCAGAAGAGAACGATCTTCATACTGGTCGATGCTTCCGATGATTCGGGGAACAGAAACGTGTCCTGCAGGATCAGGAAGTTGGGCGTAGTTCCACGGCAGAACAGCGAAGTATCGCACCGATCGAAGAAGCTGACCAGCGTGCCCTCCTTCCCGGTTTGATAGTCAAAGGAGTCGGCCCCCACGAAGCGGTAGGCGCACTCGAGGCAATAGGTGGAGGACTCAGTAAGGGAAAGAAGGTGGCTGCCAACGTGTAGACCAAGCGGTGTGCCTCCCAACTCCCAAGTGGCGCGGTCCATGATTCGTCGCACGGTCACAGCGGCGCTCTGGAATCGGTAGCCGTATCGAACTCCTTGGTGGCGGCGACCGGCGAGGTCTTGTGTGATGGGACGCAACAACCAGTCGAGTTTGTCGGTCTCGCCACTCGCCGTTCGCAGCGATGTGTGGATGACCACCTCCTGCGCGCTTTCCGTATGGCTCTCATAGACACACGCCACGTAATCACGCGCAGGCGCCGTCTGGATGACCGGGGCGATCGGCGGCGCGTGTGGATTTCGGAGAAGAGTGTTGCCACAGACAACCGACGTGATACCGACGATCTGCTTCTCCCGCAGCGGCAGGGTGAGGTAAACTCCGTTGCTGAGGCCGATCTCGATCGCTTCGTCCGTCACCGCGACACCCGCCTTTGTCGTTTTAGGAACTGCCGCGGCTCGACGGCCAGTCTCCTCCACAAGTGGAACGCCCTGCTTTACCTCGGAGGGGATCCATTCTGATCGCGGTTCGTTCTTGTTGGGCAGCCCGAGGCCCTCGGTGAGCGATGGCTGCGTCATCCAGATCGTTCCGCTGCTGAGTTTGCATCCCACCGCGATGGCGGCGTATCGCGCGACCTGAGGAGATGTCACGCGTCCGACGTAGCGCGTCCAGTCGGAGGTGTTACCGTGGGAGATGTGGTAGTAGCCGATGCGCTCCTCAAATTCGGCAATCGGTTTTCGCTCGGCGTTGAACCATCGGACCGCGACGAATTCACCCCACACCTGCAGATGTCGCAGCAGCATGGACACGTCGTATCGCTGGCCCGGCCGAACTGCCACCGGCTCGCTTTCCAGCAGCACCGTGTAGGCGCCTCCCAGGGGACGCGGCAGCGCCGGCCAGCCGGAGCCGTGCTGTTCGCCCCAGCGGTTCCAGTTCCACCAGTCCTTGAAGTCGGGCTTTGGTTGATAGTCTTCACTGAAGAGAGTTGCCGCGGCGCGCAACGCCTTGACGTTTCCGGGCCCTGCCTCCAGTCGCAGTCGACGCTTCTCGCCGCGCCAGTGGTCGGCGATCCCA
>Ga0210053_1004389_pt1 | contig 11027 bp, 8 predicted proteins | sample CryGeymeta201512_FD_185467 | JGI IMG/M metagenome (GOLD analysis project Ga0210053, IMG submission 185467) | Groundwater microbial communities from Crystal Geyser aquifers in Utah, USA - Crystal Geyser metaG 2015-12 (SPAdes) (version 2) | ecosystem: Environmental > Aquatic > Deep subsurface >... | reverse complement strand
AAGCTTTCTATATTGCCGTCAAAGGCTAATCCAACAATCTCGGCGTTTTTGTTAATTAACGGACTACCGGAGTTGCCGCCGATAATATCATTTGTTGAAATAAAATTCATCGGAGTTTCAAGATCAAATTCAGCCGGAGGATTCTCCCACCGTTTCGGCAAATTCCACGGAGATTGTTTTTTGAAAGAATAATATCGGTCGTAGAGTCCATAAAAAGTCGTCTTGACCGGGGCTTTGGTTCCGTTGTACTCGTAGCTTTTTACAACGCCGTCTGCAAGGCGAAGAGTAAAAGTAGCATCGGGCGGAATAGAGGTTCCGTAAACCTCGAACAACGCTCTCCCCAATAACTGGATATAATTTGCTTCTCTCTCGTTGATCTCCTTTGATTTAGCTTGAACTTCTTCTAATTGATTTTCAGTTTTAACAACAAATTGAATAAACGGATCATCTGAAGAAAGAATTGCGTCAGCGCCTTTCTCAACAAGTTGATTAACCTTTTCAACATCGCTTAAAATTGATTTATTCACGGCGTATTGTAAAGCCTCGCTTCCTTTTTTACCTCCGGTTAAAATTTTAGCATATTCGGTATCTTCACCAAGAAGTTTAACATAAACGCCAATAATTACAGAAGCAAACTTATCCGCAACGACTTTATCAAATTTAGCCGGGGCTAATTTTGCTTTTGCTTTTTCAACAACAGAATCTTTGTATTGCAACATTCTTTGCGCATCAGGCATTTTCATTTGATGTGCAAAATTTACCAGCTTTCTCGCAACCTGAAAATATTCTGTTGAAAGTCCTCTGCCGCCAACATTAAAGGCTGCATTTCTTTTGAAGTATTCTTTTGCTTCGGTTCTTGTGCCGGCAATTTTATCCCAGAGTTCGCCATATTTTGCTTTCAATTCCGGTTTAGCCATAACTGCGGATTTAAATTTATTTTCAAAATCCTTTTTCTTCTGCATAAAAACAGGGTTACGAAGTCCTTTCAAAACACCTATGTACACTTTTTGTGAATTTGCCATCCCAAATAATCGGTCTTGCAATTCAAATAGGCGATCGGGGTGTTCGGCAATTACCTCTTCATAAACTTTAACTGCGCCGTTTAATAAATCCACGGTTAAAGGATAAGCATAGTCCCTAGAATACTCAAGAACCGCGGTTGTCGAGAGTCTGCTTGTACGTCCCGGATTTCCGACAACAAAAACAGGATCACCTTCAGCAGCGCCGTTAGGAGACCACTTGAAAAAGTTTTTTGTCTTTAAAGGGGTTCCGGTTTCATCATAAACGCGGAAGAATGAGCAATCTAAATCGTAACGTGGGTAGGTAAAGTTATCCGGGTCCCCGCCGAAAAATCCCATTTGAACTTCAGGAGAAAAAACTATTCTAACATCGTCGTATTTTCTATAACTATAAAGAGAATATTTTCCTCCGTTATAGAAAGTAACTATCTGGGCAGTGTAATCTTTTCCTTTTTCAGAGACAGCTAAATCGGTGAGTTCTGAAAATTTTTCTTGTTTGTTCTTTGCTATTTCAGCGTCAGTTTTACCGGCATCAATTGCAGCTTGAACCTCTGCGGTAACATCTTTAATCTCAACAAGCTGAGAAACATATAATCCAGGGACTTTTCTTTCATCGGCTAAAGTGTTGGCAATAAATCCGTCTTCCGATAAATTTTCCCCCTCTTTAGTAACTTTTCCAACACTTTCGCGTGCACAGTGATCATTCGTCATTACGAGCCCGTCTTCGGAGACAAAAGAAGCAGAACAATAATTTGCAAAGCGGAGAGCAGACATTCTAACATTGTTTAACCACTCATCATCGGGTGAGAAATTATATTCTGATTGAAAATACTCCTTGGGAGGGAAATCAAACGTCCACATTTTCCCGGTATCAAATTTACCGGCTTTAACGGTATCTAAATTTAACCACTGTTCGGAATTTGATTTGGTTGAGTTAACAGAAGAACCGCATCCGATAACAAAAAATGTCATCAACGCAAGAGAACTCATAAGAATTGCTTTAGTAGATTTGTACATCATAAAAGGTGCCTTATATTAAAAAATAGTTATTCATTAATTAAGAAAATTTTAGTCCTGCAAATTTAAGAGAACCAAAATAAATGCTCACTAATGAAGTGATAAGCGGTAAAATAAAATGAAATAAGTTTTAAATTTAGAATTTACCTCTTGAATTACATATAAAGACCGGAGCTGTATAAAGGTTCGATCTCCCATTCATCTTCAACCGTGCCGACGCAATGAGAACATTTTTCAATACTAAACGTTACTTTTTCTTCGAGCGCGGATGCGCGGACAAAGTTTAAAACCGTCTGACAGCTTGAACACTGTACCACATGATGGGTTAAAACCTTGTTACTGCACGACGGACATAAAAATCCTAGTTTATCCTGTTGTTCGTGCGGATTTATTAAAAAGATAGTATTACATTTCACATTATTACATTTAGTAAAATGTAAGGGAACAGTAGAATTTGGTGCGATAAGTTACTCCTTATTTTTAGTTTCAAACTTATTCAATGATCGAGTTCTTTCCTAAGAAAAAATTTTTCCCTGTTTTGTTCCGAATAAAAGAGGAAAAGTCTAATTTTGGGAGACAAATCATTTAAATCAACCAAGAGGTAAAAATGGAAAAAATAGCATCTTTTAAAGCATACGACATCCGCGGAAAAGTTCCCGCAGAATTAAATGAAGAATTGGCTTACAATTTTGGACGCGCTTTGACAATGCATCTCTTCTGTAAAACAGCGGTCATCGGGCGTGATGTTAGATATTCTTCCCAGCCGCTATCCGATGCTCTGTCGAAAGGGTTTACAGACAGCGGTGTGAACGTTATTGATATCGGTTTGTGCGGAACCGAAATGATCTACTTCGCCACTTCTTTTCTTGGAACCGAAGCAGGCGTTATGATCACCGCAAGCCACAACCCGCCTGAATATAACGGAATGAAGGTAGTGAAGAAAGATTCCGTTCCCGTCGGTTATGATTCCGGTTTAAAAGAAGTTGAACAGATCATCTTACAAAAAGATTTCCCTCCTCTCGCAGATAAAAAAGGAACAGTAACAAAACAAAATATTACAAAAGAGTTTATCGCAAACCTCGATAAATTTTTCGATGTGAAAAAATTAAAACCGATGAAAGTAGTTGTAAATGCAGGCAACGGATGTGTGGGTCCAATCTTAACTATTCTTGAACCAACTCTTCCCTGTGAGATGATAAAATTATTCATCGAACCCGATCCGGCATTTCCAAACGGAGTTCCAAACCCAATGCTTGAAGAAAACAGGAAACCAACAATTGGTGCAATTAAATCGAACAATGCTGATTTAGGAGTTGCATGGGACGGCGATTACGACCGCTGTTTCTTCTTTGATGAATTCGGCAATTTTATCGAAGGGTATTACATCGTTGGATTGTTAGCAAAATCAATTTTGAAAAAATTTCCCGGAGAAAATATTATTCACGATCCGCGTTTGGTTTGGAATACCATTGAAGTTGTTACCAATGCTAATGGAAATGCGGTTCAATCAAAAAGCGGACATGCATTTATCAAGCAGAAAATGAGAGAAGTAAACGCGATATACGGAGGTGAAATGTCCGCACATCATTACTTCAGGGAAAATGCTTATTCTGATAGTGGTATCATTCCTTTCTTGCTTGTAATGCAGTTGATGTCCGAGGAAGGAAAAACGCTTTCACAGCTTACAGGGGAAATGATGAAAAATTATCCTTGCTCGGGTGAAATAAATTCAACCATCTCAGATCCTGTAGCAAAAATAAAAGAAATTGAAGCCGCATATCCCGGAGGTAAACGCGAAACCGTTGACGGCATCAGCGTTGAATATGATCGGTGGCGTTTCAACCTGCGCATGTCTAACACGGAACCGATCATTCGGCTTAATGTTGAATCTCGCGGCGATGAAAAATTGATGAAAGAAAAAACAGAAGAACTTTTACAAATAATTAGAAAGTATGAAGTGTAAATGGATAAATCTTTATCAGAAGTACATTCGACAGTAAAAACGAATAAGGAAAGTTATTTTAAAAGACTCTTCGCTTTTTCCGGTCCAGCTTTTTTAGTTTCTGTTGGATATATGGATCCCGGGAACTGGGCAACCGACATTGCAGGCGGCGCGCAGTTTGGTTATAAATTAATTTGGGTAATTCTCCTTGCAAATTTGATGGCAATTCTTTTTCAAACGCTCGCTGCGCGGCTTGGAATTGTTTACGGCAGGGATTTGGCGCAAGCCTGCCGCAGCAGTTATCCCAAAGCAATTAATTTTATCTTATGGATATTTACCGAAATTGCAATTGCCGCAACAGACTTGGCTGAAGTACTCGGATCTGCAATCGGATTATACTTATTATTCGGTATTCCTTTGGTCTGGGGAGTTGTCATCACTACACTTGATGTTTTGCTTTTGTTGGTGCTGATAAATTTCGGCATTAGGAAAATGGAGGCGTTTATTGTTTCCCTTGTGGCGATGATAGGAATTTGTTTCCTTCTCGAATTGGTTTTAGCCAAACCCAATTATGCTGAAGTTGTAACGGGATTTATGCCCACGGCAATGTCAAGCGGAGCTTTGTTTATTGCGCTTGGAATCATCGGCGCCACGGTTATGCCGCACAATATTTATCTTCACTCTGCGTTAGTGCAATCGCGTGATATTAAAAAAACTTCCGCCGGAAAAAAGGAAGCGAACAAATTTAATTTAATAGATTCAGTGGTTGCCTTGAATGCCGCTTTTTTTGTAAACGCTGCAATTTTAATTTTAGCCGCATCAGTGTTTTTCACATCGGGGCACTCTGATGTCGCATCAATAATAGACGCCCATTCGCTGCTTGGCAAATTACTTGGAAGTTCATTCGCTCCTTTTGCTTTCGGATTAGCGCTGCTTGCCGCCGGACAATCTTCTACTATTACCGGAACGTTTGCCGGACAAATTATTATGGAAGGATTCGTCGGTTTAAAAGTTCGTCCCTGGATGCGAAGAATGATAACCCGTTCGATAGCCATTATTCCCGCTTTAATTGTAATCAATCTTTCCGGTGATTCTTCAGTTGATCTTTTGCTTATTCTTTCCCAGGTGATCTTATCGGTTCAACTTCCGTTCGCATTGATCCCGCTTCTCCATTTTACCTCAAGTAAAGAAAAAATGGGGGAATTTGCCTCTAGCACAAAAGTAAAAATTCTTGCTTGGTTTGCTGCACTGCTTATTGTATCGTTAAACTTAAAATTAGTTTTAGATGTGGTACTAGAAAACATTTCGAATCCGGGTACGCTCGGTTTACTAATAAAATTTTTAGGAATCCCGTTTTTTATTTTCGTTTTTGGAATGCTTCTCTGGATAACTTTTGAACCGTTTCTCACCAAAGAAAAAATCCGCGAAGCCGTTATAGCAACAACCGCGCAGTTCACATCACTTGAAGGAGGAGAGTTAATTCAACGTGTCGGTATTGCCCTTGAAGGAAAGTATAGATATGATGCGCAGATCATTCAAAAAGCTCTGCCGTTTCTACAAGCAGAAAAAAACACGATTTTCTTGATACACTGTGTTGAGTCGCCGACGGGAAGATTTCTCGGTGAAGCAGTAGATGACCAGGATGCGCTGCGTATGAGGATCTATCTTGAAAAATTTTCAGACTTCCTGAACAAGAAAAACTTTAAAACCGAACTGTGTATCAGCGGCGGTGAGCCTGAAGACGCAATCGCAAAACTTGTTGAAAAAGATAAAATCGAAATGATTATTCTGGGAAGCCACGGACACAAATTAATTGACGATATGATTCTCGGTTCAACGGTTGACGAACTCAGGCATAAAGTGCGCGTTGCCATTCTTGCAATTCCGGTAAATTAGTTTTTTGCTGTTGTCTTTAATATGTTAGTCCATTAAGTTTGTACTATACTTTTATAGATGGAGAAAAAATGTTACAAGTTAATGATGTTGAATTAACGCCGAATCCTCACGCGTTAAAATTTCTTTTAAATGAGCGATTATTAAAATTTGAAACAAGACACTTTCACAGTAAAGCCGAAGCCGCCAACGATCCTCTTGCAAACGGAGTATTCGAACTGCCGGGCGTGCTCTCGGTTTTTTATATGGATAAATTTATCACAGTAGAAAAATCACGTGAAACTCAGTGGGGACAAATCCAACGCCCCCTCATTGCATTCCTAAAGGACTTCGACAAAAATTTAATTCCCGCCGAAAAAGTCCCGACAATGCCGGGATTGGATGATAATTCAAATGAGTTATTGAAAAAAATAAATGAAGTACTTAACCAAAAAATTCGTCCGGCGTTAGCAAATGACGGCGGCGGATTGGAAGTTTTAGGTTTGAACGGAACAACCTTGAGCGTTCGCTATCAAGGGGCATGCGGCAGTTGTCCAAGTTCAATCTCGGGAACATTGCGTGCAATTGAAAATCTTTTAAAAAAAGAAGTTAATCCCGTAATAGAGGTGATCTCTGCATAAGTTTTTCAAATATTGTTACAAAAAGAGTGTGTGGGTCGAGATGCATCTTGACCCAACAAAGCAGGGTTTGACGACCTAAATATTATTCAACTAAACAACGAATGGGAAAAAGGATGAAACAGGTTGACCAGAAAACCTATTATACTCTGTTAAAGATCAATGGTAATTCAATTACCATTTATTCCTCTCCTAAAGGCATTTGTCATATTGATTTAAATTCAAAATCCGGTAAAAAACTGTTTCAAAAGAAAAGTAAACTTCCGCCGGATGATAAAATATTTTTCGACTTGCCTGAACAATTAAAAAAATACTTCAATTCAGAACTTAAAACCTTCAAAGTTCCGCTCGATATTCAGGGAACAACTTTTCAACTTCAAGTGTGGAATGAATTAATGAACATTCCTTTTGGTGAAGTTGTTACGTACAAGGATATAGCGGTAAGAATAAAAAATGAAATGAGTTTCCGTGCTGTTGGTAATGCAGTTGGGGCTAATCCGGTTCCTATCGTTATTCCTTGTCATCGCGTAATAAAAACCTCCGGTGCGCTTGGCGGTTTTTCCGGCGGCGGACCAAAAGTAAAAGAAAAATTATTAGCGCTCGAAGGGTGCATGAGTCTAGAGTTGTTTTAGTAGAGACACACCGCGGCGTGTCCCTACTATGGAATAACTTAGGAGTAAAATCATGGAACGAATAATTAAAAAATATCGAATAGCGTCAGCGCGATTAAAAGAGTACGATTATTCTACGCCAAATTGGTATTTCGTAACAATCAACACCAAAGACCACCATGAGTATTTCGGAGAAAAATAAATGGGAAAATGTATTTAAATGAATTAGGAAAAATTGTTAAAGGGTGTTGGGAAGACATAACCAAACATTACCCAAACACCGAGTTAGATTATTTTGTGGTTATGCCAAACCATGTACATGGTATTATAATAATAAGTTCCGTCGTAGAGACGGGGCATGCCCCGTCTTTACAAATGCAAACACCCACACTTGGCAATATGATAGGCTCATTTAAATCCGCGGCAACAAAACACATACACGAACAAGATGAAAAACATTTCTCCTGGCAGTCCCGTTTTTACGACCGAATCATTCGCAACGAACGCGAACTGCATACAATACAACATTACATAGAACAAAATCCCCTTCGGTGGGAATTAGAGTCAGACAACGAGACGTTGGAATTATAACTAATTGTTTAGCATAAAGACGGGGCATGCCCCGTCTCTACAAAGATAATTAAACCAACGGATGTGCGTTTAACTCGTTCAATCCTTGATGAAGTTCATCATACGATAATTCGTGATCAACTAATTTTCCGTTAAAGTAGTCTTCGTAAGCCGACATATCAAAATGTCCGTGACCGCAAAGATTAAAGAGAATTGTTTTGGGCGTTCCTTCTTCTTTTGCTTTTAATGCTTCACGAACAACGGCTGCAATTCCGTGGGTTGCTTCCGGCGCCGGAATAATTCCTTCGGCATTTGCAAATTTTACACCTGCGTCAAAGCATGCTAATTGATGCACCGACTGCGCTTCAATCACTTTATCTTTTAAAAGCTGACTTACAATTGCACCCGCTCCGTGGTAACGTAAACCGCCCGCGTGTATCGGGTCAGGAACAAAAGTATGTCCGAGTGTGTACATCGGAAGAAGCGGAGTTAAACCGACAGAGTCGCCGAAATCATAACGAAATTCTCCTTTGGTTAATTTAGGACACGAAGCCGGTTCGACTGCAATGCAGCGGACTTTTTTTCCTTCTTGCAAATTTAAACGTAAAAACGGAAAAGCAATTCCAGCAAAGTTAGAACCCCCGCCAAATGGTGCGATAACGATATCCGGAAAATCTTCAGCCATTTCCATTTGTTTTACGGCTTCAAGTCCGATAACGGTTTGGTGCATTAATACGTGGTTCAACACGCTGCCGAGCGCATATTTAGTATCCGCATTTGTTGCGGCGCGTTCAACTGCTTCTGAGATTGCGATACCCAAACTTCCCGGTGAATTCGGATCTTGAGCTAAAATTTTTCTTCCTGATTCAGTCAGGTTTGTTGGTGAAGAAAAAACTTTTGCACCCCAGGTATTCATCATCAATTTGCGATATGGTTTTTGTTCGTAACTGATCTTCACCATATAAACCTCGAGTTCTATTCCGAACATCTGACACGCAAAACTAAGCGCGCTTCCCCATTGACCGGCGCCGGTTTCAGTGGTGATTTTTTTTACGCCTTCCATTTTATTGTAGTACGCTTGTGGAATTGCAGTGTTTGGTTTATGCGAACCTGCCGGACTAACTCCTTCGTATTTGTAATAAATTTTTGCCGGAGTATCAAGCAGCTTTTCAAAATTATATGCGCGGTACAATGGCGTTGGGCGCCAGATTTTATAGGCTTCGCGCACGGCTTCGGGAATTTCAATCCATCGTTCTTTTGAAACTTCCTGTTTAATTAATTCCATTGGAAAAAGCGGCGCTAAATCTGCTGGACCTATCGGCTGTTTGGTTCCCGGATGAAGCGGCGGCAAAATCGGGTTCGGCATATCTGCCTGAATATTGTACCAGCTTTCGGGAATCTGATCTTCGGAAAGAAGAAATTTTTTGATCTGTTTCATTATAAAGTATCCTTTAAGTTATTAAATATTTTTGCTCAAGAGAAAAAGTTAAAATGCATTCATCAAGTGAATGGAATATCAGTAGAAAATAAAATGAAAAAATGGGAGAGAATATTTTAGGCGCGGAGGCGCCAGATGAACGAAGAAGTAAGGGTGATATTTTTTATTCGCATTTTCATGCAGCTAATATAGTGAATCAACTTATCGGCACAAAAAGAAAAAATTGATTTTGGAATATTCTTTCACCTTTTTAACGATTTCTTTCCAATTAAAGTTAGAACTGCCAAAAGCAAAGCAACCGAACCGGAAAAATAGAAAGGAGCGCTTGGACTTACGACGTCCCACAAAATTCCCGCAAAGAATGAGCCGAACATAATTGCAAAACTTGAAAACATTGTAAGCAAACCGATTGCGGTTCCACGCATTTCATCTGGAACAATATCGGCAACCCACGCCTTCGTTATTCCCTCTGTTGATGCGGCGTAAACTCCGTACAACGCAAAGAGAAGAATTGCAAACACAAAATGATGCGCGACTGCAAATCCAAAATAAACAACGGAAAAAACTAAAAGCCCGAAAGTGAAAATCTTTTTCTTCCCTATTTTATCTGAAAGCAATCCAAGCGGATATGAACTGGCAGCATAAACAAGGTTGTAAAAAATGTAACTCACTATTGCCAGCGTATCGGAACCCGAAATAGCTTTTGATTTTAAGATCAGAAAAACATCGCTGCTGTTTGCGAATGAAAAAAGCACGACCAAACTCAAAATAATTTTATATTCCTTCGGTGCAGTTTTAAGAAAAGAACGAAAACCGATTTTCTTTTTCCCTTCTTTTGAGACAAAATTATCTTTTACAAAAAAAGTGAACGATACTGCAATTAGCGAAGGAACAAACGCAATAAGAAAGATCAACGTATAATTTTTAGGAAAGAAAGCTAATAGAAGCAAAGCCAATGCCGGACCAATTGCTGCGCCAAGTGTGTCCATTCCGCGGTGAAAACCAAAGACGGCGCCGCTGTTTCCGTTTGCATAACTTGCAAGCAGTGCGTCGCGCGGAGCGGTGCGTAAACCTTTTCCAAGTCTGTCTGAAATTCTTGCAGTGATAATTGCAGCTAGCGAAGGAAAAATTCCCGGAAGAGGTTTAGACAAAGCCGAAAGTCCGTAACCGAGGGAAATAAAAATTGCTCTCTTTTTTACTTTGTCGGAAAGAATTCCGAAATATCCTTTAAAGAAACCGCTGACAACTTCTGCAACTCCTTCAAGCAAGCCGATAACCGCCATAGATGCGCCCAGCACGGTTGACATAAAAATCGGAGTAACCGGGTACAGCATTTCACTTGCAATATCCGTGAACAGACTGACGAGGCTTAGGATGATGACTTGTTTGGGAAGATTTTTTTTTACCATAATAAACTTATTTTTCCTAATCTGTCACAAGACGCTTTATGACGGTTCGTAGGACTTTCTACCTAAATATTATTTCTTAATTTGCATGGTATAAGTAATGCGGTCTATATCCTCGACATACCGATTAACAATATGCCATATAGCATCATCAAGCGCTTCGAATCCTTCTTTTTCAAGATTATAAATTTCCGGATAATGTTTTAGCGCAAAACTTTTTAACGCATCTGTCGCGTCTTTTTCCAACGCCTCCATTTTTGCTTGCCCTTCCATTCCAGCTTTATAAAGAGCTTCCATTTCGTTAATGAATTCTCCTGAAATTTCACTCATACTGATTCCTTTAATAAAATTTGCATTTCTCACTGAGCAAATTAAGAAATAGTTTATTACTAGTTGTATTCTGTACTGTTTTTATTAGAGATGGATACTCTGAGGTGATTGCCCCGACACCTAAAAAAAATTCGCGTAATTGATTGGAAAAAACATTTTTCAGTATTTATTAGTTACAGAAAAA
>Ga0210053_1004380_pt1 | contig 11039 bp, 8 predicted proteins | sample CryGeymeta201512_FD_185467 | JGI IMG/M metagenome (GOLD analysis project Ga0210053, IMG submission 185467) | Groundwater microbial communities from Crystal Geyser aquifers in Utah, USA - Crystal Geyser metaG 2015-12 (SPAdes) (version 2) | ecosystem: Environmental > Aquatic > Deep subsurface >... | reverse complement strand
ATTGTCGATGAGCCTGATGCTCGGCGCGTGTATTCCGGCAGGAGATTCCGCGGAGTTTAAGTTTGCCGCGCAGACCGACACCGGGGTCACGATCACGGATTCGGGCAATACAAATAGCGATTCCGGCAATCATTCCAGTGGGGACGGTGGAAACACGGCGACCCAAATGATGGACGCAGCCCCGGATTTACCCGAAGACATGAGTTGTGTTCCCGAAAGTACCGAGGCGCTTTGCGCAAGAATCGCGGTCGAATGCGGAACGGCACGAGGCGATGATAATTGTCTGGAGACCCGCGATGTGTATTGCGGAAGCTGTGTTTTTGGGACGGGCTGCGCCAGTGGTGAGTGCATTGAAACAGAATGCCGCGACGAGGCCGACAACGACGGGGACGGCATGGCAGACTGTGCCGACTCCGATTGCGTCGGCCAACGCTGCTCTCGCACGAACGGTTCAAAACGTTGCGGAAACGATGGCTCCTGCGGTTAGTCCACCGGTAAATTGTGCCCACGAAATTGTAGTGGTATCGTTCCCCAAAACCCTTCCCAATTTTTCTGAAGTGCAATGAGTCAGGATACGCCTTCACTGCAAGTGCGTTGCACCGGGTGCAACACCTCTTTCAAGATGAAGCTCAAACGTGGGCGGATTCCAACGAAGGTCGTGCCTTGTCCAAAGTGCAAGAGCCCCATCGACCTGAAACAGTACACCGATGCAGATATTCAGACCGAGCAGCCTCTGACCGGGTTGGCCAAACGCTTGCGCCCCGCAGCCGAACTGCTCAAAACGATCATTCCGCAGGCGCGGATCTTTGATCGGTCAAAAAATCGGAAACGTAAAATCGAGGCCGCCGTTAAAGAAGGGCCTGGATTTCATCTCCAAAAGGGGGGGCCGAACGAAGCGGTCACGCTGCCTGATAAGCCATTCAATGTCGAAAAACCGAGCGGCTTGATCGTGGGTCGTATGGCTCAAACTTTGGACTCGCCAGAACCCGAAGATTTGCGTCAAACACCGTACATGGGGCTCGAACAGGTACGAAGCGCGCTCCCCATCGACGAATCGATGGAACTGCTCGATTCGGGAATGCTGACAAAGACGCCTGACAGCGCCGAAATCGATCTTGGCCAGGCCACCCCGCGACACACCCCGGTGCCCACGCTTGATACCGATTCCGACGCCTCAGCCGATATTCTGGCCGGCCTGATCGACTCTGAGGTTTTCGATTCTTTGCTCGACCCACCCTCTGTGCCGGAGCTTCCCGTGACCGCGCAGGTTGCCGAGCATGCGTCCTCAGGCGACCTGCCGTCGCTGCCGAAACTGGACCTGCCAAAAATCCAGGCCCCAAAAATCGCTCCAGCAGACTTCAAGCCACCGCCGAGGGCTCCAAGTTTTAAATTGCCTGCTCCGATCTCTGGCTTGAGCGAGTCTTCTGAGTCGCGTGAGGCCGTGGTTGAGGATTCGAAGATTGAGGTCTCCGACGCCTTGAAGGATTCGGTCGACATGCAACGCTTTGAAACCATTCGTCCGGCAGACGAACAGAGCCTGGAGATGCTTAGAAACGCGAGTTTTTCGAACGAACTCGAAAATGAGCAGGCCGACTCGTTCTTCAAATCAAGCGTCGAGATCGCCGAGAGCATGGAGTTCGAAATCGAAGAGTTTGACCTCCAAGAACAAAGCCGTGCGCCCTTCTCATTATTCACCGCGATCGTGGTGGTGCTGCTGGTCTTTGCAGCGCTTGTTGGCTTCCTCACGCTGACCTGACGACATCAAGTTCATTGAAAATCCTGCCCTTCGGAATCCAAATCGCCATTCGATTTGTTGAACTCCTGCAGGATGTCGTTTCTCCAAAAATTGGAAGCAGTATGAAACATCGGGATTTGTGGTTAGCGCTGGTGGTCACAGCAACTGTGATCGGCGGCTGCGTCAACGATTCAACGTCTGTATCAGCAGCCGAGTGCCTCTCCACCGAAAAGTGGACGGGCGGCAACAGTGGTTCACAGGACATGAATCCTGGGCAAGCCTGCAACGCCTGCCATGCCGGTAATGGCGGCCCGAACTACAGATTTGCGGGCACGGTTTACGAAGATCTATCGCAAAAGAACAACTGTTTCGGAATCGACGGGTACACGATCGAAATCACCGACGCCAACGGCGCTGTCCACAAGGCAACGTCAAATGCAGCGGGCAACTTCATGTCGCAAGGGTCAAAAGTCGCCACGCCGTACACTGCCTTGGTCCGCGGGCCCGACGGCTCCGAACTCCCGATGCTGACGGCGCAAACCAGCGTCGACTGCAATTCGTGTCATGGAGCGGTTGGCAGCCAAGGCGCTCCTGGCCGAATCATGATCCCCTAACAAAACATCCTCATTTGAAAAATATCGGCATTTATTCGAATCTGTCTGACCACATCGCCCTCTAATGTCTTGGACGGTGCTGATTTTTCTCCAGACAGGATGTACATGTATTATCGCAATCTGTGTTTGGCTCTCCTTACAGGAGCCTTTGTTGTCACTGGATGCGGCGACGATTCTCAATCGGTGTCTGCCGACGAATGCCTCTCTACTGAACAGTGGATTGGCGGCAACAGTGGTTCGCGGGACATGAATCCCGGACAGGCCTGCAACGCCTGCCACAGAAGTGATGAGGGCCCGATCTTCAAGTTCGCAGGCACCGTCTACGAAGGTATTTCGCAGAAGGACAACTGTTACGGAATCGACGGGTACACCATCGAAATTACCGACGCCAACGGCACCGTTCACAAGGCGACATCGAACTCGGCGGGCAACTTCATGTCCGAAGGTTCCAAGGTGGTCGCGCCTTACACCGCGCTGGTCCGCGGACCAGATGGATCCGAGCTTCCGATGTTGACCGCGCAAACCAATGTCGACTGCAATTCGTGTCATGGAGCCGTGGGCAGCGAGGGTGCTCCGGGTCGAATCATCATCCCTTAGGCTGCGGGCGTTCGCGCCGCCGAGAGATATCGTGCATTCTGGCTGCCACGACTTAACGAGCGATGCGTGAATCACGAAGAACTCCAACGTCTTGTCACGCAAGTGGATCAAGCCGTCCATGACCCTCAGCTTTCAGAAGCCGACATCACGACTCAGGTGAGAGCCATGCATCACGACGAGCGTGTGCTTGGCGATGCAATCTGGGCTTCGCGAAAGGCGCGCTCTACCGCTCGCACCGCCAGTGCTTGGTTCATCCAATGCATGGGACAAGCCGCACCTCAGAGCTTTAATATTGGGGATTTCCAACGACTTCTGGGTGACCTTGGAGGTCGGTCGGATCTGGGTGCGCTCGCGGGCTCAGGCGGATTGATTTGGAACCACTCGATGGAGTCGATCGCCGAGAAGCTAGGCCGTGAGCTTCTGTTGCTTGACGTCGAGTCACTGGCCCCACCGATACGCCAGGCCGTGAGTTTTTTCATGATGCGAGCGGGGCTGGTGTCGGCGGCTGATATCGAGCCATATGACGTGGAACCGTTGTTCGAGTCACTGGTCGTTGGCTGGGAAGACGCACAGGACTTTGCTCGTGATTGGATGCGACTCGCCCCGTCGCCCGAGGTTGGCAATTTCATGGCCAGGGCGTTGTCGACAGTGCACTGGTCTCAGGTGGAGCCGCTGGCGTTGGCGCTGCCCTTCGTCCACCCGGACGAGGCCATCCAAATCGTCACCCAGATGGCAGACATGACCCACGCCGGCAGCGTGATCGAAATGCTTGACGGGCTGCGCGACGAGGTCTTTCTGGCGCTCAATGGACGGGCATTGCCATGGTACGAGCGCATGTTCGGCCCGACGCCAGAGAGCTGGATCTTCGGCGTGACCGGTATCGTCGGTCCGCCCGGACTCATGGGCGTGATCGCCGCTCTGGCCGCCTATCAAGCGGTCGGGCACCTGGCACTTTTCTGGATGGTTTTGGTCGTCGTCTGCACGGCCGCGATAATCAGATTTTTGATTCAAAAAAACGTGGCACCTCGGTTTTCCCCTCAGGATCTGAACCCTGTTCGCCCTGGTGGTGGCGCGCTCTTGGCCGCGTGGTATCTACGCCAGCGACGACTCAAGAAGCTCAAGGATCCACCTGCATGGGTTGACCTGCTTCGTCGCGGCGCCTCGGATCAAGGCGAGTCATGGCGGCCTCTTCTAATCGCCGTGAACGACCTCCTTCCACCGCTGATTTCGCAGGTATCAGACCCCCAAGAAACCACGGTCGATCCCCTGCGCCTCTTCAACGAAGTCGAGTTCGGCCCCGCCGACGCACGCGCTGCCGCCCATCAAAAGCTTATCAAATTCGCAAGCGCCCATGGGCTTGAACCCGCCGAAGCGCTGGATCGCTGGTTTGCGGAAACGCCCTTTACCGAGGCGTCTGCACCTGGCTTCATTCGGCATCTGGAAAGCTCCTGGCTGACCCGACGTCGGCTTTCCCCGACCAGCTTTCGAGCCACCTGGGCGACCAAATCATTATGGTCGGTGTCCACCCTTTGTTTGTTCGGCCTCTACAACGGTTATAACGAGCTGGTGACGGTATTTCGCATCGACGAGACCGGTGAATTGGTCGACGCCGACGACCGAGGAATCGTGATCCCTGGGTATCATACCGTTGGACTGGTCGAAGCCGACGCAATGTCCAAAGCCGATACCGACCGATGGGCCAGTGTTTTTGCGGACTATGAGCTTGTTTCGCCTTTTGAGCAGCTCCACGCAACAAGCGCAAAAATCCCCATGAAGCTTGGTGACCACGCTCTTGAATCGCTCAGTGAAGCAGGCTGGATCGCTGACGAGGATGGGTTTTCGTTGCGACGACCGATCTGGATCCTCCAGATCACAGCCTACATCGAGGTTGATCCGCCCCTGCTCGACGCTGGCCCCTCTCAAATCGTGGCGTTCGATTTCGCCGAAGGTCTTCATTTTGAGCCAGAATCCGTCATCAATCCCTTGCGAGGAGATTCCGACATCGAGCGCTTATCCGAATACTGGCTTTCGGAACTGCGGCGACTGGCAGCCGTCTAAGTTCTACTCGGTTTGTGTTGGGCGTTCTGGTACTTTGTGGGTCTTGACTTGCTCTCCCGGAAAACACCATGATTCGACGCTTTCGACCGTTCGCATCGGTTCTGCTTGCCGCCTCAGTTTTGGCTTCGGCTTTAACAGGCACAGGCTGCAATAAGACCTACGACTTTGACCGGAAAGACACGCCGACGTTGACGCTGGGCCATGAGCTTTTTGTCATCTGGAAAAAAGACGCCGAACGCGCGGCGGAGCTGGCCGAACCCAAGGCTCAGATGCTCGACCAGAATTACGGCGAGTTTGTGAACGCGGTGAACGTGATCGCGCCTGAATCTGAACTGCGTGCGATCGACGAATTCCTGATCAATTTGCTGAAGCTCGTGGATGAAGGCGTCCTGCCAGCCTTGACGCGAAAAATTCGTGTCGTTCTGCAGGAAGCTTCTCAGGACATGGCACTGTTGGCGGCACTGGTTCAGCCCACGGGTCCCGACGCCGATTCCTACGTCGACCCTGCCAATAAACCCAATCTTTTGGGTTATGTCACCGCCTATCCTCGATTGCCTGAGCTGCTCAAATTGATCGCCGATATCGGCCTCAAGAACGACGGCTACACCGTCGGCGGCGTACGAACCTTTGACGAATCACCCGCAGTCACAGACCTGACTCGAGTGCTTGTCCGAGAGCTCCGTAAAGCCACACCAACCACCGACGAGCCACTCGCCATCACCTTCCGCGACCTGGCGATGGTTGAGGACTCCAAATATGTGGGGGACGAGGACATTGCCCCACTCTGGGTCGTGCTCTACGACGAACGCGGTTACCCGCTACCGGCGAAAAACGGCGACCAACTGGCGTATCCCTTCGTCGACGCCAATCAGGACGGACTGGCCGACATCAACGAGGCCGGCGAGTTTATTTTCTCGAACGGTGGAAGCGGAGAATTGCCGCCATTTTCGTACACACCCGATATCGACGAGCCCGTCGTCCGAGACTCGATCGGCCGAGCCACGCTGCCCAATAACCAATTTGCGTTTGAGTACGTAGACCTTCATGCGACAGGGCTTGGCTTCTTGGTGCGCGAGTTCCGCGGCCTGTCCAACAAAGACACGCTCTACGACTTGCTCTCGGCGTTCAAAGCGATTCTGGGGCCCAAAGGTGTGCTCACCGACGAAAATGGCGCCTACGAAGGATACTCGACCGACCAGCCACTCATGGAATTGTCCTACGCTTCGATCAGCATGATGGACACGCCCGCCATGCCTGACGTGATGGAGGACATGGCCGAACTGATGGAACGCAAGCCCGACGCCATTGCAGGCCTTGTGTTTGCGATGAATCAGACGATGGACATCCTGGGCGAATTTCCCGCCGCTGAAATGAGCGACAATCAAACCGTGATGTACGACCTTCTGCCTTACCTGAAGGAACTCGCTGACGACCCCGCTCTATTTGCCGACGTCATGGATTCGTTGCGAGCCCCCATCAACCGTCGTACGGGCGAAGGCCTGGCGACCTTGTTGCGATACAGCGACAACGATACGATTCCGACCCCTGGCGGGCCCTACGACGCGTGTTTCCTGGGTTGCCGCGACCGATTCACCATCGGCACCGTCAACCGTTTTGAGTGCATTCGAGCCTGTCCAAACGGCGAGATTTTTTCTCAACCCATCGACTACAGCGCTCCGGAAACCGAAAAAGGACGCAGCCTTCTGCAAAAATTCCTGCACCTGATTCGCGACGCCAAAGGCATGCGATACAGCATGGACATCACGGAAGCTTCATTCAACGGCAGCCCCCTTCCCAACCTTCCGCCAATGCTGGTTCTGCCAGGCGCCGGCGAAGCGTTCATGGCCTCTGTGGCCGGAAACCTGGACCTCGCCGAGTACGTGCCGGATGAACTTTGGACCAGCGATATCGGCGAACTCCTGGACTATCTGGGTGTGAGCAACGGCAATATCGCTGCGCTCTTGAGCACCCTCAGCCCGCTCTTTGGTGCTGAACTCAGCCAGAGGCCGACGCCCGACCAGATCACGCGGCTCTTCAATCAAAAAGACATGCGCTGGGAAACCGACAAGATCATTTTGGATATTGCAGACCCCGTCTGCAGGGACGGCTTCGTGATGTCGCACCACCTTGCGTACGGCCTATTTGTTGGCGAAGCGTCAGGTGTCATCGATACGATTCATCCGCTTGCCAAAGCATTTTCTGACCACGGACGTGAAGACCTGATGGGAGGCATCTTCGAAGTGCTTCACGACCACTACTCGTCGAATGCCGCGCTCTACAAAACCAAGTCCGGCTCGCCGTCCGAAATGAAGGGCGCGAACATGCGCTCCTACGAAGAAGCCTTAGAAAAGGTATTGGCCAACGGCGAGCTCTTCCGCGCGCTCAACGATTTTGCGATCGCCCTGCACGACACGGAAGTGGCCACCGGCCGGCCGATTCGCGAAGATTTGCGGAAGCTCCTTCAGCACAGCCTCAAACAAGACGGCTTCAAGAATTTCAAGGGTGACGACTACATCGTCATCGAAGACACGCGGACGCTCGCCAATCCGTCGCGGATGGCCTTCATGTTGGCCTCGTTGGGCGACGGGCAGAAACGCCTTGATAACGTCCCTGACAGCCGCGAACGCCTGCGAGGCAGCATTGGCAATATCCTCGACGTGGCGGTTGGAGCCGAAAAGATAAGCGGCGGACAAGCGACCTTCATTCGAACTGGCTCACCTGCCTTGGCGGCCCACCTGACCCGTTACGCAGCCGCACGCGCCCGCGAACGAATCGCAAGCGGCGATCTTTCGACGTGGCTCAATGACGAGATCATCCCAGACCTCGCCGACCTCTGGAGCTCAAGAGCGTTGGCAGCCTTTGTGGATCTATCGGACAGCACGCTCGAAAACGACGCAGATAAGGCGCTGATCGATGATTTCATCAACTACCTTTTGGGCTCGGCTGAGGGGCGAGGCAACGCCTTGCTTGGAGTCCACCAGCTGATGATCAACTCGGTCAACGACGAGGTCTGGCTGCCGGTTGGGAAGTTCCTCGCCTCGGCCATCGACCCCGACCGGGTCTGGACAACTGCCCCCTTCCCCGACGCGCCAGTCGTGACGCTTGGGGCCATGCTCTTGGCAGGAACCTTGGAATACGACCCGACGAATACGGGCATTTTCTTGATTCATCGTGGACTGAACCGCCAGGCAAACGGAGACTCACCGTTCTCGGTTTTGCTGGATATTATCGCGGCCTATTTCAGCCCTGATCCGCTTTCATCTACGCTCGAAACGCCGCAAGACTATCAGGCGTTTTTGAAGTCTTTTGACGAGTACATGGGCGATGAGCTTCATGGCATCGAACGCCTCTACGACCTTGTCAGCCAACGCCAGAATTAATTCATGCATCATCTTAAAACGAAGATTCCAGCGGCGCTCACGTGCGCTTTGGCACTGCTGCTCTCTGGGCAGGCACTCGCCTCCGGCTTCTATTTGCCGGGCCACGGTGTTCGGCCTTTGGGACGCGCAGGCGCGTACGTCGTAAGTGGCGAACAAAACCTGAACAGCCTTTGGCATAATCCCGCCAATCTTGCGGGGATGGAAGAATTGCAGCTGACCATCGATTTGGCGCTGATCAACCTGTCCTTCGATTTTCAGCGGGCTCCGCGCACTCTGGACAACGGCGACATCGAAACCTACGAAAAGGTCTCCAATGAAGCCGCTCCCAAACCCGACCCGCAGGTCCTGATTGGTGGAAAATTTTTCATCAAAAACATGTCCTGGGCGTTCGGCGTTTACGCTCCCTACCTTTCGGCCCATACCTTTCCTGAAAAGGGCGCACAACGTTATGCGCTCGTGGATAACGATGGGTCGCTTGCCGGTTTCTTTCATTTCGCGCTGGCCTACGCCCTTGGCGAAAACATGCGTTTTGGAGCCGGAATTCAGATCGTGCCGGCGAGTTTCAAGTTCGTGAATGTGGCCTCCGGGTACACGGGGCTCTTTGGAAAACCCGAGGACCCGGATCTGGATATCTTGAGCGAAATCACGCTCACGAGCATCCTCAACTTCTCGGGCAATATGGGCTTCTGGGTCCGTCTCGCCGAACACGTTCAAGCCGCGATCAGCGTGCAATTACCAGTGGTTTTCAGCACCGACGACTCAAAGATGCGAGCGCGCTTACCTTCGCATCCTGCATTCAACGACGCCAAATTATCTGGCGACTCGCTGGCAGGCTCATTGGAGTTCCCTCTCGTCGTTCGTGGCGGCATTCGCTACGTAAATGATTCATTCGATCTAGAGTTGGCACTGGTCTACGAAAATTGGTCCGCGTTCGAGGAAATCCGCGCCACACCTAATGAAATCAAGGTCGACGGTGTCCCAGGATTAGGCTCTATTCCTGTCGGACCGCTCTCGATTCCCCAAAATTGGACCGACACCTACAGCGTTCGATTGGGCGGAGACTTCAACGTCGCTAAAAATCTGATTCTGCGGGCCGGATATGCGTTTGATTCGTCGGCCGTGCCGGACGAGTATTACAGCGTGTTCATCGCCGACGGGAACAAACACTTGCTCAGCCTGGGCGGCACCTATGAGATGGGCTCATGGTCGATCGACGCTGGTTTTGGCTACTATCTGATGGGGGACCGAACGATCACGAATTCGAAGGTCCGCCAGATCAACCCCACCGATGAAGAAAATGCACTCACAACCGTGATTGGCAACGGCGAGTATTCACAGACGTACATGGCGGGCGGCTTGGGTGTGAACTACACATTCTAACCCGTGATTGCACCCGCAACGTACTTTCGTGCATCCTAGGGGCTCGAACCAAGACGGATGCGACGTGGACACTTACGAAATCCAAGCCGAACAGATTGCCGACGGAAGCTCGGCGCTAGACAGGCTTGCGCCCCGTTGCATGTTCACCAACCCAATTCTATCGGTCGTGTATGACGGACGTTTCATTCATCTGAAAGTCTCTCCGACCTCGGCGCAACGCGGCTCATACGTGGTTCCTGGGCAATACGTCGTGGCACGCTTCAGCGACGGAAAACCACGCTTCATCGCCCTTCATGGGCCACCCAACGAAGCGGTTTGGGAATTCCTATTTGAACCCAAAGCCGAGTGGGAGTTGGCTCAATTCGCCCCAGGTTTTTCGATCACCACCTCGATGGCCGAGGGCCACGGGTACCCCATGTCGTTCTCGGGCTACAGCGATGTTGCCATTTTTGTGGGTGGTTCGGGCATCGCCGGGATTTTGCCGTGGCTCTCAAGCCAACCCAGCGTCGAAAATATCAATGTATTTTTTGCGCTCGGCGAAGAAGCCCCCTCGACCGTTTTGCGAACAGAACTCGCCGCTCGAGAGGTAGGCGCCGACTTGTCGTTGCTTGACCCGTCTCAGATGAAGTCCGCGGCAGAACGGTTTCCGCCGCATCCCGAGGGGTACGGCGTGCTCTTGTGCGGGTCTCCGCGCATGATGAGAGACGTCGCGCATGTCCTGCTTTCGCGAGGCTTTCATCGCGATCAGATCTTCACAAACCTGTCTTGAAAATCCTTCAGGTTTCAGATTCTTTTAGGACATCTTGCACGTCTTGGCTGATACTACTGAGGCGTAAAGATCCTTTGAATTGGTGTCGCCCATGAAAACCTCGAACTTAATGATTCTGGCTCTGCTCGCCATGATGTCGATGGCCTGCAATCCGGGCGCAGAGGCCGAGACCTCGCCAGATTCCGAATTTGGTCTTGAAACTCTGGACGCGAAAAACGACTCGGGGGTTGTGCAAGCTGGCTCGTCCGACGCCACTGCGATTTTGGAGTTTTCGAATCAGCCGTTGGAAAACGACGCCGAAGGTGCCGAGTTTCTTGAATTGCTGGATTCGCAGCTTTACGCCAGGGCCGCAAAAAATATCGCCAAGTTCCGGGCCGGCACCGACGCCAAGTTTGGGACCAACGACGACAAAACCTTCGACGATTTGGAAGCGCTCGACGCCGTCCCATACGTCGGCTCGGCGGCCCTAGATGAGCTTCTTGGCCTTGCAAAGGCCAACGGCTACC
>Ga0210053_1004369_pt1 | contig 11060 bp, 9 predicted proteins | sample CryGeymeta201512_FD_185467 | JGI IMG/M metagenome (GOLD analysis project Ga0210053, IMG submission 185467) | Groundwater microbial communities from Crystal Geyser aquifers in Utah, USA - Crystal Geyser metaG 2015-12 (SPAdes) (version 2) | ecosystem: Environmental > Aquatic > Deep subsurface >... | reverse complement strand
ATATAGACTGCCCAACAATATCGGCATACGGCCGCCATTAGCCACGATAACCATAAAATTAAAGGCTATTCCCAGGGTAATAATATTCATTCCTTTTAGATTTTTATTATACCAAACGGCCATTAGAAGAACAACATAAGAGAAAATCAGGGCATACGAACTATAATTAAGAACAAACTCTACTTTTCTTGCTCCTAAAAAGATCAATCCAGCTTGAATTAGAAAAGCCAATAATATTAATTCTATTCTTTTTAATGAAATCTGAGCTAAATTATTTAACTTACCTCGGCGAAATAAACTCACTAAAATAGAAATAATTATCAAATAAACATATAATAACATTTATTCTACTCTTTCTTTATTTATTATAGAAATAAGGGCTTTAACTATTTCAGAGTCAAATTGTTTTCCAGATTGATCCTTTAATTCTTGCATTATCTTATCTTTATTTAATTTTTTTCTATAAGGACGGTCAGAACCCATTGCATCGTAAGCATCTGCAACCGCAATTATCCTGGCACAAAGAGGTATGTCTTTCTCTTTTAAACCATCAGGATAACCATCACCATCATACCTTTCATGATGGTGATAAATTACTTCATAAGAATTTTTTAAAAAATCTACCGGTTCTATGATTTTAGCTCCCACAATAGGATGTTCTTTTATTTTTTTAAACTCTTCGTTGCTTAGTTTACTACTTTTACCTAAAATCCTATCATCTATACCAATCTTTCCTATATCATGTAGTAAAGCGGTATATTCTATATTCTCAATCTCCCGATCAGATAAGTTTAATTCTGTAGCTAAAACTACAGCAATTTTAGCAACTCTCTCTGAATGACCTTTGGTGTAGGGGTCTTTGGCATCAATAGCTGCTGCCAAGGCTCGAATAGTATCTAAATATACTTTCCGCATTTTGGTATACAATTCAAAAGAACGACGGGCTAAAATTAAGGGGAAGAAAAATAGAATAATCCCCCAAATTCCTATACTTGTATAGACTAACGCCATTATAAATCCTATGGGAGCTAAAGCTATATAAGTAGCAATTGCCCCTCTAATTCGATTTTTCCAAACAGATAATATAGATACTTCCTCAGCAAGGGAAATTACTATCATAAATAAATTCGAATTAATCAAATAATACACAACAGCACAAATTGCTGCCGGAATTATATAATTACTTAAATTAGACGCACCAACTACTCCTCCTAATCCTTGGTATACCATACCTGCTATCCCAGCTGATAAAGCATACTGGGATGTATTAAATATTACTTTATACCAGGGTCTTTTCCTTTCAATTGTTTCACCTATCAACGCACCCAAAGCAGTTATTAGCATTGCTAATGCCGGTCCATAGACTAAAATTACCACATAATCTATAGGAAAACCAATTGTAACCCTCCCTCCCACAGGTAAGTCAACCGGCATAAACTCTGTAACGGTGGATAAAACAATGAAAAATGTTAATATTAGCCACATATCAGCGGTCAGAGATAAAGATGATACCAAATATATAAAAAGAGCAATAGTTAACCCGGTTATTGCTCCGATATAAACTTTTAATTTTAACGACAAATTATAATCTCCCCCTAAAAGTTTAATAAAATTAGGTCGGTGAACCTTCTATTTATAACTTACTTCTACCAGCTCCATTTAGCGCCACCAGCTAATAACATAGCCAGGACACTAATTAATAGGCTGATTAGTTTTGCCTTATTAATCTTCATTTTTAGCACCTCCACGGTTTATATTTGTTTTTCAAACAATTAAAACCGCTTCGCTTCGCTTCAAAACTTACTATATCATTTATTGCGTTATTAGTTCTAAATAAAGGCTTCACCGACCTAAAATTATATTCAATTTTCCTTTTTTAAAATCCTACGATTGGTAGCATTAAGAATTGCTTTTACCACCGCTCTATTAAAGTCATCTTCAATTACCGTAGAACCTACTAAATTTTCCTTTCTTTTTGAATCAATTAGATTAATTGAAATCACTACAATATCTTTACTATCTAATTTAATTTTTTTTATTTCCTCCACTTGAAAGAAAACCGAACCCTCTAAAGAAGAGCTTATCCCTTCTAAGGTGGCTTTAGCCACTAAATACTCCTGATTTTGAGCCCAATTTATTCCAGAGACTTTACCTTCATATATTTTTCCATTACCTTCTAATTGCACTAAGACTTCAAAATGATTACCAGTAATGGAAACTTTAATATTAGAGAATTTAAGCCTTAAAGGAGATTCCAATTCTGCTTTTATTTGTCCATCTTTTATTTCTTGACCTTTTACTTGAGCTATGCTAATTTTTCTATAATCTACTTGAATATTGTATTTAGCTAATAAAAATGATTCTATATCTCGTATTATTTTTTTGGGATTGGCAGAATCTTTAGTAATTACATGAATTTCCTTAATATCTTTCTCTTCAGATAATACTATCTTTACAAAAAGAATCTCACTTAAATTTTTCAAAGCATTTTCGATTTCTTCTATTTCATAATTAAAACGAGGTGGAATAATAAAATTTCTAAATGCATGTAATTTGCCTTTATCCATAAATTTTCTCCTTAGAATTCTGGTTCAATCAATCCAAAATTCCCATCTCTCCTTTTGTATACTACATTTACTTTATTGGTAGTATCATTGGCAAAAACAAAGAAGTTGTGTCCCAATAAATCCATCTGCATCGCAGCTTCTTCCACTGACATTGGTTTAATGGCAAACTTTTTGGTTTTGACAATTTTAGCAATTTTTGTGGATTGGTCATCTCCAAGGCTAACCTCTTCATAACCCAAATCTTTTCTGTCTGTATTAGAGTATGATTTTTGATAAAATTTTTCTTTATACTTTTTTATCTGTCTTTCCAATTTATCTACTGCTTTATCTATGGATGTATACATATCATCTGTTTCTTCTTCTGCTCTTATCAAAGCCCTATTTGCTTGTAAAGTTATTTCAACAATATGTCTATTTTTCTCCACGCTAAAAGTTACTATTACCTCTAAGATATGATCAAGATACCTCTCAATTTTACTTAACCTTTTTTCCAGATAATTACGGATCGCATCTGTCACTTCGATATGTTTTCCTTTAATAACAATTTTCATATCTTTTTCCCCCTTAGTAATAGTTATTTTACTTATGTAGTTATATTCTCCGTCCCAATAAAAAAACCCTTTTTTATTTTACAATTTTTTTAAAATATTTTTAATTTAATTGAATAGAAATTTCCTTTTTCCATAAACTTATTGTAGATAAAATAATTGTGTTTAAGAACTCTAATTGTGTATCTTGCATTTTGTATTTAAAACTAACGACTATTTACTATTCACTAACGACTAATTAAATCTTGTCCGCCTTTCCTTAGACTGACCTGGTCTTTGCCCCCACACCCGCCTGCTGAGAGGTTTGCTTAGGAACTTTATCCCTCACTATTACTCTTCTCTTATTTTTATAACCACTTAAGGTTAAGGCAGGACTTACTCCAAAGCCGCACCATGCTCAGTAATCATCAGGGTTACCTTACGTGGGTCGTTTCGCCTGCGACTGGCTTCGACTTTCAACCACAGCTCTAAGGAAAGGCGATATATTATTTTTTAAACACTCCTGGCTAAAGTTAAAACAAAGATATTCTTAGCCTGTGCTTTTGTTAATTCTTTAGCACATTCTTCAACAGTAGACCCAGTGGTAAATATATCATCTAAGATCAATATATTTTTGTATTTAACCTCTTCCGGTCTCTCTACAGCAAAGGCTTTAATAATATTTTTTTCTCTTTCTTTTTTAGATAAATTAACCTGGAATGGAGTTAATTTTTTCTTTATTAAAACTCTTTTTCCTACCGGGATAGAAAAATAATCTCCTATAACCCTACCTAATAAAACACTCTGATTAAATCCCCTTTTTTTAAAATCATTCTTATGTAAAGGAACAGGAATAATTAAGTCAATTTTCTTTTTAAATTCATTATTCTTTAATAAATAATTTATCATTAACTTTCCTAATGGTTTAGCTAATTTTTTCTCTCCATAGTATTTAAAGAGATGAATACACTCTTTTAATACTTTCTGGTATATTCCCACAGAACGAGAGAATTCAAAAGAATATTTTTTCCTTTTACAATTAGAACATAAGATTCCTCTGTTAGATTTAAAGTAATCTGTAGAGATTAAAGGTTTTCCGCATTTTATGCAATATGGTTGTTCAATTAATTCAATGGTTTTAAAACAATCCTCGCAGATTGAATATCCTTTAGATTCCCGAATAGGTTTTTCACATATTTTACAATCTAAGGGAAAAATAAAATTAAGCAACCCTTCTTTTATATATTCTACCATATTTTGGTGATTCATACTAACCTTAATTCGTAAAATTCCTAATTTAGTATTGAGTATATAGTATCGAGTATCGAGTTAAGAGAAGAAAAAAGAATAGAGAGTAGTTCACTAGTTCATCAGTTAGCCGTTTAATTAACTGACTATCTCATTTTCTTAATCTTAAACTGTAAACTAAAAGCTTATCTTCCCCTTTATCTCTTCTGCCCGCTCCTATACGCTAAACGCTATACACTCGAATACTATTCACTAACGACTATTCACTAAATACTAGTTAGGTTCCCACCTTCCAAGAAGAGAGGTATCTTTCTTGTTCTTCGGTAAGTTTATCAATCTTTATTCCCATCGATTCTAATTTTAGTCTGGCAATCTCTTTATCAATATCTCCAGGGACACTATACACTTTCTTACTTAAAGTTTTACCTTCTTTAACTAAATATTCAACAGATAAAGCTTGATTAGCAAAACTCATATCCATCACGCTTGCGGGATGTCCTTCAGCTGCAGATAAATTTAAAAGTCTACCTTCTGCTAAAAGATTTATTTTTTTACTGCTTTTTAAAATATATTCTTCTATATATTCTCTAATTTTCTTTTTACTTACTGCTAAATTTTCTAAAGCTCTTATATTAATTTCTACATTAAAGTGTCCAGAATTAGCTAAAATTACTCCGTCCTTCATTAAAGGAAATTCTTCTTCTGATATCACATTTATATCACCAGTCAGAGTAATAAAAATATCTCCGATTTTAGCTGCCTCTTTTATAGGCATAACTTGATAACCATCCATCACTGCTTCTAATGCCTTTATAGGATCGATTTCGGTAATTATAACCTGAGCGCCCATACCATTAGCCCTCATTGCTAGACCTCGAGCACACCAACCATATCCACAGATCACGAATTTCTTTCCGGCAACTAAAATATTAGTAGCTCTTAACAAACCATCAAGAGTACTCTGTCCTGTACCATATCTATTATCAAAGAGATATTTAGTTTGTGCATCATTTACAGCTATAATGGGATATTTTAAAGCTTTATTTTTCTCCATACTTCTTAATCGAATAACTCCAGTGGTAGTCTCTTCAGTCCCAGCAATAATCTCTTTAATTAATTCTTTTTTCTGAGAGTGGACCGTGGAGACCAAATCAGCTCCATCATCCATAGTAATATTAGGTCTATAATTTAATACTTGGTTAATATGTTGATAATAAACATCTTTATCCTCTCCCTTAATTGCAAATACTGGAATCCCATAATCCTTAACTAAAGAAGCAGCCACATCATCCTGGGTACTTAAAGGATTGGAAGCACAGAGGGATACTTCCGCTCCTCCTGCTTTTAAAGTTCTTACCAGATTAGCTGTTTCAGTAGTTACATGTAAACAGGCTGCTATCTTAATCTCTTTTAGGGGTCTTTTCTCAGTGAATTTCTTTCTTATAGCTAAAAGTACTGGCATTTGATTTTCAGACCATTCAATTCTATCTTTCCCTTTTTCAGCTAATTTAATATCCTTTATTCCATAATTCATCCCTTGTACTCCTTTCTTTTATTAAAATTCTTTTATAAATTATACCTTAGTTTATATTAAATCGGTAAATTGGTCAATTTTTCAAATAAGGATTGGTTCTTCTCTCCTCACCTATAGTTGAATCTGGGCCATGTCCAGGATAAATTATCTTACCATTACCCAAAATCAACAATTTTTCTTTAATTGATCTCTGCAAATCTTGATAAGAGCCACCAGGTAGGTCAGTTCGGCCAATGCCTCCAGCAAATAAAGTATCGCCGGTAAAGATTACATTATCTAAAATAAGAGAAATACCACCCGGAGTATGACCTGGGGTATGGAATACAGTTAACTTTAATGAACCTAAAATTATCTCATCCCCTTCTTTTAAAAAAATATCTGCGGGAGGAGAACATATTTCTTTACCCATGAAGATGGAAAAATTTTTATTAGTATCCACTAACATATCAGCATCTAATTTGTGGATTAATAAAGAAGCCGTGGTCTTACCTTTAAGCTTTCTATTACCAGCAATATGGTCGATATGCCCATGAGTATTTATAATATATTTCAAATCAAAATTATTTTCTTGTAAAAGGTTTAAAATCAAATCTACCTCTTCTTCCCCTCCCGGATCAATCACTGCTGCTTTTTTAGTCTTCTCACAACCAATCAAATAACAATTGGTTTCTAACGCTCCTACTACTAGTTTTTTTAGAAACATTTTTTATAACCCTTCCATATAATAATATTCACTTTAAACCATACCAATTATTAAAGCAGTTTTCGTTTTAGAATAGGGGAATCCTTTAACAAATACCTCCAAAAATAGCTTGTAGTGCTTTGCTTATTTTTTTTAGAACCTGAGGATAGTTGGTAACAATACCATCCACTCCATACAAAATAAAGCGTATCATATCTAGATCTTTATTAACTGTCCATACATACACAGCTTTATCCAACTGATGTAAATAAGAAATAAATCTTTTTGTCCCCCAAAGGTAGTGAGGATTTAACCCATCTAATCCATTAATATACCTTTTTGGAATTATCAGCTTGGAATATAAGCCATTCACTTTTAGTTTGGGATATCTTTCTTTTAATAAAATTACAGTATTTCTATCAAAACAAGAAAAAAGAATATTATTATATCCAAAACTCTCTGTCTCTTTTACTAACCTATCTATAATTCCAGGATAAATCCTTTCTCCTCCCTTAATCTCAATATTTACAAAAAGTTTTCCTTTTAAAATATTAAGTACTGCACTAAGCGAAGGAATGTGTTCATTAGGATATTTCTTTATCCCTTTATTTTTTAAATCCAGTATTTCTTTCTTTTTAATTTTTATTTGTTTAAACCCTATCTTCTCTCCATCATTTCTGGACAAAAATAACTTTTTAACTATATCAAATTGCTTGCCATCCCAATGTAAATAAAAACTAATTTTCTTTTTAGTTATTTGTTCAAAAATATTCAGATTAAATACATTAGCTTGAATTGCCCTTAATTCTAAAAAATACCTTTTTTCTTCAGGCAATTTCTTCAAAACTTTCTCCTGATTTTTTATAAACTGCTCAGAAATATTATATTTTTTCAATTCTTCTAAAGTAAGTTGTTTAATAGGAATCTTTAATCCACTGAATCTTTTTAAATCCATATCATGAATTACGACTAATTCTTCATCTTTAGTAAGATGTACATCCAACTCTACTCCATCTATCCCTAACTCAATTGCTTTTTTAAAACCAGAAAGGCTATTTTCAGGAGCAATTCCCTTCGCTCCTCTATGTCCAATAATAAGAGGTAACTTCATATTTTCTCCTTTAAAAAACTATCTTAATAAAATTAAAAATAATGAATCCCTAAACAATTTTTTAAATTAACTTTTCACTATCCAAAAAAATGGTAACTGGACCATCATTAAAAATTTTTACTAACATCATCGCTTGGAATTGCCCAGTTTCTACCTTAAGATTATAATTTTTTATACATCTTACAAAATATTCATATAATTTTACTGCTTTATCAGGAAGAGCAGCAGAAATAAAACTAGGACGCCTCCCCTTTTTGCAATCTCCATATAAGGTAAATTGCGATATAACTAAAATTTGACCATTTATATTTTTCAAAGAAAGATTCATCTTTCCTTCTTTATCTTCAAATATTCGTAAATTTATTATCTTTCCAGCAATATATTCCGCATCCTTTGCGGTATCATTCTGACCAACTCCCAAAAGAACTACCAAGCCTTGTTCTATCTTTCCTATTTCTTTTTCTTTAATCTCTACCGATCCCTCTTTTACCCTTTGTACCACTGCTCTCATTATTTACTCCTCCAGATAAAAAATTCTTTTTCTTATTCCATTAATATTAAAACGTTTTTGCTCTTTTCACCGTTAATACACTTTTTACTTTTTTTATTTTCTTAATTATTTCTTTAAGTTGATCAAGATTATTAATAGAAAGAGCTATATCTATATTAGCAATATTATTTTTATTAGTTACTGCATGTATAGCACTGACTGAAATCTTAAGCTTAGAAAAAACTAACATAATATCAGCTACTAAATTTGATCGGTCACCAGCTATTATCTTTATTTTTACTGGATAAAACAATTCTTCTGTCTTTATCCATTCAACCTTAACTAATCGATCTTTTTCGGCGGAAATAAAATCAATATTAGAACAATCTATTTTATGTACAGATACACCTCTTCCTCTAGTGATATACCCAATTATTTCGTCACCAGGAACAGGATTGCAACACCGAGCAAATTTTATCATAACATCATTAATTCCTTGCACTCTAATACCTTGATCGATTTGTTTTTTTACTTTTACCGTAGGGAGAACTTGAGGGATTTTTTCTTGAGGGATTATTTTAGATAAAACCTGAAAGGGGGTCAATTTTCCATATCCAATATTCTCAAACATTGTCTCTAATTCTAAAAAACCTAATTCAATACTAGCGTTTTTTAATTTTTTAGTAAGTTCGGATGAAGGTTCAATTCGACATTTTTCCATTTCTTTTTCAAAAAGTTCTCTGCCTTTTTGAATATTTTCTTCCCTCATCTCCTTTTTAAACCAGATCCTGATTTTATTTTTTGCCCCTGATGTCTTAACTAATTTTAACCAATCTCTACTGGGACCTCGGCCTAACTTTGAAGTTAATATCTCCACAATGTCTCCACTCTTTAATTTATAATCTAAAGGCACTATCTTCTTATTAACTTTAGCCCCTACACAACTATGGCCAACATCTGTATGTATAATATAAGCAAAATCTATAGGGGTAGAACCCGAAGGCAATATCTTTACATCCCCTTTAGGAGTAAAAGTAAAAACTTCATCCTGGAAAAGACCAATTTTTAAGCTCTCCATAAATTCCTTGGGATCTTTTAAATCTTTCTGCCATTCTAATATCTGTCTTAACCAGGAAAGCCTTTCTTCTAATTTTTTATCTTTTTTTAAATCAATCTTTTCTTTATATTTCCAATGAGCGGCTATTCCGTATTCAGCAGTTTTATGCATCTCCCAAGTTCGAATTTGTATTTCTAAAGGTTCACCTTGAGATGTAACTACTGTAGTATGTAAAGATTGATACATATTTGATTTAGGCATAGCAATATAGTCTTTAAATCGACCTGGCATAGGTTTCCAAATTGAATGCAATAATCCCAATATAGCATAACAATCTTTAACAGAATTGCAGATTATTCTAATGGCTATTAAATCATATATCTGGAAAAAATCTTTTTCTCTCTCTTTCATCTTTGTGTAAATACTATAGATGTTTTTTGGTCGACCGTGAATTTCTGCTTCTATCTTTACCTTTTGTAATTCTTTTTTTATAGTCTCTTTTATTGATTCAACATACTTTTCTCTTTCTAATCGATTTTTAGCAATTCTATTAACTATTGCCTTATATTTCATTGGCTCTAAATAACTCAAAGAAAGGTCTTCTAATTCCCACTGAATCCTGGAAATACCTAATCTATTAGCTATAGGAACATATATTTCTAAAGTTTCCCGGGATACCTTTAACCTCTTAAAAGGGGGTATATATTGCAATGTTCTCATATTATTTAAACGATCTGCTAATTTTATCAGAATAACTCTTACATCTTCAGCCATGGCTAAAAACATTTTACGAAAATTTTCAGCTTGTTGTTCTTCCTGGGTTTTAAAAGAAATTCTACTTAATTTAGTAACCCCATTTACTAACATAGCTATCTCTTCACCAAATTCTTCTTTAACTTTAGATAATTGGGTGTTAGTATCCTCTATTACATCATGCAGGATTCCACCTGTAATGGTAATCACATCAAGTTCCAAATCTGCTAATATTTTAGCCACCTCTAAAAGATGTAAGATATAGGGTTCCCCTGAATATCTATTTTGATTTTCGTGGGCTTTTGCGGCATATTTGTAAGCATTTTTTATTAAGCTTAGATCAGCTTGGGGAGCATATTGAGGTATTCTTTTTAAAATATATCTTGCTAAAGTATATTGAGAAATAATTTACACCTTCTTTATTAGTCGATAGTAAATAGTGAATAGTCGTTAGTTAAAATACAAGAAGTAAGATGTAAGATGCAAGTATGTTTAATTAACCAATTTTCCAATTGACCAATTTACCAATTTACTAGTCGATAGTGAGTAGTGTCATTAGTTTTTAGTATTAAATGCAAGTTTTTAGTTCATAGGATACGAGATACGATATTGATAATTTAATCATATTGAACTAAAGAAAAAATATGGTATCCTTCTAATTTCTTTCGGGGATTTAAAAATTTAAGTTCAATTATAAATGATGCACCGATAACTTTTCCTCCTAATTTTTCAATCAGTTTAAACACAGCGGCTGTGGTACCACCAGTAGCTAAAAGATCATCAACTACCATAACTTTATCTCCATTATTGATAGCATCTTTATGCATTTCCAGTATATTCTCTCCATATTCTAACTGGTAAGATACTCTCTCCACTTCACTTGGAAGTTTTCCTGGTTTTCTAATGGGTAGAAATCCAACCCCTAATTGATAAGCTACTGGAGCACCTATAATAAAACCACGAGCTTCCATTCCGGCAATATAATTAATTTGATATTTACTACAGTACTTAGTTATTTCATCAATGCTATATTTAAAAGCTTCTTTATCTTTTAACAGTGTGGTAATATCTTTAAATTGAATGCCTTTTAC
>Ga0210053_1004363_pt1 | contig 11067 bp, 7 predicted proteins | sample CryGeymeta201512_FD_185467 | JGI IMG/M metagenome (GOLD analysis project Ga0210053, IMG submission 185467) | Groundwater microbial communities from Crystal Geyser aquifers in Utah, USA - Crystal Geyser metaG 2015-12 (SPAdes) (version 2) | ecosystem: Environmental > Aquatic > Deep subsurface >... | reverse complement strand
GCCCCAGGCCATCGGTCAGCGTGATGGGCGCGGCGGTGGGTTGTAGGGCAGCCGTGGGCTGTTCGGTCGCGGGAGGCTGCGTGGCAACAGAAGTAGGCGCCGGGGTTTGGGCTGGGCCACATGCTGCCATGAATAAGGTGACGATCAAAAGCGCAAAAGTCAATTTGTGTGACATTTCATTGTTCTCCTATAGGGTATTTGTGTTTATCTTTTTCATGGTAGCCAGTAGGCTACCATCATCATGTGGTGCAAATCAAAATCCCCTGCCACAAGGACAGGGGAGGGGGGATGGGCAATCCAACGCAGCCGTTCCCACCTCCTTTCCACGGGAGTATGGTGAACCGGCCAGGGCGGGCGGCCTGACTTGTTCGAGATTAGAGAATAGATATTAGAGAGTAGTGTTGCAAGATTAGTTCAGACTAATCTCTATTCTCGAATCTCTAATCTCGAACTTACAGTTGCGGGACAGCACCGGACTTGCACCGGCTTCGCCTCGGTCGAAAGACCGAGCCTCCCCATCCGGGGGGAAAGGCACCCTGACCATTATGGTAGCTCTTCGAGCTACCATAATTGTATGCGCAGAAGTGTAAAAAGTCAATGACCGCCGAGTAGGTGTTAGCCCAAAGTAGTAGAGTCCCCTTCTACCAAAGTTAAAATGTCCCCTTCGGCAGAGCATTTACGTTTTACGCTTTATTCCAACGCCTGTTCGAGGTCGGCAATAATATCCTCCACCTCCTCGATGCCAACCGAGAGCCGCACCAACCCATCCGTGATGCCAATCTTGCGCCGTTCCGCGGCAGGCAGGTTGTGATGAGTCATGCTGGCCGGGTGCTGGATGAGCGTATCCACATTGCCGAGCGAGACGGCCAGCGTGGCAACCTGGACATGCTCCATCAAAGAGGTACCGGCTTGCATCCCATCCTTGAGCTCGAAGGACAGCATCCCGCCAAAATTGCTCATTTGCTGATTTGCGATTTTATGACCAGGATGTGACTTCAGGCCGGGATAGTTGACATGCGCCACTTTCGGGTGCCCTTCGAGATAACGCGCCACAGCCAGCGCGTTTTCACAATGCCGCGCCATGCGCAATTCGAAGGTCTTCAAACCCAGGTTGGTCAGCCAGCAGTCAAACGGACTGGGTGAGCCGCCCAGGGTAGTTAAGGTGGCGTGGACTTCCTTCCTAACAAATTCTGGATGCGAACTGACCAGTGCGCCGCCAATAATGGTGCCATGTCCGCACAGGTACTTGGTGGTTGAGTGGATGACCACGTCCGCACCGAGGTTGAGCGGGCGCTGGCAGTAGGGAGTGGCGAAGGTATTATCCACCATCAGCCAGGCGCCGTAACGGTGAGCGAGTTCAGCCACAGCCGCCAGGTCCACTATGTCCATCATCGGGTTGGCCGGGGTTTCGGCGTAGGCCAGACGCGCCCCGGGATGGGCTGCAAAAGCTTTACACCAGCCTTCGGGAGAGAGGTCGTGCACCCAGACAACGTGGATACCCAGGCGCGGGGCCAGCTCCTTCAGGAAGACGAAAGTTCCACTGTAGAGCGAATCCTGCACGATGACCGTATCGCCTGTGCGCAGGCAGGCCAGTAGCCCGGCTGTGACCGCCGCCATGCCCGAGGTGAACATCTCGGCCGCGACAACGGTATCCGGCTCGAGGTCCGGCTGGCCGCGCAGCAAGTCGAGTCCCTCCAGCGCGGCAATTTTGCGCGCCAAATGACGGGAATTCGGGTTGCCAATACGAGTGTAATAATAGCCGTCCTTTTCGCCCGCAAAGATGGCTTGCCCGGTGGCGACATCCGGAAAAGTGAAGATCGAGCTTTGGTAAATGGGCATCACATGGGCGTTATCAGGGTTCTCGAATTCACCCAGATGCGTCACCAACGTGCCGATTCCAGCCTGGGGGGGAATTTTTTTCATGGTAGCTCCTCTGGTTTTGACCGATTATGGTAGCTTGACCTCGAGCTACCATTATAAGCCAAAGAGTTCGTGTGAATTCGTGGCCAAAAACCCCTTGCCTTCCCCAGCCGGAAACTGTACAATCATGGTAGGGCAATCACCTACCATCATACCGAAGGGGCGACCCGCCATGCAACCTGCCGATCAACCCAACCCACCGACTACAAGACTATCCGACCAAGCGACTAACTTGACCAGGCGACTACCCTTGCTGTGGCTCTCCCTGGCGTTCCTGGCCGGTATCCTGTTCGCCAGTCAGGTAATGCTCCCGGTCACGGTCTGGCTGATTCTGGCAGGCAGTTCCCTCCTCGCCGCCATTCTTTTTCGCATTCTCTCCTCGCGTCTCCCCCTCTCCCATGCTCCCCCGCCCCCTGACTCCCCTGCTCCGCCGACTTCGACCTTATTTCTCGTTTCTCTTTCACTCATCACTTTCTTCCTCGGTTCAGCCCGATACCAGGCCTCCATCCCAGCCATTGATGCGCACCACATCGCCTGGTACAACGACCGCCAGTACGACCTGCTTGTTACCGGCGTGCTAACCGAGCCGCCGGATGTGCGCGATACCTACACCAACCTGCGCCTGAGCGTCCAGAGCGTGAATACTGGCGACGAGTCGCTGCCCGTCGGCGGCTTGATCTTGGCGCGCATCCTGCCCGGCCAGACTTTCCACTACGGCGATGGTATCCGCCTGCGCGGGCAATTGAAGACCCCGCCTGAAAACGAAGAGTTCTCTTACCGCGACTATCTGGCCAGGGAGGACATCCACGCCTACATGTCCTCCGCCGAGGCGACCCTGCTGCCCTTCCGCGGCGGCAATCCCCTCGTGGCCGCCGTCTACGCCCTGAAAGAACGCTCACTGGCTGTCATCTACCGCATCTTCCCCGACCCGGAGGCCTCGCTCCTGGCTGGCATCCTGCTGGGCGTGGATACCGGTCTGCCCGCCGAACTCCAGCAGGCCTACAAGGATACCGGCACGGCGCACATCATCGCCATCTCCGGCTTCAACATTACCATCATCGCCGCCCTGTTCGTGGCCCTCTTCAGCCGCCTGCTCGGCCCGCGACGGGGCGCGCTGGCGGCTGTCGTCGGCATCGCCCTCTACACCTTCCTGGTCGGCGCGGACGCGGCCGTGGTGCGCGCCGCGCTGATGGGCGGGCTGGCGCTCTTCGCCCGGCAGGTCGGCCGCCGTCAGGACGGCCTCAACACGCTGACCTTCGTCGCCGCGCTGATGGCCGTCGGCAATCCATCCGTCTTGTGGGACGTCGGCTTCCAGCTTTCCTTCGCCGCCACACTCGGCCTGATCCTCTACGCCCAGCCGTTACAGGAGTGGGTCACGCAACGCCTATCCCGCATCCCCCTCCTCGCGCCCCGCGCCGCGCACATCGCCCAACCCCTCTCCGAGTACTTCCTTTTCACCCTGGCCGCCCAACTGACCACCCTGCCGGTCATGGCCTATCAGTTCGGGCGCATCTCGCTCGTCTCGCTGATCGCCAACCCCTTCATCCTGCCGGCCCAACCAGCTGTGATGCTGCTCGGCGGTCTGGCCCTCCTGCTCGGACTGCTCTATCCGCCGCTCGGTCAACTGGCCGCCTGGCTGGCCTGGCCGTTTGTCGTCTATACCAACCGCGCCGTGGAACTGTTCGCCAGCTTCCCGCATGGTGTGCTGGTACTGGGCGACTTCTCGCTCCTGTTCGTTGTATTGTTCTACGCTGCGCTGCTTTCCTGGACTTTTGCTGGCTCCCGTTTGAAAGCCTTCTTCGCCGCCCGAGGCCTCGCCCTTGCCCCCATGTTCCTCAGCGCACTTGCCCTTATCACCTTCCTGACCTGGCGCGCCGCCTTTGCCGCCCCGGATGGCCGCCTGCACCTGACCTTCCTGGACGTAGGCTCCGCCGACGCCGTGCTGATCCAGACGCCGACTGGCCGCACCGTGCTGGTCAACGGCGGCCCCAGTCCCGCGCGCCTCTCGGACGCCCTCGGCCGGCGGCTCTCGCCCTTCGACCGCAAGCTGGATTACCTGGTCATCGCTTCGACGCAGGAGGATCAAGTCGCCGCGCTGCCGCGCACGCTGGAGCGCTTCCCGCCGGATGCCGTGCTGTGGGCCGGCAAAGTCGAATCGTCCTACCCCGCCCGCCAGTTGAACGAGTGGCTGGCAGACCAGTCCATCGCGGTGACGCGCGCCGTCCCCGGCAGCGGCTTGGATTTGGGTGCGGGCGCCAGGCTTGAGGTGCTGAGCGTCACGCCGCGCGGCGCGGTGCTGCTGCTCACGTGGAACGGCTTCCGCGCCCTGCTGCCCATCGGCATGAACTTCGATACGCTCGATGAACTGCAAAATGGACAGGCGGTCGGGCCTGTCTCAGTGTTGCTGCTGGCCGATTCGGGCTACGCTCCCCTCAATCCGCCCGAATGGATTGCTAATCTGCAGCCGCAATTGGTGATATTGAGTGTGGCAGCCGGTGACGCCGATGGCCTGCCCGATCAAGATACACTGGATGCCGTGCAAGACATCACCCTCCTGCGCACCGACCGGGATGGCTGGATCACGGTCTCAACGGATGGCGCGCAGATGTGGGTGGAGGTGGAAAAGAGGTGATTATTTTTGAGAATAACGCTGTCGGTAACTGTAGAATAGGTTAAAATTCAGGTGGAGGCTAACCGATGAGTGAAACAACCGTTGAGGTTTTACCCCGTGCAATTAGAGAAACGCAAGAACTATACCGAACGAAAATCTTTATTGGTTCTACCAGAACATGTTCGTGCGAGCCAAATCACATTAATTGTTTGACGGCAAAAGAATGGCTAAAGAGTCAACTTGGTGTTTGGCAGTTCTTTTACGAAGGGAGAGACCTTCGGGACAAGAACTTACATCCCGCCACATTCCCAATTGCATTAGCAAAAAAGGTCATTTCTCTTTTTACCCACGAAGGCGAACTCGTACTTGACCCTTTTGTAGGCAGCGGAACAACATTAGTTGCTGCTCAAGATCTGAATAGAAATGCTACTGGTTTTGACCTGCAAGAAAAATACATTGACCTTTGCGTGAAACGTCTGGCTACGAATAACCTTTTCAATCGGGCGCAGCAGACTGCCATTCAGGATGATGCTCGAAATATTTCCGATTACTTGCAACCTGAAACAGTGAGCCTAATAATTACATCGCCGCCGTATGCAAATCTTCTCAATAGAAAGAGAAAGAATAAGTCAAGACGCGAACGCAATAATGAACAGCTAGGCAAAATCGAACAATATTCGCAAGACCCGCGAGATCTAGGCACTATGCCGTTAGACGAGTACACCCAAGTGATGGGAGATATTTTTGAACGGCTATTGCCATTGCTAAAACCTAAAGCGCATTGCGTGATTAATGTGCCTGACATGTGGTGGGAGAATGAGCGAATTACCATTCACGTCTCGCTGATACAAGAGTTACGAAAGCGCGGATATGAACTCAGGAATACAATCATTTGGGACAGAACAAATATTGTTAACAAGATAGGTATATTTGGGTGGCCAAGTAATTACATCACAATGGGAACAACTTTTGAATACTTGCTCGACTTCTGGAAACCAGCAAATAACGGCTCATGAGAACCTACACAAAAGACTCGCTCATCGTAGCACTTCAAGAAATTTCCCGAAGGGGATGGATTCCGAACGCCCGGCCCGGAAATGTCGGGGGTATTGGCAATACACTCGAAGATTTGCTAGAGATTCAAGAAAACAACTTGCCTATTCCAAATGCCTCCGAGTGGGAACTCAAATGTCAACGCGCTGATAGTTCCTCACTGGCCACACTTTTTCACATGGAGCCATCCCCGCGTGCACTGAAGTTTGTTCCCAAAGTGTTCTTACCCAATTATGGATGGAGGCATGAATTAGCTGGGATAAAATACCCTGAAGGTGAAATGAGTTTCCGTCAAACGATACATGGAATGGCAAAGAGTGACCGGGGTTTTCAAGTTGTGATAGACCGTCAGACTCGAAAAATATTGGTGTCGTTCGACGCGACCGCTGTTGATTCTACACATGCAGACTGGTTAGCCACTGTGGAGAAGCGCGTTGGCTTGCATGAGCTTACCCCCCAACCTTATTGGGGTTTTGATGACTTGCATCACAAGGCAGGCACGAAGCTACTCAATTGCTTTTATGTTCAGGCCGAAGTAATGAAAGAAGGAGACCAGGAGTTTTTCCACTACAATCGGATTTTAGTTTTGCAGGGTTTTTACTTTGACAACTTTCTAACCGCGTTGGAAGAAGGAAATGTTCTGGTAGATTTTGACGCACGTACTGGACACAATCATGGAACAAAGTTTAGATTGCGCCAAAATGCCTTACCTAAACTCTATGCTCTTGTTCGTTCGATTCGATAGATTTGAATATGCCGCAGTTCTCCTACCCTCAGCATTTGCGTTCAAGCAAAAACCTTATCACCACCCCGATAGCCTCACAGGCGTGGGCGGCTGCTCTTGTAGCAGAAAAAAAGTGGTTTGCTTTCCAACACATCTCCTTTTCCAATGAAAAAACCAACGCAAAATTGACGCACCGCAAGTTTACCTATGCAATTCAGGCAACACTTACGATGGCAGGCATTCCTTATCGCTGGCTGGACAGAACGAGTTGCACATGGCGCAAGATGTTAAAAAGTAAATATGATGAGGAAATCCTCTTGGGAGGGATTTCTTGGCAAAGGAACGGCAAAAATCGTACGCTCATCTTTAACCTGACTGTCCCACTGGTCAAGAACAATGTGGATTTGTGCTTGTTCAACCTTTCGTCCCAGGAATTGGAAGCCTCGAAATATGCCTTGCCCGAATCCTACATCGCTCTGGGCGAACTAAAGGGAGGTATAGACCCTGCGGGTGCAGATGAACACTGGAAAACTGCCCGTACCTCCCTGGAACGCATTCAAAAATCCTTTGGAGAAGCGGGACAAAAGCCTCACACCTTCTTCATCGGCACAGCCATCGAGAAGAAAATGGCTGGCGAAATCTGGAGTGAACTCAAAAACGGCAGTCTCAGCAATGCCGCCAATCTCAACGACGAACGTCAGATCGCATCGGTTTCGCGCTGGCTGTGCACGCTGTAGGTAAGGGAAATATGTCATTCAAGATCAAGCCAAAAGCATCCTTGTTAGATGGAGCACCCACATCTGTTTGCTCGCTTCGCAGAACAGACTCTATTGTTGGCGCAAGCAGATAACGGCCAATCATGCCGATCATGGGGGCGACCAATGCAGAAAAGGAGGTAGCATGTCATCCGAAAAATTCATCCTCGCCATAGACCTGGGTTCATCCGGGCCAAAGGTGGCGCTGGTATCCACGCGCGGCGAGATCGTCGCCAGCGAGTTCGAGCCGGTGGAGACGCTCTTCCTGCCCGGCGGAGGGGTGGAACAACGCCCGGATGACTGGTGGCAGGCCATCCTCCGGGCGGCGCGGCGGCTGCTGGCGCAAAAGCTCGTCCCTGTAGATGACATCCTGGCGGTCAATTGCGCCAGCCTGTATTCCACCACCGTCGCCGTTGGACGGGATGGTCGCCCGCTGACGGACGCCATCTTTTGGATGGACACGCGCGGCGCGCCCTACGTCCAGGAGATCATCGGCGGCCTGCTCAAGTTCCAGGGTTACGGCCTGGGGCGGCTGGTCACCTGGCTGCGGCGCACGGGCGGCATCCCCACCCAGTCGGGCAAGGATTCCATCGCCCACATCCTGTTCATCCGCCATGAATGGCCGGAAATCTACCGCCAGACCTACAAGTTCCTCGAGCCGAAGGATTACGTCAACCTGCGCCTGACCGGGCAGTTCGCGGCGACCTACGACTCGGTCAACCTGCACTGGCTGACTGACAACCGCGACATCTTCCACATTGATTGGGACGCGCGCCTGCTGGCCCTCTCCGGCATCCAGCGCGAGAAACTGCCCGACCTGAGGCGGACGCTGGACGTTCTTGGCACGCTCACGCCGGAAGCCGCCGCGGCGCTCGGACTCCCCGCCAGCGTGCAAGTCATCGCCGGGACAACCGACGCACAATCCTCCGCCGTCGGCGCGGGCGCGGTGCGGGATTTCGAGGCCCACCTGTACCTGGGAACCTCGTCCTGGATTTCCTGCCACGTGCCTTTCAAAAAGACGGATCTCGTACATAACATGGCCTCCCTGCCCTCCGCCATCCCTGGCAAGTATTACATCGCCAACGAACAGGAGTGCGCAGGCGCCAGCCTCAACTTCCTGCGCGACGAGCTGTTCTATCCGCAGGATAATATGGAGAGCGGCGCGCCGCCCGCTGACCTGTACGCGCGTTTCGACCGCATGGCGGCCAGCGTGCCGGCTGGCAGCCATGGGATCATTTTCACGCCTTGGCTGGTCGGCGAACGGACGCCGGTGGAGGATGCCCTGATCCGCGGCGGGTTTTATAATTTGTCATTGGATAACAACCGCCGCGATCTCGTGCGGGCGGTTTTCGAAGGCGTGGCTTTCAATATCCGCTGGCTGCTGGAAGGCGTGGAATCCTTCTGCAAGCGCAGGCTGGACCCGCTCAACATGATCGGCGGCGGGGCGAAGTCGGACATCTGGTGCCAGATCCACGCCGACGTGCTGGACCGCACCATCCGCCAGGTGCGTGACCCAATCCGGGCCGGATTGCGCGGCGCGGCGTTCCTGGCCTGCGTGGCGCTCCAATTGACCACGTTCGACGAAATCGCCGCGGGCATCCAAATTGCCCACATCTTCCAGCCCAATCCCGACCATCGCAAGATCTACGATGAGTTATTCAGGGAATTCGTGACCCTGTACCACAAAAACCGGCCAATCTACGCACAACTGAACGCAAGAAGTTTGTGACAGATTATGTTCGTAGTGCAGCACGGAGCAAAGCAGAGTGCTGCCGGAAAACAGGTTATGTTCGTAGTGCAGCACGGTGCAGCACGGAGCAAAGCGGATTATGTTCGTAGTGCAGCACGGAGCAAAGCGGAGTGCTGCCGGAAAACGCCACTCCGCGGGCTGCGTGGCGTACGACAAACCATTTTCAAGAGAGAACTCCTATGGACATCGAGAACATCCAAAACCAATTGAAATGGCTGCCGCCGAGCTGGGTGGCGCGGCTGGAAAGATACCTGCGCCGAATTCCGTCCGTAAAATCCATGATCGAGAAGGAATACGCGGGCATCATGACCGGACTGGAAGGGACGGTCAAACCCTACCGGCAGGATTTTCCCACCTTTGCGCGCCTCCCCGAAACCGGCTTTGACCGCGACGAACTCCTCCGCCAGTTGGAAGCCCTCAAAGGCCGCGAAGAAGCCCGCTGGAAAGAGGGCTACGCTTCCGGCGCGGTCTATAACGGCGACGACCGCTTTATAGATTTCCTCAACCGCGTCTACGCCCTGCACTCGCAGGTCAACCCGCTGCACGCCGATATCTGGCCGAGCGCTTCCAAATTCGAATCCGAGATCGTCGCCATGACCGCCCAAATGCTGGGCGCATCAAAGACGGCTGACGAGATCTGTGGTACGGTCACTTCGGGTGGCACGGAAAGCATCCTGCTGGCCATGAAGACCTATCGCGATTGGGCGCGCGACCAGCGCGGGGTCAGGCGGCCTGAGATCATCGCGCCGGTCACGGCTCATCCGGCCTTCGACAAGGCTGCCCAATATTTCAGGATCAAGATGATCCGCACGCCGGTCGGCTCCGATTTCCGCGCCGACGTCCGCGCCGTCGAACGCGCCATCAGCCGCAACACCATCGCCATCATTGGCTCCGCGCCGACTTTCCCGCATGGCATAATTGACCCCATCCGCGAACTCTCCGAGTTGGCGCGGACGCGCGGTATCGGATTCCACACCGATTCCTGCCTGGGAGGTTTCGTCCTGCCCTGGGCGGAGCGACTCGGTTACCCCGTCCCGCCCTTCGATTTCCGCCTGCCCGGCGTGACTTCCATGTCTGCCGACACGCACAAATACGGCTATGCTGCCAAAGGCACGTCGGTGGTGCTCTATCGCGGGCTGGAACTGCGGCGCTACCAGTATTTCACAGCCGCCGACTGGCCGGGCGGCCTGTACTTTTCCCCCAACATGGCTGGCAGCCGTCCCGACGGCTTGAGCGCAGTCTGCTGGGCGGCCATGATCTCGATGGGTGAGGCTGGCTACCTGGAAGCCACGCGGCGCATCCTGGAAACAGCCGCCGAGATCAAAAGAGGCATTGCCGAAATCCCTGAGCTTCACGTGCTGGGCGATCCGCTGTGGATCATCGCCTTTGCCTCCGAATCGCTCGACATCTACAAAGTGATGGATTTCATGCTGGCGCGCAAGTGGAGCCTGAACCCGCTGCACAAGCCTTCTGCGGTTCACATCGCCCTGACCCTGCGGCATACGCAAGCGGGCGTGGCCGAGAGATTTATCCGCGACCTGCGCGAGGCGGTCGAGCATGTCAAGGCGCACCCGCAGGAGAAGGGCGAGAGCGCGCCCGTCTATGGTATGGCCGCCACCCTGCCGCTGCGAGGCGTAGTCAGCGAGATGCTCCGAAGGTATGCGGATTTGCTGTACAAGGTATAATCAATAAAACTTAAGGCCTTTGAGACCTGTGAGGTTTAGAGAAGAAACGGAGAAACCAACATGACCGATACAATTTACTCCCAGCTCGCCGCCGCCCTCGACCGGCTGCCGAACGGTTTTCCGCGCACGGAGTCAGGAGTTGAGATCAAGATATTGAAGAAGATCTGCTCCCCCGAAGAGGCCGCGCTGGCCGGCCAGTTGACCGGCGGTATGGAGCCGGTTGACGAAATCGCCAAACGGATCGGCTTGCCAGCCGAAGAAGCCGCCAACCAACTGTTCAAGCTGGTGAGGCGCGGCTTCGTCTGGTTCGAAAAGCAGGATGGGAAAGTGCGCTTCCGGCTGGCGCCCTTCGTGGTCGGCATCTACGAGGCGCAGTTGGAACTCATGGATCACGAGCTGGCGCATCTCGTCGAAGAGTACATGACCAGCGGCGGCGCGGCCATCATGATGGGCACACAGCCGGCCCTGCATCGGGTGGTGCCGGCCCAGAACACGGTCAAATCAGAGTGGATTTTGCCGTATGAAGATGTGCGCGCAATCCTTCTCTCCGCCAAGACCTACAATGTCCG
>Ga0210053_1004361_pt1 | contig 11068 bp, 12 predicted proteins | sample CryGeymeta201512_FD_185467 | JGI IMG/M metagenome (GOLD analysis project Ga0210053, IMG submission 185467) | Groundwater microbial communities from Crystal Geyser aquifers in Utah, USA - Crystal Geyser metaG 2015-12 (SPAdes) (version 2) | ecosystem: Environmental > Aquatic > Deep subsurface >... | reverse complement strand
TCTGTCAATAATAAACGGCTCACAGAAAAAGCAGTAGCCAGGAGTCCGGAGCCAGAATTCAGAAGGTGCGGGTTGAGAGAGCGAGTTCTAAGAATAAGATATTAGGGTGTCATTCTGAAGGAGCGAATGCGACTGAAGAATCTTGGGTGCGGAAACCTTCTTCTTATGCAGGAGGGTCTAAGCTTAGACAAACTAAAGTGAGACAGATGGTTTATAGGCGGTTGGTATTTGTTTGATACATGCTTGATAGATATGATACACGCTTGGTAAACGCTTCTTAGAAAGGTATATCAAAGCTTAGACGCACTTAAGTGACAGAAGTGCGTGAGTGCCCGCTAGATTCTTCACTTCGTTCAGAATGACAGGCAACAGCAGTCTGTGAGTGCGATCTAGATTCTTCACTTCGTTCAGAATGACATGCAACAGCAGTCTGTGAGTGTTCTCTAGATTCTTCGCTTCGCTCAGAATGACACAATAATTATGGTGTTCTGGCACTAGCGTTTAGGCGTAGTCTAACTATCGTAAGAAGAAGGTTTTTATTCTGGCTCCTGGCTCCCAAATGGTTTTAAAAAACTGTATGCATTCCGTTTCCTCTGGCGTATAATATTCTGGAGTCAAACGACCTTGCACTGTCTTAGCGACGGCACAGGAGGCGTTCATGGAAAAAGTAGAAAACCACACCCAGATCGAGGCCCCGGTTCTCAACGAAAGCTCGGCATCTGCCGGAATTAAAACGCCTACAGAGATCAGTTCCAATATAAAAATCGCGCTAATCGTGGATTATATATTTTGGATAATGGTTGCGGTTGTGTTGCTCAGATTTGCATTTAAGCTTATCGGGGCCAACTCAAACAACGCGTTCGTAACCTTGATCTATAACTTCACAAACGCCTTCGTAGGCATATTCCAAGGGATTGTCGGTAATGTGATTTCGGGAACCATGGTCATCGAGTTCTCATCCCTTATAACCATTGTTATCTTCTGGCTGATCTATAAGGCGGCTCTCAGGCTTCTGGCCATTATGAAGTAATTTGGTCGTGAAGCTGACTGTTATTAAAAACCAAGGTTTGGCCGGCCGATAAGCCCGACCCCAGGATTCTCTGGGGGAAACACTGTTTCCGGCAACATGTAAGTTGATACTTTGAAATCCCGTGTGGTATAATCATGCTTGGCTATCAGGGTAGTTGAGCTGTGATATTGAGCACAGCTTTTCTTTATGTAGGCTCTGGAAATAGTCTAAGATAATTCCCTGCCTCCTTGGCTCAACTTGGCAGAGCACTCGACTTGTAATCGAGAGGTTACCGGTTCGATTCCGGTAGGAGGCTCAAAGTTGCCAACACCTCTGGTATCAAGCGGCATGAACCTTGCCGCGAAAAACCTCCTAAAAACAACGCTATAATCGCGCTGATACCCGCTTGTTTTAACTCCTACCGGGCCGGGAGCTTTTCATGCAAATTCGAGGGCAACTTGGGGATAGAATGATCGCCGAGTTGTGTTATCATTATCTATGGTTTATCAATGTAAAGATACCTTGGTTTAGCATGTAAGAAGCAAAAAGGTGCAAGGAGTTGAGAGGAAAGATATGTTCCTTGTTAACAGGCGGTCAGGTTTTATAGGTAGATTGGTGGTATTACTTGCGGGAGTAGTCCCACTTCTACTGTTTGGATTATCGGTTCCCGTACTCGCAGCTGCAACTGATAGCTGGGGCGTTTACCAGCATGATGCGGGCCATTCCGGTCGTAGCAACAATATTGCCCCGTCTCAACCGGGGATTCTCTGGGTCATCCAGTTTGGGACAAGCGGTAAGCCTTCCTCCCCGATAGTTGTGGGCGAAGACAGCAATTTTTATGTCGGTGTCGATGTTACGCCGTTTGATAAAGAGTCCTCCTCGACAACATCCACGGAGTCGTCAAAGCCCGACGCATCCGGTCACTCGGGGTTGTTCGCCTTTGCCCCCGACAAGAAGGTGCGGTGGGTCTCAAAGCTAACGGGCAAGGTAACAGGGTCTCCGGCAATCGGGAAAGATGCCGTTTACGCGGTTATAGGTACGACGCTGGCCGCGCTTAATAAGACTGATGGTTCGGTAAAATGGCAGGTGCCTCTTAACGGTGAATCTTCCGGCGGCATCATGCTTGGTAACGACGGCACCCTCTATGTCGGTACCGTAAAAGGTAAAACTCTCTATGCCGTTTCTAGCGATGGCAAAATCAAGTGGCAATACGCTGCAAGCGGGCAGATAGACGGCTCGCCTACATTAGGAAACGATAGCAGCGTTTACTTTACCGCACAGGACCTGTGTCTCTACGCCCTTAACGCTAACGGCTCTCTAAAATGGAAATATAAAGTAACTGAAAAAGGCGCAATTAAGCTTTCATCACCCATCCTGGCCCCTGACAACACAATTTATTTTGGTATGACCAGAGATGACGGACTATTAACTAAACAGGATGAGGACCAAAAGAAGCTGGGAAAGGGACGCCTCTTTGCAATTAAGCCGAATGGCGGCTTGAAGTGGTACTTTGAGGCGAAAGGCAAATCGGCGAATATGCCCGCGCTACAAAAGGACGGCACCATAATCTTCAGCACAACTTCTTTGAACTACACGGATGACAGGCAATACTGGCAGGGCGACTGCCGCGTGGAGGCTGTAATGCCTAACGGTGTGGAGAAATGGCCGTCCGATAGCGCCGATAACTCACATGAAGGCCCCGCTCTCATTGACGGCGCCGGTAATATTTTCGTGACTTCAACCGATGGCTTTCTTACCTGTATGGGGAAGAATGGCGTGATGATCTGGAGGGCCAAGGTTGGCGGTAAGGTTTCTATTGGGCCCAAAGGGATTCTCTATGTGGCGGCAAAGTCCTCAATTGGAGCGGTAACCCAAAGAGACTTAAGTAAAGAAACAAAGCAAAGCGAACAGATACAGGATGAATCCAACAGGGGCTCATCATACGGCACCTCATTACTCATCTATATCATCCCAATCGTCATCGCTGCCGCTATCGGCTATTTCTTTAAAACAAAGATAAGCGCAAACACCGACGGCGATAACAAAGGGGATTCAGAGGAATAGGATTGGCCTTTTATCTGATCATTCTTCTCAGGATTTGAATCCCATCTTTTGAAGCCCGGCCAAACGGTGGCTGAAACCGTATGGCCTCTTCCGCCGGTAGCAAGTTCCCCCCCCTTAAAAACCTAATCTGCCTACCGGCTCTACCCGAACCCCGCACACCGTGAGCCCTAAAAAATCCCAACTAAGTGCCGATACATATAAGGAATTTCTTTGAAAATCCAGATAACGCTTGTTAAAGGCACGATTGGGTACAATGATAAAGAGACTGTTGTTTACAGTCGCCCTTATTGGTTCGTGTTTTGTTTCGGTGCCATACGCAGCAGCTAACGATTCAACTATGTGGAATACTTCGCAGCCCGTCGAACTTAAATCGTTCGATACGTCTTCGCAACAAACTCAAGCAATTAAGAAACTAACTAATATAACCCTTACTGGAACATACATCACCGCGCCGGGCAGGTGCAGGGGATGCCATGAATTTAAAAACGGGGTTGGCTATAAAACCATAAATATCGGCAAAACCGACGATGGTTCGTGTGACTGGTGCCATGCGGACGGCGCCGGCTCTGCATACTTCGTCGTTATGGACAACGACGAATTAAACGGTTCTGAAAACGGATCAGGCCATAGCCGTGGCTACGGTATTGCATCAGGTAAGTGGAGGGCTCCCGATGATACATACCCCGCTTTTGCCGCCAAATACTGGCGCGGGGGCATGTCGTGCCTCGACTGCCATCCGGCACATCCTTATCCGGGCCAAGGTTTCAGCCATAAAGCCAAAGGTACACCGTTTTATCAGGCTATAAACAGCGAGTTTGATAACGACATTCTAACCAAGAACCCCGACCAGGAGCGTAATGTCGAAACCGGTGTGCAGATATATGATGGATACAAGGGCAACTTCTCACGCGCCATCCCGTACCCCGTCCAGGGGACTATCATAAACTGGGACGATCTTGAAAATAGCGATTCACCCACCGCAGCTGAAACTGGTACTACTTACGGCAATGTTAATATGGTCAACCGGACGTGCATTGATTGTCATGACGGCGATGCAGGGCTTCATAACAACAACTCTCTAGTGTTTTCTGAAGAGAGGGCTTTAAGCGGCGATTATGGAATCAAAAGCTACGTTACGGCGCACTCACATGACTCGCAGGTAGACAAGACTACCGGAAAAGCGATATTCAACCCGGAAGACAAGCACAACAACGGGCCTGATTGCAGGAAGTGCCATAGCGGCGGTAGCGACTGTGATATGTGCCACGGATCATCCGGTATGTCTCTAACTAAAAAGCCGTCCTCCGGTATCATAAATAATCTTGATGTTGAAAAAAACAGCGTCTCTTCGGATATAAATTGCTCGCCCGATTGTATCAGTCTTGGTATTTCCTGGCCGCACCGCACTTTAGCCTGGAAGATGCTAAAAGACGAGCTTTTTGGAGTCGACATCGACGGAAAACCTATTGATGTCGGCCAAGTTAGAGACCACCTAGTCACGCAACTCTCCCTTGCTTCCCAGCCGGCGCAAGATCTCGACTCCGTATGTTTGGATTGCCATAACCCAAGGATATGGAATCATCGCGCCAAAGAAGCCTTTTTGCATGGGCTCCCCTAAAGCCCTGCCGACCGGTAATTTCAGGCGCAGAACAGGTTTGAGCTGCTCACTTGTAACAACCACAAGCAGTGTAATATAAAAATGAACATTAGTAACAAACCAAGAACAATTGTTCAGTGGTTGGTATATACCCTGTATGATAAGGTCGCGTTTCATGAGGTATTGCCCTTTGCGGATATCCTTTTCCTTAAACATCCTTTTGAGTCGGAAGAGCTGGCAGGAATAACGAACCCGGACGTGCTGATAAAAGCCCTGTAGCAGCAGGGGTCCGCATAGAGGACAAGCAAAACAATCCAGGCGGTACCCATAATTATCCGGCAACCCATTAATATTAAAGTAATTGACAGCCATCCCGCACAGTGATAGGATATTCTGATATTGGCATATATGCATAAGATTATAGGAGTCGGCATGGACCAGATGGGATTGAAAATACTGTTCTTCCAGGTGATGTCTGACCCGACCCGTCATAAAATCTTGTCTTTGCTTGAGAAAAGAGAAAAGATGTGTGTTAACGATCTTGTGCATGGACTACGTATATCCCAGCCGACCGTTTCCAAGCATCTGGCGTTGCTGCGACACGCGGGATTGGTTCTTGCCGCCAGAGAAGGACAGCAGGTGTTTTATTCGCTTAACGGGCGCAAATTGAGGAGTTGTTGTACGAAGTATTTTAGCGGGTTCTCGTGTTGCTCGGACCTTTTTAGTAACTCGGATATTCCAGACGCATAAACCCATATACCCGTATACCCATATCTTAAGCAAGGAGGTGCCTTTTTGATCAGAAGAAGATATATGCTTCGTGCCGTAGCGCATTGCTGTGAAGGTAAAGGAGCCCGGTCCTGAGCACGACATTAAAACGCTCTGTCCTGAGCATGACAGGAAAAGGCTCCACCGTCATAATTCTTTGATTTATAAAGAGTCCTATAAAGATATGCAATGAAGATTCACGCACTTATTAATTAATAGGTGTGATTGATAAGTGCCGGTAGGTATCGAGAACGGTGCCGCACGGCGCTTTTTATACGCAAATTCCCATAAAGGAGAATGGATAAAATGAGAAAGGGTCTCATCGTAGTAGGCATCCTCGTATTGCTGCTGGTAGGTCTTGGTGTTGTTTTTGGTGGGTATTACAACTCGTTTGTGACCAAGAGCAAGGCCGTTGATAACCAGTGGGCGCAGGTCGAGACGCAGTATCAGCGCAGGTTTGATTTAATACCGAACCTTGTCGCAGCAACCAAGGGCACATTAAAGCAAGAGCAAAAAGTCTTTGGAGAAATCGCCGAAGCAAGAACCCGCTATTCCGGGGCTCAGACCGCGACAGAGAAGGTAAAAGCCACTAACCAGGTCGAATCCGCATTGGCTCGCCTCCTGGTTATCATGGAGAACTACCCGCAGCTAAAATCGAACGAAACGGTCCAGCAGCTCATGGCGCAGCTTGAAGGTACCGAAAATCGGGTGTCGGTAGAGCGTCGCCGGTATAATGAGGTGGCGACCGAGTACAATATCAGCATTAGTCGCGTTCCCGGTGTGATGTTCGCAGGCATGTTCGGCTTTAAAGAGAGGACGTTGTTTAAGAGCGAAGCGGGTGCCGAGAAGGCCCCAAAAGTAGATTTAGGAAACTAGGCGAGATCATATGGCACGACAGGCACGACAAAAATCGCTTCTTACCGTTCTTGCTATCCTGCTCATTGCAGTAGTAGCGCTTGGCGTAAGTCCGGCGTTTGCCGATCTTAAGCTGCCGCAGCCGACAGGCTACGTTAACGATTTCGCCGGTATGTTGTCATCCGGCACAGTCAATGAGCTTAACGGCAGGTTAGGCGAATATGAGAAAAAATCGGGGAATGAAATCGCAGTTGTCACTGTAAAAGACTTGCAGGGAACAACCGTTGAGGACTTTGCCGTGCGGCTTTTTGAGAAGTGGAAAATCGGCAAGAAGGGTAAGGACAACGGTGTTTTATTGCTCATCGCGAAGGATGAGCGCAAGGTAAGGATTGAGGTAGGCTACGGCCTTGAGCCCGACCTGACCGACGCCCGGTCTTACAGTATTATCAATACCGTTATCACGCCAAAGCTTAAAGCAAATGAGTATGACCAGGGTGTGACCGCCGGAGTTGACGCGATCACCAAAACCCTCTCGGGGGAAGCCCCGTCTGCGGCAGATCCGCAGCCGTTTCAGGGCATCCGAACCCACGGACGCAACTTCAACGGCCTTATATACTTCGGGTTCTTCCTGATCCTCGGTGTGTTTCAGTGGCTTGTGTCTGTCCTCGGGCGCACCAAAAGCTGGTGGCTTGGCGGAGTTCTGGGGGGTGTGACCGGGCTTGCCGTTATGCTGTTCTCGGTAATGGCGGGGATCATCGCCATAGCCCTGCTTGTCCCCGTCGGCCTCTTGTTTGATTTTGTTGTGTCGAGGGCGTACGAGGCGCGCAAGAAGCATCCCGGCGATCGGAGCAACGCTATAACCCCAATCCCGTGGTGGGCCGGCGGTGGCTGGGGCCCCGGCGGCTCTGGTGGGGGCGGCGGCGATTTCGGCGGCTTCGGGGGCGGCGGCTCCGGCGGAGGCGGTGCCGGCGGTGATTGGTAATGCAACAAAAAAGAGGCGGCTGTTAAACCGCCTCTTTGATGATATTGGTGTATTCGCTTATGAACCGGCAGCGCGTTCTTTTTCGTACTGCTCGATGATCTTCTTGGCTGTGTCCGCCGGAACCTCTTCATAATGGTCGAACTCCATGTGGTATGCGCCACGGCCGGAGCTTATCGAACGGAGCGTGCTGGCATATGTCGACATCTCCGCGAGGGGGGCTAACGCGCTAATGGTGGTATTGCGACCGCGCGGCTCAGAACCCAGCGGCTTGCCCCGTCGGCTCGAGAGATCGCCGATAACGTCTCCCATATACTGGTCGGGAACAACTACCTCGACCTTCATGATCGGTTCGAGCAGAATCGGTTTGGCCTCCATGAAGCCCTTCTTGATCGCGAGCGATCCCGCAATCTTGAAGGCCATTTCCGAGGAGTCTACCGCGTGGTATGAGCCATCGTAGAGGGTAACCTTAATATCGACTACCGGATAGCCGGCCAAGATGCCTTGATCCATGACCTCTCTGATCCCTTTCTCGGCCGCCGGGCGGTATTGCTGAGGTACGACACCGCCGACGATTTTGTCTTCGAACACAAAGCCTTCGCCCCGTAGTCGCGGCTCGACTTTGATCCAGACGTCTCCGAACTGCCCGCGGCCACCGGATTGCTTCTTGTGTCTTCCCTGGACCGAGGCGTTACCTTTAATCGTTTCTTTAAACGGAATTCGCGGGGCAGACAGCGCGGCCTCGACCCCGAATTTTCTCTTTAGCCTCTCCGTAATAATGTCGAGATGCATATCTCCCATCCCTGAGAGTACCGTTTGATGGGTTTCGACATCTCTCTTAACGGTAAGGGTGGGGTCTTCTTCGGCGAGCCTGTTGAGTGACGTACCCAACTTTTCCTCGTCGCCCTTGGTCTTTGCTGAAGCAGCCACAGAAATAACGGGCTCGGGGAATTTAACCGGGGGAAGTATGACGGCTTTACCCTCATCGCAGAGCGTATCGCCGGTCATTGCATCGACAAGCTTGGCGACCGCCCCAATATCGCCCGCCGGAAGCTCTGCAACGTCTTCCTGCGTTTTTCCTCGAGCGACAAATACGTGGCCCACGCGTTCTTTTTTGCCGCGGCTCGAATCGGCTACCGTTGAATTAGCCTTGAAGCTACCCGAGAAAACCCTGAAGTAGCTGAGTTTACCGACATACGGGTCGGCGACCGTCTTAAATACAAGCGCTGCGAGGGGATCAGACTCGGTTGGCTTTCTTTCGATGTTTTCCTTGCTCTTTGGGTCGATTCCAGCGATAGCCCCCCTGTCCACAGGAGATGGGAGGTAGTCAACGATTGCGTTGAGCAGACCCTCGATACCAACCGAGGTAAAGGCGGCGGTGGCCGTAACGGGAATCACCGCGCCCGATGCAACCGCTTTTTTAATACCGGACATGACTTCGGCATCGGAGAGTTCCCCTTCCTCGAGGTATTTCTCCATTAGTGTGTCATCGCTCTCGACGATTCGCTCAATCAGTGCCTCACGAGCCGCTGCGGCTGCATCGGCCATATCCCCGGGGATATCCTCAATAGAGGTTTTCCCGTTGTTCGTTATATATGCTTTTTGCTTTAGCACGTCGATGACGCCCTTGAAGTCGGCTTCGCTCCCGATTGGGATTTGAAGGGGGGTGACTTTGTCGCTGTAAACTTCCTGCATTACTCTGAGCGTTTCATCAAAGTCGGCGTTCTCTTTGTCCATCCTATTGACGATGACTATCTTTGCCAGGCCGTATTCGTCTGCAATACCCCAGACGCGTTCGGTCTGCACCTCGAGGCCCGAAACCGCGTCGACGACGATTCCCGCGATATCGACAGCACGCAGAGCGCCGTAAACCTCACCGATGAAATCTGCGTATCCGGGGGTATCGACGATGTTGATCTTGTGGTTGTTAAATTCGCAGGGCGCAAGGGAGGCGTTGATTGAAAACTTGCGCCGTATCTCTTCGGGGTCGTAATCGGTCGTGGTATTGCCTTCGTCGACCTTACCAAACCTGCTGATCGCTCCTGTGGTAAAAAGCATAGCTTCAGCAATAGTTGTCTTGCCGCTTCCGCCATGGCCTGCCAGAGCCACGTTTCTGATGTTCGCTGATGCATATTTCTTCAACAATATCTCCTCCCAGAGCTTCAAAATTTGAAAGCCGTTGCAAATTATTTATTGACAATCGGTCGGACTCCCGACCGATTATTAATCAGCGTTTATGCGCTTAGATTTTCCGGTAAAGGTTCGATCATCTATTAGATCAGCAATTAAACCAGCTATTAGATTCAGGCACTAGGTAACAGGATACTTAAATGCCGTTATTATATCAAAATTTTTAGAACTCAGGATTAAAATAGAGCGAAGGACGTTGAATCAAGACTACTTATTTCTGCAAGTTCAATCCAGAGAGCATAGCTTTTAACAACTCTTATAGTATAGCAAAAATATTACCGCATACACCATGTTGTGTAATCTGCCGGCAACCTTTTGTCGGCTCGATCGCTCCTCTACTATTTCCTGCTAAAACTGCTGCGGTAGCCGGTGCTTGTGCCGGGGGATGAAGAGAGTCATAAGAAGGCCGGCGGCAAAGCCACCGATATGGGCGAAATAGGCCACACCTCCGCTTGCGGCGCCGCCCATACCGAAGAAGGCCGAAAATACTTGCAGGAGAAACCAGAAACCGATGACAACGATGGCGGGGATTCGCACGACCGTAAAGAAAAATATTATCGGTATCACCGTCAGCACGCGGGCGCTTGGAAATAGTATCAAGTAGGCTGCAAGAACGCCGGAGACGGCGCCGCTTGCCCCGATATTCGGGATCGTTGAGTTTGGGTCTATGGCGATTTGCAAAAGCGACCCCGCAATACCCGCAAAGAGGTAGAAGATTATGTATTTAAAGCGGCCGAACACATCCTCGACGTTGTTGCCGAAAATCCATAAAAAGAGCATATTAAAGCCAACGTGAAGCGGTAGTGGACTATCGTGCAAAAACATTGATGTGAAAAGCGATAGATATACCGGCTGTATCTGGTTTGATACAACCGGATGACCGGTCACAATAGCCTTGGGGAAGAGCGCATAGCGGTTATATAATTCTGCGAGCGCCTGCTGCCCGGGTAATGTCAGCGTATAAATGTAAATGGCTATGTTTATTGCGACCAAAGCGATCGTAACAATTGGGAACCGTCTAGTCGGATTATCATCCCGAATTGGTAAAAGCATAGTATCCTCACCAATGCATGTTGCATATCTTATTCCCTTTGGGACACCAGGATAACACGAAACACGGATAATTGCCCTGCGAGCCCTTGGATGGACAATGTAAGGGAATGTATGCTTATTTCTTTTTATTGTGTTACAAAAAAGGGAAAGCAAAAGTACGTCGAGAAAAGGGTTTGTTAGAGCTTTTGATAAAGTGTGGTGGTATGTATGCCGGAATTGCCCGAGGCGGAGACAATACGCAGGGAACTCGAAAAAACTGTTGTCGGGCGAAAGATTGTGAATGTTGAGATATCGGTGCCACGGGTGCTCAGGATGCCTGCAGAAGAATTTAAGCGGAGTGTGGATGGGGCAACGATAATCGGTGTCGAGTCAATCCCATTTCTAGTTGAAACATCCATGGCTCATTTATACTACCGCCTTCACTAACATTTGGTCATCCACTGATCCTCTAACCTCAAGCTTCAGCTCTCGCATAAGCGCCTCTCTAAGCTTAGGAAGCTGCCTGTATCCCTTAACCTTGTAGAGCCGAGGCTCAATATCGAGTAGGGCTGTT
>Ga0210053_1004335_pt1 | contig 11115 bp, 9 predicted proteins | sample CryGeymeta201512_FD_185467 | JGI IMG/M metagenome (GOLD analysis project Ga0210053, IMG submission 185467) | Groundwater microbial communities from Crystal Geyser aquifers in Utah, USA - Crystal Geyser metaG 2015-12 (SPAdes) (version 2) | ecosystem: Environmental > Aquatic > Deep subsurface >... | reverse complement strand
AAATTAAATTATTTGCAAAATTATCAAAAAAAGACACATACCGCTTTTATTATTATTGGCTTTTTTAAGGCTGTTATTTATTTTATACATTATTTTTAAAAGTTCTTTTCTACAAACTATTATCACTCAACGTATTGCATTGTATTTATCGAATAAATTAAAAGCCGAAGTTTCTTTAACAGGTGTTGATATTTCGCTTTTTAACTCAGTTATTTTAGAAAATGTTTTTGTAAGCGACCAAAAAAAAGACACATTATTATTTGTAAAAAAATTAAATGTAAAAATAAAAGCTCTTAATTTTTCAAAAAATTCAATAGATATTAACAAATTGCAACTTAATGAGCCAGTTGTTAATCTTTATCTCGACTCGCTTCACCAAATGAATTACAGTTTTATAATTAAAGCTCTGTCAAATGATTCAGATACAACTTCATCGTTACCATGGAAATTTATTATTCGTAGATTAGAAGCAAACAATGCAAAATTTTCGTATAAAAAATTTGCTCATTTAGCTCAAAATTCAGGAATGAATTACAGCGATATAGGTATTTCTAAAATCAATTTATCAATCAAAAATATTACATACAACAGCGATTCGTTAAAATTTAAAATTGAAAATATTTCGGGAATAGAAAAATGCGGAATTGCTATCGAGCATTTTAGTGCAGACGCCTTAATTGACACAAACGGATTGTTTTTGCACAATGTTTTAATAACTGCCCCAACAAGCAGATTAGCTTTTAATTATTTGAATTTTTTAATGAAATCGGTTGACGATTTAGATGATTTTGAAAATAAAGTAAAAATTGTAGCCGATGTAAAAAAATCGTTAATCGGATTTAAAGATATTTCTTATTTCTCGTCTTGGTTATGGGGAATAAAAGAAAAAATTGTATTTGAAGGAAAAATAAAAGGTAAAATTTCCGATTTTAAAGCTAAAAATGTAAAAATTGAATATTTAGATAATACATTTATTTCAGGTAATTTTGCAATTACAGGACTTCCAAATATTGAGCAAACTTTTATGACATTGGCATTTTCGGAGTTAAATACCAATGCCAGCGATTTGTCAAAAATACCTATATACCCTTTCACATCGCACAATACGATGGAAATACCAATTGAAGTAAAACGTCTAGGTAAAATTTATTACAAAGGAGAGCTAACAGGCTTCACCGGCGATTTTGTAGCTTATGGAAATCTTAAAACCAATATTGGAAATTTAAAAACTGATATTTCGTTAAAACAAGATGTTGTTTCGGGCTCTACAAAATTTAAAGGAAATTTAACTTCCGAAAAATTTGACCTTGGGAGTATTGTTAACCTAAAAGAAACTGTTGGTAAAATTAGTATTAATGCTAAAGTTGAAGGAAAATATAAAGGGAAAAAATTATTTGCAAATATTAAAGGTTCTATTAACGATATTGAATTTAAACAATACACATATAAAAATATAAAAGTTGAAGGTGAACTTACAGAAAAAACATTTGAAGGTTCATTAAACATTAATGATGTTAATTTAGGTATGGATTTTCTCGGAAAAATTGATTTTAGTAAAAATATCCCTGTTTTTGATTTTACTGCTGATATTTCTAAATTACAACTTTATAAATTAAATTTAGTAAAGTTCGATTCACTTTTAACTCTTTCGTTTTTATTAAGTGCACGCTTTTCAGGAAATAGTTTGGATAATTTGTTAGGAAAAGTTGAACTTTTTAATGTTAGATATAAATCATCTAAAATTAACGAGAAATTTGGTGATATTTCAATAACTTCTGAAAAAACCACTTCAAATAACACCGTGCAATTAAATTCAAATATTTTAAATGCTTCAATGAGCGGAAAAATTTGTTTCTTGAATTTAATTACTTCTTTAAATAAGACTTTCAATAAGTATGTACCCTCAATTAATTTTATAAAAGAAACAGAAATTAACAACGAGCATAATGATGAAAATGATTTTAATTTTTCTGTTGATTTTAAAGACACCAAAAGCATTTGTAAAGAGTTTATTCCCGAGTTGAGTATTGATAACAATACAAAATTAAATTTCAATTTTAATTCAACAAAAAACATTTTCGATTTAACAATTAATAACGGAAACATTTCATATTCGGGAATAACTGCACAAACTCCTGAAATTAAGCTAAATACTGAAAACGACGAATTAAAATATTCAATAAATTCTATAAAACTTCAGTTAGCCGAAAATATATGTATGCGCAACTTAAATATATTTGGTTCGACACAAAATAACAATGGCGAAATAAATTTTTCGTGGGACAATCCCGATACTGCTATATATAAAGGCAATGTAAGCTTAATCTTCAAACTTAATAAAGTAAATAATAAAACATTTCCATCGGTATTTTTAGAAGCAAACCCTTCAATGCTAGTTTTATCAAATGCTGAATGGTATGTTAACGATGCAAAAGCCGAAATTTTCGATTCATTAATTAATATCAAACAACTTACAATAAACAGCGATAGTCAATATGTTTATGTAAATGGTAAAATAAGTAAAAACCCATCTGATACAATAACAGTTTTACTAAACAAATTAAATTTAACTAACTCGAATTTATTTTTAAAAAAATATGGATTAGAATTAAACGGTTTAGTTAGTGGCAACTTATACATTTCGGGATTATTAGGAAAAACCAAACTTCTGTCGAATATTAATATTGAAAACTTTAAAATAAATAATGAAGATATTGGGAATGCACACATTATCAGCCAATGGAATAATAATTCAAACAACATTTTAATTTCGGGCAGCACTAACCGTGGAAATATAAAAACATTAGACTTTAATGGACAATATTATACTAATGGTAATATTGATTTTGATGTAGCACTTGATAAATTAAAACTAAATCTTGCTGAACCATACATAAATAGCATAATGTCGGATATTAAAGGTATTGCAGGTGGAAATTTAACAATAAAAGGCAGCACTTCAAAACCAATAGTTGAAGGGACAATTAAAATACAAAAAGCTTCTTTTTTAGTTCCATATTTACAAACAAGATACAATTTCACAACTGATGTTGTAGTAAAGCCCAATTCATTTAATTTTTCTGATGTTGCAATTTTCGATTCGGAAGGTAATAAAGCAACATTGAATGGTAACATATCACACAATAATTTTAATAATTTAAAATTTGATTTAGGAATTGAGACTGATAAATTATTAATGCTGAACACTACCGAAAAAGATAATGAATTATTTTATGGTAAAGCATTCGCCTCGGGAGTAATAGATTTAACCGGCACACCCAAAAATTTTAATATTGATGTAACCACAAAAACCGAAAAGAACACAAAAATATTTATCCCTTTATCATCAGGGAGCGAAGTGGAGCAACAAAATTTTATACATTTTATTAATAACACAAATGATACTGCTAAACAAGTTATAGAACAAAAAATTGACCTGTCGGGGATAAATATGAATTTTAATTTTCAGGCAACACACGATGCTGAAGTACAAATAATTTTTGATTCAAAAGTTGGTGACATAATAAAAGGTAAAGGAAATGGTAATTTAAGATTAGAAATTACACCTACCGGCGAATTTAAAATGTTTGGCGATTATACAATTGAAAGCGGTGATTATTTGTTTACATTGCAAAATGTTATTAATAAAAAATTTGATATTGTTAAAGGTGGTACAATAAGCTGGAACGGCGACCCATACATGGCAATTCTTGATATATCAGCAGTTTATAAATTAAAAGCTAGCTTGTATGATTTAATGTTAGATTCTACATACAAACAAAGAGTACCTGTAGAATGTGTGCTTAATTTGACTAACAATTTACTTAAACCTGATTTTCTTTTTAGCATAAAACTCCCCGAAGGCGACTCTAAACCAAATAATTTAATAAATAGTTTGTCAAACGAAGATTTAAACAAACAAATAATTTCACTTTTAGTTCTAAATAGATTTGTTACACCTGAAATTTATCGTAACACATTGCAAAGCAATGAAACAAAGGGCACAAATGCAGTTGGGATGAATTCATCAGAATTGCTCTCAAATCAATTAAGCCATTGGTTATCACAAATTTCAAAAGATTTTGATATTGGCGTTAATTACCGTCCCGGTGATGAACTTACACACGATGAAGTTGAACTTGCTCTTAGTACTCAAATATTAAATGACAGAGTAACACTTAACGGCAATGTTGGAGTTGGTGGCAACCAGGCAACTCAATCGAGCAATTTTGTTGGCGACTTTGAAGTTGATGTAAAAATTAACAAATCGGGAAAACTTATGGTAAAAGGATTTAATCGCTCCAATACCGATATTATAAACGATACAGCACCATACACTCAAGGATTAGGTTTGTTTTACAAAGAAGATTTTGATTCGTTTAGCAAACTTTTGCAACAATACTGGAAAGCAGTTTTTACCCACAAACAAGAAGACAAAATAAAAGAAAATAAATAATATTGACATTTTTTATCCGATAACTATCGAATTGCTTTATTGCTAAATTTTATTTCATTGAATTTCATACATTTGAATAAATTGTACATCAACATTCTTTTGTTAATAAAAATAAAATCATAAGAAATAACGTTAACACAACATAGCTAATTTAGCTGACTATTAAAATATATTTATATGATATTTTTGCAAATTACTACAAATCCTGCTGTTCAAACAGCAGTTCAAAAATCAAGTGAACAACTTTCGTTATCATTATGGGATTTAACTCTTAAAGGTGGCTGGATAATGCTCCCAATTGGTTTACTATCAATAATCACAATTTATGTTTTTATTGAAAGATTTATTGCTATTCGTGCTGCCGGAAAAGAAGATAATAATTTCATGAATAATATAAAAGAATATATTCTTGAAGGAAAAATAGACAATGCTTTAACAATGTGTAAATCTCAAAATTCACCTGTTGCACGAATGATTGAAAAAGGTGTTCGTCGTATGGGACGACCATTAAACGATGTTAATGTAGCAATAGAAAATGTTGGTAAATTAGAAGTTGCCCGGCTCGAAAAAGGATTTGCTTTTATAGCTACAGCAGCAGGCGCTGCACCAATGCTCGGATTTTTAGGAACTGTAGCAGGTATGGTCAGAGCATTTTATAATATGGCAAGTGCAGGTAACAATATTGATATAACCCTTCTTTCGAGTGGCATTTACGAAGCAATGGTTACAACAGTAGCTGGTTTAGTTGTTGGTATTATTGCTTATTTAGCTTATAATTATTTAGTTACACGTTTAGACCGAATAGTTTACATTCTCGAAGCCCGTACAACAGAATTTATGGATTTATTAAATGAGCCAGTAAAATAATCTGATTATGTCAATTAGAACCAGAAATAAAATTAGTCTTGCATTTAGTGCAGCTACCATGTCCGATTTAGTATTCCTGTTGTTAATATTTTTTATGATAACATCAACACTTATTTCGCCAAATGCTCTTAAACTGTTGCTACCTAAAAGCGATAATCAGGTTCAGGCAAACAAACCCGTAACAACAGTTTCAATAACTCCCGACCTTCAGTTTTATGTTGAAACTCAAAATATTGGAATTGATAATCTGGAACAATTTTTGCAACAAAAAATCGGAACAGTTACTAACCCCGATGATGCACCAACAATTTCACTTCATGCCGATAAATCAGTTCCAATTGAAGAAGTTGTAAAAGTTATGAATATAGCAAAAGACAATAAGTATAAATTAATATTAGCAACAACAGCTCAATAAATTTAATATTGATAATTAGATATTTATTATTTTGAGTTATAAATTATTGATTATGGAAGCAACTATTAGAAACCGTTATAGTATTATTATTACAATATTCTTTCATTTTGGAATATTTGCTTTACTTTTATTATTAGGTTTTAAAACTCCTCTACCTCTTCCATCCGAACAGGGTATTACTGTTAATTTCGGTAATTCCGATGATGGCTTTGGAATTACAGAACCTGAACAACTTCAGCAACAAAGTTCAGCTATGCAAAATAATCAGGAAGGAGTTTTAACACAAAATATTGAAGATGCTGTTTCAATAAAAAACAATAACATAACAAATAATAATAATCAAACGCAAACGCAAAACCAGCAACAACAACAGCAAGTAAACCAAAATGCACTTTTCCCAACAAATCAAAATAATGGCTCGAATAGCGAAGGCGAAACCCATGGAAATGGTAATCAAGGCGTCGCTAATGGCGACCCAAACGTAAAAAATCATAATGGAACTCCTAATGGAACAGGTAATTCATATTCCCTTGCAGGCAGAAACATTAATGGAAGTTTACCCAAACCCAATTACCCAGGAAACGAACAGGGAAAGGTAGTTGTAGAAATTTTTGTTGATAGAAGTGGAGTAATTACTAAAGCTAATGCAGGAATTAAAGGTTCAACACTTTTAAGTAAAAAATATTTAGATGCTGCATATAACGCTGCATTAAAAGCAAAATTCGATGCCAACCCCGATGCTGCTGAAATTCAAAGAGGCACGATTACTTACAATTTTATACTTCAATAACATTCGGTCTTCTGTAAATTCTCAATAGTTGGTTTCTGGTTTTTGGTTTCTGGTTTTTGGTTTCTGGTTTTTGGTTTTTGGTTTTTGGTTTCTGGTTTTTGGTTTATAGTTTTTAGTTTTTGGTTACAGCTAACAGCCAACAACCAATGAAACAATGAAACAACTTAGCGAAGCGATCTCACGAACACCTTAAAAATTAAATAATAACTGATGTTACGCAAAATAATTAGCAACGCCATTTATGGCGTTGAAAAATAAAGAAGAAAAACGGGCTTTAGCCCAAACATATAAAACAAAAAAATTGAGATTGTTAGGAATTACATTGCTAATCAGGGAGAACATCATAAAAAGATTACATTTCAACAAGAATATGATAAATTTATTGAACGGTATGGATTTGATATTGTTAAACATTAATTTTCGGTTTGGGCTAAAGCCCGTATTCTTTTGGTTGTATTTTAAACACGACATAAATGTCGTGCCTAATGATGTTCATATAATAAATTTTGAAAGCATGCGTAACATCAGATAATAATGTGAGTAATTTATATTTACTTTTGATACTGAATAGTAACTTTCTTTATTCGAAATAATTTTTAAATCTGTCATAAAACGACTTGTCTTTTTTTGCAGTTTCAGGACTAAAGCTATAAGATTCGTTAAGTTTCTCTAATAATTTTCTATCATCTTTTGAAACTGAAGAAGGAATAAAAACTAAAATACGAACTATTAAATCGCCTCTGCCATAACCGTTTACGCTTGGCAATCCTTTTCCTCTTAATTTTAACAATTTGCCTGATGGTGTGCCCGGCTCAATTTTAACTTTAACTCTGCCATCGAGAGTTGGCACTTCAACAGGAATTCCGAGTATTGCATCGGGAATAGAAATAAGCAAATCGTATATTAAATTATTTTCATCGCGTATAAATTCCGAATGTTTTTCTTCTTCAATTAACACAATTAAATCGCCGTTAACTCCACCTTTGCGGGCAGCATTCCCACGACCGCTTACCGAAAGTTGCATTCCATCGGCAACACCAGCAGGGATATTTAATGTAATAATATCTTCTTCATTAACAACTCCTTCGCCCGAACATTTTGTGCATCTGTTTACAATTATTTTTCCTTCGCCACCACATGCAGAACAAGGTGCAGAAGTTTGCATATTACCAAGTATTGTTCTCTGAACACGTGTAACATAGCCAGTTCCCCTACAAGAGGAGCAAGTATGAAACGATGAACTGTCTTTTGCACCAGTTCCATTGCATGCTTTACATGAATTTAGTTTCCGAACTTTAATTTTTTTCTCAACTCCTTTAGAAATTTCTTCTAAGTTAAGTTTAACTTTTACACGTAAGTTTGTTCCTTTTTTAACATTTCTTCCTCCACCCCGTGAGCCAAAACCACCACTAAATCCTCCAAAACCAAAATCGGAAAATACGTCACCAAACCTGCTAAAAATATCATCCATATCGAAACCACCGCTATATCCACCTCCACCTTGAGGACCACTAACTCCTGCATGTCCAAACTGGTCGTATCTTTGACGTTTTTCATCACTACTTAACACATCATAAGCTTCGGCAGCTTCTTTAAATTTATCTTCCGATGATTTGTCTCCTGGATTTCTGTCAGGGTGATATTGAAGTGCTTTTTTTCGGTATGCTTTTTTAATTTCTTCTTTTGAAGCAGATTTTGATACTTCAAGAATTTCGTAATAATCTCTTTTGGTCATTAATTATTTTTTAATTTGTTATTCGCCAACAACAACTTTTGCAAAACGTATTACTTTTTCGTTTAATGTGTATCCTTTTTGTACAACATCAATAATTTTACCTTTTAAATCTTCCGTTGGAGCAGGAAAACGTGTTACTGCCTCGTGTAAATCAGTATTAAATTCCTGATTAACAGCTACTATTTCTTTTAAACCTTGCTGAATTAAAAATTCGTTAAACTTTGAATAAATTAAATTTACACCAGTTTTAACTGCCTCTATATCTGTAGATTCATTTATTGATTTATTTGCTCTCTCAAAATCATCAACAATGTGCAGTAAATTCAATAAAACTGTTTCGCTACCATATTTTAATAAATCGGATTTTTCTTTTAAAGTACGTTTTTTGTAATTATCAAACTCGGCAGCATTCCTTAACATCTTATCAGTTAATTCATTAATAGATATTTTTAGTTTCTCAATCTCTTCGGTTTGGTTGGTTGATGCTTTCTTAAAAAAACTTTTCTTCTTTGTTTTTTTATGCTCTTCTCTTTGTTTTGTTTCTTCTATTTCCTGTTCGCCATTTAATTTCGTTTCTGTTTCGGTAACAATAGGATTATCGGTTTCAATTTTTTGTTCATTATTTTCAATAATAACATCTTTAGAAACTTCATCGTTTAAATTATTTTGCTCATTAGTATTTTGTTGATTGTTTTGCTGAACATTTTCGTTTTTATTTTCAAAAATAAAATCGTTTGCAATTTTCTCGTTTACAGCATTTTGTTCATCAATATTTTTTTGATTTTCTGATTGAATTTTATCTTCGTTTTCCTCTCCCATATTTAATTGATTTTTTTCGCTTCTTTACAATATTTTTGCCAAATAAATTGTTTGTCCATAATGTCCGATTTTTTCGTTATGCTTCTAACAAAACTATGGCACGATTTAAAACCGTGCCATAGTTTGTTGAATCGCAAGCTCAAATCCGATAGCTATCGGATTGAACATTATGAATCAAACACTAAATTTTAGTTCAATATTAATAAAACGACAATTTGGCAGAGTAAATATTATTGTTTTGTAATTACTGTAACAATTTCCAAATATTATCTTTTAAAGTATTTAATCCTTTACTTGTTATAGATGAAAAAAATAAATAAGGTATTTTAACTTTAATTTCTTTTTTTAATTCTTTAATCAATTCATCGTCAAGCATATCGGCTTTTGATATTGCTAAAATTCGTTTTTTATTGAGTAATTCGGGATTATATTTTTTAAGTTCGTTTAAAAGAATTTTGTATTCTTCATTAATGTCTTTGCTGTCAATAGGAATTAAGAATAGTAAAATAGAATTTCTTTCGATATGTCTTAAAAAACGAATACCTAAACCCTTGCCTTCGGATGCTCCTTCAATAATTCCTGGAATATCTGCCATAACAAAAGTCTTGTTATCTTTATATTTTACAATTCCAATATTTGGTACAAGTGTAGTAAAAGGATAACTGGCAATTTCGGGTTTAGCAGCCGAAACAACTGACAATAATGTGCTTTTTCCAACATTTGGGAACCCTACTAAACCCACATCGGCTAATATTTTTAATTCTAAAATGTTCCATCCTTCAGTTCCCTCTTCGCCGGGTTGAGCAAATCGTGGTGTTTGATGTGTTGCTGATTTAAAATGACTGTTTCCTAAACCACCTCTACCACCTTTTCGTAAAATAATTCTTTCGCCATGCTTTGTTATTTCAGCTATAATTTCGTTTGTTTCGGCATAACGGGCAATTGTTCCTAATGGGACCTTTATTATAACATCATCACCATTAGCACCTGTTGATAAACTCCTGCTACCCGAAGCTCCATTTTTAGCAAAAATATGACGGTTATATCGTAAATGTAAAAGCGTCCATATATTGCTGTCGCCTTCAATATAAATATGACCACCACGTCCACCGTCGCCACCATCGGGACCGCCTTTCATGGTTCTTTTATCTCTATAAAAATGACGCGAACCTGCACCTCCATTACCTGAACGTGTGCATATTTTCACATAATCAATAAAATTTTCCCCCGACATTTTGCTATTTGTTCTTTGTTATAATTGGTGCTTAACATCAGTTAATAACAACTTTACCTATTACTTGAATAATGTCAGAATATACCTCTTCTTCGGTTTGAACTCCATTTATTTGAAAAGCTTTGCCTTGCTTTTTATAATATTCTAAAACTGGTTTAGTTTGAGAATGGTAAACATTAATTCTATTCTGTATAATGTTAATATCAACATCGTCTTTTCTTCCCGATTTTTCGCCTCGTAGTGTAAGACGTTTAATTAAAACTTCTTCTTCAACATCAAGCATTAATAATAAGTTGACTTTTGTTGAGTGAATAATAAGCATTTCATCTAAAGCTTCGGCTTGGGCAATGGTACGTGGAAATCCATCAAAAATAAATCCTTTTGCATTTTTATTATTTTCAATAATTCCACTAATCATCCCAACAACAACATTATCTGGAACAAGCTCGCCTCTGTCCATAATTTGTTTTGCCTCTAAACCTAATTTTGTTTTTTCGGCTATTTGAGCTCTTAAAATATCACCGGTTGAAAGATGAATTAACTCAAATTGCTTAATTAAACGTTCTGATTGTGTGCCTTTTCCAGAACCTGGAGGACCAAATAAAACAATGTTTAGCATAAGATTTATAATTAAAAAAATTTATAGTTTATTGTTCAAAAAAGTTTTAAGTTTATTGTCATTCAGTTGTCATACATTGTCATTCAGTTGTCATACATTGTCATTTAGTTGTCATTCATTGTCATTCAGTTGTCATTCATTGTCATTCAGTTGTCATTCAGTTGTCATTCATAGTCATTC
>Ga0210053_1004315_pt1 | contig 11147 bp, 7 predicted proteins | sample CryGeymeta201512_FD_185467 | JGI IMG/M metagenome (GOLD analysis project Ga0210053, IMG submission 185467) | Groundwater microbial communities from Crystal Geyser aquifers in Utah, USA - Crystal Geyser metaG 2015-12 (SPAdes) (version 2) | ecosystem: Environmental > Aquatic > Deep subsurface >... | reverse complement strand
ACAACGAAAAAATAATTGCGAGAAGAAGTGTTGAAATGTTTTTAAATTAAAAGCAGATTGACTGCATTTTTGGTACAGTAGTTAAATGAGGCGTGTTTTTCGCATATTTGTGTTTTGTTTGTTTGGTTTGTTTCTAACTTCATACTGGGATAAGGGTTTTCAGCTTCCCGAAACGGCGATTGTTTTTCTTCCCTTTAATCTCCTCACTTTTGGGCTCTTCTCTTTTTTTATCTATGTATTTTTTCTCCATGTCCTATCGAGCTGGTATGGTTTGTTCTCTATTCCTTCTTATTTGTTACTATCCCTAAGACAAACATCAGTTATGTAAGTAATTTGGTTTTGTCTTCTTTCTCGTTATCGAGTATAATAAACTTACTTGATAGCCTAACGTAGGGGAAATTCAAAATCCAAATTCAAATTCAAGAAATATGAAAAACATTCTTTTAATCATAAATATAGTTGTGGCGATATCTATTACGGGATTAATTCTCCTTCAAGGAAAAGGGGCAGGGTTGGGAAGCGCTTGGGGTGGAGGTGGGGAAATGTTCCAAACTAGGCGTGGAATCGAAAAGGTCACTTTGAGAATCACCGTGGTATTAATTGTTGTGTTTTTTGTGCTGTCTGTCATCAGTTTCCTCATAAAGTAATCAAATGGCAATCGGAACGAGAAATGTCCGATATTATTATTGGCTCTTTCTTGAGTTCATTCGAAAACACAATAAGCTGATATTCTTCAGTTTTCTCATTTCAGTTATTACTGCAGTAAGCATTGTAACCATATCTCCCTATATTTCATCTACACTCATTCGAGATAAGAAAGTAATTGGGTTAGTTGGCTCCTATGATGCCCAGTCATTTGATAAATTACCCGATGACATATTAGCTAAAATTTCCAGTAGCCTTACATCCGTAAATGAAAAAGGAATAGTGCTTCCTCTTCTTGCAACCACTTGGGAGCACTCAGCGGATGAAAAAACATATGTATTTAAAATACGAAAAAATGTATTACTTAATAACGGGAAGCTGTTTACCGCTCATAATGTTTCTTTCTCTTTCTCGGACGTAAAGATGGAGGTACTGGATGATTATACAATTCGTTTTCAACTTACGAGGCCATTGGCCATCTTCCCCCTTTATCTAACGAAGCCCATTATTGTATATCCCTATATAGGAGTTGCGGGCTTATACTCAGTTGAAAAAGTCAAGATAAAGAACGACGTAATCCAGGAAATAGTTCTCAGCCCCAACAGAAAGGACGTGTCCCCCATTACCTACATATTTTTTCCTTCAGAAGGAGAAATGATCACAGCCTACAAGAGAGCAAAAATAAATGAAATGTCTATCACCAATAGGACAATGGCCAATGCATTTAAGTCATGGAACAATTCAACCGTGATAAAAAGCGTCAGTTACGATAAATTGCTATCCTTATTCTATAATGCAAAGAACCCTCTCATCAAGGAAAAGGACTTTCGCAACGCCGTTGAATCGGCTATCAATTATAGTGCTTTTGCCGAAATAGGGGAATTGGTTAACTCATCGCTTCCTCCATCTTCCTGGGCATACAATGCGCACTTAAAAAAGAAAGAGACCGATGTAGAGTTTGCAAAAAAAACGTTTAAGCGCATGGTAACCGCAAGTGACTCCGCAAAATTTACTTTTTTAACTTACTATGAGTATCTTGATATGGCGGACTCTATTTCTTCTGATTTGCGTGGTGCTGGACTTCCTGTGGATGTCACGTTTGCCTCATACTCTACTCAACCTGAGTTTGACTTTATGCTGGCATATCTTACTATTCCAACAGACCCAGATCAGTACTATTATTGGCATTCAACTCAAAGTTTCGCAAATCTCATTGGCTATAAGAACCTTAAAGTTGATAAATTATTGGAAGTTGGAAGATCCACATACAAGATAAGTGAGCGAAAAGAGGCATATATTGATATGCAAAAAACGGTAAGTGATGATCCTCCAGCGCTGTTTCTGTTCTACCCATACAGCTACACAGTGAGGAGAAAGTGAGATATAATTACTATCAGAAATCAGAAATTCAAGTTCCAAATTCAAATTCAATAGTTTGAATTTTGATTTGGTGCTTGAATTTGTTCTCGATTGCCGGGATGGCGAAATGGCATACGCTCAGGACTTAAAATCCTGCGACCGCAAGGTCATGAGGGTCCGACTCCCTCTCCCGGCACCACGATTGGTCTGCTATAATTACAATCGTAAATTCAAGTTCCAAATTCAAATTCAATAGTTTGAATTTTGATTTGGTGCTTGAATTTATTTTGTACAGTCGGGGTGGCGAAATTGGTAGACGCGCTACCTTGAGGAGGTAGTTCCCGTAAGGGATTGGAGGTTCAAGTCCTCTCCCCGACACCAAAATGTCTTCATTTAACATGTAACACAAAACATGTAACATTTAAAATGTTACATGCTATATGTTATATGTTACATGTTATGTGCCTGGATAGCTCAGCGGTAGAGCAGCTGTTTTGTAAACAGCAGGTCCGCGGTCCAAATCCGCGTCCAGGCTCAGCATATTATTTTTCTTCATTATCTAATAAACCTACTTTTTTGAGCCTTTCATAAAATTCCTTGCCTTGTTTACCCGTACTTATAGCCTCATTAATATTTGGATCTTTCGAAAAATGCTTTTCTCCAAAAGTCATACCAACGCCGTCTGATGGAGAAATTTGTCTCATGATTTCTCTACTTGATGTTCTGAGCTTTGATGGTAATTTGCGAACCTTACCTAAGGTCATCCAGTGATATACTCTTTTTCCAGTAATTCCTAATGTCATTGTGCCAGCCGCTACAGCATAATCTAGGCCCATATCCTTAACCTTACTAAAGAATTCCTTATTTGTTTGTATTTGAAAGTCTCTTGATTCATACTGCTTAAAAATACCAATGATTTGGTCAGCGACACTCAATCCTAATCCCTTGCCCACTTGCGCCAATACCTGAGCTGCTTTATCTTTATTGCCACTAATTGCTAAACCAACTGCAGTTAGTGTTGAAGTGGCGAGTTTATATAGCATATCCGCTTTTTCAGGATATGAAATATTGCGGCCGCTTTGTTTAAAAGCAATAATAATCTCGGGTAATAGTTCAAATGGTACAAATGAAGTAAAGCCTTTTACAACGCCCTTTTTCCAAGGTACGTGTTTTCCTGTATCTTGAAATTGCTTGTAATGAGCGCTTAAAATATATGCTCTAAAGGTTGAAGCGGTTATCCATTCTAAAAAACTATCCGTTCTGATTCCAATAAATTGAGCCACGGATGGCAGACTTATGAGAATATAACTTTTTACTTCAATATTTTCAATTACACCAGTATCAATTTTAACCCAAAAAATCTCTTCTGGTAATACTTCAATGGGGATTTTCGTTACTTTTTTACTTGTCTCTTCCATTATTTTTAGTTCGTGAATGGGTGTTTCCTCTTGAGTCAAACTCTGATCGATCTCCTCGACCCTAATAGGTTTTGTATTGCTCTCCATCCAATCAATAATGGTTTTTAATTTGAGTAGAAGGTCTTCTTCCGTTTCTAAATCAGTATTAATGGAAATACTTTTTCCAAATAATCCATCCACTACAACTCTTTTGCCATTCACAAGATCAAAAAAAACTTGAATTTTTGATATTTCTAACATCGGGAATCTTCCCTCAATTTTTAGTTCAAGCTCCTTAATAAAACCTTTAAGAATATCAGAGCCAATGAAGCATTGATCTTTATTTTTTATAAATGATGGTATTACCTTCCTTTCAGCAAGACGATATATTTTTTGTCGGTAGAAGAATTTAGATCCAAATTTATTTTCAGCTTCAACTGCAGTATATAAAATGTGGGATGAGATTGATGAGAAAAACAAAGCCTGATGCGGTTTGATATAGTATAATAATAACGTGAAATACTTCTTGTTGTGGATTCTTACAATGATTGTTCTTCCTTTTATGGTGAATGCTGCGCTTCCTGAGTGGAGTACTTTTGAGTTTATAATTCTCCTTGCAGATATTTTGTTGGGTATATATGCATGGGCTATTTTTAATTTAAGACTGGAGAAAAGAATTAAATCAAAACTGCCTAATTGGAGAGGATCAATAATGACGGCCTTTACATTTTTAGGGACTCTTATTGGAGGTGTGACATTGGTAGTTGGGCTTCTTACCATAAACTATAACAAGTATGTAAAGTTTAAAACTCCAAGTTATACCTCCGCCGTGCCCTTGATAAAAGAACGGTTGGTAATAGATGAGGTTAAGCTGGGTTCAACTGGAGATGATGTGGTTGTATTGCAAACTCTTCTTTATCAAGACACTGAGGTGTACCGTGGACCAGCAAGCGGTTATTTTGGTGAAGTGACAAGACAAGGAGCGTTGAAGTTTCAGAAAAAACACGGGCTTGATCAAAGCGGTATAGCGGATCTTCCAACAAGAAATAAACTGAGTGAGATATATAGCTATCAAACAAGGGAATATTGGTTGAGCATGATACGATTAATGCCCATCATTGCTCCAATCACCCAATCAACCCAGAACGTTTCTAATAATGCGAAATGGGGAGTATCAGAGAGAGTAGAGGGGACAGAACACGGATGGGCAATGAGAGTTAATAATGACTCTACGATGGCCACAGCACAGGAAATATTTGATGCACTAAATGTATACCGTTCAAAGAAAGGCGTGCGTGGTTTAAACTGGGATGGAAATTTGGCATCATTTGCTTTGGAAAGGGCAAATTTTTATAAGGCGAACGGATTAGATGACCATGCTGGTTTTAAGAATTATATTGGTAATGATGATAATAGAAGAAAATTGGGGTTCCGAGGAATTGGTGAAAATGGATCAATTGGCTATCTTATGACCGGTACACATGTTATTGAATGGGTTTTTGCTTCTGATGCACCACACGACAATAATCAACTGGATTCCGATTGGTCTGATGTTGGAATCGGAGTTTCTGGAACTGGAGTAGACATTATTTTTGGCAGTACTCGTTTTTAACCTGACGCAGTCCAAATCCGCGTCCAGGCTCTAGAATCTCTTACTGAACGAAGAGAAGTTAGAGATTCTTGGCCCGCCGAAGTGAATATTCGGCAGCGTGGACGTAGACCACGAACCGAACATGAACGTTGGAGGGCTCCATTACTCTTCGCAAACTTCTCCCTGGATTCCCGCCTTTTGACCAGAGGTCAATCGCCCTTTGGACGACGCGGGAATGACAAACGTAATGTATAATAGAAGTTGATAATTATTGACCTGGTAGCTCAATTGGATAGAGCCCTCCTTCGCCGGAGGCTTCGGAAGGGTAAAACAACTCCCTTCCTTTGTCCAGCGAAGCTGTTTTGCGACCATAGCTCAATTGGATAGAGCAACTCCCTTCTAAGGAGTAGGTTGACCGTTCAAGTCGGTCTGGTCGCACAGTACAAGCAAAACAGCTCGGTACACTTCCATTCGTAGGAGAGATGGCGGAAGATGCGCAAAAATTACTTGAATAAGGTCAATCCTACGTGTTTGAGCGCTTTTGTGGTGAGCACCCTCCCTCTGGTTGTTTTTGACAGAAACCCTATCTGTAATAAATAGGGTTCGATGAACTCCTCGACAGTTCGCACATCTTCAGATAAGCTAGAAGCGATTGTCTCCACTCCGGTTGGTTTATTCTGAAATTTCTCCCCCAAACATTCCATATAAGCCCTGTCGATTTCGGTAAGGCCAAGGGAATCTATTCCAAGCAAAGTGAATACAGAGGCCAGAAGATCGGACTGTACCGATGAGTGATTGCGAACCTGAGCAAAATCCCTAATACGCTTTAAGATGCGGTTTGCAATACGAGGAGTTCTCCTTGAACGATGAGCAACTTCTTTTGCAAGATCTATTGTCAAATCTATCCCTAATACCTTCGCTGCCCTGCGAATAATGATATTCATGTCCTCCAAGGTATAGAAATCAAGACGCATCAGGAGGCCAAATCTATCTCTCATAGGGGCAGAAAGAAGAGCCAGCTTGGTTGTCGCTCCTACAATCGTTATTTTGGGAACGGGGAGACGGACTGTCCGAGCCGATGGTCCCTTACCGATAATGATGTCAAGAGAATAATCTTCAATTACGGGGTAAAGCATTTCCTCCACATGCTTGGGCAAGCGATGAATTTCATCTATAAATAAAATGTCATTATCCTTCAGATTAGTCAAAATTGCTGCGAGGTCGCCTCCTTTTTGAATCGCAGCCCCTGAAGTGACTTTTATTTCTCCGTGTAGTTCGTGAGCTATGATATGTGCAAGCGTAGTCTTACCTATTCCTGGCGGCCCATACAGAAGTATGTGTTCTGTAGCATAGCCGCGTTTATTGACCGCATCGAGAAATATCCTCAACGTATCTGTGGCATTTTTTTGGCCGATATACTCAGAGAGGGATTGAGGTCTTAAATTTCCTAAATCAGTGACTTTAGTCTGTATTTGTTTCATATGCTATTATTGTCATTGCGAGCGAATTATGCTACAGCGAAGCAATCTCTCTTTATGAGATTGCCACGTCGCTACGCTCCTCGCAATGACGAGTAATTATTTTTGTACACTCATCCTCAATGCTTCCTGTATTTTCTTTTCTATGCTTAATTCTTTGGGTAATTTTTCAAATAATTGTTGAGCCTCACTTTTCTTATATCCTAACTCAACCAATGCATCAATCACTGTTTTGTCATCTGTCGAAAGGTGTTGCTCAAATTTAAACTCCGTTTTGAATTTAACTGAAAGCTCAAGAAGAATCTTCATTGCGGTTTTTTTTCCTATACCGGAAATCTCTGAGAATACTTTTACTGAATTGGTTCTAACCGCCTCAACAGCTTGCTCAAAGGAAATATGGGAAGCAATGGTGAATGCCGTTTTTGGCCCTACCCCAGGCACAGAAATGAGTAAATGAAAAAAGCGTTTTTCTTCATTGCTCACGAATCCAAATAGGATATGAGCATCATCTCTCACTTGCAAGTAGGTGTAAACGGAAAGGGAATCGCCAAGCTGTTTATTTGAAAGTGCTGAGGGCGTTATAAATAGCTCATAGCTTACACCTGAGGCAGTATCTATAACTGCGGATTTTTCGTCAAATTCGGATAGAATTCCCGTGAGTTTAGCAATCATGAGTGCAGTATAAAGTATTTAAAGAAGACTATCAAGCAAATCAATCTTACTTTATTTTCAGCTCATCCCTCTCAATTTTCCATAATCTATTATATTTTGCAACTCGTTCGCCTCGCACAGGAGCTCCAAATTTGACAAATTCTGCTTGAATAGCAACCGCGAGGTCTGCAATAAAATCATCGTTGGTCTCAGACCTGCGCCCCGCAACGATATAGGTAAGAGAATTTGTTCGGGCAAGATTAACAATCTCAAAAACCTCGGAAATGGTGCCGATCTGATTTGGCTTGACGATAAAAGAAGTACAGCTATTTTCCTTAATTGCGTACCCAAGTCTATCCTTATTCATGCGAATGAGTTCATCCCCCACAATATATACTGTAGATGATTTGGAGGAATTGAGCTTTTTCCAACTCGGCCAATCCTCTCCATCGAATGGATCTTCCATGTAGAGAATTGAGTAATTTTCCAAAAGAAATTTGATGAAGGTTGTATACTCCTCGCTTTTGAGCGAATGGGGTTTGTCTTTTATGGTATAGAGGCCTTTCTTTGAAAAAAAGGAGGAGGCAAAGTCAATTCCCAAAAACATGTCGAGCCCCACCTTCATTTTAACCTGGGAAACCGCCTCATTCAGTATCTCAAGGGCGTCAATATTAGTCGTAAGATTAGGGCTGAAACCGCCTTCTTCACCCACCGCCGTAGTCGCATTTCTATACTCAAGGACTTTCTTCAGTTCAGAATATAACTCTATTGCTTTCTGATATGCTAACCCGAATGAGAAGGATGAGGAGGGTATTATTTGAAACTCCTGAAAATCCATTGGCGTATTTGCATGCTTTCCACCATTTATCATGTTGAATATGGGCGTAGGAACTTTGTCAATAACTATCTCAGATTTATAGCTCGTGGAATATACTGAATTGAGATGTTTAAAAAGAGGGATCTGTAGGTCAACCGCACCAGCTTTGGCAATAAGTTGGGATATAGTGAGGAGCGTATTGGTACCCAATCTGCTTTTATTCTTGGTTCCATCCGCTTTGATCAGCCAGTCATCTATTTCCTGCAACTTACATGGATTGACACCTTTGAGTTTTGGAGCAATTAGATCATTGATGTAGGAAACCGCATGGAGAACTCCCTTTCCAAAAAAACGCAACGTATCTTCATCTCGCACATCATTAGGTTCATTGGGATAATTGCCCTGTGACCCAGGGACAGACGTCACAACAGACATCCCACTATCAAGAACTAACTGGGCTTCAATGGTGGGATAGCCCCGCGAGTCTATTATTTCGTACGCAAATAGAGATTTGATCAGGGACATACATTATTTTTTGAGACTTTCAAACTGTTTTTTCTCAATGGAATGGATTAACTCCCTTGTTCTTTCAATCGCATCGGGGTTTACCGATACACTGGTGATGCCAGCCTTTACCAATCGCTGCACTATATCGGGGAAATCAGAGGCAGCCTGTCCGCAGATGGATGCCGTTACTCCGTATTTTACCGCGGTGGTAACAATGTATTCTAGAATTTGGACAATCATGGGATTTCGTTCATCATAGATATTTGAAACATGTTCATTATCACGATCCACTCCCAACAACATCATAGTGAGGTCATTAGTACCGATGGAGACTCCTTGGATACCCACTTTGAGAAATTCCTCTAGATTAAGCGCACAATAGGGAACCTCTACCATAATCCACAGCTTAAAGTCAGGGTAGTCGAGAAGCCCTGACTTTCGAACGATTTCTTTTATCTTTATCAGTTCCCAGGGAACCCGCACAAAAGGGATCATAAGGTGCAAATTATGATATCCCATTTCCCAAATATTCTTTATCGCCTTCAACTCTAAATAGAATTCATACGGGTCATTTATATAACGCGAAGCACCTCGATACCCAATCATGGGATTTTCTTCATGCGGCTCATACCGAGCTCCCCCCTTCAGGTGGCGATATTCATTCGTTTTGAAATCAGTTGCCCTATAGATAACTTGACGCGGATTAAAGGGTTTGACGAATTTGAGTAAATTATCAGTCAATTTCTGTACAAATATATGTTCTTTCTTTTCTTTGATATATTCTTTTGGATGTGTGCCAATCTCGGCAATCATAAATTCGGCTCTTAAAAGTCCAATGCCATCGGTATCATGTTTAGCTACTTCCGCTGCCTTTTCCGGTTCAGCCAAATTCACGTATACTTTTGTAACTGTCTTTAATCTCATCTTTGCATTTCTTGTTCTGATAACCTCCACATCATGTTTATGCGCAGCCGAAAGAATGCTTCCCTTGAAAATTTCCCCACTTGACCCGTTTACCGATACGATGCTTTCATTTTTAAGAATTCTTGTTGCGCCTTCAGCACCTACAACAGCAGGAATACCTAATTCTCTCGATACGATAGCCGCATGGGAGGTTCGACCACCTTTTTCAGTGACGATCGCAATTGCCTTCTTCATTGCGGGAACGTAATCGGGATTTGTTTGGGGAGCGACAAGAACATCGCCCTTCTTGACTAATCCTATTTCCTTAGGCGACCTGATTGTCACTACGGGTCCTATACCGATTCCGGGAGAAGCGGGTGATCCACTTACAAGAGGCAAGGTACTAGACAATACGTCTCCCGTTTGTTTTTTCGAAACCGCATTCATTGTAGTAATGGGCCGAGATTGTACGATGAATACTCGTTTATTTTCTACTGCCCATTCTATATCCTGGGGAAAATAATAATGATTCTCAATGTCCTTTACGAGGAGTGCGACTGCCGTAAGCTCTTGCTCTGATAATTTTTGGAGCGAGCCTTCCCTTTTTGATAATTTCACCTCAATATTTTTTGTGCCGGACTTAATGTATTTTACATTTTGGTACGCGAGCGACTTATTTAAAATAACAAAGGAACGCTTATCAACCTCATAGTGATCAGGAGTAACTTTGCCCTGTACAATATATTCCCCTAACCCAAAAATAGCTTCAATGACCATTTTTGTTTTATCATTCGTTACGGGATCGATGCTGAAGGCTATTCCCGATTTATCGGACTGGACCATACGTTGGACGACTGCGGCAAGCCCTACTTTGAAGTGATCAAATCCCTGAGTATGGCGGTAGTAGAGAGCGCGCTCCGTAAAAAGCGATGCCCAACACATCTTGATATGTTTAATGAGTTGATGGTCTCCTTTGACATTGAGATAGGTTTCCTGTTGACCTGCAAAGGAAGCCGTAGGCAAATCCTCTGCAGTAGCGGATGAACGCACCGCAACAAGAGGAAGAGAATACATAGAAGAAAATCGTTTCAGTGTTTTCTTGAGCATGGTGCTTTCCTGAGAAAAATATTGTTCTTCCTTCATGACGAGGTTGTCATAAAAATGCAGAATCTCATTGACGAGTGAGTTTGGAATAGAGGCCTTTAATATGAGACCTTGGATGTGCTCAGAGGCCTGAGCAAGCTCACGAGGGCTTTCAAAATTCACTATGGAAATAGTATCTTCAATTTGCTTTTGAAGTTTTGCTGAGGTGATAAATTCATAGTATGCTTCGGCAGTTACGACAAAACCATAGGGTATGGGGAGATGAGCTCTTGTCATCTCTCCTAAATTTGCCCCTTTACCCCCAACCAAATCGACATCATCCTTAGTTACCTCTTCAAACCAGACAATATGTTTTTTTCTCATATACTATCAATATACATAAAAAAGGGGGTGGATTACAAGTATTATTCTCTGTAGGCGAAGATAAGACAATCTTGATATATTTGCTTCTTAAAGGGGAAAGGATATTTTGCTTCAAGCTGATACCCAAATCCATTCTTTTCCAAAAGGGCAAGAAGGCGTGACAAGTTGTTTTTCTTCACATCAATATGATGGTGATATTCTATTATCATAGTGTCGACAAGGGAAATCTTCTTTGAATGGGAAAGATCGGATAAAACATCAAACTCTGCTCCCTCAATATCCATTTTCAGTAAATCAACCCTCTGCTTAATGTAGTGAGATAATCGATCGGC
>Ga0210053_1004263_pt1 | contig 11240 bp, 11 predicted proteins | sample CryGeymeta201512_FD_185467 | JGI IMG/M metagenome (GOLD analysis project Ga0210053, IMG submission 185467) | Groundwater microbial communities from Crystal Geyser aquifers in Utah, USA - Crystal Geyser metaG 2015-12 (SPAdes) (version 2) | ecosystem: Environmental > Aquatic > Deep subsurface >... | reverse complement strand
CCCAACCCCAGCACCGCCGTGCCGTTGGTCACCACACCGACCAGGTTACCGCGGCTGGTGTACTTGTACACACTTGATGGATCCCGGACGATCTCTTCGCACGGAATGGCTACACCGGGTGAATAAGCCAGCGCCAGATCATGCTGGTTGACCAACTGCTTGGTCGCGGCAATCGACACTTTGCCAGGGGTGGGAAACTCGTGGTAATCGAGCGCTGCACGGCGCAACTGCGCGCGCTTGTCGTCTGCTTGGCTGGGGGTATTTGGCATGGTTGTCTCCGCCTTGACACAGCACACTGCAACGAATGCGCCGCTGGTTGTTGCTACGGGGCGGGATTGTATGCCCGCAGTTAAAGCGAGTCAGGCACGCCTCTAAACCGCATCGAGCTGTTCTGCATTGAGGAACTGCTGACCGTAGCGACGGTACACGCCGCTGCGGACAAAGATATCGTACAGATCGGGATCAATGTGCCCGTTGTTCCTGAAATTCTCCATGATCTGCATCGCCTGCGACAGCTTCATGCCCAGCATGTAAGGGCGGTCTGACGCGGTGAGCGCCTCGAAAATATCGGCAATGCCCATGATGCGCGCCTGCACCGACATCTGCTCGCGCGTAAGTCCCTTGGGGTAGCCTTTGCCGTCCATGCGCTCGTGGTGCCCGCCGGCAAACTCGGGGACGTTTTTCAAATGCCTGGGCCAGGGCAACTTTTCCAGCATCTTGATGGTGGCCACAATGTGGTAGTTGATGATTTCTCGCTCGGCGGTGGTCAAGGTGCCTTTGCGGATGCTCAGGTTTTCAGTCTCATCGGCGGTTAAAAAGTCGGTTTGCACACCTTCGACGTTGCGCCACTGGTATTGGTGGGCGATGCGGCGCACACGCTCAAGCTTGTCTTCGCTCATCGACTCGCTGCCCACATTGACCGAGCGGATGAAATCGCGCTCGTCGCTGAGCATCTCTTGCGCCTGCGCAGAGCGCGCCAACACCTTCGCCTCGGCGTCCCGACTGACCAGCGGGCGCAGCGCCAGTTGCTCGCGCAGCGCGGCAATCTCGGCGTCGCGCTTGAGCACCTCAAAGCGGGTGTCGATCAACGCGATGCGGTCAAACAATGTCTGAAGTTTGGTCGCCTTGTCGACCACATGCACCGGCGTAGTGATCTTGCCGCAGTCGTGCAACAGGCCGGCGATCTTGAGCTCGTAGCGGTCAGCGTCGGTCAACGAAAAATCGGCCAGCGGCCCGTCCGACGCAGCGTTAACCGCTTCAGCCAGCATCATCGTCAGCGCCGGCACGCGCTGGCAATGGCCCCCGGTATAGGGCGACTTTTCGTCGATCGCCAGGTTGATCAGGCCAACAAAGGATTCAAACAGGTTTTCCAGTTGCGTCAGCAGTATCCGGTTGCTCAGGGCGATCGCCGCCTGCGACGCCAGCGATTCCACCAGCCGTTGGTCAGCATCGCTGAAAGCCTGCACCTTCAAGCTGTCCATGTTGAGCGCGTTGATCAACTGCAATACGCCGATGATGTTGCCTTCATGGTCACGCATCGGCACCGTCAGAAAAGACTGCGACCGGTAGCCGGTACGTTTGTCAAAATCTTTGGTGCCAGAAAAATCAAACCGGTCGCTCTCGTCGTAGGCGTCGGGCAAATTGACGGTCACACCATGAATCGCCGCGTAGGCCGCCACCAAGGCGCCGTTCGGCTCGCCATCGGGTTTCTTCAGCGCGATGTCGGGAAAATCAATGGCGCAGCCCGAGGTGCCGCCCATGGCAATGTGCAGCGAATCGGTGCGCAGGATTTCGAAGCGCAGTGTCTGGCCATCGCCCAGCATGCGGTACAAGGTGCCACCATCGGCATGGGTAATGGTCTTGGCCGCCAGCAGGATGTGCTCCAGCAATCGGCTGATGTCGCGTTCACGCGAAAGCGCCGCACCCACTTCATTGAGCTGTTCCAGGCGCTGGAGCAGCCCCACGACGGTGTTGGATTCAGTAGTGATCGACTTCATGCGATGCCTCCCTTGCGCGGCGCAAAACAAACTGTAGTTCAGTTTAGACCCAAAGAAACAAAATGATGCAACCCGCATAATTTGGCCATGTTCAACTTATTCCAACTGATCGTGACCCTGTGTGCTGCGCTGGTCGCTGGGGTTGGCGCGTGCGCCCAATCCCTCCCGACAGAAGTAGTTGCTGCGCTGCAGCGCGCGCGCGTACCTCTGCAATCGGTCAGCCTGTTGGTCACCCGGGCCGACGCAAGCGCGCCCCCATTGCTCAGCCACCGGGACACGGCGCCGATGAACCCGGCGTCGACCATGAAACTGGTGACCACGTTTGCCGCGCTTGACCTGCTTGGCCCCAGCTACGCCTGGCGCACACCGGTCTGGCTTGACGGCAGCATCAGCGCCGGCGTTCTGAAAGGCAACCTGGTCATTCAAGGCCAGGGCGACCCGAAGCTGGTGGTTGAGCGTCTATGGCTGCTACTGCGCCGGGTGCAAGCGCTGGGCGTGCGTCAGATTGACGGCGATATCGTCCTTGACCGCCGCGCCTTTGCGCCGCTGGCGCTTGATGCCGCCGAGTTTGACGGCGAACCGCTGCGCCCTTACAACGCCACACCCGACGCGCTACTCATCAACTTCAAGTCGGTTGTCATGACCTTCACGCCCGACCTTGCCAACGGTGTCGCACGCATCGCGTACGAGCCGCCATTGGCTGGCGTGCAGCGACCTGACACGGTAGCCCTGGCGGCCGACCCGTTGACGGCCTGTGGCGACTACCGGGCGGCATTGAAGGCAGATTTTTCTGCGCCGCAGCGGATCCGCTTTGATGGCAGCTACCCGTTGTCATGCGCAGAGAAAGTCTGGCCACTGGCCTACAGCGACCCGGCCAGCTTCAACGCACGCGCGGTGGCCGGCCTGTGGCAAAGCATGGGCGGCCTACTGACCGGCGCAGTGCGCGAGGGTGCCGCACCCGCAACAGGTGCCACATTTGAGGTGCTTTCGCCTACGCTGACCGAGTTGGTGCGCGACATCAACAAATTCAGCAACAACGTGATGGCCCAACAGGTATTTTTGACGCTCGGCCGGGCTGCAGAACCTGAAAATACTGCGCCGCCTGCGAGTAAAGAAGCAGCAAGAGAGACCGTACGCCAGTGGTGGGAGCAACGCATCGCGGCGGACGCGCCGGGCGCCAGCTCAACACACACCGCTTCCTGGCCGGCGCCAGACATGGACAACGGCGCCGGCCTGTCGCGTCACACCCGCATCACCGCAGCCAGCCTGGGGCGGCTGCTGCAGGTGGTGTACGCGTCGCCGCTGATGCCGGAGCTGATGTCGTCGTTGCCCATCGCCGGCGTCGACGGTACGCTCAAACGCAGCCAGGCCAGACCCTACAGCGCGCACCTCAAGACCGGCAGTCTCAAAGACGTGTTGGCGCTGGCCGGCTATGTGCACGCCGTCAACGGCCAACGTTACTGCCTCGTGGCGCTAATCAACCACCCCAACGCGCGGGCCGCCAAAACGGCGTTGGACGCGCTGGTGGACTGGACTGCAGCACACTGACCTTCGGCCGTAGCGTCCCCAACGCGGTTCGGGGACAATCGGCGCACACGCTGCTTCCAGCACAGCCACTTCGCACCCCACCATGAATCTGACCGACCTGATCGGCACCCTGGCCGCCATCCTGACCACCGTCAGTTTTCTGCCGCAGGCCATGCACACGTTTCGCACCAAAGACGTCCGCGGCATTTCGCTGGGCATGTACAGCGCCTTTACGCTGGGTGTGGCAATGTGGCTGGTCTACGGATTGATGCTGGGAGCGTGGCCTGTGGTCATAGCCAACGTCATCACCCTGGCGCTGGCCAGTGCCATTCTGGTGATGAAGTTGCGCTACAGCTGAAAAGCGGCACGACAACACAACACTCCGGGTTTACACCTGTTCCCTTAACCCACCGGGGTCGTTACGATTAATTGCATAAATTAGCACGGTCGTTCTTTTTATTTTTTGGAGATATTTGATGCGGCAATTGAAATTATTGGGTTTAACCCTGAGTGCAGCGCTGTTGGTAGCAGCTTGCGGTGGCGGGGGGGGCGATGGCGATCAGGCACCTGCTGTCAGGTTCACTTCAATGGTGTCGTTTGGCGACAGCTTGAGCGACATTGGCACCTATAAGGTGGGCACCGTAGCAGCGCTTGGCGGCGGAGCCTACACCGTCAACGGCATCCCTGGCGCCATTGGCGCAGAGCCGACGCCCAGCAAAAACTGGACAGAACTGATTGCCGCCCAACTGGGATTGCCCGCCCCCTGTCCTGCTCAAACAGGTCTCGACGGTGATCCACTGCAGGGCTTTAGCGTTATGCCAGTCAACCACGCGGGCTGCTTGGGCTATGCGCAAGGTGGCGCCCGGGTAACAAACCCCGTCGGACCAGGCAACAAATTGTTGGGCGGCGCAAATGCCGTCCTGGGGCAGTTGACCGTGCCGGTCATTACCCAGATCAACAACCATTTGACGGCGATGGGTGGTAGCTTTTCTGGCACTGAACTGGTCTTGGTGATGGCTGGTGGAAATGACACCTTCATCGATTTGGCGACCATCACCCCCACCGTCACTGCATTGGTTACCAGCGGCATGTCTGTTGATGCTGCCACGGTTCAGGCATCCACTGCCGCTGTCACAGCCATGGGCACGGCGGGCGCAGAACTTGCCGCCTACGTCAAAACCTTGATCGTTGGCAAAGGTGCCAAGTACGTCACGGTGGTCAATCTTCCCGATGTCAGCAAAACGCCTTTTGCTTACTCTCAGTCTCCAGAAACGCAGGGTCTGATTAACACCATGGTGGTGGCTTTCAATACCCAACTGGAAACCGGGTTGGCCGGTACACCCGGGGTCATCATTGTTGATGCCTACAGCGATAACCGCAATCAAGCTGCTAACCCTGCCAGCTACGCTCTGAGCAACGTTACAGAGCCAGCTTGCAACTTGACCGCACCCAGTCCCAATGCTTTAGGCAGTTCACTGGTGTGCAACAGCAGTAACGTTATTTCTGGCGACACCTCCCACTACCTGTTCGCCGACACCGTCCACCCGACCCCCTACGGCTACAAACTGCTGGCCCAACTGGTCACCAAGAGCATGGTGCTGGCGGGCTGGCTCTGATCAACGAACTTCAAGGAGCACACTTTTATGAAAACCAATTTGAAGTTCATTGCCGCCGCGGCGATCTTCACCACCACGACTGCCTTTGCGCAAACCGCAGGCACCTGGATGGGGCGCGTTGGTGTCACCACCATCGACCCCCAAGTCAACAGCGGCTTTTTGTCGGCACCCGACTACATGGGCGGCACCAAGGCCGATGTCAGCTCTGACACCCAGCTCAGCGGCGGTATCACCTACATGTACACCGACCACCTGTCGGTGGACGTGCCGCTGGCGCTACCGTTCAAGCACAAGATCATCGGCGACGGCGCATTGAAGGGCGCTGGCGATCTGGCTGAGGTCAAGGCGCTGCCGATCACCGTGTTTTTTCAATACCGCTTCATGGAGGCGCAGGCCAAGTTCCGGCCCTACCTGGGTTTGGGGCTGACGTATGCGTACTTCTTTGACGAAACCGGTAGCGGCAAACTCACCGCCACCACCAACCCGGGCGGCACGCCGACCCAACTGTCGGTCGACGGCAAGTGGGGCCTGACACCGCAGATCGGTGCCACTATTGCGATCAATGACAAGTGGTTTGTGAACCTGCATTACAGCAAGTCGTTCCTGAGTACAACCACGCATTTTTCAACGGGGCAAACCCTGGACATCACGCTGGACCCGGTGGCTTACGGCGTTGAAGTTGGCTTCAAGTTCTGACGATTCTGTGACACCGCTCTACGAGCCCCGCTGGTCGGGGCTTTTTTTCGTCGAGTCGGGATTTTTATTCCGTCCAAATCGGAATTTCTAGTGCGCGGCGCGTTGCAACCGGTCGCGCACGCCATCCCACGCGGGCGCTGGCGGCGGAATTTCGACCCATATCTGCGCCACGCCCTGATCGTCGAGCGCGCGCAGGGTGGCAAACAGTTGCTGCGCCGCCTCTGCCGCATCTGACGGCATGGTTTGGTGGATGACTTGTGCTGCAGGCAACACCAGCGCCGTACGCGACCAGACGGCAACGGTGGGTGTGGCCCCATCTTTAGCGGTTTGGTCTCGGAGTTTGTTCAACTCAACTTGCAAAGCAGACGCCTCCAGCAGCCGCACCCGGGCCCGCGGCGCGTAATGCGATTCAAGTGTCCCAGAGGCCTTTGGCCCAGGTTGCGCTTGCCCATGAAGCTCTTTATTCAATAGCACTTTGATGCCGCAGGTAGCCTGAATCTGCGCTGGTGTCACCGCACCCGGGCGCAGCAGCACCGGTGCGCCCCGGGTGCAGTCGATGATGGTGGACTCGATGCCCACGCGGCACGGCCCGCCATCAAGCACCAGCAGCGCATCACCAAACTCGTCTTGCACGTGTTGCGCCGTGGTCGGGCTGACGCGGCCAAACTGGTTGGCACTGGGCGCGGCCAAACCCCAAAAATAATTGGGGTCAGATTCCAATTGTTTTGGATTTTCAGAATCAGCCGGGAAATTAATTGGAATCTGACCCCAATTAAGTAGCCTCTGCGCCACCGGGTGGGCCGGGCAGCGCAGGCCGATGGTGGGGTTGCCGCCGGCCGCCGCAGTGGCGACACCAGGGCGGCGCGGCAGGATCAGCGTCAGCGGGCCGGGCCAAAAGGCCGCCATCAGCTGCCGGGCAAAGTCGGGCACATCAATCGCGTAGTGCGCCACCGCTTCGCTGGAAGCCACGTGCACGATCAGCGGGTGATCAGCCGGGCGGCCTTTGGCGACAAAAATCTGTGCCACCGCCGCGTCGTTGTCGGCATTGGCAGCCAGCCCGTAGACGGTTTCGGTTGGCAAGCCCAACAAGCCGCCAGCGCTTACGCAACGGGCGGAAGCAGCTATTGATTCAGGTGCATCACCCGGCAGAATCATGACTGTGTGCGCATCAAGAAAAATCAAAACGCCGCCATGCCCAGCAACGCCGCCGCTTGCAGCGCCACCGCGTTGGCCTGCTCGGGCGTGGCCGCAGTGATGGTCAGGTGGCCCATCTTGCGGCCCTTGCTGGCCTTGAGCTTGCCGTACAGATGCAGATGCACGCCAGGCAGCGCCAGCACCTTCTCCCACGGCGGCAGATAATTGAAATAATTGGGGTCAGATTCCAATTGTTTCGAATTAATTGGAATCTGACCCCAATTATTGAACCAAAGGTCACCCAGCAAATTGAGCATGACCGCCGCGCTGTGCTGGCGCGGCTGGGTCAGCGGCAGCCCCGCCAGCGTGCGCACCTGCAAGTCAAACTGCGACTGGTCGCACGCGTCCAGCGTGTAGTGGCCGCTGTTATGCGGGCGCGGTGCCATTTCGTTGACGACCAGCGCACCCAACGCGGCGCGCTCTGGCGATCCCTCTTTCAGCACAAAGAATTCAACGCACAGCACGCCCACATAGTTCAATTCATTTGCAATCGCTTTTGTAGCTGTTACCGCTGGTTCTGCAAGGGCTAGAGGCATATTTCCTTCATAAGCCTGGGTGACTGCCAGGATGCCGGCGCGGTGCAGATTGAGCTGCGGGTGAAAGTGCACACAGGTGCCGTCGCTGCCGCGCGCGACGATCACCGAGCACTCCGCCGCCAACGGCAGCATGTGTTCCAGCACGCAGGGCACGCTTTTCAAGCCATCCCAAGCCGCAGCCAGTTCAGCTCGGCTGTTGACACGCACCTGGCCCTTGCCGTCGTAGCCCAGACGCGCGGTTTTCAGGATGCCCGGCAGCAGCGCATCCGGCACGGCGGCCAGGTCGGCGGCGGCCTCAATCACCGCGTACGGTGCCACTGGCACGCCGCTGCGTGCCAGGTGGGCTTTTTCCTTGATGCGGTCTTGTGCAATGGCCACCGCCTCAGCGCTGGGTGCCGTGGGGCGCGCGGCGCCCAGCGTGACCAGCGCACCAGCGGGTACATTTTCAAACTCGGTGGTGACCGCCGCGCAACGTTGCATCAGCTGCGCCAGGCCTTGCTGGTCAAGGTAATCAGTTTTGATGTGGTAGTGACTCACCAGACCGGCGGGGCTGATGACGTCGGGGTCGAGCACCGCGGTGAAGTAGCCCATGCTCTGCGCGGCGTGCACAAACATGCGCCCCAGCTGCCCGCCACCCATCACGCCCAGGGTGGTCTGCTGGCCGTCACCATTCAAGCCGGTGGCGCCCGGCAGCAAGGTCGGGCCGCTCATAGCGCCGGCGGCAAGGTCATGTCGCGCGCGGCCTGCGTTTGCGCGGCGCGAAAGTCTTCCAACCGGGCCCGCAGCACGATATCGGTGTTGGCCAGCATGGCCACGGCAAACAGCGCCGCGTTGGCCGCACCGGCCGCGCCAATGGCAAAAGTGGCTACCGGAATCCCCTTGGGCATCTGCACAATGCTGTGCAGAGAATCCACCCCGCTCAAATGCTTGCTGGCTACCGGCACACCCAGCACCGGCACCGTGGTTTTGGCTGCCAGCATGCCTGGCAGATGCGCCGCACCGCCGGCCCCGGCGATGATCGCCTTCAGGCCCCGGCCTGCCGCGGTCTCGGCGTAGGTGAACATGTCATCAGGCATTCTGTGGGCCGACACGACCCGGGCCTCGTGGTGAATGCCGAACTGTTGGAGAATGTGGACTGCGTGTTGCATGGTGTCCCAGTCTGAGCTGGAGCCCATGAGCACACCGATTTGGATTGAGTTCATGTCCAGAATTTTACGTTTGACCCGCGTTGCGCACCTTGGCGTACGATTGCCCTGAGAAACCCGAGACCATCATGATTGAAGTGACCTTGCAAAATTTTGAAACCGACGTGATTGCCGCGTCGATGACTCAGCCGATCCTCATCGACTTCTGGGCCCCTTGGTGCGGCCCGTGCAAGTCGCTTGGGCCGATTCTGGAGCAACTGGAAACCGACTACAGCGGCCGCTTTACCCTGGTCAAAATCAACTCGGACGACGAGCAGCAGCTGGCGCAAGCCTTTGGCATTCGCAGCATCCCCACCTGCATCCTGATGATGGGCGGCAAGCCGGTCGACGGCTTCATGGGCGCGCAAACTGCCGGCCAAGTCAAAACGTTCCTGGATAAACACCTGCCCAGCGAAGGCGAATTGGTTGCCGAGCAAGAAGCCGACGAGGCGCAGGCGCTGCTGGCCAGCGGCGACAAGCAGGCGGCCCTGGAAAAGCTGGCCGATGCGCTGGCGGTGGACCCCGGCAACGACGACACCCGTTTTGACTATGTGCGCTTGCTGATCGAATTGGGCGGCTTTGAAGAAGCCGAAGCGGCGCTCGCGCCCAAGCTGAGCGAAATTCCACGCCAACTGCGCTTTGAGGCGCTCAAGCAGTGGCTTGACGCTACTCAATTTGCAGCGACCAGCGCCTACGCCAGCTGGACTCTTGAACAGTTTGATGCAGCAATTACCGCCAACAAGCGCGATTTCGATACCCGCTTTGCCAAGGCCAGGCTGCTGATGGCCGCCGGAGAGTGGACGGCCGCCATGGACGAGTTGCTGGAGATCATCATGCGCGACAAAAAATGGGCCGACGAGGCCCCGCGCAAAGCCATGGTCGCGATGCTGGAGCTGATGACGCCGCCCAAACCCAAAGCTGCCGCGCAAACGCCGGGCAAAACCGCTGGCGGCATCGAAGTGCTGGGCAAGGCCGCGGTACAAGAAGACCCGCAAGCAGCCCTGGTGTCAAGCTACCGGCGCAAATTGAGCATGATGCTCAATTGACACGCCATCCCCGCCAGCAATCAAGCCGCCCGCGCTTGCTGCGTGAGCGGCGTTGCGGCCATCGGCCAGCGCTCGCTGGCCAGCACGCGCGTGGCGTTGAGGCTGGCGATCGGAATCGACGCATCTTGCGGGATGCCGCCCGAGAGTTGCAGCGCCAGATAACGCCCGCAGCATACGCGCAGGAAAGAGGCGAAGTTGTCCACCTCACCACGCGCTTCGATCAGTTCGTCGTAGAGCTTGGTGCACAGCTGCGGCACGCGCATGCCGTCACGCCGTGCAATGGCCTCGAGCACGTTCCAGAACAAATTTTCCAGCCGGATGCTGGTGGCCACGCCGTGTAGCCGCACCGAACGGGCGCGACATTCATACAAATGTGGATCGGCGTTGATGAAAACCTGGCACATGGGCAGCTCCGTGGACGAACTTAGGAACTGCCAGCATGAAGCTCGCGCCCCGGCTCGTCAATCCGGACAAACCAGCGCTTGCCAAACCACGCACGCACAGCGTGACCAGAGCAGAAGTGGCTTGCCGGGTGATTTTTACAAGGTGATCTTGGTGCCCAGCAGCGCCAAAAACTGCGCAATCCACGCCGGGTGCGCGGGCCAGGCGGGGGCGCTGACCAGGTTGCCTTGGGTGAATGCGCCATCTATCGGAATCTGTGCGTAAGTGCCGCCAGCCCGCTCCACCTCCACCTGGCACGCCGGGTAGGCCGAGCAGGTGCGGCCTTTGAGCACGTCGGAGCCCGCCAGCAACTGCGCCGCATGGCAGATGGCTGCCACCGGTTTGTTGGCCTCAAAGAAGTGCCGCACCATGGCAACCACCGCTGGGTAGGTACGCAGGTATTCGGGGCCACGGCCGCCAGGTAACACCAGCGCATCAAAATCTTGCGCCTTGATGTCGGCAAAGGTGGCGTTCAGGGCAAAGTTGTGACCTGGCTTTTCGCTGTAGGTTTGCGCGCCTTCAAAGTCGTGGATCGCCGTTTTGATGGCATCACCCGCTTTTTTGTCCGGGCACACCGCGTGCACCGTGTGGCCCACGGCCAGCAGCGCCTGAAACGGCACCATGGTTTCGTAGTCTTCGCAGTAGTCACCACAAATCATCAAGATTTTTTTTGCAGCCATGCTTGTCTCCTGGGGGTTGATGGAAGACAGATTTTTAGCCGCAGCGGCGCGGTTGTGGTGGTAGCGGGTTGTGACGCGGCAAGCTGTTCCAGTCAACTATTGATATTATTTTGATAGCTGCTTGTGCTTATTTAACAAGCGCTACAGCCCTATTTTTTATAAATTATGTGGTCATGCGCTTGAGCGCCTCCTGGTACTTGGCCGAGGTTTTTTCGATCACGTCATGCGGCAGGTGCGGGGCGGGCGGGGTTTTGCTCCAGGGCTTGCCCGCCACCTGCGCCGTCTCCAGCCAGTCGCGCAAGAACTGCTTGTCAAAGCTGGGC